>Ga0315294_10000555_pt1 | contig 40355 bp, 33 predicted proteins | sample YL17G13_40_MG_FD_203626 | JGI IMG/M metagenome (GOLD analysis project Ga0315294, IMG submission 203626) | Sediment microbial communities from Yellowstone Lake, YNP, Wyoming, USA - YL17G13_40 | ecosystem: Environmental > Aquatic > Freshwater > Lake > Sediment | place: USA: Wyoming | collected... | reverse complement strand
GACCATAGGTTCTGACATCACTTATATCACCATATCTTCCGTATTTTCTATGTACAGGGGTTACGCCTCTTAAAAATTCTGCACTCCTTGAAAACCTATCATGAACTTTTTTCCCATCGTCATAGCCAAAACATAACCTGAAATCTCCTGTGTCTGACAAGCAATCAGGTTTTGTTAGAATCATCAAAGGCCCATTAATTCCAACTGCATATCTTGCAGCTACTGCATCTGTCCAGCCGGTTCTTCTTGGCCTTCCTGTTGTTGCGCCATATTCTCCAGCAGCTAATCTAATGCCTATTCCTTGGATAAATTCGTCATCTGACTTTATCATTTCTAAGATTTTTGAATCCTTAGGATTATATCTAAATCCTTTTTCTGTTGGTTGATGAGGTATGCCATATTGTTTTAGCTCATCGCCTTTTGCATGTCCATCTTCAGCACAATAATCTTCGGATTTTCTTCCTCCTAGTTCTGAGGGGAATGGGCCTGCTCCAACTCTTGTCATGAATGGGAATTTAACAATTCCCAATGGCAAGTCCACCATTTTTGCAGATAAGCCTACTCCTGCTGCGGTTCCATTTAATGAACAATCTGAAGAAGTTACATAAGGATAAGTTCCATATTCTATGCTTAACAATAAACCTTGTGCTCCTTCAAGAAGTATTTTTTTGCCTTGGTTTCTAAATTCGCGCATTTCTGAGATAGTATCACGAACAAAAGGTTTTATTCTTTCAACGAAAGGGAATAATCTGCCTATAACTTCGTCAGTATTTATGACTTGTTCAGGATATCTCTCTTTTGCACTATCAATTTTCTTAGATAATTTATCCCTGTCGAATAAATCTTCAATTAAAATCCCTTTTCTTGCAACTTTATCTGTATAACAAGGCCCAATTCCTCTTCCTGTAGAACCAACTCCGCCTGCTCTTTGAGATTTATCTTTTGCAACATCTCTTGCAATATGATAGGGCATTATTACATTTGCATCTTTGCTTATCATTAAATTATTATAACTTATACCTTCTTTATTTAATTCATCTAATTCCCTGCATAAAACTGAAATATCAATAACCATGCCATTTCCAAGAATATTTATTTTACCTTCAGCATCTCCTGTAATGCCTGAGGGAATTAAATGAAAGATTCTTTCCGTGCCATTTACAACAACAGTATGCCCTGCGTTATTTCCGCCTGTTCCTCTTGCAATAACATCTGCCCATTGGGAAGCAAAGTAATCTGAAAATTTTCCTTTCCCAGTATCTCCCCATTGATTGCATATTATTGCTATAACTTTGGCATCTTTTACAAGTTTTTCAAGTGTCATGGTGTTCTATAGTTTGGAGGTTCTTTAGTCATTGTAACGCCATGAGGATGGCCTTCTGCAAGGCCTGCTTGAGTAATCCTGTCAAATTGAGCCTTATCCCTAAGCTCTTTTATTGTCTTTGAGCCAGTATAACCCATTCCGCTTCTTAAGCCCCCAACATACTGGGCCATGATTTCTTCCACCCTGCCCTTGTATTGAACTCTTGCTTCAACACCTTCTGGAATTAATTTTTCCCCTTGTCTTTTTCCCTGGAAATATCTCTCTCTTGAGCTTCTGCTTGCTTCCATTGCGCCTAAGGAGCCCATGCCCCTATATTCTTTCCATTGCTTTCCCTCAAAAAATATAACTTCGCCCGGAGCTTCTTCAGTTCCTGCAAGCAAACTGCCCATCATTACACAGTGAGCCCCTGCTCCAATAGCCACTGGAATATCTCCTGAATATTCTATGCCTCCATCTGCGCAAATTGGAATATCATGAATGCGATATTTTATTAATTCCTGGACACAGCTATAAATTGCTGAAACTTGGGACCTTCCAACTCCCGCAATAATTCTTGTTGTGCAAATCGAGCCAGGACCCTGCCCCACTTTAATTCCGTCTGCTCCTGCATCAGTTAATCTTTTGGCAGAATCGCCAATAGAGATATTTCCAACAACAATGTCCACATTTGAATATTTTTTCTTAAGTTTCTTTAATGCGTTTATTGCAGATTTTGTATCGGCATGAGCAGTGTCTATGACAAGAACATCAGCATCTGCATTAACTAAGAGTTCTGCTCTTTCAAATTCAGATTCTCCTGTTCCTATTGCAGCTGCAACTCTTAATCTGTTGTTTGAATCCACATTATATGTTTCAGCGCTTCTTGTTATAATTCTTTTAACGTCGCTGAAGACGTACATTCCTGCAAGCTCTCCATTTTTATCAATCAATGGAAGAAGTTTTCGTTTTTCTTTCATCATCATCTTATAAGCATCGCTTAAACTCGTTCCATTTGGCGCGGTCCATAAATTAGTGCACATTATATCTTTAACAAGCTTAGAATTATCCCCAGAGAATTTAAAATCAGTTTCAGTAACTATTCCTACAAGTTTATTCTCGCGATTAAGCACTGGAAAGCTGTCAAAGGCATATCCTTTTTCTCTTCTTTTTCTTAAGACTTCTTCAAGAGTTTCTTCTTCGCCAATGCATATGGGCTTTTGTATTAATCCATTAAGATGGTGCTTAACCTTGCTAACATGTCTTGCCTGTTCTTCAGGGGTTAAATTTCTATGGATAACTCCCAAGCCGCCAAGTTTTGCCATTTCTATGGCCATTGGCGCTTCAGTAACAGTGTCCATGGCTGCGCTTACAATAGGAATTTTAAGAGGCACATTTCTGGAAAATTGCGAAGAAACATCAACTTCGTCAGGAAGAACTTCTGAATATGCTGTTCTGAGCCTTACATCCTTGAATGCCAAGACAAGACCTTCTTTTGCCGCGAGTTCAAGAGTGGGCTTTTGTTTCATCCCGATTACTAGAAATTTTCGTTTATAAGGATTATTATGGTGAAAACTATTTAAGTGAAATCAATACAAAAAAGATAAAAGTAAAGAAAAATAAAAAAAATAATTTTTAGAATATATGTCTAAAGCTTAACCTAAAAGATTAAAATCTTCTTGGTGGTCTTACTTTCGCATAACAGTCTTTGCAATAAACTGGCTTGCCTTCTGTAGGTTTGAATGGAACTTCGCATTCCTTCTTACATTCAGAACAAACAGCTTTGTGCATTTCTCTTGGGCCTTCATTAAAACTTCGTCTAAATCCGCCGCTTCTTGGTCTGTCAAATTCTCCCATGTTTCGTGTCCTCCGTATAGCTTAACAACAAAGAATTTCTTCTTCATTGCTTTATGATAAATACAGATTTTTAATGGCTTATAAACTTATGCCCTTTAGAGAATGGCTCAACCGAGCACACCTCGAAAATAAGAGTTCATTGTGTTGTAAATTTTTAGTGCCGAACTCTAGACCTGGGTCCCTGTCTAGAAGGTCTGTATCTACCCATATTGTGTATAACATTGTTGTATCTAACTCCAGACCTTGGTCTGCCTGGCTGTGCTCCCGGCATTCCTGTTGGTCCTCCTAATGTAGATGCTAAAAATTTTGCTAATGCGTTAAAAATGGCACCAATAGAAGCAAATACAGCAATTACAGCAATTACAGAAAGTATGATTTCTGTTGTGGTTGGATGCGATGTTTCTACTTCTCCTCCGACTATAGATGGTTGTCCAAAAGCTGTTAGAACTAAATTAGCTATTCCAGTTCCGACTAATCCAATAAAACCGCTAGATGCTTGAGGATTGTCAGTGCTCTCTGCATTTCCATAAGGCGTGCTTCCTGCAGTGTTTTCAGTTTTGGATTTGTTATGACACTCTTTTTCATATCCAACCTCTCCTGGATGACACAAATAGCAGAAATCTGCATCACATGCACAATCAAAGTAATGTATTCCGTCGCAGCTACACCCAGCAGTGCATACGCTTGGGACATCTGGGATATTTCCTTCTTGTCCATTAACTTTCACACAGGAGATAGTAATAAGCAGAAGAACAAGTGACATAAAAAGTATCCCAATCGCTCTCTTTTTCATGGCAATCTAAACTCATTATAGTTTATAAAAGTTGTTTGTTTGTGCGTCTGTTCAATGCTCTGAGAACGCCCCAACCGGGAATCGGACCCGGATCTCATCCGCGACAGGGATGTGTACTAAGCCATTATACGATTAGGGCAACTTAAAATTAAACTCTATGCACTATTAAAAAGGTTTTGGTTAATCAAATTTTTGATAATCTTATATATTATTCTTATTTTCATATTTAAGATAAACAATTTCGTGTTCCCTTAATTCATATCTTATTTATTATTAGAATTATCAGCCTGGTTCTTGCTGAGGGATTCTGTCCAGAAACTTGGGAGGGTGTGGGCAAGAGCTCCTTCAAAATCAGAGTCAATAAGATAGACATATTGCCTTTTATCGCCTTCCAGCTTTTTAAATAATGATTCTGCTTTTTCATAGAATTTTCTTATTTCTGGGCGCTCCATTTCCAGCTGTAGAAGACTTCCTTGCTTTACAAGAAGAACATCTGAGAGCTTTAGGACATTCCTGTCAATCATTCCAGTATTCTGGGTTATAAATAAAACAGTAAGGTTCTTGTGCCTTGCGATTGCGAGTATTCCTGCAAGTCCCTTGTTTTCCTTGCTCATGCTTTCCCTAGAGTTGAAAGAAACTGCTCCTTCATCAACTAAAACAGCTGAGTTTTGAGGAGCATCTTCTATTTTTTCAATAGGATTTATCCATTCAGGCATGGATGACTGCTCATCAACACCTAAGACAAAGCATCGCCTATTTGTTTTATGATGGATGTTCTCAAGAAGGCGAAAACCTAGAGCACTCTTGCCGCTGCCTCTTTTGCCAAAAATTAATGCAATAATGGAATCTTCGTGAAGGCGTTTCTCTGAAATTGAGTAATCTCCAGATATTTTATTCAAAACTTCAAGAGGGTCAAACATTGCTTTCTTATTATAAATAGGGCTTTTTCTTAATTTTCTTTTTTCTGCGTTTTCTTTGATTTTTGTTTTTGTGACTCTAAAGATTGAGCTGATTCCTTTCCAGATTAGCCAGAATATTCCCTTAAAAAGATACCAGATACCAAGCCCGATGCCTATAAAAATAGACTTGATAATTCTCCATAAAAGCGATTGTTTCTTTTTCTTTGCCATGCTTCTATGATGATTTCATAGGATTTAAAAATATCGATTTCTTGATGTTTATGAGGTGAAAAATGGCAGTTGACATAGCAAATCTGGGCACAAATCTAATACCAGTGATACCTGCAGAGCTGTCTGGGAGATTTTCTAATCTAATCACTCTTTTCCAGGCAATTGGAGGCTTGATAATTGCCTATCTTATTTTTAATATTGCCAATATGTTCTGGAACAGGAAAAAGAGCGAGGAGATGAAAAGGATGAGAATACTCCTCGAGCAGATAAACAAGAAACTTGATAACAAGAAGATTGTGAAGAGATAATTCTATTAAAATGGGACGCAGAAAATCAATTGTAAAGATTCCAAAGAACATTATGCTGAAATGTCCCCATTGCCTTGAAAAAAGCAAGGCAATTGTTTCTATTGATAATTGCCCGCAGGCGTTTGTCTGCCCAAAATGCAATGCAGAGGTTAGAAATCCCCTCACTTCATGCTGTGTTATCTGCGCTTTTTCTGGCAAGAAATGCCCTCGCACGCTTTTGATGGAAGCAAAAGTCAGGGGCTTGGAATTGAGATAAATATTGTTATAATCTGTTTGGCGAAAGAATTATAAAGAGAGATTGTTAATTAATATTATATACTCCCCAGGTTTGCACTGCAACCCTGGGTTTTCATTTCTTCTAAAGTTTTATTAACAATGTTCCAATAGTATCTATATGGTTGGAGAAGAAAAAGGCGAACGAATTATAATATTTATTGATGGAAGCAATATCTATCATATTCTTAAGAACTTATTTCCAGACAAGAGACCAAATGATTTTGATTTTGAGAAATTTACAAAATTCCTGGCAAAAGACAGAAAGTTGGTGAGAATTTATTATTACAACGCCCCTCTAGATAGGGAGAAAGACGAAAGTAATTATATGAAACAGCAAAAATTCTTTGACAGAATACGAAGAATCCAGAATTTTAACTTTATTTTATGCAGGATGTTAAAGAGAAAAGTTGATGGCAAAATAATCTATGAAGTAAAAGAAGATGACATTCATCTCGCCGTTGATATGGTTAAGCTAGCTTATAATAATGCCTACGATACTGCAGTATTAGTCTCTTCAGATGGAGATTTTGTCCCCGCAATTCAGGCGGTAAAAGAAAAAGGTAAAAATGTTGAGAATATAGGATTTGAAAATAAGTTTTCTTATCATTTACAACAAGAGTCAGATAAATTTGTCAAGTTAAGAAGAGAAGTTGTTAAGGGATTCTTCATTTAATATCAGAAAGTTTTCTTTTTCTTCAGGAAAGCAACTAATTCCTTGGAGATTTGCGGCTTTCCTTTAATTATTGGATAGCAATAAGGCAGTTCTATGGATTCTATGTCATTTATTTGGATTGTGAGATTATCCTGGAATTTCATGTCTTCAAACTTTTTTCCATCTATGATTTCTTTTGTTACAAGAACAGCATTATCTGTTGAAAACTGGGATTTTCCTATGTTTCTTGCTTCTGTGCCCTTCATTTTGCTCGTAAGTTCTGGGGTTGTTCTTTTTCTTGGAGGATAGTCGCCTAAAATTCCTCCAAAAATAAAATAATCAAACGATTTTGCCTCTTTTGGCTCTAATAACTTGGGCGCTTCTGGGTCAAGAACACAGGCATTTTTCAGATTAAGATTTGCTACTGATTCTTTTATGACTTTTCCATATTTTTTTAGTTCTTCTGAATTTTTTGATTTTGTTTTTATATTTGTGAACCATAAATTGTCTTTTCCGACAATTTTTGAGATGTTCTTGTATTCTATCAAGCACCATGGGTAAATCTCTGGCTCAAGATGTTCTATTATGTAGATTGGCATGTGCTAATTAATGAAAGAGGGAATAAAAAGGTTTCTTAGGTGTAAAATAAACTTTACAATTTAACATGGTTTGGAGATAATAACTGAGATAGCTATTGCAGATAATTCATAATTATATTAATAGTGGACGATAAGTGAACTTTTTATTGAAGGCAGATTAGAGCTAATTTATGAGCTATAATTTATCTTAGGATTTATATGACAATGGAGATTGCGCTTTTTTCCTGAATCTTCTTTCTATTGCCAGAAGAATTGCTGCTCCAAAAACAACAAGCAGAAAAATATAGACAAACATGTTATTTCTGTTGGACATTGTTGAATTATCCTCGCCATAAGCTGGCGCTTCTCCTTGGACACCTGTTGTAAGAGGGTTCATAGTTGGATTTGTGTTGTCCAAAACACCAACGACTTTTCCTGTTAGTGCAACCCCAGATTGAGTTATGGATGTTTTGCCGTCAGTTACTTTGACATTATAAGTTCCTTCTGGAGCAATTAATCTAAAGCTTGCTCGCTCTCCAACTCCCAAGTCAATCTGTTTCGAGCCTATTGTCTCTCCTATTACTATTTGAATTGTTTTTGCATATCTCGTGTTTCCAACATTGACTACTGTAAGAACATTATCTTTTATCTCAAATCTTGCCAACTCGTTCAGCTCAACCATAAAGATTGATGTTGAGGTTATATCTCCATATGTTGCAGTGATTTTCCAGTAACCTGCAGGGGCATTGTCTCCGAGGTTAATGTCGACAAGAGTGTTTGACTGTATTGTTTTTTGGATTGCAATTCTTTTTTCTGCATCTTCAACAAGAATCTCCACATTTGCGTTAAGAGGGTTGTTATTTGCATCAAGAAGCGAAGCTTTGAGCGCAATGTTTTCTCCTGCTACAAAAGTGTCCTTAATTGGCGCAACATCAAGCTTTTCGCTTTGCGCGCTGACAAGTGCGAGCATTAAAGCTAGAATAGCTAGGGATAATGAGATTAACACCAATTTTTTCATGCTCATAGATGACAAAAAGAGTATTTAAAAATAATGTTTTTGCTCTTATTTCTAGAAGTCATATTCTTTGGATTTTTTCTTCAGAGATGATTTCTTCCTTTTCTTCTTGAGCTTTGGCCAGATGAAAATCAAGATTAATGCTATAACAATTAGAATCAAGAAAATTACCATTATTATCGTGCCTATTTGAGGTTTATCAATGGCAAAAACTTCTTCTGACTCTGCTGGCTCTGTTTGCCCATCGTATTTTATTGAAGTTATAAGCTTGTAATTACCATTTCCGAACTTTGAGATATCGAATTCCTTGATAAACTCATTCTGCGCCTCTGTTTCTATTGTTTCTGTTTCTTCATAGACGATTTTGCCTGAACTGTCTTTTATTATATATGTTATTGTGACATTTAATCTTCCCGGAGCACCGATGTTAAGCAAGCTTACTTTGGATGATAACTTATCTGAGTCTAATAGCGCCATTCCTGTTGGGCTTTTATATTTTGAGCTGGCAGAAGGTAAAATATCAACTTTTACGTCAAATAGTGCTCTCTTAGGCTCTATTTTTTCATTTATTGATTTTATTATTAATTTTGCTTTGCCATCTTTGACGCTTTCAAGCTCGACATAAACATCATAATAATCTTTTGAAGTTAAATTAAGAACCTTTGATTCGCCTGTTTGCAAAGTTATTGTTATCGGCGAGCTTCTTATTGTGATTGTAGCTGAGTTCAGGGTTATTTGGTCTATTGTAAGGAAGTGTAGTTCTGTCGCCCCGGATAACAAAGGAATGTAAAAGATTATTTTGTCTCCTTCGATTAATTCTTGAGTGTAACCTGCTTCTGAGCTGAGGGCAGGGATATCTGCTGTGTATAATGTTACGACTTCTGTTGCATTTGGCATTATGACTGTGCTACCGATCGTGCCTCCGCCTCCTGAAGATGCTGGAGGAGAGTTTATTGTTATTGTTTTGTTTGATGCCGAATAAGTTGTTGAACCTGCTTTTGCCGTAAATGCAATTACATATGAGCCGGCCCCATAATTTGTTGTATCTAAAGTTACATTATAAACAAAGAGGTTTGTTATGCTTGGGACATAGCTGTACCCATATCCATATCCAAATGAATTTTCATCGGTGTCTTGCCCATATCCATAGCTGTAGTTTATTGTGGATGGAGAGGAAGTTCTATTGATTGTCATTCCTTCACAAGCTGTTAGATTCGCGCCCGAGACATTGAATACACAGGTTTTTGTTGATGTTCCTGCAATAGTTAAAGTAAAATTTTCTATTGGAACATAAGCATCATTATTCGTTATGTTCATTGAAGCTGTGAATGAAATTGTGTCTCCTATTGTTGGGGAGGATGAGGAAGGGGTGCCTATGATAAGAGAAAGGGCGTAAACAGGACCGGAAATAATGAGAATTGCAATTAGTATAAAACTAATTAGCCCTGTTGTTATTTTTTCAGTATAATTTTGTGCATTAGCTAAAAATTCACCTTTTTTTTCATTCATAGTATTATATTTAAAGATAAAACAGTTATAAAAATCTCTTGTTGAAATGTTAAACTATTCTTTAACAAATGATTTATTATTGCCCTTTTTTCGCTTGTTTTGATTTTCTTTGTAATTTTCTCTTTTGGGAGGGAAAATGAACGAAAAAATGCCCAAAATGACTGAAACAAACAAAATATAATGGATGTTGAAATTTATTTCTCTGAATTTGCTTGAAACTAACAGGATTAGATAAGACACAAGAGCCAGCTTAAAGAGAAAAGCCAAGATTATTCTGGCATAATAATCGCTACCTTTTACTTCCGTGCCTTCAAAAAAGCTTTTTGTTGATGATAAAATGCGCTTGTAAGGAAAATTAAGAATAATGCCCAAAATAAAAATTACTACTAATAATATATCAAATAAAATCATTGCAGAAGGAGATAATTTCAGCGTTGAAGATTTTGAAATATAAAAAATCAATCTAAGTATTGCAAGAGCGAAAAATATTTTTAGGAGAAACTTTCCTGCTCTTCCGGTTATTGGCTTGTGATATTTAATTTGTTTACGCATCTTCAATAACTATAACCTCTCTTTTTCTTTTTTTAGCCTTTGCAATTCTAATTTCATTGATTATAAACTGCAATATAAAAAGCATAATTAAAAATAAGGGCAAGAGATAAATCTGCTCTTTTTCGACTGCATCTCCAACAGCTGAGACAGCAAATCCTGTTATTGAGCTTATTTTTGTCTTTACATTCTTATAGTCAACTTTTTGGATTAAATTTGAATACTCTTTTATTTTTATTTCTTGGGTTTTTTCTGATGAACACAAGTTTTCTTCATCACAAATTGTTATTATTGCATAAAAAGAATCTCCTGGCGAAGTGTAATCTGAGATTAATGTTTCGCTTGTTAAATTTTCCTGGAATTCCCCATTTTTATACCAAGATATTGTTTTATTTACTGAAACATTGCTGTCTTGGTCATAATAATGATAAACTAAAGTCAAATTATCTTCATCTTCTGCTTCTTTTACATTTTCATAATAAATAATGTCATCGTAGTAACCCTGAGAATCTTCATAGCCGCCGAGGTAAATGCCCTTGAATTCCAGTTTTGAGAAATTTATGTCGCATGCAAGGCTTGAATTGCCAAGGTAAACCTTGAAATTATTGCCGTTTTTAACTGCTTTATAGTTTTCTCTCCAGAATCCATTTTCAATATTATCATTGAATGAGAGGGTGCTGTTTAACATCTGACTAGAATGCGCTTCAAGGCAGTATAACTCATTTTCCTTGAAGATTATTCTTGGGCGCATTGAATCGCAAAAACCGCAGAAGGAGATATAAAGCCCTGAATTGCCTTTCTTAAGATTATTTGCTGAGAAAATTAATGTAAAATTTGAGCTTTCTGTTAAATTTGCATCTTTTATGCTGTTATATTGAAAGCCTTCGCCTGAATTTCCTGAAAATTTGTAGGAATATCCTTTTTCTTCTGAACTGAAGAGACTCCAATTCCCTCCTTCCTCATTCCAGTTTTTTGATTCAGAATTCTCGAAATTTTCTGAGAAATAATTTTTGTTTCTTAATATGGCTGCTGAAATTATCTTTGGCGCATAATTTTTCTTGGCAACTGTGAAGTATCCTTCGCTTGTTCTTGTTTCTTCTCCATCATAAGCTGTGATTGTGAATCTCCATATTCCCAGTTCGTTCAGAAGAAAGCTTTCTGAAATCCAGGTTGTTGTTACATTGTCTTCTGATGCTGATATTTTTGTTAATTTTGTATTATTGAATATACTCTCGTTATTTGAATTATTCAGAGAAATTTTTATTTCCAAGCTGTCTAAATCAGTGTCATTAACAACGACAGAAAAATGGACTTTTTCTTTGTATTCAATTTTTGGCAGGATTTCAACCAATCTGTCAATTTTTGAGGCATAATTTATTATTTTTACAGATGATGAATTTTTCCAAATTGAGCATTTATTTGAATCGCATACTTGCATTGAGCAGATTATAATATCATTTTTTCTGAACAAATCTCTTGTTAAGATGAGCGCATTTTCGTCCTGATTTGAAAGAAGCTTGCTGTTATTATACCACTTATAATAATATCTTATTGCATCGTTGTCGGCATCTTTTGCTAATGATGTGCAGTTAATTGTTTCAGAAATTCTAGGTTCATCATCATTGATTGATGGGTCTTGAATGAAATAGGGCGCTGAATTTGATATGCTGACATTTTGAGTTAATGCTTCTTCACATCCTGAAATTGAGCAAACAATTAGTTTTGCATTCCAAGTTTCTCCTGTGGAAGTGTAAGATGAAGGGAGACTCTTATTTTCCGATTTTGAATCTGTGTTGAATATCGTATAATTTAAAATGCCGCTGTTGTAAAATTCTATTGTTTCATTTATAAAATCAGATGTTTTTCCATTGAAGAAATAGCTCAATGTCAAGAAATCATCTGTTGAATCTTCTAAGGGCTGATTTTCTTGAACAATGATATTATCAAAGTAATGTAGTCGTTCGTATCCTCCAATGCCTATGTAACCTGAAGAATAAGAGCTGTCATTATGAGATAAACAAGATGTCCATGATTCTCCATCATCAGAGTAATAAACCTCCATTTGCTCTTTATTAGAGATTATCTTTGCCCAATACCAAGTTCCATTTATTTGATTATGCTGGCAGGTTTGCAGAGTAGGAAATTCCTGGAAATTATCTCTGTCTTCCATAAGATACCATGTTGTCTTATGGTGCTGTAATGTGTAAAAATGTGAGGAGTCCCTTACTCTGAAATGAAATCTCACTCTGGAGCTTTCGTTTATTTTTTTGAATTTGAATATAAAAGATGCATCTGCGAATGATTTTTCTTTGTTGAAATTGTACTTGTATTCTTCTGTTGTATTTTCCAGCCAATAGGCTTGCGTTGACTCATTATTTTCATCAGTTGTGCTGATTATTGCCCAGTTTCCAGATTCTTCGCCCCAATTGCTTCCAGATGATAAATTTTCAAAATCTTCAATTAAATATTTCTCATTTGCAACAAGAGATGGTGAGATAATTTGCGATGCCTGCGCTAAAGTTATAATGAAAATACAGAAAGATATACCCAAAGCTAACAAAATTGATTTTTTTTTCATCCGAGTATAAGACTAATTCTGATTTTAATTATATAAGTTTAAGGTTGAAAAACTAAATAAATCTAGGAAAAGAGGTTTTATTGTTAAATCAAAATCTTTCTAGCAAATATATTTGTAAATTTTATAGATATCTTGGCTTAAGTTGACAGAAAAGCATTCATTTTCAAATTTCTTGGCTCCAGCGTATAAGTATATGGGTTTTTGATAAATTTCCATTAAAAAAGCTGTTTCATTCTTGTTTTTTGCTTTCCAAAATTCATTCCATTGAGATTCTGACCATTTGTTTTCATTGAACAGGCCAGGAGCAATTGTTTTCCTTTTAGAATAAGCTAAAATCCAAGGGGAATATTCTTTTGATAGTACAATTATTGATGCATTTTCTTCTGTTTGTTCCAGAGTTTTTATGAAATCAAGTTCTGCTTTTGACATCAACGAATGCGCATTTTTAGATTCATTGAATGTTGAAAACGCCAAAGCTACCAGCATGAATACTAAAATAATGCATCCGAATTTCTTTTTTTCTTTAATTAAGATTGAGAAACCGAAAGCTGATAGCATTATTAAAATAATATCTAATTGGATTATGAATCTGTTGTAAAAGAAAAACTGGCAGAGAACAATTATTATATTAATCAATGCCCAAAAGAATACAATATTAAATTGCTTTCTCTTTGCCAGTGCTAAAAATCCGATTATTGAAAAGGGCAAAATTGGCAGAATTAGAAATATATAAGAGAAAAAGCTGATGAATGTCCCAGGAGTTTTGCCAGGAGAAACAAAAGACTCTGCTAATGGTTGAATTAGGGGCAGGACTGCATATCTGAAAAAGCCAATGTAGGATATTGATGCTAAGGCTAATATTGCTATGCTGTTTGTCAGACTGCTTTTCCAGTTTTTGTAATTGTAAACTGAAAATGCAAGATATGAAATGAAAAGAATGAAAAAAGTCTGGAGATGCATAGCTCCTGTGAGCGCTGCAAATGCAATAAAGAGAATTCTTTTCTCTTTTTTAAGAAAATAAAACGCCCAAAGCATCAATATTATCGCGAGAATTGTTTTATAATATAGAAAAGAGAAAACTTTGAATTGAACTGATGAAAGAGCATAGAACAAGAAGGCAATTAATGCTGTTTTTTCATTGAAATACTCTTTTGCTGTGAAATAAATTGTTATTCCGAGAATAAGATTGAATATTATGAAAAGCCAGGTTATTATAAACTCAGATGAGAAAAATAGATTAAGAAAAAAAGTTATGTAAAGAAAAGCCGGAGAGAGCTCCACTTTAATCCATTGTTCAGCTGAAAATCCTTTTTCGCTGAATTGTTCTATTGCATATTTGTAAATTCCCGCATCATAGCCAAGAGGAACGCTGTTGTTTATGTATGGGATTGTTCTGAATGCGAGAATCAGCAAAAAAGCAGTGATAAAAATTGCATAGTGCAATTTTTTGCTTGTTGGCTTTTCTGCTTTTTTTTGGGAGATTATGAATACTCCTAAAACTGAGATGACTATGGCAAAAATCTCAAAATGAAGGGAAAACTTGTGGAAAAAACCACATGTTATTAAGATGATAAATAATGCATAAACTGCCAAAAGCTGGTAAAAGGCGTTTGTGAATATTTTTTTAATGAGATTTTTCATTAGATAACTCTTTCATTAGCGAATATGAAAAAATCGGAGTGAGAATGATTATGCCAATTATATTTATTATTCTGAGAAGAATTGCAGCTGCGACTGCGTGATTCAATGCTATTCCCATTATATTTGCAGAGAATATGCTCACTGCATCGCCTATGCCAAGATTTCCAGGAGTTATTGCAATTACAATTGAAAGAGAAGAAAGAGAGACTATGAAAATTGCTTTTGTAAATTCAACATTGACGCCGAATATATTGTAAACCACGATTGTGCCTAATGCAGAAAGAATCAACTGCGCGAATGAAACCAAGACAGTAAGCAAAATTATTTTTTTATCTTTTCTTATCTCGTGCCAGCTATTTATTACTATGACAAACTTTCCAAGCCACCTGTTTTTTATGTCGGGAAGTTTTGGAGAGAAGATTGTTATTGCAAGCAGGCAGATAAATGTTCCAAGAAACAAAAGAAAAATAATTGAATTGAAAATTCCAGAATAATATCTTAAGAGCAGCATGCTTGCCAATCCTGAGAAACTGCCTACGAGAAAGATTATGATATAAAGCGCAGACATATTGGCAATGTATTCTGTGTAAGAAAGCTTGTATTTTTTCTTCAAATAAACTGCTTTTGCCAGTGTGCCTCCCCTGAATATTGAAATTAAATTGTAAAATCTTGTTAATACTGAGAGGCCGAATGCTTCTTTTGTGCTTATCTGCACATTGAACGGCACAAGGAGAAATTTTGTGAATAAAGCCAAAAGATAGAAGTCTGAAATGAATATTATTACCAATAAAATCAAGCTGAATGGGTTTACTATTCTTATCTGGCTGAAATCTGTGAAATTCTTATAAATATAATAACTAAGAAGCAATATTGTGAGAACTAAAACAAATATATAAAAGAATTTTCTTATTCCATTTGGGGTTTTTTCTTTGCTTTCCATTTTTCCTCTTTTTAATTTTTTTACCTCTTTCATTTTAGTTTATAAGCCTTTAATTATTTTTTCAGATGCTTTTATTGCATTATCTGCTGTTATTTTAAGAAGGGCTTTGCACGGAGAAGAATTGCATGAGCAGAGCTCGCCCATTTTTTGCACTCCTGAAAATGAGCATTCTGCTTTTTTATAGAGGACTATGCTGTTTTTGCCTGTTGGAGCAAAACTTTTTTGGCCAGTGCCCCATAAAAGAGCTATAAGAGGGATATTTGATGCGGAGGCTATCTGCATCAGACCAGAGTCATTTCCTATGAACAAAGAGCATTTTGAGATGATTGATGCTGCTTCTTTCAAACTTGTTTTTCCTGCAAGATTCACTATATTTCTTTTGTTTTGTTCGGCTTGAAGATTTGTTATTTCGTTATTTAGCGCAATCTCGTCTTTGTTTCCCAGCAATATCACCTTTGCGTTATGCTTTTTTATCAAGAAATCTGCGACTTCTGCAAACCTCTCTTTTGGCCATCTTTTTGGATGCCATGGAGTTCCAGCATGAATTGCTACAGCAATCTGATTTTTATCTTTATGTTTTTTGAAAAAGTCATTCGCGAATATTTTCTCTTCTTTTGAGATAAAAATCTCTGGATTTTTTGATTTTACGCTTAGATTAAGAGCCCTTAGGATATCAAGATTTTTTTCTATTTCATGCTTTTCTTTTTCCTTTTCTTTTGTTATTATTGGGTTTGTCAAAAGAAATCCAAAGCCCTGATTGGCATACCCTATTTTGTATCTTGATTTTAGCAGAGAAGCAAGAATAATGTTGAAGGGGTTTCCTCTTAGTTCAAAAATAGCATCATAATCTGCTTTTCTTAGATTTTTTATTACTTTTATGGTGTCTAATATGCCTTCAGGAGAATTTGTTCTCATCCAGAGAGGATGATAGAAATAAACTTTGTTTATTCTTGAATTGCTTGCAAGAACCTCTTTTGTTGAGTTTTTAACGAGCATATCAATTTTAGCGGATGGAAAATTGTTTTTTAACTCTCTGATAAATGGGGTTGCTAAAAGAACATCTCCTATATCATCAAGACGAATAACCAGGATTTTCTTCAGATTTTTGTTTTTTATATCATTTTTAAGAGAGGTTTTTTTGAAAAGCCTGAAAAAATTGAAAATTGGGTATCCTATTGAATCAAGGGTTGCTGCAAAAAACCTTGCAGAGGCGCTGTAAAATTGGTATTTTCTTATTGGTGTTAGTCCGGTCATTTTAGCTCCATATTTCTTTAGTATTTCTTGATATTGTATAGTTTTCGTTGTAATTTTTGCCTGTAAACTCTTCTTTGAAAGAATCGTTTAATTTGTAGATGTTTATTTTAATTTGATAATCCAATGCGTTTGAGGGAGGATTACCTTTATCGCAAATTTCTGTTATTTGGGTGTAATTGCTGAATCTTTCAGGATGGGTATTGTATCTTCTGACATCGCATGCAGCAGAGTTTAAAATTTTAAAGACAGGCGATTCTAATGTTTTGACAAATTCAAGATTGCCGTCAAAATAAGGATGAACTTTTTCTTCTGTGAATGATGTTGCTATATAGACATTTTTGTAATTCTTGAAAAATAACGCATAAATTTCCTTGTCAAATGCAGGTGCTTGGTCAAAAATTACATTTGTATTGTAAAGAAAATGAAGATTAGGGCCCCATTTTTCAGTTCCGTAAAGGTCAAAGAAGATTACTACGTCTTCTTTATTGAATTCAGAAGCGAGTTGTTCTTCATAATTGATAATTCCTGCGCCTTGTTTCAATGTTAAAATAGAAATGCTCGGCATTGCGGACAGAGTGAACATTAAGATTATGAATGTTGCTGAGAGAACTTTTCCTGATTTTTTAATCGGGCTTGAAGGATTTGTCAAGTAGAGTGAAAATACCATGAATGCAAATGGGTAGAGAACTGGCCAGAAACGCCTGACTGCCCAAGGAATGTAAAGTGCTATTGAAGGCCGAATTAGGAAGACAAATTGCGGTGAAATCAGGAAAGCGATTATGAAAATTGCTTTTTTTGTTTCTTTTTCCTCAATGAAGAAATTTAACAATCCGAGCACCAAGATGATAAGGAGAGGGATTCTGAAAAGATAGTAAAGGAATACCCAGACAAAAAATTGCTGGTTATAGGGAACTTCGTTGTCTTCAAGGAGGGCAATATCAGCATTTGTCGGGTTTTTCAATGTGCTTAGAATCATTGGGACTGGCGAGCTTTCTCCCCTTAGCATCATTTCTGAATCAAAAATGAATGGAATTACTGAAAAGAATAATGCAAAGATAATTAGCGATATTGCCCATATTGAAGGAGTTTTTTCATATTTTTTCCAGTTAAAGATAAGCTGGAACAGGAATGCAAGGAAATAAACTCCCAGGTAGAGCATTGTCTCAAGCCTGAACATCATCATAATTGAGAGGGGCAAAAATGCATAAATAAGATAATTCAACTTTTTTGCCTGCCAGCCTTTTATAAATAGAAATATTGCAAACCAAACCAGCAAAAGCTGGATATTTTCAACCCATGTTGATCTTGAGAAGTACATTGTATAAAAATTAAACAAGAAAAACAAGACAAAGAAAAATCCTGCTTTCCAGTTTCTTAATTTTTTGCAGAGGAAATAGATTATTGCTGTTGAGAGAAATAAGGCAAAGGAGAGCGAGATTGGGAACCCTGAAATGCCAAATAAGCTGTAAAAAATAGAGAAATACGCCGGACCTCCTGGAATGAAATGCCATCTTACTATATTGTTTTCATAAGGAAGATAGCCTGGCATTGTCAGAGAAATTGGATTTTCAGAATAATTCTCATAATATTTTCCAGTGTTTGAGAGCAGAACTGCTGTGTTGAAATAACCTCCCTGGTCATGCCCGCTTTCAATCAGTGATTCTGAGAAATGAAATGCGTTAAAAATACAGAAGCTAAAGATAAATAATAATATCAGATAGTCTGCCTTGTTCTCTTTTAATTTAATGATTTTTCTGTTAAAAACTATCAATGTTAGGGCAAATATTGCAAGAAAACCTGCGAGGAAAGGAAGAGCTTTCAGGAAGATAGAATATTTGTCAAAAACAATTGATATTATCGCAGAGCCCAAAATTATAAGAAAAACAGAGATGAATCTGATTAAGAATTCTTCTGCGAAATTTTCTTTTATATCAAATATTCTTTTCATTTTAGCTGTTTTCTTTTGCAATGGGCGACGCATAAACAACAAGCTCTGAACCTCTTCTGGATTTGTTTAGCAGATATTCTATTGGAGAGAGGATAATGCCCAAATTATTTATGATGGGAGTTATAGAACTTTCTGCATTGTCCGGTTGGCTATCTTTTTGCTCTCTGTCCTTTTTTTCTTTTAGATAATTCCACAATCCCAATTTATCAGCAATTGATATGCCCAAGTGGAAGAGCAAGCTTTCTGAGTCACCTCTCCTTGTTTCTATCTTTCTTATTGTGAAACCCTGTTTTTCAAGCAATTTTGTTATTGTTTTGGGGGAAAAGAAAAAGAGATGCGCAGGAGGGGAGAGCCAGTTCCATCTTTTTCCAGAGATTGAAAAGGCAAAACTTTCTATGTTCGGAACTTTTATGAAAAGCAAGCCGTCTTTCTTAAGAAGAGATTTTGCTTTTTTTATGCATTGCGAGGGATTTTTAGTGTGCTCAAGAAAATGGCGCATGGTTATATTATCAAATTTTTCATTCATTTTTAAGAAATCTTTTATTGACAAGTCAAGATTAAACTTGTTTTTTCCATAGGATATCATTTTTTGCGATAAATCAATGCCTTTTGCTTTGAAACCATGCTTTTTTGCTGAAAGGACAAACAAACCAGAGCCGCAGCCAACATCAAGAAGAGAAGAGCAATTGCTTTTCTTCATTTTTTCAAGAATTTCTGCATCTTTTTTGTCATTTTTTGATGGGGCTGACTTCTGCATATAGCTGTAATTATAATTTTTTGAATAGTGGGAGTTTAATTCTGAAAGAGTTGGCTGCGGATTTACATAAACAAGAGAGCATTTTCTGCATTTAGCTATCAGATAATTATTATTGAATCTTCTCGTGCTGAAAAGAAAGCTTGAGCTTTCTTTTTCGCAGATTGGGCAGGAAATAAGCTCAGACATATTTTATTACCTCTTTTATTGCTTCTTTGACTTCATCAATTTGAATGTTTTTCATTGCTTCAGCGCAGAGAACACATTTGTTATCATCACATGGGCAGTTTTTCCCTTCTGAAAATCCCCTGACAACAATGGCTTTCTTATTGCAAGGATTCCACGAGAATTTTGATGGCGCTGATATTACAACTTGCGGTTTTTTCAGCATTGCTGCAAGCCACATTGGGCCAGAATTTGTCGATAGAAAAAGATTGCACTTTTCAATTAGGGCAATTGTCTCTTCAAGAGATAATTTGCCTGTTAAATCTATTGCATCTGCGTGAATTTTGCTTATTATCTTTTTAGTTTCTTCACTATCATCAGAGCTCCCTATGAAACATACCTTGGCATTTTGCTTTTCTTTAAGCCATTCTGCTATTTTCGCCCATTTCTCTGCCTCCCAGAATCTTGATGAAATTCCCTTCTTTGCGCCTGCATGAATTAAAATAAGAAAACTCTCTTTTAGGCTATTCTCTTCTAAAATATTTGATATTTCATTTGTTTTAAGTTTATAATCAAACGGAGATGAAAGCTCATAATCTTTTTCATTTATTTTTATGCCAATCTGTTTTAAAATATCCAGCTTTAATTTTACCATGTTTTTGTGCTTGAATTTAATTGAGTTTAAGTTTCCATTATAGATTCTTTTGCCTGCTCTTGGAAGAAAAGTAATCAAATAATATGCCAACATCTCTCTTACACGAGAAAATTTTGAGTAATATCCAAGATTGATGAGCAAATCGCTCTTTTCAAAGAAAAACCTTAACTTTTTTTGCAGGGAGTCAATCTTGATTATTTTATCCACATTTTTTATTTTTGATTTTTCAAGATATCCTCCCCTTATTGAATATATCGTTATTTTTGAGTTTGGATATTCTTTTTTTAATTTTCTCAAAAGAGGCTCTAAAGTTATTATGTCGCCTATTCCAAGAGAGGAAAGAATTGCTATTTTTTTCATTTTTCCGCCTCCAAAATGTAATAAGAAGGGAATCTTTTCAGGCCAAGATACTTTATTTTTATGTTTTTGAATTTTGAGAATATTTTTCTCAATGAAAATTCTGTAAATCGCCAGTAATCATAAGGAATATCGTGAATAGGATAGAATCCATTAACCACAATAAAGACTTTCCCATTCTTCTTCAGGGCAGTGCGGATATTATCAACTGCTTTTTGATAATCGTAAATGTCGTCAAGGACATTTATTGAAATTATTAAGTCATATTTGTTTTTAAAGCTCATTTTTGCAGCATCCAACTTCAAGCATTCTTTGCTTTTCGGATTTAGGTCTGACGAAGTAAATTCATTTGAACTGTCAAAGAACTTTATTGATGAATTATTTCCTGAGCCAATTTCAAGAATTTTCTTGCTTTTTATTCTATTGGCAAATCTTTTAGTTTCTTTTTCAACTTTTGATGATTGAAATGCAATATGCGCGATGGTTTTTATTAGATTATTCATTTTTTCAGGACAAAAATATAGCTGGGCATAAAGCTGTTTAATTTAGTGAGAATGAACTGCGGGAGTTTGCCCGCTAATTTAACCATTGCTGAACTTTCCAGGCAGTACTTTTTGGGATGCATTAATACCAAGGGAGTGTAATTAATCACTTTAAAGCCGGCATTTTTGAATGACTTGGTGCACGAATTGAATGAAAGTAATCTTATGTCATAGTTATCTCCTTTTCTTTTTAGCTTAATGTAAAAGTCAGCCAAATTTTTTGGAAGCCAAGAAAGAAACAGCAAGTTATAGTGCGGTTCTTTTATTACAAATTTGTTCGCTGTTGCAAGATAACAGATTCCGTCATTTTTTAGAACCCTTTTTATTTCAGAAAGATGCTTTTCTTTGTTATTTACATGCTCAATCACTTGATTTGATATTACTGCATTAAAAAATTCATTTTTGAAAGGCAATGCTTCATTTTTTACCTTCTTAAAATTGAAATATCTCTTTTCTACTCTTTCATCTACAAGGTCTAGTGCCCAGACCTTTTTTGCCTTTTTTCCAAGGTATGAAGCAATTATGCCTGAGCCACAGCCAATATCAAGAATTTTGCATTCTTTTATTCTCTTGAAATCTTCTACAACTGCTTCTATCTTCTTTGCCTTGTCAATCCTGCTTTTCATGTCCAAAACGGCATATGATTTAAATTCCATTTTTTCTCCCGGCAAATTTATTTAATGTGCTGAATTTAATTGAGTTTTTCTTTGCTATTCTGATTAAACGTTCGAGATTTGCCAGAACATAAGTGGGCGAGCCATTTTCATAAGTGCATTCTGAGCTATGAGTCATAATAACAAATGGAAAGCATGATGATTTTTCCAGTGCGACTTCAGCCAATGCTCCCAGGGAAGGGTCTGCCCTTTTTCTGCCAAAAATTGAGAAGGTTGTTATCGGAACTTCTATTAAACTATCCATTTTATTAATGTCTTTATTATTGTAATGCTCCCAGTCATATTCTTTGTCAGTGCCAATATTGCCTGAACATCCCGGGCAGATTGTTGAATCAATTAAAAATCCTCTTTTTTCAAGAATTGGGAATAATTTCTTGTCTATTGCGTAGTTGCCGAATCTAAAACTTATCATTCTATCTGCTATTTTTTTTCCGAGATTTTTTCTTACCAAGCCAAGGCTTGAGCTTATCATGATTTCAAGCTCTTTTTTAGTATAGAATTTTGCGCCTGAAAACAGGAATTTTCTTTTTAGAGATTTTTGGACTGCAAAATCCTCTTTTGGATGCATATGAAGCCCCAATTCATGCCCTTCTTCAACTATTCTGTTTAGAATATTAATAATCTTTGTTCTTTCAGCGCCTTTTGATGAAAAGCATTGCGTTGAAAGGAAAAACGTTGCTTTTGTATTATAAGATTTTAGCAAGTCAAGTATATTTTCAATTCCAGCATAATAGCCTTGGAATGCTTTTGGGCTCTGGAACATCCATTCCCTACCTTTGTTATTTTTCAAAAATCCAGATTCGCAATCAATTGTAATCAGCGCTGTTTTTTCATGTGATTTAATTGAATTATCTGTTATGATAAATGGATTGGCAATGTTTCTTATTATGCTATTAAAGGCTGTGCTGGCGAAGAGGTTGCTTGCGATTATTTTGATAAAACTGCTCATTTTATACCCCCCATGATTTTTATGTATTGATTTGTTGTTTTATCTATATCAAATTTTTTTAGGTTGTTCTTTGCATTTTCCGCCAAATTATCCCTTATTTTCTTATTTTTTAGAAGAAAAATCACTTTTTCTGCCAGGTCTTTTTCATCTCCCGGGTTGCAGAGCAGTCCGTTTTTTTTGTGCTTGATAATATCAAGAATGCCCCCTGTTCTTGCGCCTATTAGTGCGCAGCCACACAAGCCGGCTTCAACAAATGTTCTTCCAAAGCCCTCATTAATGCTCGGGCCAACAAAGATATCTGCTTTTGAGTAATAAGAAGGAAGTTTTCTATTGTCAATTGAGCCAAGAAATTTGATATTTCTTTCCAACCCTAGATTGATTGTCAAATCTTCAAGCTCTTTCTTTAGTGTTCCATCTCCTATAATCAAGAGTTTTACAGCAGGGAATTCTTCTCTAATTATTGCCATTGCCTTAATGAGGAAAAAAACTCCTTTTTCAGGAGCAAGCCTGCCGACAAAAATTAAGGTGTTTCCATTTCTCTTGCTGGCTTTTGATTTGAATATTTTTGTTTCTATTCCCATTGGAATAACTTTTATCTTAAGATTTGGGTTTATATTTTGAAGAATTTCTTTTTTCAGGCTCGTGCTTACAACTATTATCTCTTTTGCATTGTTTAGAACTATTTTCTTAAGAAAATTTGCCTGTTTGAATCCTGAAATATCTGAGCCGTGCGATGTGACTATGTATGGAATTTTATATATCTTGTAATTCAGATAAGCAGATAATCCTTGGGGAATAATCCAGTGCGCATTGATTATATCTGGATTGTCCTCTTTTATTTTGCTTTTCAGAGCGAAAAATTCTGCCAGCAGAAAGAATGGCACTAGAAGGAAATAAAGCTTGTTCTTTTTAATTTTTGGGGAGATTCCCCCTTCATAGGCAAGAGTTTCATACTTTTCTGGAAAATATCTGAATCTTGAGACATTTATTTTTCCCAAGTTTTCTGAGGTTTTTGCATTTGGATAATGGGGCGCAAGAACAGAAACATCAAAATTATTTGAGAGTTTTTTTGAGAATTCATAGACAAAACCAGGAGTATCGTCATTTTTCCATCTTGGGAAAGTTGAGGTCAAGACAAGCAGTTTTTTCATTGGAAGCATTTTATATACTCCCAAATTTATTTTCTGAAGTTGCTCCTTTTATTTCAAGCCAATTCTGATTTTTTCTCAATTTTAAATTAGATTTCCAAACTTGCTCTAATAACTCGGGATTATAATTGTTTGATTTCGCCAGGCAAATTAACGCGTTCAAATCCTTGGGCAGGCATTTTCCTCCGAATCCCAAATCTCCATCTGGACCTGGAACATTATTATTTCTTCCAATTAGAGGGTCTAATATTATTGAATCACGAATAAAGCCCCAATCAATGCCTGAGGATTTGCATATTTGATAAAGTTCATTTGCAATCATTACCTGGCTTGCAAGAGTCACATTTGCAGAATATTTAATCATCTCAGCAGTTTTTGGATTAGTAATTACATACTTTGCATTTGGAAAGAAAGTCTTGTAAAATTCAGCCACCTTTTCACAATCTTCTTTGCTTCCGCCTAAAACAAAACGATTGGAGTTTTTCATATCTTCTAAATAATTTCTTTCAGACAAGAATTCTGGATTAAAAACGAATTTTAAATTTGGAAACTCCTTTTGCAAACTATCAGTTGTGCCTGGAATGATTGTAGAACGCAAAATTAAAAGAACTTCTTTCTTTTTTAATGCCTGAACTTCCTTATTTATGGATGAAACTGCATCTCGGATGCAAGACAAGTCCATACTTCCATCGCGATTCATTGGAGTCGGCACTGAAATAAAAAGCTTGTTGCAAGATTTAACAACTTTTTTCAAATCTTGATATTCTGGAAGATATTTATCATAAATGTGGGCATTAATTTTAGATAAAAAAATTTGCGAGAGAGCTTTTCCTACAACCCCATAGCCAATAATTCCGATATTCTCTTTATTTTTCATTATTCCTCCTTTTTGTATTCGTTCTTTTTCATGCGATAGAGAATTTCATCCTGGTTTCTTTTAAGAGTTTTCATCATGTCAGCCATTAATCCAAGAATGCAGAGAGAAACGCCAAAAATCATGAAGAAGGTTGAAACATTTGACAAGGTTTTTACAGGAGAGGATGTTCTATATTCCAGCCAATAAAAGAATGAGAAAGCTGCGCCCAGGAGGCCAAGGAGAAAGATGGCTATTCCAGGAGAGCCAAAAAACGAAAGAGGTTTGCTGTCCCTTGTTGCCCTTGCAATTATGCCTAAGCTTTTTAATCCGTAACTTATCAAGTCAGATGAAATGTGCGATTTTCTTTCCTCAAAATATTTAACTTCAAGAGGAATTTCTTTTATTTTGAGATTTTTGCCTACAAGGTCTATGAAAACTTCCTGCGTATATGTGAATTTGCCGTTTATGTTTAATCTTAATGCTGCTTCTCTGCTGTAAGCGCGGAAGCCGCATTGAGTGTCTGAGAATTTTTGCCCTATTAAGCTGTTTATCAATAAAACAAACATCTTGTTGCCGAATCTTTTCAAGAGAGGCATGTTTTTTGTCATCTCTGGACTGAGAAAACGAGAGCAAGTTACCATGTCTGCCTCGTGCTCTCTTATTGGCCTAATAAGTTTTGGAATATCTTTTGGATTGAACTGCCCGTCAGCATCAATGTTTACTATTATGTCTGCGCCGAGTTCAAGGCATTTGTCTATTGCATGCTTGAAATTTCTTCCGAGCCCCTGGTTGTGCTTGTGCGGAAGAATATAATCAGCTCCAGCATCCTCTGCTTCATCAATTGTATTGTCTGTGCTGTGGTCATCTGAAACTAAAACCTTGACTTCATCAATGCCCCTTATTTTTCTTGGGATGTCCTTTATTACTTTTGCAATTGTTTTTTCTTCATTATATGCCGGGATTTGCACTATGAGAGTTTTCATTTGAGTCTTGAACCTCCTTTTTGAAAGAATATAACTTTGCCATGCCAATATTTTTCATAGAAACCCGATTTGCGCCTTCAAGCTGGGCAAGAATTGTTCGAACTGCTGAGCGGGAAAACTTTGATAAATTTACAATGTCTGTGATAGTTAAGCCATTTTCAGAGTTCTTTTCTAATATCTTCAAAATTGCTTCAGCCATCTTTTTTTCCATGATATTGTTAATGATATTGTCAACAATATTGTCAGGGATATAAGTTCGCCGTTGAAATTCACCACTTTTGCCGACGAAGAAGTTTCATTTTGAAAACAAACTAGTTAAGTTACATTATTGATTTAGTTGATGTATTAAACTTTCTTGGCAGGAAGGACATGAGTCTGATTCCTAGTGTAGGCGTTTTTATTTTTGTCATCTTTGCTCCAGTGAATATGCACTTTTTTGCCCAATTTCTTAATTTTCAATTCATTAATCAGATGTAATACTCGCGCTGGTTTAATTAATAACAAAATGACTGCAGCAGCGCAGAGAATTAACAAGATAATTAGAATATTTCTACTGCTCTTGGATATTATGTCAAAAGAAATAAATCCAGTAATACCTGCTCTGTCAATTAATTTGAATACATCTTCAGCTTTTGCAGGCTCTTTCTGCCCTTCATAATTTATCTCTGCTACAAGAGAATATGTTCCTGCTGAGAGCCCTGAAATATCAAACTCTTTGAGAAATTCTTTTTGCGTCTCCACAGAAACTATCTTGCTCTCCTTGTAAACAACATCTCCTTTTTCATTTATTATCTTGTAATAAACAATAACATCTACTCTCCCAGGCACTCCAAGGTTTATCAGGCTTATAGTGCTCATTAGTTTTTCATTTAGAAAAACCTCTTTTTTATTTATCTCAGCACTTATATCAAAAAGAACTCCTCTTTCAGATGTTTCATTTGCAATTGGCTTCTTAAGTGGCGAGCTTATTGTTATATTCCTTGTAATCCCTGTGCTTCCTCCTTCGCTTGTTGTTATCTCAGTTGTTTCTTCTATCACTCCGCCTGTTGTAGAATGCCCCATAATTAAAGCATCGTCTGGGTTATCGAAGAATGTTGTTTCTGCAGATGCATTTGTTGCTAAAATTGCTAATAAAAATAGCATAATCAAAACATAATTAAGCAAGTTAATTTTGGATAGCTTCATTTTATCCTCCATTATCAGTTGACAGCATTTGTGTAATATGAGCCAGCATAGGTTGTGACACTGGCAGCTGTCTCTGAATCAAACTGAATAATCAAATTTTTTTGATTAGCATCTGCAAGGACTGTGCATGTTATCTTATTTATGAATAGGACATTGGTATCGAGACCCATAATAGTCCTCCCTGTATCTGCAGAGTTTGTGCTCACTGCGATGTTGTCAACCACCTCTGTTCCTGCTTGAGTTTCTGTCACAAAGTTGCAGTATCCAACAGGCCCTGCTTCACTTACAATCACCCTGTTCTGGATTGCTACTCCATTTGCAGATGAGCTTTGTGCAAGATAAGCTTGAATAATATTCATCTTGCTCGGAGTCAATGCAATAGTGAATATGGTTGCATACCCTGCACTTGTGGCAGTCAAATTGCTTCCTAAATAAACAGGAGCAAGCCCACCACCGCTTCCTGTTTCATCCTGCCTGCATTTAAGAGTTCCATTATCATCAACACCATAGGCATAATTATCAGAAGGACAATCAGTTTTCATATTGGTAAAGTTTGCGCTCCATTGCGGGTCTGATTCAGCCCCAGCAGATGGAAGATTTGTCAATAAACTTCCGTCTCCCTTGAAGTAATTAGCAGAAACATTCTGGCTTGTTTCTATGTTTCCTGTTGCGTCAATATCAACAACCCATAATTTAGTTACTCTTGAAGTTAAAGAACCAAGCCAACCAAAGAAACCTGTTTGAGTTGCAGTTATATTGCCGGCAAAAGTTTCTGATTGGTTTTTTAGTGCATAATTTGTCAGGTCTGAAGTTGCAGCTCTCGCATCAATTGTGCCATTTAATTTTGTTTCGTTAAAGAATATCACATTAAAACCATTATCATATAAGTAATTTCCTAAAACATCAAAGCTTGTTCCATTAACACCATCAATTCCATTTGTTCCATTAACACCATCTATTCCATTTGTTCCATTAACACCATCTATTCCATTTGTTCCATTAACACCATCTATTCCATTTGTTCCATTAACAGCCAGAGGAGATATAGAAATTAAATTAGTTATTGTATTATTCAATTGACTTTCATTGAAATAAATACTTGAACTATCATTATATAAATATCCATTCGAAGTATCAGGCAATAGCCATGTAGTTATATAATTGTATGCAGTTACAAATTCATCAAACCAAATCAAATCAATACTCCATAAAGTTGAGCCATTATTGACAAATTCTGTGGCATTGAGAATATCTGTGAATGTTCCATTGAAACCATTTATTCCATCAATGCCATTTATTCCATTTGTTCCAGCATCTCCTTTATCACCTTTATCACCTTTTTCTCCTTGAATTCCTTGAATTCCTTGAAGACCTTGAGAGCCATTGATATAATCTATTCCATAAATTGGGGTATAACCATCAACACCATCAATTCCATTTGTTCCAGCATCTCCTTTATCACCCTTGTCTCCTTTCTCTCCCTGAATTCCTTGAGAACCAGCATCTCCTTGAAGACCTTGAACTCCTTGTATGCCTTGTTCCCCTTGAGATCCGGTTTGGCCTGTTGGACCTATTGGTCCTTGTGGACCAACAATATGACCAATATTTATCCAAGAAGATGTAAGACTGCCCCAAGTATATACATTACCATCTTCATCAACAATATAAGCGTCGCCATCAGACCCTGTATCAGGAAGATCAGTAACACTAGCAACGCTGCCTAATATGTTAATGCTTGTGCCTGGTTCACCTTGTGGTCCTTGTGGACCTGTAGCACCAGCAGCTCCTTGTGGACCAACTTCTCCCTGAGACCCCTGAATTCCTTGTGAACCAGTTTCTCCAGTATCTCCTGTATCGCCTTTCTCACCCTGAGGACCTGGAGTTCCATTAATTCCAGTCAATAAACTTCCATCTCCCTTGAAGTAATTAGCAGAAACATTCTGGCTTGTTTCTATGTTTCCTGTTGCATCAATATCCTGAACAAACAGTTTAGTTATTCTTGAAGTTAAAGAACCAAGCCAGTCAAAGAAGCCGTAATCTGTTGTTAAATTATTGAAAGTAACATCTGAAGTTGTGTTTAATACTTGATTAAAGGGATTTCCTGATGAACTCATACAATTAGTCCCATCACTCAAACAGAACCTTATCCCGTCATCAGAATTTATAATTTCATTTATAGAATTGTTTAATGCACTTTCGATTATAGCGATTTGTTCTTGTGCTGTAAGATTTAATGCAACTTCTTTTAATCTAGCTGTTTCTTCAATTGCTGTCATATCTTCAGGGGTTACTCCGTTAAGCAATGCCAACCTTTTTGCTTCAAGCATTTTTGCCAGGGCAATCTCAGCATTAGAGTTTACCAATTCTTTTGCCTGCTCACCAACCTGTTGCAATCTTGTTATTTTAAGTTCGAGATTTTCTCCGATAGTTGCATTAGTTATCTCTTTGTATGTGCTAATAACTTTTAAAGCATATTCTCTTTGAGAGATTAAAATAGTATTAGCTGATTCTTCTGCATAATCTAATTTAGATTGCCATATTGCTTGATTAAGGTCTTTTAACCCTACTCTTACTTTTATAATATCTGTTTCAAATGAACCATTAGATACTTCATGAACATCTTTCCTTAGAAAATTCCAACCCAATAATCTTCTTCTTGGAGTTTGGTCTGTTCCATTAATATTTATATTCAAATAATAATCTTTTGAAACATTATTGCAGGCAGAATTTACCCCGTTTTGTTCAGTTATCCACTCCCCAAAACCTCCTGTTGTTAAAGTGGTTGTGTTGGAATAGCAAATATCTCCCCCTGTTAAAGCATCATAAATACTAAAATTAAAGTCATAAGTTCCTGTGTTAAAAGTTGTTCCTGTATAATATTGTCCTTGCCAGACCAAGACATCTGATGCAGAAATGAGATTGATAGTTAATATTAAAATAAATGTACTTGTTAATACTAAGAGTAATTTATTCATTTTTCCCTCATTTTATTAAAAGAAACCTATTAGATTAATAAGTTCGCCGTTGAAATTCACCACTTTTGCCATCGGTAAAGTTTCATTTTGAAACCAAAAATATTTAACTTAAGATTACTACTTAGTTTAAGTACTAAACCATTAGTCATGGAGGTTTAGTAACTCCTATGAAACTAAACAAAAACGAGAGAAAAACTCTCAAACTACTACTAAATAACGCAAAAATCTCAGATATTTCTATTGCCAACCAGCTTAGAATTTCCAGCCAGGCTGTTGGAAAAATAAGGCGAAAGCTTGAATCTACCCTCATAAAGTCCTATTCCCTTAATGTAGACTATGCAAAACTTGGGATACGAACATTTGCAATTGCTCTTGCAAAAATCACTCCAGAGGGTTTGGATGAAGGCGAGCTTGAAATAGAGCAAAAACTACTGAATGATGCACATATAATTAATGTTTACAGGCTTCCAAGCGGCAGTTTTACGCATATTATAATGTATGGTTTCAGGGACATAGATGAGATGGAAAAATTCTTTCATTCATCACATAAGAAAAACGAACTCCACAAATTTATAGAGAATCAGCAGTTGTTTACCTTCTCGCATAACAGCCTTATTAAAAACGACCCTGTCCCGCTTTTGCACAAAGCCATAGATGCTCTCAACCAAGAAGAGCTCCAAAATAATTCCGGTTTTCGCGAAATAGACAATTTCAGGAGAAGGAACTGGAGTTAATGAAAATGAAAAGCAGAAAGTTTAAAAAAAATTTAGAAAATAACAAGCAATTGGCTGCGTTGATTAAGAATCAGGATGACTTTATAATAAAAATTACATCTGACGGCAGGATTCAATTTATCAATCGCACCCCTGCAGTAATCTCAATAAAAGAAACAATAGGCCAAAAAATATTGGATGCCGCATCACAAAAACAGCATAAAAAAATAAGAAAAGCAATTCAATATGTGCTCAAGACAGGAAAAACAACCAGTTATGAAGATATTGATGCAGATAATTCTATTGTCTTGTACAAATTAATGATTAGCCCTGTTAAGCATGGCGGGAAAACCATTGCTTTGGAATTTATTGCAAAAAATATGAATGAGGAGAAAGAAATAGAAGTTAAACTAAAAGACACAGAACAAAAATACAAGACGCTGGTTGAAGGCGCGCAGGATACTATATTTATGATTGATAAAAATCTAAAAATTCTTTCCATGAATTCCAAAGCCGCATCTTTATTCGGGAAGACTCCTGCTGAGGTAGTTGGTGCGTCAATGTACAATATGTTTCCAAGGGAATCAGCAGTTCGATTCGTTAATAATAATAAAGAAGTATTCAAGACGGGCAAGAGCAAACTCATTGAAGAAAAGATGATTATTGGAGATCGAGAATTTTGCAATAGCACTAGTCTATCTCCTGTTAAAAATTCTGATGGGGATACAACGGCAGTAATTGGGATAGTAAGAGACATTACAGAAAAGAAGAAAGCAGAAAATGCCTTGAAAGAAAGCGAAGCTCGTTATCGCTCTTTTATTGAAGTGACTAGACAGCTTGGATGGACTACAAACCCTCAGGGATTAATTACAGAAGATATACCCACATGGAGAGCATTTACTGGGCAGAGTTATGAGGAGGTTAAGGGATATGGGTGGCTAAAGGCAATTCATCCGGACGACGTTAAGTGCACCAAGCAAATATGGGAAAACGCAGTTAAAACAAAAGGAACTTATGAAATTGAATACAGGATACGCGGGCATGATGGAATTTACCGATGGTTCTTAGCTAGAGGAATTCCCATACTTGACAAAAATAAGAAGATTCTAGAATGGATTGGAACATGCATGGATATAACTGAAAGAAAGAAAGCAGAAGATAAAATAAAAGAAAGTGAGGAAAATTATAAGGGATTATTTGACAATGCTGTTGATGCAATGTTTGTTGCAGACCCCGTGACAAGGCAGATTATAAACTGCAATAAATCTGCTGAAAAACTTATGGGATATTCAAGAGCTGAAATTCTTTCCATGAAAGCAGATAAGCTTCATTCAAAAGAATTAAGAAAAGAGACAATGGAGGGATTTAAAAAACAAGTAGAAGGTAAAACCAAATCAATTTTTTCAGAGGTTCTGACAAAAAATAATATAAGAACTCCTGTTGAGATATCTGCTTCAAGCATTGATATAGGAAAGAAACATTATATTCAGGCAATATTTAGAGATATAAGCATAGAAAAGAAAGCAGAAGATGCCTTGAAAGAAAGCGAGGAAAAATTCAGGAATTTCTTTGAAAACAGCAATGATGCAATTTTCGTTGCCGATGCAATAACAAGAAAATTAGTTGATTGCAATAAGAAAGCAATAGAACTCATGGAATATCCAAAAGCAAAAATCCTCTCCATGACTGCAGACAATCTTCATCCAAAAGACAAAATCAAGGAAACAATGGAAAGATTCGAAAAACAGATGGAGGGAAAATTGGATATCAATGAAACAGAAGTTGTGACAAAAAGCGGAAAACGAATTCCTGTCTCAATAAGCGCTGCATTCATAAAACTTAATGGGAAGAATTACGGAATCGGGATTTTCAGGGATATAACGGAGAAAAAGAAAGCAGAAGATGAGCTAAAAGGATCAAAGGCGTTTGCCGAAAGTACATTAAACTCCATTACTGATATGTTCTACTCATTTGATTTGAGGGGCAAATTCTTAAGCTGGAATAAAACTTTTAACAGAATTTCCGGCTATAGCGATCAAGAGTTGTCTTCGAAGAAGCCGATAGATTTCTTTTTAGGTGAAGATATTCAACGTGTTGCCGAGGCTGTTAAGAGAATATATAAAGAAGGCACTTCAAAAGTAGATGCTAATTTTGTCTCAAAAGATGGAAGGCAAATCCCCTGCGAGTTTACCGGTTCGATACTTAAAGACGGCAAGGGCAATATCATTGGTTTTTCTGGAACTTGCAGAGATATCACAGAGCGCAAGAAAGCAGAAGATGCAATAAGGGAATCTGAAAATAAATTTTCCAAGATATTCAAGACATCTCCAGACATGATTACCTTAACGAGAATTTCTGATGGTTTTTTTGTTGATGCAAATGATGCCATAAAAAGCATATTAGGATATAATCGCGAGGAGGTATTGGGGCATACTGTAAAAGATCTTGGCTTGTGGCCGAATCCTGAGGAGAGAGAGTCCATGGTTCAAATCATAAAAAAGCAAGGCTTTGTAAAAGGAATGAAAGTGCATCTTCGTAAAAAATCCGGGGAAATAATTTCCGCAAAAATATCTGTCGATATAATTGAACTAAATAACAAGAAATTTTTACTCAGTGTTGCTCATGATATAACAGAAGAGAATAGGGCGCAAGAAATCATAAAAACAGAAATTGAAAGGATGAAGGAAATTGATGAAGCAAAGACAAATTTCCTTAACATTGTCTCGCACGAGATGAAAACACCTCTTACTGCAATAAATGCACATCTTGGTGTTCTTGATGACTTGAAAACAAATTTGAGCGAACAGGAACTTTTAAGTTTGGAAGCCATAAAGCGCAATAATTATCTTCTAAAAAGTTTGATAGATAACATTTTGGAGCTTTCAAGGATAGAATCTGGAAAGTTTGAATTGAATATCTCAAAGATAAACCTTGAGAGGATAATAAGGGAAGTAAAAAGCAATCTTGAAATATTGTCTGAAAAGAAAGGCTTGCAGCTTATTCTTGATGTTGGCAAACTTCCCGAAATACTTGCAGATGAGATGCGTGTTCGAGAAATTTTGAATAACCTAATCAGCAACTCCATCAAATTCACAGATAAAGGATGGATAAAAGTCAAGGCTGAAAAGCAAGACAATCACGTTGTAATAAGCATTATTGACACAGGCATAGGCATTTCCAAGGATAAAATAAATAATCTCTTCCAAAAATTCTATCAAATCGACCCCTCCATAGGCAGGAGATTCGGTGGCACAGGATTGGGACTGGTAATAACAAAGCAATTAATCGAGTTGCAGGGAGGCAAGATAAAAGTCCAAAGCATATTTGGAAAAGGCTCAACATTCTCAGTAACTCTCCCGATTAATGGAAATAACCTGAAAGGAGGTGCAAAATGAAGAGAATACTTTATGTAGAAGACAACGAAGACACTGCAGATGCAGTAAAAATAATCCTAGAGAACCAAGGTTATCAGGTAGATATAGAATTGTGCGGCAAGGATGCTCTAGCTAAAGCAAAGGAGCCTTTTGATTTGATTTTACTCGACATAATGCTGCCAGACATGTCGGGCTGGGACATATTTGAGAAGCTGAAAAAGAGAGATCATACTAAATTTGCTTTTCTTAGTGCTATTCCAGTATCAAATGAGAGAATGCAGGAATTGAAGAAAGCAGGAGTTGCAGATTATATAACAAAGCCATTTGAAAAAGAAGATTTGATTAAAAGAGTCAAGAAAATTATAGGATAGATTTATAAATGGTGATATTTATTGTATGGGCTCTGTAAAATGACATCGATATTAATAATAAGTGAAGTTGGAAGTCTACAAGACAAGATAAATCATGCAGTGAAAGCCAGAGCAGGAATGCCTGGAATTTATGTTTCTTTAAACAAGACACAAAAAAGCACAGAGAAAATATTGAATAAAGCAAGCATAAAAACTGACAAGATTTTCTTCATTGATTGTGTAACGTCTGAACAGAAGAGAAAAGATGTTTTGCATTTTCACCCAACTGAATTAGAAGAGATGAGCTATGCTATCAAGTATTTCGTGCAGGAAATTAAAGGGAAGAAGTTTTTGATTATAGATGCTTTGTCAACTTTGCTGATTTACAATGATGAAAACAAAGTTGCAAAATTTGTCAAGGCAAGCATTGATTTTGCCTCTGAGAATAATGTTGAATTAATTGCTTTTACTCCTAAATTGAAAGGCGAGGAATTATTAACAAAAATATTCAATTTTTTTGACAAAGTTGAAAAATAAAATGAAAAAAATGGTGATTTTGGTTACAGGGATTTTAATTTGCTTAGCTTTTGCTCCTTTTTTCGCTTCTGCTGGCGATGTTTTTACAATGAATATTGAAGTTCCCCAGGATTACAAGCAGATAAGTTCAGGGGAAGATGTTGTTGCAAGCATCAAACTGATTAACATGGGAAGCAAGGGAAGAGAGGATGTTCAGCTCGAATTTTCAATTATGAATTCTAGTCTTGATACAATAGCAAGCAAGAGAGATACTGTTGCTGTGGAGACACAGGCTTCTTTTGTCAGGAGTTTTTCTCTTCCAGAGAATGTTGGAACAGGGAAGTATTCTATCCATGCCCGCGCAATTTATGCTGATGGCAAGGAAGCTTCTGCCAAAGATTCGTTTGAAATTGTTGAAATTTCTAAGGAATGGATTTATTGGCTTGTTGGGACTGCTATTTTAGCCACCTGTATATTCTTTTCATTTGGATGGATGAAGAGAAAAGCTGGATTAATTGCTTTGAGGATTAAGATTCATAATATTGTGAAAGATAGAAGATTGAACTGATTTTTGTTGGGCTGGTTTTTCACGACTACGAGGAATTTATAATTATCTAGATGAGAATAGCATACGTGTTTTATTTAGGTTATACTTATATGTAAGTATATTTGCCTATATATGCTTAAATGGAAATCTTTAAATATATGTGTTACTTATAAAAGCAAGGTAAAAATGGGCAAAAAAGAGGCAAAGGGGAGCAGGGAGAAAGTAACAATAAGCTTGGACCATGATCTCTACAGAAATTTTCAGAGTTATTGCAAAGAGCGCGCAATGCTTGTATCAAGAAAAATAGACCTTCTTATTAAAAAAGAGCTTGAGAAAGAGGTGGCAGCGTGATGAAGAGCAAGATATTGATTCTAAGTGCAGTCATAATTTTCTTAATCAGCATTATATCTGCGACGAGCTCAGCCATAACACTTTCTGCATGCGGGCAGAATTTAAATGCTTCTGGAAGCTATTTGCTAAATCAGTCTATAACTTCAACTGCAACATGTTTAACAACTAACTCCAGCGATGTTGTGATAGACTGTGCTGGCTATACAATTACATATGGAACTGCAGGAGGCAATAGTGCATTTGGCATAAGTGCATTACATCCAACAGCATCTCAGATTAATCTTACTATTAAGAATTGCATAATTACAAAACCTTCTGCTTCAGGAAGCAGCGGCAGAGGCATAGTTTTAACAAGATTTGGTAATTCAACGATTGTAAACAATACTATTAGGACTAATGGCACGACTTCAAATATAGGAATCTATGTTGTAACTGGGGCTAATGGGAATAATGTTTCTGGAAATAACATAGTTACCAGCACAGGGGCTACAAACTATGGAATCTATTTTAATGCAGGTTCATCAGACAGCATTGCTGAGTACAATAATATAACAACAGGCGCGGGAACAGCAACATCTGATAATTGTGGTATTGTGATAGCTGACCCGAGAGCAATTATAAGACATAATTGGATTAGCACTTCTGGTTCTGCTGACAGTAATTTTGGCATCTTCGCTTCGGGGTCTTCAAGTACCCAAATTGTTAACAATACAATATATACTTCTGGAACAAACGGAAATAACAGGGGAGTATATCTCTCTGCTTCGGACCTAAATATTGTTGCAAACAATACAATAAATACAACTGGCCAAGCTTCTCCAGGCATTTATTTATCTGCGTCTAATTCAGTAAATGTGTTAAATAATCAGATAAATTCAAGTGCTGATGCCATTTATATGTTTAGTTCAACTTTAAGCGATTTTACTACAGCAAACATAAGCCGGGATAATACCAGATTTGGAAGAAATATTACGGTTTATGGGGGAGGAGCATTAACCCTGCCTTGCCCAAACAACACAGTGATAGATAATCCTGCAGATGGAGGACTGAAATTCATTGGATGCAACAATATAACTGTTCAAAACTGGTACAGGCCTAATAGAAATACTGATGGATTGCTATTTGTCAATTCAGATAATAATAATATCATAAACAATACATTAAATGGAGGACTAAATGGACTTGACATGATTAACAGCGCGGGATTGTGCGACAATAATCTTATTGCTAATAATACATTCTCAAGTTTTGGCTATTTGAATGATTATGCAATACGCGTATATGGCACTTATAATCTAATTACTGGAAATAATCTATCAACCAGCGGAGTCACGTCTGGAAATAATGCCATAAATATACAAAATGATTTTAACAACATAACTAATAATATAATTACAACTGGGAGAACAACCGGGAATGTAGGCATAAATCTTGAAGCTAATGTAGACAATACTCTAATTCAGAACAATACAATCACTGCCTCTGGAACAGCATCTGGAAATACTGGAATTTATCTTGTGGATACATGCCTAAGAAATACAGTCAGAAACAATACCATTAATACGGCAGGAACTTCTGGAAATCTTGGAATAAGGCTGGTTTCAGGTTCAAATAACAATGTTATAGAATATAATACATTTTATACAAAAGGGTCCACTTCTGGAAATAATGGACTAGAATTATATTCAAGTTCAAACAACACATTTAGATTTAACAATGTTTATGCCGGGTATGGAACAGGAACTACAGATAATGACGCTGTTTCTTTAGTCAGCAGCAGCAACAATAATTTCACAGATAATGTTTTATTTGCCAATGGAACAGCCACAAGCATAACTTCTTCTGCGATGTTCTTGCAAAGCGCTTCAACTAATAATACGTTTGTCAACAATATTATTACAAAATCTGTCGGTAATGCAATAGAGATAGATTTCTCGACTACTTACCCGAGTGGAAACACCTTCCAGAATAACTCTTTGAATAATATTAGCGGTTCTGATTTGCTCTTCATGGATGCCAGCATAAATGACACTTCTTTTATAAATCAGCAAATAAGGATATATAACTTTACTGGAGTTGGAGGAAAAATAAATGTTGAAGACAGCCAATTTGGTAAAATAGCATTCCTCTCTCCCATTAATGGCTCTGGAGCAAATATGAGCAATGATATCAAAGTTTTATCTAATCTTGCGCAAGTCAGTTCATCAAACGGATTAAATAAGCCCGCGAATGTTACACTTAGAGGGGTAAACACTGCTTTTTTTATCCCGGGAATATTTAAAGATGGTGCGGTATGCACTGATTGTTATAATTTTACTTCACTTAATGCTGGAAATGTTACATTCAATGTAACTTCCTGGAGCAATTACAGCATTGTAGAAACATTGTCAGATTCAACGCCTCCTGCTTCTGTAACAAATCTTGCAAATCAGTCATCTGGGGCTAGCTGGATATACTGGAACTGGACAAATCCTGCTGATGCTGACTTTGGCGAAGCAATAATTTACATTGATTCTGTGAATGTTGCAAATACATCCAATAATTATTACAATGCAACTGGATTGATTTCAGAAACAGATTATACAATTAGCATTCACACAAAGGATATTTATGGAAATATAAATAATACAGATGTCAATTCAACTGCAAGAACTCTGGATATAACTCCCCCATCTAGTATTACAGACTTGGCAAATCAATCATCAGGAAGAACATGGATATATTGGAACTGGACAAATCCCGCTGATGCTGACTTTGGCGAAGCAATAATTTACATTGATTCTGTGAATGTTGCAAATACCTCAAATAATTATTACAATGCAACTGGCTTGACTTGCAATTCCAGTTATGTTGTCACGGTTCATACAAAAGATGCCAGTGGCAATGTAAATAATAGTGATATAAATGACAGCGCAAGCACTCTTGCGTGCAATAATGATCCTGTTGTTACAACACCTGCAATAACTCCTTTGACAGCTTACACAAATGATGACTTGAACTGCACTTTTGCTGTTACAGATGATGATGCTGGAGATAGTTTAACTGCAAATTATACATGGTATAATGGAACTAATGCGCTAATAACCGGAGCATTAAGTGTTACGAATGGAACTCAATATTCAATAATTTTAGGGAATGGGAACACAACAAAAGGTGAGACATGGAATTGCTCAATAACTCCTTATGATGAGCATTATTATGGGGCTGCAAAGAGCACAACAAGAACAATCTCAAATTCATTGCCAACAGCACCTGTTGTTGATGTGCTCCCAGATATTCCAAATGATAATAATGACCTTGCTGTCAGCATTACAACTTCAAGCACAGATGCTGACAATGACAGCATAACTTATTCTTACCAGTGGTATAAGAATAATGTCTCGCAGGCAGGGCAGACATCAACTACATTGTCAAATTTATTGACTTCTGTTGGAGAGACATGGAAATGCATTGTTACTCCAAATGACGGGACAGGAAATGGGGCAACAGGACAAGATAGCGCGACTATTAACGGCACATCAACTGCATATGCTATAAATCTTGTCTCCCCGATTAATGGGGCAACATGGAATTTATCAGATAATGTTACGTTTGAGTATAACTCTACATTGGAAGTATCAAACTGCTCGTTAATAATAAATGGCGCAATAATAGAGACAGAGGACAATATAACAACCAATGCAACTGAAACATTTGCAACAATACTCTCGAATGCAGCTTATACCTGGGCTGTAAACTGCACAGATATCAACAATACTACAAACTCATCTGCGACATGGACTTTGACAGTAAGTTACCTATATTGCGGCGATGGCACATGCAATAATGGAGAAACATGCTCATCGTGCTCTGGTGATTGCGGAACATGCTCATCTGGAGGGGGCGGAGGCGGAGGAACAAGAAGAATTGTTAATAACACTGCAAATGTGACTAATATAATAAAGAATGAAACTAAGTTTGAATTTGGAGTTCCTGGAATAGAAATAGAACAAATTTCTTCAATGGTTGCAAATCCTGGAGAAAGCAAGAAAATATCTGTTAATGTTAAGAATTCAGGAACAGGTTTCCTTAACAAGTGCAAGCTTTCTGGATTTGGAAATTATGGCTCATGGATATCTTCCGGGGATATGAAAGATTTAAGCATCGGGCAGGAAGCAGAATTTTTGTTCAACCTGGATTTGCCAAAAGAAATTTCTCCTGGAACTTACAAAGTTGGACTCTCTGTAATCTGCCAGGAAGCAACAAAGAGTTCAGAGATTGAATTGGAGGTAATACAAAAGAAATTAGCTGTTGAGATGAATGATGCAAAGAGGCTTGAGAATGGAAATCTTAACATCAGCTATTCTTTGGTTGAGCTTTCTGGGCAAATGCAAGAAGTAGATGTGCAGATAATGCTTATGGGCTCAAAGGGCGTGAAAATTGCTGAAACAAATGAAAAGAGAATTGTTCAAGCAAATTCAAGAGAGACATTTGATACAGAGATGGAAATTCCTGCAGACATTGAAGAAGGAAATCTTAATCTTTTGATAAATGCCAATTCAAAGACAGCTTCTGCTTTTGTGCAAGAGTATGTTCTTCTTGAAAGAGGTTCTCTAAGCGGACTTAGCATATTTGATGGAGAGAATAGCGGGAATATTGTGAGTGCTGCTCTTGTGCTTGCTTTTATTGTGTTTGCATTCATAATTGGCAGAAGAATATTAAGATTTGAGGGAATGGAAAAGAGGAAGAATGTATTGTCTGCTCTTGCAGGCAGCATAATGCATCACAAGCGCTCTTTTGACAACAGAACTCATTATCATGTTGCCAATTAGAAACTATCAACCTTTCATTGAGCTTTCTTTTCTTAGAAAGAAAATAAACTTCGGAAAGAAAAGAACTATAATTCAACCTTTCATAACGGCGAGGGGGACTAATCTTGCGACTAAATTTCCTA
>Ga0315294_10000554_pt1 | contig 40380 bp, 55 predicted proteins | sample YL17G13_40_MG_FD_203626 | JGI IMG/M metagenome (GOLD analysis project Ga0315294, IMG submission 203626) | Sediment microbial communities from Yellowstone Lake, YNP, Wyoming, USA - YL17G13_40 | ecosystem: Environmental > Aquatic > Freshwater > Lake > Sediment | place: USA: Wyoming | collected... | reverse complement strand
ACAAATCAAACGGACAATGGATGGAATATAATTCTCTTACAAATAAAGAACATCCAATTGAAATTCCCTTGTTGTAAAATATGTTAAATTCCACTTTCCATATTTCATGCTCTTCTCTGCTGGCCTATAGAGCAACATGTTATAAGCAAGATTCTCTAAATAATAATTATGATGAGAGAAAATAAGGTTGTATTATGAATGTGAAGAACCTGATAAAATCTGTACAAGAGATTGTAAAGAGAGCAAATACTCTGAAGGATAAACATACTTCTGAGAAAAATGCCCCTGTTAATTATGCCTGTGTTTTTTGTCAAAACGATGAGCAATATGATAGTTTAGCGGCTCTTGCACAAGAAATTGGCAAGGTGATTGAGGAAACGCCAACTGGTCCATTATTTCATATTCAACCATTAGATACAAACGCAGGAAGTCTTCAGCTGTTAAAAATCCGAAAACCAGATGCAACAAGGCCTGAGCTGGGTGATGCTGATTTTACGGTTTCGAATTATCCCGAATTCAAGAAGAAATATTTACCACAAAAAGGATTTAAGTTAATAGTCCGCAAAAACTTTGAGATGATAGAATTAGCAGACCCGAAATTTAATGTAAGAGCGTACTTTTCAAACCCGCCCTTGGACAAACAACTCGGAATTAAATAACATCAGGTATTAGTAATCAAGTGTATTCAAATACTGAGGGATAAAAAATGAAGAATACTGAATGCACAATTTATATTACAACAAAGAAAGGCAAAGTGTTACAAAGTTATCGCAAAGGGAAGAATAGTTGGATGCAAACCAGTTCAAAAGGTATAGTCCGCCGACTCACCGCAGAACAACTGTTATCACACATCTTGCCACCGCTTGCAATCGGACATGTTAAAGTTAGAGTGGAACCCGACAAAAAATTAAAAAAATTCTTGAGAAAAAACTATGGTTGAAAGGCAGAATGAAAAATAACTCTTAAATTTCATTAATTATATAATGATGATATGGATATCGGTAACGTTGAAGGTTTGAAATGGTCTGAAGAGAAAAACGGAATTCTTATCTCAGAACCAGCAATTAGGACATCGGGATATAGAATGATTGCTGTTTGGCTACCACCTAGAATGAAGTACGAGTTGCATGGAAATGATTCAATTGCTGTAGCTTTGAGAGGACATTTGATAGAACCTGAGTTGAAAACTTTAAACTCGTTTATCGTAAAAAATGCGATTCTGAAGTCAGGTAGTGATGGAGCATTGTTGTGGATTTGTGAAGATACTGGTGATAATAAAATCATGAAAGACAAAATTTCAGGGCTGCCTCTCCATTGGGAGCATATAAGAAATTTAATACCAACAAGAGAATTCGGAGGAAAAGATATGTATTATTCAAGACCTCAGCTTCATTTAGACGGTTATCGAATAAACTTTTGGTATGCCGGACCAAACGTTCACTGTGGGATACATGATCATTCTGATGAAAAAGTTCCATTTCTAGAGATTCACACGCAATTGAGGGGTTTTGGATGGATGGAAACTTTTAGGGAAAAAGACTATGAAACGCTTGAAAAGAAAGTTCCTATGAATGTTGGTTTTACGCATGAACCTTTTTGGAATATGAAAAAGAAATCAATTCGGTATCCGTTGCATCAATATGAAGCAGGTTCGGATGGAGCGCTGTGGATGGTCTTTGAAGATACAAAAATCAGCATGTAAAATTTGGAATGCTAATAGGATTCCTGCCCTCCGCACATATGACGCCTTTGTTAATTGACTGGAAGGACGGCATCAAGCATTTAAAGATTTGGTATTATTCTAATAGATATGGCAGAAAATGCGTCACAAGAACAAATATGGGAGGAGATAAAGAGGCTAGCACCAGTTTGGAAAGCTTTAAAGAATAATGCATATTCTAGTTCAAATGTTTCAAGTGGTATTTTTGGTTCTGAAATTGATAATATAATTGCTTTCGCTGCGTATTTGAAATCTGGAGGAATAAAAATAGAAAATGTAGATGCTGACACGCTTGCAAAAAAAATTGCAGCTGAAATAGAACCAAAATTATCTCTGACTGGTAGCGCTGTTAGTGGGCCTCAAACATCTTTGGGTCCTATAAATTACGAACAATTAGCAGGAGAAATTGCTAGGCGTATGAGTATACCATCTGCTAGAACTCCTTATATTAAACTTGAAGCAGAGTGGGCATATCCAGAGCCCGAAATAGACAAGAAAAATATAGACAGTGTTAACGATGTTTTTCAAAAATAGATCTAGTCCAAACTTATCATTAGAGGCTGTAACCGATTTAGATTCTTATGACTTAAATTTGCATCTTACTTCTTTTCATCCTGAATTTATCCAAGGAGTCCATGATTTAGAAAAGCATTTTGAAAAAAAGGATACGAGAGAATTTGTCAAATTACTTAATTATCTTGAAAAACAATACTATGAAGATGGTGAAAGAAAGACCGAGGACGATATTAGCGTTGCAGAATATGCAGATCTCTATGGAAAATGGTCGTCTTGACAAATTAGGATAAAATTAAGCATTTAAAGATTATCAACATATTCAGTTTATGTCAGAATCTATTTGCGATTGGAAACCATGTGAACTTCTAACCTCTATGCAAATATATGAAGTCTCTACGACCATATATGAAACAAATATTTGTAATAAAAATTGTGGCGGTAACTGTGAATACAAGAGAGTATATGGACAAGCTATGGAAGCTTTAGACTCTATCAAATCAAAAGCAGATACACTTAAGACTGTTGTCAGAGGCAATTCAGATTCTCGCTCTCCAAAGCTATGATAGCATGAAAGAAGATGTTCTTGCTAAAGCTTCTTCCAAAGAAGCTTTGTTCAAATCCTGCTTTCCACAATTATATCAACAAAATATGAGCTTTTATCTTTAAACGAAATATTTAAATATAGTCTGTCTTAATTGTGATATCATGGATATAACAAAAATAGAGCCTGGCAACGGGGACGTCGTCAACGTCTTCATAACCTGTGTGAAGGGCTCGAAGGATTTTTACGAATACGATAGCAAAACAGATACATTTATATTGAAAAGAGTTTTAAATATTTTATTTCCAGGCGTTTACGGCTTTGTTCCAAAAACACACCACATAGACGCGGAGCCTTTGGATGTCTTGGTCTTGGTCTCGAATCATGTCCAGCAGGGTGTCGTATTGCCTTCAAGGCCAATCGGAGTCATAAGGATGATGGGAAAGATTCCTGATGACATCCTGGTTGCAGTGCCGATTTCAGACCAGAGCTTTGGAAGATTAAGCGATGTGTCAAGGATAAATAATCTAGAGGAAATAAAGAGCTTTTTAGAAACATTTAAAGGTTTGAAGGTTGAATTTGTTTTTGACGCAGAGCATGCCAAAAGGACAGTGGAGAATGCGATAAGCCTGTATAAAAGGGAGTTTGAATAAAATGTACCAACTAGTAACAGTGGAAGACGAAATATCTGTGCCACCTGAAAAACTTAATTTAGAGCTGGAAGATTCTGTTAAGGATTCTTTGGAGGCAAAATTCGAAGGAAACATCAACACGGATATCGGCGTGATACTGGCGATAATGGACGTTGATGGTATAGAGGAGGGTATTGTGCTTCCAGGCGATCCGTCTGTTCATTATCCTGTCAAGTTCAAGCTTTTGTCGTGGATGCCTAAAGAGCATGAGATTGTTGAGGGCGAGGTGGTTGACATAACAGAATTCGGCGCGTTCGTCAGATGCGGCGCATTGGATGGTTTGGTTCACATCTCGCAGGTGATGGACGATTATGTTAGCTACGACGAGAAGAACTCTCAATTGATGGGCAAACAAACAAGGAGAATATTGAAAGAGGGGGACAAAGTAAGGGCGAGAATAATTTCTGTCAGCTTCAAGGAGCAGAGCAAACTAGGATTAACTATGAGGCAACCGCTTCTTGGCAGTTTCAAATGGCTGACTGAGCCAGCTGTTGCGGAGAAAGGACCTGAAAGACCTGTTAAGAGAGAGAGGAAGAGAAGGGGGAGGAAGTAAATGCCAGAAAAAGCTTGCAAGAGCTGCAGAAGATTGGTGAAAGGAAACATCTGCCCAGTCTGCAAAAGTACAGAACTAACGACAAGCTGGAGAGGAATCATAGTTGTTCTTAACGCAGAGTCTGAGATTGCTAAAACAGCTGGAATAACAGCCCCAGGAAAATACGTCTCAAAGATTAAATAATCATTTGTTCTTTTTCTTTCCTATTACCACCAAGATTATCCCCGCAATCAATAGAACTATTCCTATTATTAGTTGTTGGTAAAGGCCTTGCGACAGGAAATCAGAGACTATTTTTATGACTGATGCGCTAGGGGTTATCACAAACATTGGCACCACTGCCAAGGCCAATAGAGATATTGCAACAACCACGAAATCATTGCCTATCTTAGACAACGGCTTGTCAGAAACAAACAATAGAGATATGGCTAGTATTATGCTAATGGTAAGGAACAGGAGAAAGTTCTTGAGTATTGACAGGATGTCATCAAGGCTAAAGTCAGAAATTAACTTCTTGCTGTAAATCTCGTCTATAGTATCAAATATGTATTTTTGCGACTGGTTGGATCTTGACAAGCATGACTGAATGCATGCCTGCTTCGCCTGAGGGTCTTGGGAATTGTTGATGCATGTGTCCCTGCAGCTTTGCCTTAGATTAACGTCCAATTGATCGCAGTAATCTTCGCACTGCTGAATGCTTGCCTCGCTGCTGCAGAGATCATCGCAGGTTTTAGACGCTATCTCGCCCTTTAGTTGCGACTGCATGAATTCTTTGATGTTCTCCTTTTGCAGAGAATTGCCAAGCGTATAGGAGGTTATTGCCAGATAAAGAAAAATTATGAATAGCGAAGAGACGAGGAAACCGGCCACGCTTTTGGCTATGGACATAATAATTTATAATGTAAAGTGCTTTATATCAATTTCTTTGTTAAAGTTCTAGAAGAAAATGAGAAGTTTAAAAACTAGAAATTGTAAAATGTTAGTTATGAGATATTTAACAGGAAAAGAATCTAAAGAAGCACAAAAATTTATTCTGGCTGCTGCTGAAGAAGCAAAGAAGTCGACATGCAAAAAGTCTCAAAGAGGGGTCGTAATTGTTAAAAATGGAAAAATAATAGGAAGAGGTCATAACAAAGTTACTATTGAAAAATATTGTAATCCTTGCATTAGAGAGCATATAAAAGATAATAGCAAGGTAGAATTATGTTCAGCTTTGCATGCTGAACAGGTTGCTATTTTAGATGCCTTGAAAAGAGGTGAAAATTTAGAAGGCTCGAGAATGTACCATATATCAGTTAAGAACAGCAAGATAAGAACTTCTGAAGATGTTTCCTGCACTGTTTGTAGTAGGTTTGTTCTCGAATCGGGCATTAGCGAGTTTGTTCTTTTTCATAAAAAAGGTTTTGGTTTGTATACTGCTGAAGAATTTAATGAAAAATCATTTGAATATTTTAAGAAATATAACCCTTAAATCTTAATTTTTATGGAATATAAATTTGAAATTCTAATATTGAATATGGTAATTTCTGACCATTTGGCAAGAAGGAAGGCACATGCAAATATGGTTAGTTTTTGTCCTAAATGCCATAAATCCTATTTCCAAGCAGGAAACTACAAACCAGAAGATGTTTGCCAGTGTAAGAAAAAATAAAACCAAGCGATAAGAATGAAAATAACTGAAAAAATAGAAGAAAAAATAATTGAAGAAGTATTCAATGAAGTGTCTGGAAAGTTTTTTCCAGGTCAAAGAAGTGATTTAAAAAATGCTTTGCACTCAATATTCATACATTTGAGAAATGAAGAATAATTTAAGAAGATTGATAAAAAAATAGGAAACTAACCCTTAAATCCTGATTTTTCCTTTCCAAAAAGCTTTATATTTATTTAACTTCACAGTAAACCATCAATATTTTAAACCTTAAACATTAATTAAGTAAGTGTGATTATATGAATTTCCAAGTAATCAACGAGAAAGAAAACCCATTGTTCAAGAGAAAGGAGATATTGGCGTCTTTGGATTACCAAGGTGGTTCAACTCCCAGCAGGGCTGATTTGCAAAAGACATTGGCCGAGCAGTTCAAGGTCGGCATCGACAGCGTGGAGATAACCAAGGTGTTGTCCGAGACAGGCCTGTCCAGAGGAAAGATTTGGATAAAGATATGGCACGAGAAGAAGGTTCCTATTTATGCTGAACTAAAGAAGAAGGGAGCAGAAGAGGCTCCCAAAGAAGAGGCAAAGTGATTGAATGGCTGAAGAGAAAAAAGGCAAAAAACCGCACAGCAAGAGCAAGCACACAACAATTCAGATTTGGACAAAGTATAAAGATGGGAAACTGCAAGGCAAATGGTGTCCAAGATGCGGACCCGGCGTGATACTTGCCCAGCATAAGGATCGCGTCACATGCGGCAAATGTAGCTATTCAGAGACCAGGACGAAATAATAGAACCTTTCCATACATTATATGAAAATAGCCTAGTGAAACTCCCGGTGACTCTTTATAACCTGGGATTTAAATAATTCTAGAAGGTAAGGTATTATCATGAAAAATAAAAAAACTGCGCCAAGAAAATCAAATCATAGACTTCATGAGGAAACAGTAGTGGATGACGAGTCGGAAGGAGAGAAGGCAGCGGATCGTGAAGTTGAAATGAGAGAAGAAGATACAACTTCAGCAGATTAGATTTTGGATATTTTTCTCGAGGCTAGTTTTTTAAATTTCTTCCCTATAATTACTTCATGAAAAACGAAGTCTACGAACCAAGGGAAGATTCGTTGCTGCTTGAAAAATATGTGAAAAAATTCGCAAGAGGATTTGTCCTGGACATCGGCACAGGCTCTGGAATACAGGCAAAGGCTGCGGCAGAAAAGGCAGACTTTGTGATAGGCGTTGACATAAATCAAAAGTCAATAGATTTCTGCAACCGTTTCAAGTCAGACAAGACGCTGTTCCTAAAGTCCGATATGTTCTCCTTTTTTGAAAAGAAGCACATAACTCCAAGGAACGGTTCGTTTGATATAACTGATATAGTAAATAATCAGTCCAACAAGTTTGACACGATAATCTTTAATCCGCCTTATCTTCCTGAAGAAAACTACAGGGACATTGCTTTAGATGGCGGGAAAAAGGGATATGAAATTATTGAAAGATTCCTAAATGAAGCAAAAAGGTTCCTTGCAGAAAACGGTCTGATTCTTCTCATATTCTCCTCGTTCACCAATAAGGAAAAGATAGATAAATTAATTCAGAAGAACGGATTCAGGGCTGAAGAATTGGAAAGGGTTCACATATCCTTTGAGGATATCTATTGTTATAAAATAACACTTAAAACATCAAAATAAATAATAATGAAATTTAATTCTGTTTATGATATGTCTAGGCATCGAAGGTACCGCACATTTTTAGCGGAAATACTTTCGGTGTCGGTATAGTAAATGATAAAGGAAAAATTTTAGCTAATGTTAAAGATACATATATTCCTAAGAAAGGCTCTGGCATAATTCCCAGGGATGCAGCAGAACATCATTCTGAGGTAGCAAAAAAAGTTTTGGAAGAAGCTTTAAACCTAGCAAAAATTACTTTGAAGGATGTTGACATAATAAGTTTTTCTGTGGGTCCAGGTTTACCTCAAACTCTTCGCATTACTGCTGTTCTTGCTAGGACATTAGCTTTGAAACATAACAAGCCTTTAGTTCCTGTGAATCACTGTATTGCGCACGTTGAAATTGGCAAATTAACCACAGATTCTAAAGATCCTGTTGTTCTTTATTTGTCTGGTGGAAATACCCAAATAATTGCTTTTGTTGAGAGCAGATACAGGGTCTTTGGAGAGACTGAGGATGTTCCTATTGGAAATGCTTTAGACATGTTGGCACGCGGTTTAAAATTAGAAATGCCAGGCGGTCCGAAAATTGAAAGCCTGGCTAAGAATGGGAAATATGTTGAGTTGCCCTATGTTGTAAAAGGGACAGATTTATCATTTTCAGGCTTAACCACAGAAGCTATTAAAAAATATGATAAAGGGACCAAGGCTGAGGACATTGCTTATTCTTTTCAGGAAACTTGCTTTGCCATGCTCGTAGAAGTGACAGAGAGGGCTGTTGCACATACTGATAAGGAGGAAGTTCTACTTGTCGGTGGGGTGGCTGCCAATAAAAGACTGCAAGAAATGCTAAATATAATGTGTGAAGAAAGAGGAGCAAAGTTTTTTGTCGTCCCTCAAGAATATGCAGGCGACAATGGTGTGAATATTGCTTGGACAGGTGTGCTTGCTTATAGAAAAGGCCATGCTATAAATATAGAAGACAGCTCTATCAAACAGAGATGGAGAATCGATGAAGTCGAATGGTAATTTTTTTCCATACGAGAAATGAAAATATCATATAGAAACAAAACATTATAAGATAAAAATCATTTATCTTAATTATGAAAACACTTAATGCTGTAATAATCATACTCTTTACAACCACTGTCCTAATGCTAGGATTGATAGAGACCTTTAACGCATTCAAGGAGAGTTCTAGGACAGATGACTTGAGAAATATTTCTATGAACCCGAAGGATTATCTGAACAAGTCAATCACTTTGATAGGCAACGTCTACCAGCCAATGGTCCTCTTCGATACTAGAGACAACGGGATAAGGTATGCCATCTCCCAGGAGAATAGTCAAGGCTTTTACTACATGAGCCTGAACTCGTACAAAGGTGATTGGGTAGAGCCAGGAACCTACAGGGTGAAAGGCATTGTTAATTACGTCGATGTCTGCATCTGCGACTATAGGTGCGTTGACTACATCGGCAACTGCGTTTACACCTATGACAACCTTTATTCGCCGAAACTAACCGTGAGTGATTTCAAAACGAACCTAACCTCTGATGATATCAAGGACGACTGGTATCCTAACTATGACTCTTATTCCAAGGTTATTGATTACCTGTGTCCCATTAATAGAAGGGACTATTTCGAGTGCAGCTACGAGAGGAAGAACACTTTTGACGCGTTTAACTTTCAGTGGCAAAGCGCTGGCGGCATATTCTACAAGGAGTACAGATGCAGGTCTGACAGTATGGAAAGGGTCTATTATGTCGATGCCATCGGGCCGATGGTAAGGATTTAATTCTAGGATAGATTATATTATAGTTATGAAAGGCGTCTCGGAGTTCGTACTAATATTGTTAATTTTGATTATCGCAATCGAATCGCTGTTGTTTGTGTGGCTTTTTTATAACAGCATGTTCGGTTCTGTCACTACAGAAGACACCTCTAATTTAGGCGAAGCCTTATCATCCTGCATGAAGATCGACTCCGCCAGAAACAACAAAATTTATCTGAGGAACTGTGGGACAGGAGTGGTAAGGAATGGCAGTACAAGCGTTTACATGGACGAGGCACCACTTGCATTTACGATGAATCCGAGTTCCATAGGAAAAGGCCAGGTTGCAGAAATAGGCATTAGTAATTTGTGGGGAATGTCTTTGGGAAACCATAAGATAAGGATTTCAAGCAAGGCAGGAGAAGTTGAAAGATATGTTAAAGCAGTTTTGCCAGATTCTTGCGTTCTAGCTTTGGATTTTGACGAGGGTTCGGGAACAATTGTTTATGATTCATCAGCTAACGGAAATGATGGGACATTACTTCCTGTTGGTTCTCTACCTCAATGGGTTGATGGAAAATTTGGTAAAGCTTTACAATTTGATGGTATAAACGATTATGTTGAAGTTCCTGATTCTAATAGTTTAGATTTAAGAAATGAATTAACGATTGAGCTGTGGGCTAATTCACAGGATTGGATAGTGGGAGGTAGTGGTTGGAGACCATTTGTGGACAAACTTGAAACATATGTATTTGAAAAAAGTTTCTATCCAAGTGCTACTAATGGTGCTTTGGCATTCCATTTATGGTCTGGTGGTTCACGAGTTGGAAATTGGGATAGTCATCTTAGTAATTCATTGACATGGGAATTCGGAAAATGGTATCATTTTCTTATGGGTTATAATAAAAGTTATGTCAAATTCTATAGGGATGGACAATATATAGGTGGTGTTGCTGAAACTGCACAAATAGATGTTACTAATAATAACATAACAATAGGAAAAGGACCAACAGGACCTGGTTGGGAAGGGTATGTAGAATGGTTTAATGGCACTATTGATTCAGTAAGAATCTATAACAAAGCCTTAACTCCAGATGAAACAATATCATTAACTTTAGGAGAACTAACTTAATCATTTCAGTCTTATGGTCTCTAATAATTTGGGAGCCATTGTTTCGCACCTGAAAATATTGTGGCAGGTTCTTGCAAACTCAATACACTTGCTGCTTTCTCCGTGGTCCACTATTATCCTTTCAGGAGCCTGTTTCAATCTGGAAATGTAGTTTATCAGTTGTTTATGATCAGAGTGGCCTGACAGACCGTTGATGCTTGCTATCTCCAGGTTGATAGGTATGCCCATATTTCTTCCATTCTGCTCCATTGGTATTTCCTTCCAGCCTTTCTGTATTCTTCTTCCAAGAGAGCCTTCGGCCTGGTAGCTTACGAAAACCAAGCTGTTGTTTTTATTCTCTGCCAGATTCTTTAACCACCATACAGACGGCCCGCCTACGAGCATTCCCGATGTAGCTATTATGACACAGGGCTCTTTTGCTTCCAAAACCTTTCTCCTTTCTTCCTCAGAGCCTATTCTTTTGAATATTTTATTTGTAAATGGATTTTCGCCTTGCTGCAGAATTAACTTTTGCAAGTCTCTGTTAAAATATTCTGGATAGGCAGTATGTATGGCGGTTGCGTCCCAAACCATTCCGTCTATGTATATGGGACGATCAAAGCCAGCCCTGGATAGTATGACCATTACGTCTTGTGAACGCTCGACAGCAAAGCTTGGAACCAATGCTATGCCGCCTCTCTCAACAGTTCTCTTGCAGACATCTACCAACTGCGCTTCTGCTTCCTGTCTCTTTGGCATTATGTCCTCGCTCGATCCATACGTGCTTTCTGTTATCACTGTCTCAGCTCTTTGGAAGTTGTTGCTCGTTGGCTCGAACAAGGCTGTCTTATCAAACTTATAGTCAGATGTATAGAGAACGTTGTGCATTCCATTTCCTATGTGAACGTGGACAATTGCACCACCGAGTACGTGTCCCGAGTTCAACAAGGTCAGTCGCATGTCTGGCGTTATGTCAGAAACCTGGTCAAAATCCAAGCATATGGTGTGCTTAACAGCCTCTTTAATCTCTTTGGTCGAATAAGGAGGAATCGAGCCTTCTCTCTGTGCTAATTCAACATAATCCATGCATAACAAAACCATCAGATCTCTTGTAGGCGTTGTCATATAAAGAGGGCCTTCATAACCAATTTTATACAAGTAAGGAACCATACCTACATGATCTAAATGAGCATGAGAAACAACAACAGCGTTCAGTTTGTTGATATCGAATTCAGGGACGTTCAAGTAGGGATACTCATTTGTTCCAGGTTTGATGCCGCAATCCAAAAGAACCTTGCTCTCTGGAGTTTGCAATAATAAAGCTGACCTGCCAACTTCTCTGAATCCTCCCAAAGCAGTTAGTCTAACCCAATCAGTGGGCTTCCAACCGCTATGAATGTGTTTGCCGACCTTGTCCAAGAACTCTTTTCTAAATCCAGACTCCTTGTGAATCAAATCCCTTAGAACTTTAACAACATCGGAAGGAATCACAGGAGCTCTCTTGACAATGGGCAGCCATAGGGTCTGTTTCTTTATTTCCTTCAGTATCTCTCCGCCCTTTCCTATCACCAATCCTGGTTTCTCGGCTTCTATTGTCACTGTGCCGAATTCAGGCTCATAGTCTATGTCTTTCAAGCCAGCCTCCTCGGGAACAAGCTTCTTTATTGCTTTCGAGGCGTCTTCCATGTCAATGCAGATGGAAGGATCAGGCCTGAGTATTATTCTCTTCTTTAGCTTTGAGACCAGCTCTTTTATCTCGGTTGCGTCTGACGTGAATAAATCCTTGTCCTTTGTGTAAAGGACTATCTCGCATCCCTCGAACCTTATGTCAGAGATGCTCACGCCAGGCAGGCTGCTCTTTACCCTTTCAAACAATTCACTAGTTTTTTCTTCAACCATAAAAATCAAAATTTATTTATAGAATTAAAAAATTTAATAAAAAACTTTACATATACTTTTTCAATTCCTGCGATGTCAAGTCTCTATAACCGTTCTTATCAATGACTGCAATCTGTATTTCCTTTCCTCCGGATCCAATGTCCCTCTCGATCGCAGTCCTGATCGCCTTGATGATCAAGGCAATGGCTTCTTCGACAGTCATGCTTTCTTCGAATTCCGATTCTAAGACGCCGTAGGCAAAGGGAGAACCAGAACCAGTTGAATAAAACTTGTCCTTTACGTCAAATCCTCCCAAAGGATCGAATGAGTATAAAACAGGTTGCTTGTCATAACCCGCCAGTATGAATTGGTTCATGAAAGGATAATACTTTGAGCCTTGCAGTATGTTTGACAACAAGGTCGCAGCGCCCCTGATTGTTATGGGGCTTCTTTCTATCTTGTATAATTTTAGCTGGGCCTTCAAGATTCTGACTATTGCTAAAGCATCGCCAACCGAGCCCGCTATCGTTAATCCGATGTGGTCGTCTATCTGGAATATCTTCTGAGCTACTTTTGAGTCTACCATATATCCCATAGTGGATTTTTGCTCTGCGCCTATGACAACAGCGTCCTTTACGATTATGCCAATGGTTGTTGTTCCCTTTTTTACATCCATCATTTCACCAGAAACTTCACAATTATCATAATTTAAAATGAATATATTTAAAGGTTATGGTTAATAACTTTTGGCAAAATTAGCGACGACCTTAGCCTTTTTACCGCAAACTATGCAGTCGCAAAATACCTTTTCCTGTTCGGAAATGTTTATTATCTTTGCTCCAGTGTCATCCTTTACCTTGTCCTCGCACTTCCTTTCTCCGCACCAGCATGACTGGATTATTCCGCCTTTTTTGATAGCAGTCTTGAATTCATTGCAAGTCTTCACCTTGTGAGTGTTGCTCTTTAAAAAATCTAATGCCTTGTTGAACATGCTTTTGTGTATGTCATCAATCATTTCTTTTAGCTTCGATACGACGTTATCCACCTTTACTATGTCCTTTTTGTTCGTATCCCTTCTGACCAAAACAACTTGTTTGTTCTTTACATCCTTTGGCCCTATCTCTAATCTTATTGGCACGCCTTTCAATTCCCATTCATTATACTTGAATCCTGGGGAGAGCTCTTCTCTGTCATCTAATTTTGTTCTGAATTCAGTTTTTAACTTTTTCTCAATCTTTTTTGCTTCATCCAAAATTTCTTCCCTCGTTTTAGAATCGTAAATAGGAACTATGATCACTTGGATGGGAGCGACTTTAGGTGGCAGGACCAAGCCCTTGTCGTCTCCATGTATCGCAATCATTATTCCTATTTCTCTTGTTGACATTCCAAATGTGTTTTGCCAAGCATATTGCTTCTTCTTTTCCTTGTCCAAGAAGGTTATGTCAAATGCTTTTGCAAAGTTCTGGCCATCATGATGAAAGTCAGGCCCTTGTATGGCTATTCCATCAGGCATCAGGTGCTCTATGCTAGATGTGAAGACTGCGCCTGCAAATTTTTCTTTGTCAGTCTTTCTTCCGGTAATTCCTGGCAAAGCCAGCAAATCTTCTGTTGTCTTTCTATAGATTTCTAAAATTTCATCTCCTTCTGCTATTGCTTCTTTTTCATTTGCAAAAACAGTATGGCCTTCTTGCCATAAGAATTCCCTGGTTCTCAAAAATGGAATAGCGTGCTTGAACTCCCACCTCACTACGTTGTTCCATTGGTTGTATCTCATAGGCAAGTCTCTCCAAGACCTTATCCATTTTGAATAACTAGGATACATTATTGTCTCGGATGTTGGTCTTATTGCTAACCTTTCATCCAGTTTGCTGTTGCCGGTCTGGGTGACCCATGCAACCTCTGGAGAAAAACCCTCGACATGCTCCTTTTCCTTGTTCAAGAATTTTTCAGGAATAAATAATGGAAAGTAAACGTTCTGAATGCCGGCCTCTTTGAACTGGTCGTCTGTGAACCTCTGTATCTGCTCCCATATAAAGTATGAGTCAGGTCTCAGGATTATACAGCCTGAAACAGCGCTGTAATCGGCTAAACCAGATTTTAAAATAACCTCTATATACCACTTGTCAAAATCATCTTTTTTGACAGACAAACCCAATTCTTCAGACATTTGATTCACTTTTAATTTTGTTTATTCACATTTAAATTTGTTCTTAATTTTATTCCTTTGCTATGTTCCAAAGGAAATTAAATATTTCTTTCATGGTATTCGCAACATCTATATCTTTAATGTGCAGAAAATAAGGATAGTTAGTATATTTCATTATAAAGCTTGAATTTCCAGCGACTGTTATGCAACTTAAAGGAATTGATTTGAGATACCGTACTTCGCTTAATGAAGTCTTTTTTAAATCATTATAATACTTTGAACCCTTCTCGCAGAAGATAAATCTTGCTTTAATATTATGCTTGGCCCTAAAATTTTTGTGCCACTTTAACCATAACCTGTTAAAAGACTCATTCTTGTACGAAGTTACCCCCATCGCAAGCCATTCTTTTATTTCCCCTCTTTTTACCTCATATTCAATTTCTTTAAGCATTGCCTTTAACCCGTCTGAGTTTTTGTATGTGTTTGCAAAAAGCGTTTTCTCTTTTGTAATTTGTTTTAAAAATGGAATTATTCTGTTTGCGTCCTTATTGAGATTTTCGATTCTTTTTCTTTCATCTTCTATCAGGTCAAAGAGCTTCTCTGGATTTGATGCATAGAACTTCTTTTTGTTTTCTACAACAGCGTAAGATGCCAGGCCTTTTTTAATTAATTTTTCAATAATTTCATAAACTATCGAGGATGACACGCCAGAATTTTTTATTATCTCGGATTTTGCGGAGCTTCCTTTGAGAAGTGCTAGATAAACCTTTGCTTCGCCCTCTGTCAGTCCAAACTTTAGAAGATTAGAAAAGACCTTTTCAGTTCTCATACTTTTAGATTGATTTTAATAGATTTATTCATTTGGTTCACTAGCGGTGGTGAGCTAACAAATTAATCGCGTCGTAAATCATGATTTTATATGAGTGATTCAGCCTGTTTATTCTCCCAGACTTCTTCTATCAGGATCGTGTGGGGAGTTTATGGAAAATGCAGTTTGGACTGCAGGCATTGCTCCGTGCCAAAGGAGGATTACAGTAATCCGGGAATAGACAAATACGGGCCTGTGATAAAGGATATGAAAACTTCAGGCGTAGATGCGATTTACATGTCTGGAGGAGAACCTCTACTTTGGAAGCACAGTTTAGATTTTGTGAAGTTTGTTAAGGAAAATAGGATTGCTGCGACAATGGGAACCAATGGTACTGAATTAAACAAAGGGGTTGTTGAAAAACTTTCAGATTTGGGAATAGACAAGGTCTTTCTCAGTTTGGATTCTCACAAAGAAGATGTTCACAACTACCTTAGGGGAGAAAATGTTTTTAGAAAAGCTGTGAAAGGCATGGAACTGTTAGATGAACACGGTGTTTACACAAGAGTGGATTCTGTTCTATGGAGAGAAAATTATAATAATTTAGATGATTTTGTAGAATTCTGCAAAGATAAAGGTGCAGAAGAAATGGCTTTTGCTTGGCCTGTCAGGCTTGGAAATGCAATAAAAAATCCTGACATACTGATTCCTGAAGAAAAATATTTTGAAGTCGGGCAAAATTTGAAATCCCTAAAAGAAAAGCATTCGAATGAAATAAAGATTTCTTATCACAGGTTTGAAAAATTTGATTCGGATTGCAAGGGTTGCAGCGGAGGAAGAAGAATATTCTATCTTGACTGGAAAGGCCGTCTCAGTCCTTGCTTTTGGATTTCTAACATAGATTCAGAATTCTTTACCAAAGAGAACGTATTCGATAAGGATTTTTCTAGGCTGAAAGAAGATGAAACAATTGAAAAATTCATAAAAACAGAAGAAAAGAGAAAAGAAGGTTTTGGTCCAGGCTGTCCGGCAATTTGCAAGATTTATAATAATGACATTTATTCCAAGGATCCATTGCTTGTTTGAATCTTATCTAAACCTTTATTAATTTTTCTATGCATTAATTAGTATCTGTGATTTAATGCTGATAGGCATATTCTCTGACTGCCATTGTGGCTATAAATACGGTGAAGAGAGGTGGAAAGATAGTTTCCTTGCTCTGAACGAGGCCATGGACAAGACAGCGGATTGCGATTTGATAATAATACCAGGAGATTTGTTTGACACTAGGATACCTAGGCCGGAAGTGTTCGCCAAGGTTGCAAGAATATTGAGCAAGGCGCAGACCATACCTTCTCAAACAAAATTCTTGGAGATAATGAACAAGGAAAAAATAGAAATGTCCCCCCTAGCTTTAAGGGGCATACCTATAGTAGCGATACATGGCACTCATGAGAAGAGGAGCAAGCACTTGATAAATCCGATACAGTCATTGGAGCATGCAGGTCTGCTGATACACTTGCATTGCGCGACTGCTGTCTTCGAAATAGAGGGAAGAAAAGTCGCTGTTCACGGCATGTCCGGCGTTCCAGACAGATATGCCAAGGATGTCTTTGACCAATGGAATCCTCAACCAGTTTCAGGCGCGATAAACATTCTAATGATTCATCAGAGCATAGAGCCTTACATATATTCGCCATTGGAACCGCCTTCCATGAAGATAGACGACTTGCCAAAGGGTTTTGATATGTATTTGCTGGGCCATATGCACTGGCATGAGAGCAGAATATTGAACGACGGTCAATTGCTTGTGTGCGGCAGCACTGTTCCAACAAGCTTGCACAAGATAGAGGCTGAGCAGGAGAAATGCATCCACAAGTTTGATGGCAAGATTATAACCAGCATGCCATTGGAAAACCAAAGGAAAATATTTTGGAAAGATTTTGACTTTGAGCCGAACATAAAGGAAAGCATTGAGACTTTTGTCGCTTCCATCTCGCCTTTCAAACCCAAGCCGATAATTAACATAAAGGTAAAAGGTTTGATAAAAAAGGACCAGCTTCTTCCAAGCTTTTCCAAGATAGAGGAAAAGTTCATGGACAAGGCCATTGTTAACATAAACAAGGATTTGGAATTCGAGGGTTTTAAGGAACAATTGGAGATGCTGAATGCGTTAAAGGAGCAAAGACTTTCTCCTGAGGAGCACGGCTTGAAGATACTTCAGGAGAACCTGAAACAGGCCAACTGTGGGATAAAGATTGAAGAGATATTCGAATACCTGGTTCAGGGAGACGTTGATTTGATGTTCAACATACTAACAGGCAGGCAGACCACATTAAAGTCAGGGCTGGAGAAGTGGACGGAATGATAACCAAAGTTAAATTAAAAAATTGGAGGTCTCATCTAGACACGGAAATAGAATTTGCTGAAGGCACTAATTGCTTTGTGGGAAATATTGGTTCCGGTAAAACGTCAATAATGGATGCAATATGCTTTGGTTTGTTTGGAACATTCTTGCAATTGCAGCAGAAGAAGATCAAGTTAGAAGATATAATAATGAAAAAGCCGGCTCTGCAGGAAAAGGCAGAAGTGATGGTCTCGTTCGACATCGGCGATGAGAGCGATTGGACGGTCAAAAGGACAGTCACCAAAGGAAAGACGTCGGCTGAATTGAGAAAGAACGGTGAACTGATAGAAGGCCCCCAATCGACAAAGGTTACCGAGGAAGTTGAAAAGCTGTTGAAGATGGATTATGATTTGTTCTCAAGGGCTGTTTACTCGGAGCAGAACCAATTGGACATGTTCCTGACAATACCCAAGGGGCAGAGGATGAAGAAGATTGATGAATTGTTGGCGATAGACAAGTTTGAAAAAGCCAGGACCAGCACAATGTCATTGATAAACAAATTTTCAACTGCCTTGAACGAGAAAGAGCTGGTGGTTCAGAACCTAAGGTCTGACGAGGGTTTGAAAAGGCTAGATATGGTCAAGAGAGAGTTCCTAGAATTCAAGGAAAAGGAAGATAGGATGAAGGGTCAAATGGGCGAGGTCTTCAACAAGAAGATTGATATGGCCAAAGAAATATTAAACCTGAAACAGCAGCAGAAAAAATTGCAGTTCATAGAGGGGGATGCAAAGAAGGTTACAGCTCTGATAGAACTGACAGAATCGGACATAGAAAAGATAAAGGCGGACTTGGTTGAGTTTTCTGAAAAGACTGACGATGATTTGAAGACAGAGATAAAGAATAATGACGATGAGATTGCAAAGCTCAGCGCAAGCCTCAGCGACGAGAAGAGGAACCTAGACGAATTAAAGGACAAGTTTGCGGAGGATAATGCTCAAATAAATATTCTGGAAAAGGAAAAAATACCAAACGCAGAAAAACTTGCGAAAGAGCTGGACGAGATAACTGAGGGCATCAAGAAGAATTCTATAAAGAAACTCAGCGCGGACTTGGAGGACAATAAAAGAGAGCTGGAGAAGAGCCAGCTAGGCCTTCAAAAATCCTTGGCAAGACTCTCAGAAATAGAGGACAGCATAAACGAGTTGGGCCTGGTCGGCAGCGCGTGCCCTGTTTGCGATTCCAAGCTGACCGAGAACAGGAAGCTAAAGCTGATTGAGAAGAAGAAAGATATCAGAAAGGATTTGAAAAAGGACATTGAGAAATGCACATCCGTGATAGAGAAGATGAAGCCTGAGCTGCCTGCGTTGGAGAAGAAGATAAAAGAAGCGGAAAGGATGCAGGAAAGATTCGAAGCAATAAAGGACAGCAAAAGGGAATTAAAGGCATTGGAAAGTGCTCTGAAAGATTTAAAATCGAAGAACCTTGTTTTTGAAAACCAGAGGAGGATGTTTGAAAAGAACATCGGCTTGATGGATGAGAGCACAAACAAAATAAAGGAGCAGCAGGAAAAGATAAAATTAATTCTATCTAAGAAGGAAGAAGCGAACATAAAGTTAAACAGAATAAGGGAATACAGGCGGCAACTGACAGCGCTTGGCTCGGAAAAGGAATTATTGATTTCATTCTCGCCTTCCGTCCTTGAAAAATTAGAGATAGACTACCAGTCCATCATCGGTCTGGAGGGAGAGCTCCAGGCCAACCTAAGAAACTTAACAGAGATAAAGAACGGCAAGCAAAAGCTTTTGGAAGAAATGGAGAACAAGAAGAATTTATTGGAGAGCTATGAGTTAGAGATAAGAAAGATAGGAGCCATCTCTGACCAATTAAGGCTGCTAGAGTCTGCACTAGAGGCCACGCAGGAACAGTTGAGGAAGGATTTTGTCACAGCTGTCAACGAGGCCATGCAATTCATATGGACAGAGCTATACCCGTACAAGGACATTTACAGCATTCGTTTGGGTATCGAAGAGGGCGATTACGTTTTACAACTTCAGGATTCCACTGGTTGGATTCCTGCTGATGGCGCCGCTTCTGGCGGCGAGAGGTCGATGGCTTGCCTTGCTTTGAGAATTGCCTTCTCTTTGGTTTTGGCACCACAGTTACGAATGTTAGTGTTGGACGAACCGACTGCTAACCTAGACGCACAATCAATAGATATTCTCGCTGATGTTCTCAGGGAAAGGATTACCAAGCTGGTCGAGCAATGCTTCCTGGTCACTCATAGTGTTGACTTAGAAAATGCTGTTAGTGGTTATTGTTACAGGTTTGAAAGGAACAAGTCAATTGACGAGGTAACCAAAGTTACCTTGATAAGTTCTCCTAAAGACATAAATACTTCTGAATAGTCTAATAATTTTTATGTCAAACTTTTTGTTAACAACCGATGACATAATTAGGCCTAACATTTATGTTAGGTTGAAGAGAAATTTTCGTTACATGATATTTGACAAGGCTAGAACGTCAGCAGGTAATATAAGGTCCTTGTCAAGAATAAGTCATATAAACCTACGCATGCTTTGCTATTATAAATCTGGTGGCAGGTCTATACCTCTTTCAAGACTATACAAGATTATATCCTTAACACAAGAAAAATTAATTTACAAAGAATTAGAGAACAACTTATTACGAATAAGATACGGTAAATCTGGAAAATCAATACTAGATCCTAGAATTCCTTTGAAACTTTCCGATAGCCTAATAAGAATTATAGCACATGTTATCGGCGATGGTGGCATATCCAAAAGGCAGGGAAACAAAACCGTCACGTATTCTAATAAGGCAGATGAATTATTAGAACAGTTCAAGAAAGATATTCAACAAGTTTTTGGTGAAATTGAACCGATGTCAATTCACGATAAAAAATCAAAATGTATCGAGTTATTTTACCCGAGCATCATAGGCTTTTTGTTAAATAAAATAATAGGTTTACAGAGTGGTATGGATAAGCATGTTCCAGACTTGATATTGAATATCTCTGAAAGATTCAGACATATCTTCTTAAGGGCATTATTCGATGACGAAGGGAATGTAAATATGGAAGCATACAAAATTAATTTCGAGATTGCAAGTTACGGCATTATTAGAGACGTAAAGCTTATGTTAGAAAGGTTGTCCATAAAAACCAGTAATATTGTAAGGGTAGATAGAAACGAGAAAGAACGTCCCAGATACAAGATTACTATTAACGGAAGAGAAAATATTGCTAAATATAATAGGATGATAGGGTTCAGTTCTAAAGAAAAATCAGAAAAACTCAAAACTCTAATAAATTTCTACAAAATTCCTCACAGAAATAAGACAGAGGTAAAAGAAGCTATCATAAATATTTTAAGAGAACGCAGGATGAGCTTCTATGAATTGGCAACAGAGCTTCAAAATCAAAATATTGGTGCTTTTAGATACAGCCTCAGAAAATTGGTTCAGCTCGGTCTTGTGTCATTTGATTTACAGCATTTTGGAAAGGGTATTAGAAGAATATACAAATTAACTATGAGAAGCTGAAGGAGGCTGTCAGCGGTTTCTGCTATGAATTCAGCAGGGACAAGTCCAAAGACGAGGTTACGAGTGTGATGCTCGTTAGCTCGCCTACGCAGATTTAGGCATGTAATAATGACCTGTTATTGTGTTAACGTTTGTCTCCAACCATCTTTTATTCTCTTTTGTCAAATCTTTGCTTTCTGTTTTATAATTAATTGATATCAATTCTATTTTTCCGGATTCAAACCTCATAAAAGATGTTAATTCAGGTTTTATTGTGCTTTTCATAGAAACTATGGCCTTTGCACTTTTATCTAATATTTCACCTATTCTCTTGTTATAAAAGAGTTCAGTTTCTATTCCTTCTGTTCTCAGTTCGGAAGATTTGCTTTCTACACTTTCTCCACTAAAATTAGTGATAACCATATCTTTTAGATACGAAAAGGATTCGAATAATGCAGAAGGCTTTATGCTAGGCGTTTTTGTTATTGTTAATGATAATAATTCTTGTTCATTGAAAATAGAAATAAAAACATCTCCTAAGATTTTAGATTCATGTGCTCCTATTCTACTGTCGTACCTATATGAACTAACTGATTCGGAAACATTATGAAAATCTTTATTGTTCCTTTCATTAAATTGTCCTACTACAGTTTTGGCGGTTCCCCTTAAGCAATCTGTAGCTACATCCAGCTGAGATGATTTTGACTTGTATGTTGGATTTGGTCTGAATCCTTTCCATCTATACTCTGGTATGGTCTTCAATTCTTCTCTCAATTTGTTGATAACAGAAATAGCAGGAGAATTATAAACGCTATTTCCAATTTCCGATAGACAATCCAATACATAACATGCCTCTTCTCCACAATTTACTTTAGTCGTATTTTCAGTCATTTAATCGCCTGCACAGATTTAGGTAGTTTGTAACCTGCTAATGTGTTAACATTTTTTTCTAACCATTCTTTCTTTTTCTTAACAGGCACTTTATCGCTTTTATATTCTACTTTTACTTCCGTCATTCCTTTGGGTTTAAAAACAACGGTAGATAAGAAGTTCTGTTCATTGCCTCTTTCCCGCAGTTTCAATTCAGCAATCATACCTTCGTTCAATCCTTCTATTATTTCAGCCAAGTTCTTATCCGATAACATATATGATAAAAACATTGATTTGTATTCTGGTGTGTAATTATATTCTTCAATTTTTAATGAAGTGCTTGCTATGTCTTCAAGATTTTTAAGTGAACTTAAAAAGTAGGAAGGTCTTGCCTTGAAAGTTTCACGTAAACTTATTCCTATTGGGAACGATGGTGTCCAAACACTGCCACATATCGAACTCTTGCCTACATCCATTCCTATCGAACAAGAGTAGCTGTCACTTATAACACTCTCTCGTGATGTCAGTCTTATATCTTTTTTATTTTTCTGGTTGAATTCTTTCAATATCCTTTCAGCAGTTCCTTCTAATTTTTTTGTATCTATAGAAATTTCAGATTTTAACGCTTCATAACTTGGATTACTTTTATAACCCAAAAATCCTATTCTTTTCGGGGTTTTTCTTAACTTTAAGCTTGAATCTCTAATTAGTGAAAGTGGTGTTGAAACATGCTCTAAGATTTCATATGAACAATCAAGAACAGCGTTGAATTCCTCTCCGTAATTTATTTGGTCAGGTACATCTTCTCTAAAGTCTCCTTTGTCCATTTAATCACCTTAAAATTATATTGCACCGAAAAAGATTTAAACCCATTTTAAAAACCTCAAATTACAAACTTATATTATGATTAAGTTTTTGTACAGGTACCCGGCATTATACCTCTCAAAGGAGAGGGCTGTTGTTATAACTGATTTGCATCTAGGCATTGAATACGAGATTTTTCATTCCGGGATAACAATACCTTCTCAGGTCGACAGGCTAGAGAAGAGGATAGACGAGCTGATCAAATTAACCAAGGCAAAGCACTTGATAATTCTAGGAGACGTCAAGCACCAGGTTCCTAACATCTCTTGGCAGGAATACAAAGAAATACCAAAATTTTTCGAGCATTTTTCAAAAATCAAGGTCAGCATAATCAAAGGCAATCACGACGGAAACATAGAGAGATTAGCTTCAAAGGAAGTCGATATCTATGAACCTTCAGGATTCAAGATAGACAATTTCCTTCTCACTCATGGTCAAGCCTGGCCTGATAAAAATGGCATGGATGCGGAATACTTGATCATGGGCCATGTTCACCCCTGCGTTGAATTCTTCACTGAGAGTTTCAGGAGCACGGAACCTTGCTGGCTGAAGTGTGAAATAGATAATAAAAAATTATTTGATAAGTTCAAGGTTAAAACCAAGTTCAAACAAGGAATAATCATGCCAGCCTTTAATCATCTGATTGGCGGTATGGCTTTCAATTCAAAAGATTTCGAGCCATTGGGACCTTTGCTTACAAATGAAATTTTGAAATGGAAAGAAGCTGAAGTATATTTGTTGGATGGAACTTTCTTGGGAAATCTTGACAAATTAAAGAAACAAAAAATTAAAATCTAGACAACCTTTATAGAGCCCTTTCTTCCCAGTCCCAATTGCAATTCTTCTCTGAATTCCTTGGTGAATCCATCAGTTATCTCAACTTCTTGCCCGCTCTCCAGACCATCAGACTGCTTGCCCCATAGAGTCAACTTTATGGTGCCAGAATCATCTTCCAGAGTTGCTTCTGTTAATGTAGTCGCAGTTCCAAACTTTGTCATAATCTCTCTAGGCTCTTTCAGTTCTGCTATCTTTGCTTTTATTTTTACGTCGTTCATTCCTGCTTTAAGTTCGTTTATTTGCATTGAATCACTTTTAAATAATGTTATAATAAGTTTATAAATTAAATGATTCGCTAGTTCAAACCTTGCCCTCCGCACAACTCATGTTCTTCACCGCTGATGAAGGGTGGCATAGAATTTAAATCCTTTTGTATTGATATAATGAATATGTCTATAACAGTCAATTTATCTGATGGTAAAGAAAAAACAATTCCATTAACCACATTTAATCAAAAAGATTTTCTAAGAGCTTTGATATATGACTGTGTCGAATATCGTAAAGATTTTTTGGAAAATCATAAAAAGGAATTGACAAGATTAACAACAGAAGAACTAAGACAAAGATACAAACAATTAGGAATAAGGGCGGAAACAATGCATGAAAAATTGTTTGTTGAACATAATACTCCTATTGAAGTTTTAGCTCATTATTCATATACTGGTCGTGCAGAACCTTCTGAGGTTGAATTCTTCAAAAATGTTTATAGAGAATGGTCTATGCTCGACACTGAAGCAGATATGATAAAAGGTCTTCTAAGAAAACGTATAGGCAAAGGTAATTTTAGAAGAAACTCCGAATTATCAAAAGCATATGGAGAAAATAGAGCATTAGAAAAAAGACTTGACAGAACTATTTTATGGTTTGGTTATTCTTAATTGAGGGAAAGATGATGAAACAAGAAAGCAATGTTCTTGCTAAAGCTTCTTCTATTGACTTGACATCAATAGACATTTAAATTTGAGACTTTTAGATTGAAATATGAATTCAGAGTTTGTAGAAAACAGAGTTTCTAAAGTTATGGAGATATACCTTAACAATGGTAGGAGTGTTCCAAATCCGTTTAAAATGAGTTATATTCTAAAACTAAATCCTAAAAGACGTAGATTTGGTGAATTTGTTAATGACTATAAGAAATGCAACAATGGCTATCCTTAATGATTAATGTGTTCAGGTCATGCCATCCGCATACTTTCTAAAAACTAGGTTCCTTCTTTCCAATTAGAAAGGTACTTTTTCTGCTCTTCTGTCAATTCGTCTATCCTTATTCCCATCGAGTCTAGTTTCAATTTTGCCACCTTGTCATCAATTTGTTTTGGCACATTGTAGACCTCAGGCTCTAACTTCTTGTAATTATTAACAAGGTATTCGCAACATAGCGCATGATCGGCAAAGGACATGTCCATCACGTCTGAAGGATGGCCTTCTGCTGCCACCAGGTTGATCAATCTTCCCCTGCCGAGCAGATAAAGTTTTTTACCGCTCTTGAGTTCATACTCCTCGACGTGCTTCCTTATCTCCTTCTTGCTCTTGGCAAGCTCTTCTATGTCCTCGATGTTTATCTCAACATTAAAATGGCCTGAGTTGGCTATCACTGCTCCGTCCTTCATCAATTCTATGTGCTCCCTCCTCATCACTCCCCTGTCGCCTGTTACTGTCACGAATATGTCTCCTATTTTCGCGGCTTCTTTCAAGGGCATTACCCTGTAGCCGTCCATCACAGCTTGCAAGGCTCTTACTGACTCGACCTCCGTTACTATGACATTGGCGCCCATGCCTTTTGCTTTGTTTGCCAGGCCATATCCGCACCTGCCATAGCCGCAAACAACAAAAGTCTTCCCAGCAATCATCATGCTTGTTGCCCTCATTATTCCGTCAAGCGTGCTCTGGCCTGTCCCGTAAACATTGTCAAACATTCCCTTTGTAGGCGTGTCATTTATCGCGAACATAGGATATTTTAATTCCTTGTCTCTTGCCATCGCCTTTAATCTTATCACACCGGTGGTGGTCTCTTCCTGCCCGCCGAAAACATTTTTTATCAGTTCCTTTCTCTTGGTGTGGATTATGTTTACGAGGTCTCCGCCGTCGTCCAAAGTTACGTTCGGCTTGAAATCTAGAACCTGGTTGATGCCCCAATAATATTCCTCATCGCTCTGTCCGTTCCAGGCAAAAACATTAATCCCATCTTCAACGAGTGCGGCAGCGACGTCGTCCTGCGTTGACAACGGATTAGAGGCGCACAAAGCCACCTTAGCGCCGCCCGCTTTCAATGTTTTTGCAAGGACAGCAGTCTCCTTAGTAACGTGGAGGGCAGCGCCTATCACCAGGCCTTTGAAAGGCTTTTTCTTCTCAAACTCTTCCCTTATTTTCATTAGTACGGGCATCCTGCTCTCTGCCCACTCTATTTGCAGTTTGCCTTGTTTGGCTAAAGATAAATCCTTTACCTTGTTATCCATAAGACCGCCTATTATTACTACAATACAACAATGGTTTTATTTAAGTTTGTTGCAAGGCTGCTTACAACTTCAATAGCTTCAGTATCATTTTCGAGGATTCGACTTCATCAAGCGATTGCGAATCTATCACTAGGTCCGGTTTCTCCGGTTCCTCATAGGGAACATCCACGCCGACAACCTCCCCTACTGATTTGTCATTCTTTCCTTTTGATTTTCTTTCCAAAGCCTTTTTGTACAAGTCATTGACAATGAGTTTGTCCTTTCTCCCAGATTCTCTTTTCATGCAGACGTCTATCGGGCACTTTATGTATATCTCAAAAAAATTGGGTATCAGTTCTCTTGCCAGTTCCCTCCAAATCTTCCTATGGGCAGTCGCGTCTATTATCACGTTTATCCCGTTGTCTGTCAGGAACTTTGCTATAAGTATTAAAGTTCTGTAGGCATAGTCCCTTTCCTCTTCTGTGTATTTCTGCTGTGGTGTCAGTATCTTCCTTATCTCATCCATCCTCAGGTACTCGAACTTTATTTTCCTTTTCTCCAGCTCTTTAATCATCTCTTGAGACGTGACAGTCTTTCCAGAACCTGGTAGGCCAGTCAACCAAACAGCCCAAGCTTTCATTCAACCACCAACACGGATTTTATTTTTCTGAATTTGGTTTCGTTAGATGCCGCGATAAGGTTTATTTTTATTTCAAAACCTATGTCATAATCCGTCAAGTCTTTACCATCAAGATCCTTGACAATACCGCCAGCTTCTTTTACAATCAATTGAGTTGCTGTAAAGTCTATTGTTCTTCCAGCACCCAAAATAATATAACCATCTATAATGCCTTCAGCAGCAAAACACATTGCCAGGCAAGCAGAGCCCAGCATCCTGACGTAAGGGAATTTCTTTCCAACGTTCACTATTCTCCTGAAATCTTTCTCGTTCTTGAGAACAACATCAACAAACAAACAATTGGTGTCTTCTTTGTTTGTGAATATCTTCTTATCATTCTTCCAAGCCCCCTTACCCTTTATCGCATGATAGGTGTCGCCTTTAACAAAATCTTTGACATAGCCTATTTCTATGTCTTCAATCTTCTCTGATAAGCCTCCTACAGCAATCGATATGCAGTTAAATGGTATGCCAAACTTGAAGTTATTAGAGCCATCCAATGGGTCCACGACCATCAAGACCTCTGGGTCGTTGCCGATAGTTTTTTCACCGAATTCCTCTGATATTATCTTTACACTTTTCCCGGTCTTTTCGATTTCTTTCAGCAGTATCTTCTCAATAGCATCGTCTACAATCATTGTCTCGTCTCCGCCAGAGCCATTTCCCATTATTTTCTTGCTTTCGGTGTTCTCAAAATGCTTTTTTATTTCTTCAAACGCACTCTCTCCTATTTTATTACAGACGTCAAGCCAATATTTTGTGTCCATCTCAATCAAGATATGAATTTATTTTTTTAATGTCAAATTCTTCCTCGTTAAGTATGTTCCTAGCGAAGTTGATTATTTTCTTTTTAGAGTCGTTTAGGGATTCTATTCTCTCTTTGCCGAATCCATGGACCTTCATCCACTCGGCAGAATAAAATACAGGATGTATGCACACTAATGCGCGAAAAGCATAGAACAATGGCGCAACTTTTAACAACTCTTTGTCTCCCCTATTCTTAAAATAACCTTGGAACAATAATTCGGTCAGCTTTTTGAAAGGGTCTCTGAATTCTCCGTAAGACATCATGGAATAGTTTATGAAGTTCATCGACAAGGCGGTAATGTCGTCTGCGGGGTCGCCGTATCTGAACCTGCTCCTGTCGAAGACAACCAGTTCTTTGCCGTCAAACCATATGTTGCCCGGATAAAAATCGCCATGAATTACAGCCAGCCTATTATGTTTTCCCTTGATGCTGTCCCACCATTCCACCATTTTCTTGACTATCTCAACTAATTCCTTGTTCGTCGTGAAATCAAGCTTGTCAGGAAAAGTGTCTATAACGCCCATTGCCAGTTCTCCGTGCCCGACAAAATCCCTTACAACCCTCTTGTAAAGGTGGTCGCTGTTATCACCATCATATTTTATGGAGTGGATGGCCGCAAGATAATCAGATATCAAATTAATCTTCTCCTCATCGCTCTTTGCCAATGTTCCATTGTCCCTGATATTGTCCATGTCCGTCCAATAGTCCTTGCCTTTGCCTTCCTCCATTATTACAAAAAAATCTTCTGGCTGGCCCAATGAAAGAAGCGAGCCGTTTTTCTGAGTAGAGCCGGCATCAAGAACCTTGACATGGTTAGGCAAAAGATTGTGATCCATCAGCGCGCGAATAACTACGTTCGCCCTGTCAGCAGGATACTCGTGGCCAAAGCCTTGCTCGTGCAGAGTTTTTAGAAAGTATTTCTTCTCCTTGCCTTTTTCAATCACGGTTATCGAGAAGGCCATGCCGTGAAAGCCCTCTCCGAGCCTCTCTATGCTTTTTATTTTTATCTCAGAGCCGAATATGCTGGAAAGATAGTTTTTAAGTTTTGATTCTTCAATCATGCTTTATATATAATATTTGGATTTATTAATTTTGTCATATCGCAGTCCCTGCCCAGTAGATTAACAGCAATAAAACCAGGACGATTAGGTATTCTCCAAGGCCTCCGGTCTTTACCGGTCCGTTAAACTTTGGTTTCTTTATCGGCCATAGGGGCATTATGCCGTTATGAGTTGCAGCGTCTCCAATGAGGTGCGAAAGAAAACCTATGGAAAATATTATGCCCACTTCTCTGCTGAAGAATAATCCTGTGCTAAAGCCTATGAACAACAGTATTATAAGCATCCAGATGTTATGGAAAAGCTTGCGGTGATATTTTCTGGGTTTGATGTCCAAGTCAGGAATCAAGGCTCCTATGAAGGCAAAGGCCGCCATGTATATCGGGAAGTTCAATACAAAGCCGAACAACAAAAGAATGAGAAACGCCAGGACGATGTGAGTCATTTTTTCCATAAGTAAAACTTATTAATCATGCGTATATAATTCTTACTTATGAAACCAAAGGCAATATTCTTTGATGTTGATGGGACGACACTGCCGTTCGAGGGAGTGATCCGCAAGCTGCAAGAGACCTGTAAACATTTTGAAGTAAGAATTTTAACAAAGAGGGAAATATTAAAATATACTATAGGTTATAAGATTACTGAAAGCATACCTAAACTCTTACCGGAAACGAAAGGGTTCATCGAAGATTTTTCAGAGTATTACAGACGCATTTACAACAGGGATGCAAAATCAATAAAACCTTTTCCTTACGTCAAAAGAATTTTCAGATGGATTAAAAAAAGAAGAATCAAGTTGGGAATAATCACTACTAAATCTGGGACTCAGGCAGAAACTACACTGAAATACTATAAGCTTCCCTATGATACACTGATTTCTGGTGATGACGTCAAAAAAACAAAGCCTGATTCAGAACCTGTTATCAAGGCTTGCAGTAGACTGAAAGTAAATCCAGAAAATTGCTTTTTCATTGGAGACCACCCGTTCGATATGATGGCCGCCAAGTCTGCCGGCTGTTATGCCATAGGAGTTCTGACAGGTTGGGGAAATAGAAAAAACCTTAAAGACGCGGGCGCAGATTATATTATAAAAGATTTAAGAGGTTTAATTAAATTAATAGAATAGGTGATAAAGTTCGAAAAATTTTACGTAACCACTCCGATATACTACGTCAACGATGTCCCCCATATCGGACATGCTTACACCACAATAGCTGCTGACATTCTTGCTAGATGGCACAGGATGAAAGGAGAAAAAGTATTCTTCTTAACAGGCCTGGACGAGCACGGACAAAAGATAGAAGAGGCTGCCCTGGAAATGGGTTTGACACCCCAGGAGCTTGTGAATTCTTTGGCTCCAAAGTTCAAGAAGACTTGGGAGAACCTGAACATAAGCAACGACGATTTCATAAGAACGACGGAAGAGAGGCATGCAAAGGTTGTTACAGAGATAATCAAGAAGATTTATAACAATGGCGACATATACAAAGGCGAGTACGAGGGTTGGTATTGCATTCCCTGTGAAAGTTTCTGGACAGAATTGCAGTTGGTTAATGGAAAATGTCCTGACTGTGGAAGGGATGTAAAGAAAATAAAAGAGGAAACCTACTTTTTCAAGTTGAGCAAGTATCAACAAAAGCTCTTGGACTTCTACAACCAGAATCCAGAATTCATTTCTCCTGAGACTAGAAAGAATGAGATGGTGAACAGAGTTAAGGAAGGTCTCAAAGACATAAGCATAACAAGGACGACAGTCAAGTGGGCTATTCCGTTTCCCTTTGACGAGAACCATTACTTGTATGTCTGGATAGAGGCTCTTATCAACTATGTAAGCGCTCTAGATTTTCCTGACGGAGAAAAATTTAAAACATTTTGGCCACCCGATGTTGAGCTAATTGGCAAAGAGATAAATTGGTTTCACAGTGTGGTATGGCCTGCTATGCTATTTTCTGCACGAATAGAACCTCCAAAGAAGAACTTTGTTCATGGTTGGTGGACTGTCGATGGTAAGAAAATGTCAAAATCTTTAGGTAATGTTATAGATCCGAATAAAATGGTTGAAAAGTATGGAGCAGACGCTTTAAGATATTATCTGTTCAGGGAAGTTCCTTTCGGGCATGACGGAGACTTTTCAGAGAACTCGTTGATAAACAGATATAATTCTGAGTTGGCAGATTCTCTAGGAAATTTGGTAAACAGAGTCTTGGTTTTGGTTGAGAAGAATTTTGAAGGCTTTGTACCAAGACCATTTGAAACCAAGGTAGAAAAACTTGCCTTGAACATTGTCAAAGCCTTTGAAGATTCTATGGAGAGGTTCGAGTTTAACAATGCTTTGAACGATATTTTCTTTTTTGTGAATGAGCTGAACAAATACGTCAACGAGCAAAAGCCTTGGGAAATAAAAGACAAGGAACAATTGTGTGGAATTCTCTATTCCCTCCTAGAAGGCTTGAGAATAATCTCTATTCTAATCTATCCGTTTATGCCAGAGAGCGCTGGCAAAATTATGACACAGTTAGGATTGGAAAAAGAATTTTCTTTTGATAAATTGAAATGGGGAGTTTTAAAATCTGGAACAAAGACTAAAAGAGACCAAATTTTGTTCAATAAAATCAAATAATTTACTATCTTGCTATGTGCGCGAATGATGGTGTCAATATTACCCAATCTTCGTCAATCCCTGCAATGTCTCCGTTTGTTGCTATGCATGTCTTTCTTAGTTTGTCTATAGCTCTCTTCAATTCTGAAATATCCTTGCCTCTCAAGGCCTTTATCTTTACGAGAACTATGTTGCCGTCTCTTATCTGTTTCTGAATTCTGTCAGTGTCTGAAAAATCTTCTAGCTTGTCAACCTTTATTGGAACCTTTCCGCTTGGTGTCTCCACGTCTTGCGTGTCCAGTTCTATAAACTCTTCTTCGTTTAATTCTTTAAAGCCCTTTCCAAAAAGTTTTTCAAAAACCATTTTCTTTACCTCCAAAATTATTATAATCTTAATTATATTCGAACATATAAATAGCTATTTCTGCACGCCTTCCAATATGGAAACTATGTTCCATATCTGCGTCCTAGTGTAGGTCGGTATGTTAGGATCATTAGAAATCTCATCCATGTTCGATATCACTGTGTTGACTCTTATGGCAACGTCCTGCTTCTCGTCCTTTAGTATATTAACCGATTCCTCGCACTTGGTTCTGATATTCCTAGGAACAGACCTGTCGTTAACAACTTGTTCAATGATAGGGATAACATTTTCAAACATTCAAAACACCATGCCATAAGCATCATACTTCAAATACCTTGTCCTTAAGAATTTAAATATCTAATTGATTTGACCATTGTTCTGCACTTTATATGCGGAAGATGTCATTCGGGAGTTTCACTGGGTTATTTTCATATAACCTATGAAAATTAATGTGCCACTTTTAAATGTAACAAATTATTACTCAGCGCTAGCTTTTTCTTGTCCTTTGAATATCTCTTCAAACCTTTCCTGCGATTCCTTCAGCTTATCCTTTAGCCTAGCTTCCTGCTTTTGCAAACTTTTGATTCTCAGGTCTATAGTTTCTTTCTTTTCGTTCAATTCTTTGGTTAAATCTTTTTTTGTTGACTTGATAAGAATAGGGCCAACAGCCTTGTAGACATCGTCGTGCTCGCTCTTGCCCAATTCCTCCAAGGCCTTTTCAATATCCATGTTCTGCATGCTTAGGCTTTCCTTCTGCATAAGCACTGTCTGCATCTGTTGCTGGAACGTCTGCAACTCCATCAAGATTTGTTGCGCCTCAGGACTTAATTTTATCTCAGTCATTTTATGCCTCCAAACCATCTATCGATGTTTTAATCAGTCTCATATACGAATTAATGCCGGCTAGCAAGCCTGGCACATCCTCTGCTTCTAATCTTAGCTTTAATCTGTCCTTCTCTGTTTCTAGTTTAACAGTAAATTTTTTCGTTTCCTCAGTCTCCAGCTTCAGCGCTTTGACAACTATGTCAGGTCTTTCGCATTCTATCTCTATTTCAGCCTTCATTTTAATCTGCTTTTACTTTCTTGATTGTTTTAGGGGTATCTTTGTATATGATCCTATAGCCGCAATAAGGACATCTTATCTTGTCCTTTACTCTCTCCATCTCAATATCCTTTCCGCATTTAAGACATTTATACATTTTGCTCACTCTTTGGGAAGTATGCAGCGCCTGCGAATTTTGACTTGCACTTTTTGCAATACCATACTCCTGCCGCGATTCTTTTCAGCGCAGGCCTTTCGCAATAAGGGCAAACCTTTTCTTTTTTCATTCTGCCTTCTATTTCCCTTATTGCTTTTTTTGTTTTGTTTCCGTACCTCACTCCGTATCTGCCGGTCGTGCCAACCTTTAGGGTTTTTTTTGCCATGCTATCCCTTTGCCATATTCCTAATTTCTTTACCTTTTAATATTGATAAATCTACTGCTTTCTCAAGCTCCTCTGTGGTCAAATAGCCGTTGCCGCCTTTTTGGGCAGCGCATAAATCTCCCTTTTCATTTGTGGTTAGGGTTATTCTCGCGTCCAAGGCGTTCTCTTCTTCAACAGTGGTGTCTATCAATAGTTTGTCGCCGATCTTAACAGAGGTTATCGCTATCGGTACGTCTCCTACTGGAAGGTCTCTGTCCTTTACGTCAAGATTTATTTTTCCATTCTCATACTTTGGAACCTTTGTGTTCAACAAGGCGACAATCGCTCCTATCGCGCTAGCGTCAATCAGATTTCCGTCATGATCCAAGACGTGTATGTCAACATTCACCATCCAGACCTCTTTCTTTTCCTCTATGCACAATGATGCCAAGTCAATGCATTTGCTCTCCCTTATGCCTCTGTCAACCACTCTTGCCAACTCAATGGCGTTTTCGTTTGGTGGTCCTGACTCAAAGGTGGGCGATGCTACTGGAACTAATTCCGCGTTAACAATCAGCACGCCTTCATTCGGTGTGTCAGGATAAGGCTCTCCCACGCTCATCTTTACTCCTACCAATACATGCGTGTTGCCTATCAATACTCTGGCAGAACCTTCAGCAGTTTTAATGACATTCTTCTCTATTTTTATTGGCCTGAACTCGTCAAATTTTCTCTCGTCAACTCTCATTCCCTCTTCCACCAATTTTCTAACGTAACTTTCACTAGTCTTCAACATTTTCTTCACCTGTTTTATATTTTTCTCTTAAAGCACTAACCTGCTTTTCAAAAACTGTAGCGCAGCCTTTTTTAGCAAGGTCAATCAATTGTAAAAACTCTTCTCTGGTTACTATTCCATCCAACTGCAATAGAACTATCTTGTCTTCGTTGCCAATAGTTGCGACCGCCATGTCTACCTCACCTTCGCAGTCCTCGTCACCTGCAACGTCCAACACGATTTGTCCGTCGACCTTTCCAGCGCTGCAAGAGCTTATCAAATTTTTCATTGAAACTCCTGCTTCTGCCAAGGCAAGTGACGCGGCATTCAATCCTGCGCATCTTGTTGAGGCATTGGCTTGCAATATTTCCACGAAAACATCGATCGCAGTTTTTGGATAGTCTTCAAAGAAGATTACGTTTGATAATGCTTCTTTTATTACCTTTGATATCTCAATGCTTCTTCTGTTTGTTCCTGGTCTTCCCCTTTCTGTTGTCGCAAAGGGAGCCATCGCATACCTGCATCTCAAGAATGCTTTTTGAGGGTCTTGAAGATGCTTTGGATGCATTGTCTTAGGCCCGTATACAGCTGACAAGGCGTACGTATCTCCGAATTTGAAAACAGCAGAGCCGTCAGCTCTTTTCAACACACCGACCTCCAAGCTTATCGGCCTGAAATCTTCAAAGCCTCTTCCGTCCATTCTTTTTCCGTCTATAATCATTTTTATTTTTTCTTCTGCCATATTAGTCACCTTTCTCCAATAACTGCGATATCTTGTCTGTTAATCCGACTATGTGCGACTCGGCATTGATTGCCAAGACAGCTTTTGCGGCCAAACCTTCCTTCTCGCCTTTTATCCAGACTACACCGTTCTGTCCGACTATTATCAGGCATTTTGTTTGGTTCTTTATCTGTTCAATCATCGAGCCGTCCTTTCCTATCAGCCTAGGAACTTTGGAAGGTGTGATATTTAACAGTCGTCCGCCTATCAACTTCCTTGAACGATGATCGTTCATCGTTAATTGAACCTGCTTGGATTTTGAAACATTTAAAACCTTTGCGTATATCAAATCTCCGATATCATAGTATACGGATATATCTGTCTTCGTTAAATCTACATATTCTCCTACTGCTTCGCCTAAAGTTAATATCGCATCGTAAGGAGAGTTTATGTCACATATCCACATGGTAGTTTGCATGTCCTCGATAAGGCCGATGATGCCATCGCCCTGTCTAGGTATGTAAACTCCTGCCAAAGGAACTACTCCTAAAAATCTTTCCTTTATCTTTACCAAGCCCATTAATTTTGCTTTTATTCTGTTGTTCTCTCTAAAGCATCCTGAAGACGGTAAAAAGTCTAGACCTGTCGCTAGCGTTTCTCCAGGAATTACGAATTGCCTTTCATTAACCAACAATTCCGATTTTACATTATCCATTTTAATCACCTTAAATTTTTTTAAACACCTTAACTTCGACCTGACCATGAGTCAAGTCATTCAACCTATTGTAAATGTCCGGTTGCATTCCAGCCGGTATTTCTATCAAGCAAATATAACTTCCATCCTTTGCCCATTCTTCCCTAATAATTGTTCCTAGACTTCTCACAACGCTTCCAGACTTTCCGGCAAAAGAAGGAGGAATCTTGATTGCTAGTTGCACTTTTTCAAATTTTATTGGTATGACAGTCTGTATCTTCGTTAACACCTCGTCAATCTGTTCCTCGACTCTTTTTTCCAAGTCAATTCTAACTTTTGACTGCTCCATTGCCCTGAGTATTCTGTCAGCAGGATGAGGAAAATTTGTTTGAGGATTGACCCCTCTTTTGGATATTATGTTCGCGATCGCTTTGGTCTTCTCGTCGAGCATAGCCTTCCTCTGTTCCGTTGTTATCTGAACGTCTCCTTCTTTAACAATGGTGAAGACTATCTTCTTAAGATCATTTGTTCCAAAGGCTTTGCTTATGTTCGCATCAGAAGCTCTCAGTCCTTTTTTTAAGTCCTCGAATATCTCCTCAGAGGCTATCAATTCTTCTAGGGCAATTTCTTTTCCAGTTCTCAAATCCATTGCTTTTACAGGATCAACCAATATTTCGAATTTTAATCCATTCTTTGCTAATTTGGCTATAACAGCCTTCTCTAAAGAAATCAAGTAATCTACCTTCTAAATTAATAAGTATCACCAAAATTTCCTAATGAACTTCAAGCCCTCGTCGCCATAAAATTTCTTGAAACCTTTACTGTTGATAACAGCTAACTCAACCTCTGTTGCCTTTACTCCCTTTTCTCCTGATTTCAGAGCCTTTATCGCAATCTTAATCGCATCCTCTTCTGCCATATTATCTTTCCATTCTTTCCTCAAAATCTTCAAAGCCTCTGGTGCTCCTCTTCCTATTGCATGCGCTTTCCAGCCATAAAATGTGGAAGAAGGATCTATCTCAAATAATTGAGGTCCCTTTTCATCAACCCCACCAAGCAAGAAGGCGACACCGAAAGGCCTAACACCGCCATATTGAGAATATAATTGCATGATGTCGGAAATCTCTTTAACAACTCCCAACACGTCTAAAGGTTCGTCGTAAGTTAATCTATATATCTGTGCCTTAATTCTCCCTCTGTCAATCAATATTCTTCCATCTGCTAAAAATCCAGATATTGCGGCTCCTAAATTGTCGTCTATTTGGAATACTTTTTCTCCGCCTGCGTTCGGTACTGCCAGTTCCATCAATGGTCTTGTTCCTGCTAGAACTATTCCATCAGCAAATATTACACCTATCGAAGTAGTCCCGCGCTTAACAGCCTCTCTGGCGTACTCTATCTGGAACAATCTTCCGTCAGGAGAAAATGTTACTATTGCTCTATCATAACCCATCATTTCTGGTATTGCTTGAATAAAATCACCTATAATTTATAATTTTTAATGTAGTTCTAAATTTATAAAGGTTATTCAATGAACTCATTTAGCCTAGATTCTCCAAAAAATTTCATTTTCGTTGCTTTTATAGAACCGGATATGCCTAGGACACGGAAGATAACTCTCACATCGCCTATCCTTTGAATCAAGGCTAGAGAAGCTCTGATCTGTTCCACGTCGTCATGAGAGCATCTCAATATCCCCATCTGCCTTTTCTCATCGTATGCATCCTTGATAATTTTTATATTGGCCTTGGACGTACCCATCTCTCCTATGAAGTTTAGAATAGAATGCCATATCGTGTTGATTAAGTCTTGCAAAAATATATTCTGCTCGGAGATTGTTTGAAAAGCCAAGTATCTTGTTCTGCCTCTTAGGCTAGGAGGCAATATTTTCGGTCTTTTTTCTTCTTCCATAAAATCACTCTACTATTTCGACGCCGTTGGTTATCTTCTTTCCTTCCAAAGTCTTTTTGTTCTCGCTAATTATTTCCAAAGGAACAGAACTCATCGACAAGAAAGCTTTTCCTATGTCCATCTCAAGAACATTGGCTATTGATATCAAATCTCTCGGAGCTCTCATGTCCCACACAGTTTGAGCGCCGGAGCATATGACCATAGGGGTCCTGAAATGATTGCACAGCCTTATGTTTTGTGCGATGTGGTCTAGTATGTAGGATCTAGGTTTCCTGAAGCTGTTTAATATTTCTCTAAAGTTTATCTCGATGGCAACATTGTTCTGCGTAGCTAGTTGCAGGCAAGGCTCGTCCAATCCATTGTCATATCTTCCGAGTTCAGGATGAGATAAGATATCAACTCTTGGATCCTCGCAGGCAGCTCTGTTAATGGTGTAATCTCCGCCGCTGACAGCAACTATCATAACCTTTTCCCTGACCTTGCTTATAACCTCTTTTAATTCTGTTACATTCTTTGCTTGAATCTTTACTCCTACGTAAACCTCCAAGCCTATTTTGTACTTGTCTATCTCATTCTTTAATTCATTCATTTTTTCCAAGCCTTGATAATTGTCGCAGATTGCTATTCCTGCATATCCCAATCTCTTGGCAAAGTCTATTATTTGCTCTACAGTGCTCTCTCCGCCTGACAAATTGCTTTGAATGTGCAAATCGTAAAATTTCATCGTTTTCACCATGGAATGCTACATAAGTAAGATTTGGTTTGTAAGTTTAAAAATAATGGATTTTTTAGTGCTTTATATTTATATGAGTAAGTGAAAAATGAAGAGAAATAATTAATCTTTACCTAACGCCTTAGATATTTCTTCATGAATTTCGTCAGAATAGGATTTGATTGCATCTAAAACTTCCTCATTCTTTACCTCGCCAACGATATACACTAAAGGTTCTTTTCCTGCTGGATATAATAGTATAGTTCCTTTTAATCTTGGTATAGCTATTCCTTCATGATAAGTTTCACCATTTATAACTGGCAAAGTTTCATTGTTAAACAACTCTCCTTTTCTAGGAGAATCATCATGAGAATTGATAGCACCTAAACTTCTAAGTGGTCGAGCTTCATTACTAAACGGGCAGAATTTAGTTCGAGGGTTTTTAGAATTGTTTGCTAGATTACAATACTCAGAACAGAAATTATTCTCTTCTCTTTGTAGAGTACCTAAAATTATTCTTACTTCCACGCCTTCATATTTTACAGCATCAACAGGCAAATCATTTGTCATTTTTATCTCATGAATAATAATAAAGATAAAGATTTAAACTTGGATCAATGCTTCACTTTTAAATATTAGTAAGAAGCCCTTAAGGTACAGATTATGGCTATGGCACGAAGGGAACATTCCACATTCAAAGCGATGGAAGTCGTAAACCCCTTGTAAAGTATTTTAGGCCTTAAAAGCCATTTTTTGGTTAAAATGCCAAAAATCGATGCAAACTCAAAACCCTGGCCAGTTTTTGTTTTTTGATTGATTTATAGAATTTACTAATATATGTAAAGTATCATAAAGTATGGCGTAAAGTAATTATAGCTTCTCTCTCTTCTTTATTTTTTTCAATCTAAAATCTTTTGGTCCGGCTTCAAAGTCTTTGGCATAATAATATGGTGCAAGCATTATTGCGATTAAAGCAATTCCTATGAAAATTATTAATAAGGCGATATAAATTGTAAATGTTATCAGACCAATCGCAATAAAACCTGCTATTCCCACAAGCATCAAAGCTAGCAAAAGACCCAAGCCTCTTAGATAAGTTTTTAATTTGTTTTCCATGATTATCTTCTTCCCAGCATGCCAGTGGCCAAGCCCATACCAACGCCAGCGGCGAGCGCGCCCCTATGCTTTAAGTAAGGTTCAAGTTCTGCAGCTAGCTTTTCTGCGGTCATGCTTTGAAGCACAACCTTTCCAGGTCCTGTTAGCCTCGCCAAAAATATTCCCTGGCCAGCGAACAAAGAGGTTTTAATTCCGCCAGGTCTTTGAACGTCGTACGTAACGGTCGGATCAAAACCCACTATATGGCTCGTCGCTACCTGTATGGTCTGTCCTTGATTCAAATTGTACTCTACCAAGTCTCCGACTGCATGCACAAAAACATTTCCAGGCCCTGTTAATTTTTGCAATATGAAACCTTCACCACCGAAGAATGCAGCTCCTATCTTGGCGAATTGAAAGTCTATGTTCACCCCCGGTTCTGCGCACAGGAAAGCTCCCCTTTCGGCGATAAAGCTTTTTCCTGCGGGTATTGCAATAACTTTTATTTTTCCTGGCAGTGTGCCGGCAAAACCGATCAGCCCTGTTCCAGATTCACAAGTGAATTTTGCAAGAAAGAAACTTTCTTTGGTCATAACTCTTTTTATCGCGCCTGTTAGTCCGCCTTTCATTTCAGCGTCTATTCTAACGTTCTCTGATTTGTACACGAGCCTTCCTGCCTCAGAATAAATAGACTCGCCTCTTGCCAACTCGATGTTTACAATCTGCAAGTTGTCTCCGATTATATTGTATTTCATACCAAAAACTTTGTAAAATAGATATTTATAATTTTATCATATTTTAATTCCTAATTTTCTTTTAACTTCTTTAGTAGAACGGACTCTATCTCTTTTAACATCTTCTAAAGATAATTCAATAATTTTTATATTTTTAGTGTTCAACCATTCTCTCTCTTCAGAGGTTTTGGCTAATACTTTTTTAACTTTTCTTGTTGTTACCATAGTATTCCATATTTTATAGAAATTAAACTCAACTTTTTAGGTCTCTGGACTTCTTTCCCGCGGATGTCAAGCCTCTGAATACCCTTCCTCTGTTAGCGGGAAGACAAATCCAATTCAACTTCGGGTCATTCTTTATGCAAGGATGCTCAGGGTCTATCATTATGATCTCGAACCATATGTGCTTTCCGTCCTCGGCAATATAATAGCTGTTTAGGACTTCCAAGTTAGGGAACTTTCTCGCGACTCTCGCCTCCGCTATGTGCTGAAGATTCATGGCAGGCGTCATTGAGGTCATTCCTGCGTGCAAGGGCTTTCTTCCACCGACAAAGTGCTCTCTTTTGCTAGAACCTTTGCCAATCCTCGTTCTTGCCAAGACAAAACCTTGCTTTGCCTTGTATCCAAGCGAATGGGCCCTGTCCAGTTTTGTTGGCCTTTCTATTCTCAATGTAACAGGCTCTCTTCTCCAAGAAATCAGTCTTTCCTTGATCATTTTTTCGTATTCAGGACTCTTCCTAAATTGCTTTAAGTATTTCGCGTAACCCATCTCACATCACCATAAGGTTTCAAGCTTTATTATGTATAAACCTAAGGCTTTTTATTCTTTTTGGAATTTAAATCTTTACCCTTTGATAATAAAAATATGTCAAA
>Ga0315294_10000552_pt1 | contig 40408 bp, 44 predicted proteins | sample YL17G13_40_MG_FD_203626 | JGI IMG/M metagenome (GOLD analysis project Ga0315294, IMG submission 203626) | Sediment microbial communities from Yellowstone Lake, YNP, Wyoming, USA - YL17G13_40 | ecosystem: Environmental > Aquatic > Freshwater > Lake > Sediment | place: USA: Wyoming | collected... | reverse complement strand
TTCCCGTTCGATTGAAGTAACCCGTAATTGTGTTATAGCTTACGCTTGAGGAAGTTTCTGAACATGACATGCTTACCCCTGCTTTATTAATGAGACTTTCAGTAAGTTGGAACGTGTTTCCAGTCAAGAAGCAGTTGGTATAGCTGGTTCCAAAGTTTAGACCATGCCCTGCTGTTACGTTGGTTATGATGAGGTCAAACACGTTGCCTGTCACGTTTTCGTTTGCTGCATCTGTCACAACATTCACGCCGTAACCAACACTGTCGGTTATGATGGCTTGAACGTAATTAAATTCTGAATTGTCAAATCTTGCTCCACTGGTACTTACTTCAATGCCGCCCCAACAATCCATAATTCTTAGGTCAGAAACTTGGGCTTTTATCGAAGGTCTAAGTTTCAAGCCTCCATGATCTGAAGCATGACAACCCGAAATAGTCGTGCCAATGATTGTTTGATTATAGACTCCTGAAATATAGATGCCATTGTCAGTTGGACTGTTCTTATACCAACCTCCTAGAATCTTGTTATCACCAGACTCCATTGTGGCGTAATAGTTGTTTCCTACCCAAACACAAACTCTAGCAGCGGCATTAGCATCAATACCATCTACAATCAAGTGGTCAAGAACATTTCTTGAGCTTCCATCTATTTCGATACAATGACTACTAGCAGCGGCTTTATCCCAAGCATGAACATATAAGTTGCGAAGTACGCTATCGTTTGATCTTTTCAAATAGATCGCGCCAGATAGACTATTCTTGATCTCCAAGTTCTCAATGCTGCAAAAAGTCACTTGATCAAAATCAAAACCATAGAGACTATTACAGTCGATCATAACGTGTGGTTGCCCGATCAAGTGGAAATCACTTATGGAATCAGCATCAAACATATAGCCTGTACTAGCAACAACTCGCGTCAGAATTGCGCCAGCCATTAATGAAAGGGTCACGTTGCTTTTCGGAATGATTGCGCTGCTTATTGAGTGACTGCCAGATTGCAGAACTACTGTTCCAAACGTGGTGTTGCTTATGGCAAAATTAATCATATTGCTTGCGTTTGTGCTTTGATAATCAACCTGTCCTGTTGTTCCGTTCACCATGTACGTTGCGGTCGCATTATTAAAAATCAAGTAACTATATGGCAAACCGTTTGCTGTTCCCGCTGGACCCGCAGGACCAGTTGCTCCTGAACTTAGCACGATGACGGAACCGTTATAGCATTTGAATTGCTCGGAAACACTGTTATACCACATTTCCCCGACCACAAGACTGACGGGATCGCTGGGTAAAGAGCCAAGATAGATGTAGCTTCCAGTAATATTGTCAGTTGAAGAAGCTGGAATATGCTGAGCCATCGAAGCAGTACGATAAGTCAAAACCCCCTGATAATCCTCAATCACCAACACGTTTGCTGGAATAGTCAAACTACTATTATGTTGAACCTGCATCAGATAAATAGTGCCGGACGTCAAGTTTCCAAGAGCAAACTGCTCAACCAAAGTCTGATTATCACTCCAAAAGGCTTCGTGGCCAGTCGAATCCGTCATCCAATACACGCCAAGCCCATCAGTCTTAATGACGTATGAAAAGGTTGAAGGAAAATCGTCCAAACCAAGATTCGGACTCGGCTTAGGAACAGCCTGCGTCAACGGATACAAAAATATGGTCACGGCAATTGAAAGCAAGATGATGACTGCAACAAATTCTCTACGCGAGACATTCATGAATAGTCACAAAAGAAAAAAGAACTATTTCCTGTAGCTAACCCAACCCGTAGCCGTCTCATTAAACGTGCTGTAGCCTGGTCCCTGAACCATAATCACAAGCGACAAAGTAACCGTATGAGGCGTGTTGGCAGTCACAGCTATCGATTTCTCATACACATAGCTCAACGTGTAAGAATACGGTTTCATCTCAAGCTGTGCACTATCCAAATTCAAAGTCGTCTGAACAGCAACTCGATCATCCAGATAATGATATTTGAAAGTCAAAGTCCATTCCACATGCAAAACCGCTGAACTATAGGCTGGCAACGTGAAGCTTGCAGTCAACACAGTAGGCCAAGCAGCTGGAACGAGCGTCTTGTTCCAGAAGCAAATAGTCTCTTGTGTCGGGAGATGCGGTCCCGTTCCTGACGACGTGGTGTAATGCCCTAACCATGCAAACCCGCCGATAAACCCAGCAATAATGATGATAGCTACCAAGGCTATTGCCGTAGAGTTTGTTTTCTGTGTCTGTGCCATTCAAGACTCACAAAAGAAAAATAATCATTTCTTTTTCAAAACGCGATACCACACAAATGTAAGAGAACCGTAAAGGACCAACGACCAGATCGCTTGAAGACCCCAATTCCAAAATCCAAACCATTTGTATTGGGCACTCCAAACATCGAAGGAATATGATGTTCCTTGAATGAAGGAGAACAATGCGTAAAACTGATCCAGCAATCCTCCAGCAAACAACAATAGAGGCGTCAGACAAGTGGCGACCACGGCGAGAGTTGGCAATTTCATGAGATACGCCATGTACGCCAAACCGAAACTGAAAACCGTGACGATGGTTCCGAGAATGATCCAGTACCGATATAGCAGGTCAGGGTTTACCCAGAAACTGAAATTCGTCATCAAAACCCAGTCTAAGCATGTAAGAATGAAGATGAAACCGATGGAAACGAGAATGATGCCTCCGACGCTGGAACTGTCAAGCTTCATTGTTTTGCGCCTCGTAAGGTCCAAATGAGAATTGATTGCCTTCGAACATGTAAGAACCGTACACGTTCATCTTCAGCAATGGATATCGACGTGAATCGTAATCGTGCAGATAACAAGTGATGACTCGCGCTTTCACATCGTTGAAGTTGAAAGTATGCGCGTATATGTTGATGTTGTTGGCAACTGTTCCAGTAACGTAGATCGTGACGGACAACGAATTGTTGAAGGATGCGGTTCCTGTTTGAACGCCATAGCCTAACAGCACGGTTTCTAAGGGCTCTCTGGTCTTGATCAAGTCTAAGGTAACAGAGAAACTTACTCCTCCGAAACCATTCAGAGCCGGCCTGTAATCTATGACTAGAGCATCAACACTGTTGCCTAGAACAGAATTGAAAGCCGTGTTCGCCAAACCTGTGAAAACTGAGAAGCCAACGACAACACTGACTATAAGAATGATACTAGCGAAAACTAGAGGTTTCCAATTCACCGCCGTTTCCTCGCAACCACAGCAACCACAATCAAAGCCGCAAAAGCTGAAACCGACATCAAGACAAGAGCCAAACTACTCATTATGTAAGCCGAAATACTTGATGCCCCTTGCACAACAGGTCCGATAATCGGATTTAAGAAGCCCCACCAAGGCGAACCCCCACCCACAACGATTCTCACATAGCTTTTCACGCTTTGACTACTAGCTCCCAAATACAGGAAAACAGAATTAACCGTCACCACATACACGCCTTCAGCAGCACCAGCAGGGACAGAAACAGTGAAGGGAACACTGTTGTTTTGCACTGAAAGAGTCAAAGGCACATTCGAACCCTGCAACCAACCAGCTTGATTGCCCTGAAAACTGATACCCGTCAAAGTCACGGAACCAAAAAACGTCCAAGACACTTGAATAGAACTGTCTACGCTTTGACCTGAACCCACTGCAACATTACAATCTGCAACCTGAATAGTCGATGTAACAGCAGGCCCAGGTCCTGGTCCCGGACCAGGGCTAATAGCAGCGTTGAAATCAATCGAAAACAACGTGATCCCAGAAATCAAAACTTTCACATACGTTCTATAGGATGTGGTATCAAAAAACCAGCAGCTCACAGATGAACTCAAGAAGGCAATGGAAGTCAAAACCTGCAAAACCACCGCACTACTCGAAGTCACAGAAGAAGGCACAGTGACAAAAGAAGGATTCAACATGGATACAGTAGCCAAGTTGTCATCACCACCCACAACGTAACCAGAAAAAACGTTGCCGCTGAAACCAGACACATTCAAATTACCATTTTGAATGCTATATTCTGAACCGTCAAAATACCAGAAGTTTCCGATTCTCGTTACATTTGAGAAAACATGATTCGAAGTAAAACCCATAGCAGTGTCATAAGCAGGGAAAGAGAAGATGAAAGCATTGCTGACTTGATACGTGACTGTGGCATCAACGAGAGGCAAGAAACTGACTAAAGAAAGCAGCAGGAAAAGCGTGACTAAACAAAGTCTGAGGTTCATTCAAAAGAAAAAAGATCAACGATGCCATTTGACGACGTATCCATATAGACCAACAATAATGGCGACAATGAGAAAAATGATTGTCAACAGCGCTGGAATCAAACCCATTTCTTGAGCAGAAACCACAGTCACAACAATCGTTCCCGAAGCAGTCGACGCGGATCCACCAACAGGCTGCACTCCAAGACTGATGGGAATGCTGGCTTGTCCAAGCTGAGCATCCCATGAAGGAATACACTTCAAACTAACCGTCATGCTTCCTGAGCCTCCAGTCTTAGGCAAAACATCGACAACGGTGATCCAACTCGAGAAGGATCCTCCTGGAGAAAGGCTTGTCACCGTCAGGTTTGCGATTCCTGTTTGCCAAGTCACTGTCAAATCGAAAATGGTTCCTTGCCCCGGCGAAGCAGAAACGTGAGCGGTGATAGTGACTTGAATAGAAGGTGATGGTCCAGGTCCTGGTCCCGGTCCGGGTCCTGGAGTAGAAGGGCTTGCAGTGAAATACACGTAAACCGAATCATCAGCCAAAACACTGTAAACTGCAGGAGAAGTAAGGCTTGTGCCATTTGTCCATAAGAAGCCGCTGAAATCGTATCCCGTCAAGGAAACAGCAGCAAAACTCAAATCAGACCCAATCGTACAGTTCAAAGTTGAATTGTCCGCAGTCAAACCTCCACTCACATAAAGCAGGCCCCCACCACCGACATGAAAAGTTATCAATGCCACAGTCGCAGGAGGAGGCGAAGTCAAAGTTGTATTCTGTAATTCACAGGCAGCCCAGTTGCCAGCTGGATCATTAACGAAAAACTGAGATTGAACAGTGTTTCCGACTATGCCAGGCAAGGTTTGAGTGACATTGGCCCAAGCAGCTGTCTCGTTGAAGAACACTGGAAAAGCGGTCCAAGTTGTATTTAGCACGGTTCCAGTCATGTTGCTCTGGAAAATGTAACCACTCACATTCACATTGTCTGCAGCTAAAGCATTGAAGGAAGCAGTGGCGCCAGCAATCGTGGTATTTATGCCAATGTCTGAAAAAGTGGGTGGGGTGGGGTCTGTCAATAAAAAATAGGTCACCCCCGTGCCATTCCAGTTGTCGGTCGTGTCATTCGCGTAGACTTTCACAGCGACGACGTTACCGATTGAACTGTTCCATGTTCCCGAAAATGTCGCGGTTAAGCTGGCGCCACTGGCAGCTACGGCTGTTTGGTTTTGCGGTGTACCTGTGTTGTTCCATTCAAATTTGTAGCTTGAAACAGCCACGTCATCAGCAATGGCACCAGACAAAGTTACAGACGCTCCGGCGCCAGTCGTGTTCGCCGTTATGGTTCCGAAGGTTGGAGCCGTCGTGTCAGAGGGAGGAGGCGTTTCCAAAACAAAGAAAGCTTGGATAGTGTGGGATGTTGCCATGTAAAGGCTAATGGGATTCGTATAGTGTAAAGTGCTACCATCCAAGAGCCAATGATCAAACTGATATCCGCTGTTGTTGATTGCAGTGACATCTTGCCAACTATTCTTATTCTTCAAGTATGAGCCTGGAACTGGGCTTGTTGTTCCTCCAGTTGATGTGCTGATTGTCAAGGTGTAGCCGACGGTGACTGATGGAAAAGTACCTGGCGACGCATAAGAAGCTTGACAAGTGTACGTGTAGGTTCCTGCGCTGCCAGGAGCATTCGCACTGATCGAAAAGGCTCCTGAAACCAGAGTCGTATCAGTGCCGACTGACAAGCCACTGAGCAATACTTGAACATTATAGTTTCCGTTGGGAGGCGTAACACTTGTCCCTGAATAATGGAGGCTACCAGAAAATGTTAAGGCAGCTCCCTGGCTGCAGAAAGTAGGAGAAACCGCTATACCCGAAAAAATCAGAGAAGATTTCGTGAGAAAAACATCAGTGAAACTTTGCGATTTGATATATCCTACAACGCTGACTTGAACTAGACAATTATGAGAAACTCCGTTTGGAATATTCCATGAAAAAACAAGGTAATAATGGATTGTCAAAGTGGTTTCGTTCGTACCTCCATTGTAACTGTTAGATAGACTTGCTGAGAAAGAAGAGACATACCCGTTTGAATCACCAAGGAGGGAGTAGCTTCCATCATTGTTGACTTGACAAGCAACATCAGACGGTGTGAAGCCTAAGTACAATTTTTCCCAATTGAAAAGACTATAGGTTCCATCAAAAACGGCGGTTGCTGTGAAGCTAGAAGATTTTCCAGCGTAAGCAACACTCGATCCAGTCAAAGTTACGGATGAAATAGTTGCTTGAGAGCTCGCTAGGAATGCTAAGAAAGAGCAGAACAAGAAGATGAGAATGAAAAAGAAAATAAGTTTGCGGTTCATACTGATCAAGAGAAAAAAGAAGCCAGATTTCTCACCCCTCGCTCAGTTATCTTCATGGTTGAACAGTTAGAAAAAGGCTTCTGATGTTGAGTTATAGAAGAATCGTCTAGTCTCAAGCTTAAATTGAAGCGATCAATATTGGTATGAGAATCTCAGCTGTGTTGTAGGCCGCGTGCACCTCTCCAACTAGGAGCAGTGATCCAGTCTTCATTTGAAAAACATACATCACCGTGAAAGCTGCGAACGCCGCCAAGATTCTGATCCACAAGTAAGGACCAACATACGCGAGGTAGCCGTGAGCGCAACTGATAGCCGCTACAACCGCCATTCCCAAAACGTATTTTATCCAAGACTTGCCATGTGGCAATAATAATCCGAAGCCGTTCATGCTTGACGTTTGAGTCATCTGCTCCGTCGTACCAACTACAGCAACATTAAAGAAAATGTCCAACAAAACACCTGGCAAACTGATAGAAGCAGCTGCCAAGATGCTGGGCTCAGGAACGAAAAGACTCGTTCTCGTAAACAGGTTTGTCTTCATCAAGATCGAAGGAATAATGTTGGCGCAAGCAAAAACGCTGAATCCCCCTAAAACGAACATTAAGAACGTTGCCTTTTTCGTTCCAGGGTCACTTTCCCAAGGCACCCATTCAGTTTCTTTTCCCGCAAACGTTCTTTGAGCCATCATAATGCCTAAGCTTCCAAGCCAAAGGCAAAGGTAAACCGCAAAAATGTTCATTGCAGGACTTCCCCAAGGAGCTCCAAGACTTGTCAGGTATAGGCCGTCGAGGAATAGAGCCCAGAATGTGATGATGTTGTAAACGATGAATAACTTCATGGAAGAAAAAATTGGGAAACTGAGAGAGAAAAGAAAAAGGGGTAAGGGCTTGTCTTATGCAGCGCCTTGCCAATAGGCAACAGCCGATCCGCCGACACCAGCTGGAGTCAACCAGTAAATCGTGATGGACCAAGCTTCAGTTCTGCCAGATGGCAAAGTGAATTGTATCCCGGTTTCCAAATCGAATTTGTTGACTGAGCCGCTTCCATAGTTCCAGTATACGCAGCTTCCAAGATCCACTGCTCCAGTATTCGGATTCGATGGCGCCGTCCAAGTGTAGGTTATTGCCGATGCTTGTGTTATTGGATTTAGGCTCCCGCCGCTCAAGAATCCGATGCCTGGAATGTTTTGTTTGTAGAAGGTTTCGGCTGTCGTGTCTGTGTCGTTGACGCTTACAACGATTTGTTTGAGTGCTATACCCTTGTTGACTGCTGAGCAAGTGGCATACCACATGATGTAGGTAGTGTTCAAGGCTGTGCCGACGCCAGTTTGGTTGGTTCCGCGAGTAATTGTAACGCCGCTGTCATAGGTGATCAGGTAATAGGCTATGGTGATGTCTGCTGTTGCACGGTTGCCAGGAACAAGATTGTGCATGTCGATCGGGAAAACCCATTGAGGCGTAGTCATTGTGCCAATCACGTTCTGATACGTGACTGATGTTGCTCTAGCTAATGCATCGCTGATTCTTGCGTTCGACAAGGTTGTTTTGGCTGAATCAACGTAATAGCTGCTGCTGGTTGAGCATACTGCATAGATGATTCCGCCTTCATTTCCGCCCAACGTCACAGTATCGTAAGCTGCTGTTGTTGCCGCTGTCCCCGTACTAACCCAAGATCCGCCGATTTTCACGTAATAATTGACGATGACATCAGTTGCTACGGTTCTTGCGGTTGTAGGGGCGTTGCTGTCGAAAGCTGCTGTTTTGATGGTGAAGCTTCCTTGAGGTTGGCCAGTCGGAGTTATGTTATTGTTTCCGCCGAGACTGAGCTTTGAAAAGTCCCCGCCAGTGTACAAGTAAAGACCCGCAAAGACCAAGCCGATCAGCATCAGAACTATTACTATTGCCGCTATTCCAGTGCTTATTGCCCTGTTATTGAATTTCTTCATTTTTATCTCACTACCAGAAAAATATGTCAGATGAGCTGCAGTCCCCAGCCAAGCACGCCAACAGTCAAAACCAGCCCAAGCAACGCAACAACAAAGAACAGCAGTCTAGTTTCTTCGCGGTACTTGAATTTCCATGCACCCAAGAAAGTGATGCCATCTACGAAAGCTAAGACCATGATTCCGCCATGATACATTATAGTTGGCAGATTCAACAAGTAACTCAGTGTAAACCGACCGATCAGGTAAACGAGCGTCCAGATTACCCACGCGCCGAAAACAGCGATAGTAGCGTATTTTGCTTGAGGCAAACGTTTGCCCAAGTGTCCCAGTTCCGCGACCAGTACGACTATGAACAGGAAAACGCTGATAACCGCTCCTGACATAGCACCTAAAAAGGTTCCGCCAGTGATTTCAACGAGAACAGCAATCAAGCCGATCAACATTGCAGAGAAACTGCCGAACACTGTTGCTTCGTCTTTGCCTCTGTCAGTGTGACTGAGCACGATGCCGATAGCTATGAAGCCGAGGGCATAGGTTAGGCCGTAAGGAAATTCCCAACGCGAAACACCAACAACCAGCAAGTCAAGCAGGAAAGCAACGATGCCGAGCCAAAGCCAGAATGTGCCAGTGCTTTTCCAATCAATGAACAGTTTTCTTAAATCCATTTTACTCACTGAAAGAAAAATGAGGAGACTATTTACCTCGGGCTGCTTTCACCGTTTCTCTAGCCGTTCCTGCCAACCTTGGAAGAACCCAAGGAGCAAAGATCGCGATCAGAACAATGATGGCAAATACGATGATGCCTCCCGTGAGAAGCCACCATGCCAAACCCTCAAACGGACCGAGAAAAGCAAACGGGTCCAATCCATGCAAGAAGCTTGTCCACCAACTTTCAGCCCAAGTGTAATAGTCCACTGGAGGCGTAGGAGTCGGAGGCTTGTAAGCTGTCTGCAACAGAAAATCATGAGACTGCAGGACGTCGACGCGAACATTGTACATGACGTAGCCGTCGCAAGGATACAACGTGTCAACGGTGCCTAACCAATTACCGTGGGTTTTGGCTCCTGGAAAGATTTGAACAGGCAAATACAAGGCCACGCTTGACGGGATCCTGGTGTCTGGGGAGAGACTGTTATCAAAATGTGTCGTTGGAGCAGGGGCACTGAAAGCTCCGTCATCCTGGAACATTGGAACTTGATTACCTGCAGCAATGGTTCCTTTCGAAGTCAAAGGAGCATCAGCTTCAGGCGTTGGCAAACCATGATTGTTGTCAGGGCTAGGCGAGTCTGCCCATTGATTCGCAACTTGTCCCTGACTCACGGAAAGTACGTAGGCATTCATGACTCCGGCCCATCCGTCGATGAGATCGTAGCCGCCAGGAGATGTGACACTGTTGTCTATGCTGGCGCCACGCCAAGGATTAATGACGAAGGTAAGGTAGACGCCTCCATCAAACACTTTTCCAATTTGAGCTGGGGCAGCTATTCCTTTCTGAAGCGCAGTTGAATAGGTACGGGGCCAACTGGTTTCATGATTGAAGTTCGGTATGCTTGCGAAGCCGCCGACTTCTTGAAAATCAGCAATGCTCCTGACTGTGAGAGTCAACAGGTAAATGTGATCGTCCAGAATGTACGTGTGATTGCCTCGATTAACCGTTATGGTCTGAGCAGGTTGATTATTCGGGATATCGCTGCCAGTGAAATCCACGTGATGTATGTCACCTACTGTGACTTCCATTGTTGGAGCGCCATTTTGAGAGTTGTCAACGTCGAATTTCCATAAGGGAGCTGAAATGAAGTTTGGACTCGTAAACTGATTTGAAGACTTGTACACTTGATTTCCATATTGAATGCCAACGATCTGATTGTAGATTTCCCAGCCGGGAGTCACTATGGTTTGTCCTTGACTTCCAAGATTCAAAAGTTGAGCAGCACCGAAAACGCTGAAGGCAGCAACAATGGCGACAAGAATTATTGCGAAGATCAGTTTTCTGTTAGAATGCGCTGTCATGAAAGAAAAATCAGGACTTGTTAAACCGTTTACCTAAAAGCAAACCAGCAGCCAAACAGAGGAATCCAAACGCAAAGTTTTCATGATGCAGAAAATCGCTCATACTCCACCAAACCCCATACACAAGATACTGTTCGAATAGAATGAGAAAAGCAGCTAAGAAAAAGAGAAGAGCGATACCGATGATTCGAAACTTCATGAAAGAAAAAGTTTAAGATTGGTGTCTCTGTTGCTTCTGCACTCTGATAACATGATTCAGCTTTGCCGTTGCCTGTCTTTCCTTCTGTTTCTTCCGTTGCTTCTCTCGCCACACGTAGCCGCCGACACACATACCCACAAGAGTCAACGCAACCGCTGCCCAGACTCCGATCCACATCCAAAGCCACCATTGCTGAACCGACAATATTCCATTGAAACTCTGGTCTCCAATCAATGTCTGCTCAACAAAATATGAAGTTGCAACGTGATAGGCATAGCTTGTCTGACCAAAAATGTTCAATGGAACAGTCACATCTTGCAAGGCAGAATTGTTTCCTTCCGCCATGCTCGTAACAGTTACAGAATAGTTGAGGTCTGGAACCGTGAAAACGCTTACTACCTGCACGTTCGCGATGTTTGGTTGGGGAGGTATGCATTCAGCTTCAATGTGAGTGGGGTAGAGCTGTAAAATGAAGAAATTGTAGAGTGTCGTTGCGCTTGAAAGGATTGTTGGCCAGTAGGTTCTCACGTCTAGAATTGGATTGATTCTGATGATGTTTGAAACGTAGGGGTTTACGGTTACGCCTGTTGGACTGCCACCGAGAGTCCCGAGAATGTAAGGAGACTCGGAAATACTGAAGCCTAGTTCTTTGTTCACGTTCAAATATGAAAATGGATTGATGGTTCCAAAATTACTGAAGATCCTTCCAATGCCTAGAGATGCTTGACTGAACAATTTGACCAGCCCGTCAAGACTGAACTGAACTGCTTTATTTTCAACCACGCTTGTCGAAGGATAGATTAAGTCATAGTTGCTGAAACCTTTTGCCATGTTAATTGAGATGGTACTGAATAGTTTAGCTAATCCAGAAAGCTCGTAGAGGATAGTGACAGTTTCTTTACCTGAAGTTGCATAAGCAAAAGGATGAACAATGTCTGTTGAAGTAAAGCTTAGACTCATACTTTTTAGCATTGTTGAATAAGCATTTGTCATTCCAGTGGTCAGAAAACCTAGTGCTTTCAACATTGTCGCAGAATCATAAAGGTTTGTGGCTGCATTGACTTGGAAACCTAACGCTTTCAAGATTGAATTTGCATCCCAGAGCTTGACACTTCCAGATGATTGAAAAGCTACTTCTACACCGCGAAGAACTGTACTGAAAACGTTGATGTTGTTTACTGCTAAGAAGCCTTTAGCCTTCAACATTGTAGAAGCATCATAGAAGTTAATTGTTCCAGATGTTAAGAGTCCAATGGACTTAGACATTGCGGAAAAATCAAACAAGTTTATGGAGCCAGTAGTCCGAAACCCTAGAGCTTTCAACATTTCCTGGTTATCAAACAATCTTGCCAATTCAAAACGGTCAACAAGAATAGTTGCCGTTTCTTTACCTGAAGATCCATAAATGAAAGGACACAGAACACCTGACGGAGTAAACCCTAGTTCAATACCTCTGAGAATTGTCGAGAAAATGTTAGTTGTTCCAGCACTCAAAAATCCCAAGGCCTTCTGCATGACGCTTGAATCGTAAACTCTGATTGAATCTGAAGGTTGAAGACCTATGGCTTTCCAGAAATAACCAGTCGAACTGGGGATAATCGTGTTTGTTGGCTGAAAACCGATAGCCTTTAACATCACACCTGAATCCCACAGCCTAATTGTTTCTCCTGATTGGAATGCTAGGGACATACCTTTCAGAAGGGTCGAGAACCCATTCGATGTTCCACTTGACAAGAAACCAAGTCCTTTCCCCACACCTAACGCGTCATAAACATTGATTGTATTTGTTGGTTGAAATCCAAGTGCCTTCCAGAAATAGCTTGTTGCCGAAGGAAAGATGTTCTCAGCTCTCTGAAACTCTGACACTTGAAACCCAACTTCCTTAGACAATGCATTATAATCTAGGACGCTAATGAGTTCCGTTGACAAGAAGCCTATACCCTTCAACATAGACGTAAAATCGTAGACCCTGATCCCGTCAAAGGATAGAAATCCGTTTGCTTTTCCCATTGCTGACAAATCGTAAAGGTTCAAGCTTCCACTGGATTGAAAAGCTAAAGCTCTCAGCAGACTGTTATAATCGTAAGCGCGAAAGACATCGGTTAATTGTAATCCTAGACCTTTCAGCATGGTTGCAGAATCGTAGGCACGTATCATGTCTGTTGCTTGAAATCCTAATGCTTTCCAGAAACTGTTTGTCGAACTAGGAATAAGTGCTGCTGAGGTTTGAAAGCCTAGTGCCTTTGACAGATAATTGGTTGCGCTTGGAATAATCGAGCTACTAGGTACAAAACTCAATTCAGTCGCTTTAGACATTGAAGCGAGAAAGTTTGAGGCTCCCGATGTCAGAAATCCCATTGCTTTCTGCATGGTTACAGAACCGAAAGACTGAGCTGTATTCGTTGCTTGAAAGCCTATGGCCTTCGAGAAGTAGTTAGTGGAAGATGGAACGATCAATACGCTAGGCTGGAACAATAAACCCACAGCCGTTGACAACGAAGAAAAGAAGCTGATGACTCCACTTGTTAAGAATCCTAACGCTCTTCCAATGGTTGTAGAATCAAAAGCCTTGATTGCTCCTGTCACTTGAAAAGGCAAACTTTTCCAGAAATAACCCATTGAACTCGGAAGAATAAGACTTGAAGATTGAAAGCCTAATTCTTTTGCGAGAGCATTGTAAGCTGGAAGAAGAATGCTTTGACTCAAAACTGCCACTAATCCTGCTATCGCCGCATCCCATGTATGAAGCAAACAAGCATCTTTATCCCACGCGCTCCGTTCCGTGTCTCCGCTTTCAGTTACTCCAACAAATCTCACGGTGAATGTGACGCTTGCGTTTGATGTGTAGGTTTTGACTGACACGTTATTCCAAACGTTAGTTGTCAACGTAGCGGCTGCAACTATCCAAGCTGATGCGCTCGCATTCCAATAGTCGAGTCTGATGTTTTCAGTTGTGTTGTAGGCTCCCATGCGAACACAGAGTTCAACGTCTGTTCGACTGAAGTTTGCGCTTGAAAATTGTTCTTCAAGGTCAAGTTCATAGTTTACGCCTATACTCCAAGTGTGAATGAGACTGCATTCTATGCTCCATGTATTTTGTGCTGTGTCGCTTGACTCGGTTTTGCCTATGAATCGGAAATAGATTGTTGCGCCCGTCAAGTTTGTACTAATAGAAATGTTGTTCCATGCCGAAGCAGTCAAAGCATTTGAAATAGATTTCCAGCTTCCATCCCAAACATCCACACCCAAGTTTTCCGCTGTTCCTGAAAAGCTGTTGGTTCTGATGCAGAGGTACTCGTTTGCTTCATCAAAGTCCGCGGTTGTCCAACTGAACTCGTAATCAAGTTCATAATTGTTATTCAATGTCTTGTTTATCAATACATCATCGATGAAACTTCCTTCATTCGCATCGGCAAGAGAATTGAAGTCTATACGGAAATTGGATTTGAGATATTGCGCATCTGTTATTACTTCGGAATATTTGTACCATACATCTTCAGTGGCAGCCAATCCTAAATCTAGAGTTTGAAGGTTGTAAGTTGACCCATTGTAGTAATAGAAGCGGAAATCTGTTTCTTCTTCATCATCAACCATATACCAGAAACTGACTCCCGCCGAGCTTGCACCTGACAAGTCTATATCATCACTTATCAAGTTACCATCATTGGCGTTGAGAGCATAAGACATGTTAGTTCCGCTATGCGTAACCCAAGGACTTCCGGGAGTGCTGTTTGTTCCTTGAAGCCATGTTGTTGCACCGTTTCCATCCCATTGACTGTCCCATTTTCCAACTTCGAATCCGCTTGTAAAAACATCGCTTGTTGTTCCACCAGTATTTGCTTCCGTCAAAGTATCATTATACAACATGTTAGCATCTTGTTGAGCAGTGAAATTGCTTGATGTTCCATGACCCGTATGACTGTCTATGTTGCTGGTGTTCAAGTCTACAAAGTTCTCAGCATCGTTTATTGCCGTCGTGTTCGTGTTTGCTTCAATCAACGAGTCATTAGTCCAATCCGTAGCTTGTTCTGCTGCGAAACTGCTATGCGTTCCTTTATCAGCGGAGCTATCGACATTGGTTTGACCGTCAACATAATCGTATTCGGGAGCCAATGCTGACGTATAGGTAACTTCTAATTTGCTGGGTTGAGGATCACCAGTGTCGTCTGCTAATACATACTCTTGTCCACTAGGAGCTGTAGAAGAAATATCCCTTGAACTTCTGATAAAAATGTCGGTATAACCACCTTTAGAAATCAGGTCAAAATTAGTGATAGTAATGTTATTATAAACTGCCAGATCCCACGATGAAGTGCTAAATAGCCCATCATCATAGTTTATTCCATCAAACTTTGAGTAATCATCAGTATCCAACCCATCAGCTCCATCTGTCCAATTTTGTAACCTAACATAGAAATCTGTTATCGACCAATCAGTGAATCCGCCTAAACAAAGTTTTGCTGAATTTATCGTCGCATCCCCAATAAGTGAAGTGTCAAACCTCATAACTATTCTATATATTATATAGGTCCCTTCATCAAGTATCTGTCCAAAGTCACAAGCGTAAGTTGCTGAGCTTGTCCCAACAGAAGCATCGTGAGCTGTAACATAATTAGTATCTGCACCTGCCACATGTCCATCATAAGCATCTGAAACCACATCAAACGCCGTTGTGGTTTGTGCATGGACTAAAGGCACAAAATGAAGAAAACAAAAACTGTTCAAAGCTAGAATTAGAATTATCGAGAAAACAAGGAAACGATGCTTACATTGACGTTTCATTATTCAGTCAGCCTCAAAGATGGAAAGATGGAAAAGAAGAAAAAAGGGAAACTTATGCTCTGCTAGTTCGCATCGAAAGTAATTACCCACGTTATTGTACAGTTGTCTCCGATTTGGAAGGCTGTTTGAGTTATCGCTGCAACCGCAACCAAATTGCCGTCGCTATCTGCCGTAGCAAACCAGTTCAATCCAGCACTATCAATAGTTTCTGCCGCCGTCGCACAAGTAAAAGTCTTCGTCACATTGAAAGCCGCGTCAGTCCCATTCTGCCAAGCCGCAACCGTTCCAGTAGCCCGAGCAAAACCGTTTTCGTTAGCTTCATCCGTAATGATCGTCAATGCCGCTGCCGGCGTACAATTGCCAACGCTAATGTATTTGGTCATGTTCGTAGCGTTTGGAACCATCGTATCATTGTAGAAGGCGTAAGTGTTTCTCAAGTTAGTTTCAAAGATGTTGGTAATTACGTTGCCGCCAGCCATTTCATTTCTGCCTGCAGCGGTTTCCGTAATCACAAACACGTTCATATGTACCTGAGGATCACGGTGACGATAGTAATCCTGCGCGAGATTGCCAAAAGCCAACGCAACAACCAATCCAACGAGAACAACAATCGCAACGGTCTGCAATCCATTCCTAGTCATTTTCATTTTTGTTCTTCACCTCCATGACTAAGCCAATTCATATAGTCCCGCATTCGCTTCCCATTGAACTGCGCTCGAAGACCGCTCAACCAAGCAAAGAAACTGTAGAAACCCAATCCGCAGCCAAACAAGAACACCAGCTGCTCAAACTGAACAATAGCAGGCACAACGTTGAACCCGAAAACATTCAGCACCAACAGAATCTGCAATAGTACGCCGAGAATTGCCCAAGCTCGCAAAGGAATCTTCATGGAAGAAAAATAAAATATATTTCATGTCCAAATCTGCAGGCAGTGACCGCAAACATGCAGCTTATTCTTCAAAGTATTCAAGATGAAAACTGCCTTCAACCCGTGGCATGTGTCACACGTCCTATTTGCACGTTGATAAACTTCGCATTTCTGACACTCTTCATATTCCTTGTGGCATGAACGGCAAGGTTCAAACAATGCGTCCATGAGGGAAAAAATGGGGGAAGGAAGGACAGAAACGGAGAAAGGAGAAGGAAATGCGACGAAGACTGTCCTCCCAACAGAAAAAAACAAGATGTCAGCGGCCGACATTAACCCAGAAAGTGCCCTGAGTATAGTCGCTTGCCTTGTGCGGTCCATTCACAGCGTCCATCTCGTAGCCGCCGTTTGGCAAAAAGTCCAAGCTTGGAGCCACTTCACCATACCCCTTCGAACTCACAACACAATTCGTCACAGGATAGCTCACTGAATGAGCAGGATCATTAGCCACTATACCCACGTTCCCTGAAAACACACTGTACACCTTTATCAACAAAGAATCCCTCATCGACTTACTGTAAGAACTGCTTTCACACTGAACCTTCAATCCCTCCACAGTCAACCTAGCAACATTAGAAGTAACACCATTAGCAGTTGCCCAAAACTCCCAAAACCCCGGAGTATTCATTTGCTCTCCTTGCTCAAACTTTCCCGAAGCATCCAACAAACCGCCAAAAGACTGCACTTCACCAGTACCAGTCAACTTCGCATAAATCGTCACTGGAGAATTGTAGCCATTGCTGATTACGGCGCCGTAAATGTAGCCGCCCATCGTCATTGGATTAGGTGAAACTGTCACGGTCAAGCTTGTGGGAGCCAACTGATTCGAGCTCGGCTGACCAGTATTAGTATTATAGTAGTTGTTGGTCGTGTTGCCATTTCCATTTGTTCCCCCATTACCCCTCGCGCCTCCCAAGACCAGCAAACCAGTCATGTAGGCATAGGTAAACAAAGACAAAACCACGACAACGGCAATGCCGACCACGGCAATCAGATAGATAGGCTTGATGTGAGGCGCGTGAACGTGACTTCGCTTTCTGTTCATAACATCATCAAAAGAAAAAGAGGAAAATGAGGAAATCAGTTCTGGACAAGCGCGATTGCAGTGCACGGTGGCGGAGGAGGCGGCTGCTGCGAAGGAGTCGGAGACTCAGAGCTTGAAGACGAATAGAACTGATCTAACTCTCGCTCGACCAGACGCTTATCTCTCGCCAATTCCACAAGACTGATGTATTGATGGATAAATTCAGATGGTCGCCCTCCATCCCATTGCTTCCTCAACTTAGGAATCAATTCATCCGCATTACTGAAGTCTTTCTTCAATCCAAGACCTGCAAGCAAATCGTTCGCCTCCTGAAAATAAGGTATTATTTCGCTGAGTTCATCTTTCTTCTCAGCCACTTTCTTCACCAACTTGCTATACTGGCTCTGCAGTTCCTCATAACGCACCCGTCTAGCGCGTTCATCTGAACCTGACAATTCAATGACACGTCTACTAATGAATGCCTCAACCTCTCCACTCATGTTTGGAACAAGCTTCTTGAAACGCGACAGAACATCCTTGTCGAGCGAAAAGTTGGTGCGAACTTTCATGCAAACCCCAAGAGAAAAATCGTGTGTATACATCTACATCATCAAATATACTCAACAATTCATACACACGATCCCATACCCCAATATATTGATTCTTAGCAGCAGCTAGAAAGAGACTCAGAGCCGGGCGGGATACGCACGATCCGCGTACTCGCCCTTTCCACCATGGACTTTAATGTGCGGTTAGCCGAAACTAACCCAATATCCCAAACTGTAATACACACCACGAATTTTTTTGAAAGCTGGAAAAACGACATTATAGAACATGCTAGGGCGCGCGTTCGAATCCCGGCAGCCTGATGTGCCACGTGGCAAACTCGATTAGGTTTATCTAACCGCAGTTTTTCTCTCATGTCAACAGCAGAAACTGAAGTTGAAGAGTTTCTCACATCTCTCAAGCCAGGATCCCGCCACATCTACCAAATCGGGCTCAACCATTTCCTACAGTTCTACCAGCCCGGAACGCTCAAAGATTTCCTAGACCGAGTTGAAGAAGACCAAACCAAACCGCGACGAGAAAGAAAGCGCGTCGCCAGAAACGTTCTCCGAGAGTTCATGATCCACCTCAAAGAGAAGAACTTGGCACCAAAATCAATCAGAGCATACATGGGATCAGTCCAAAGCTTCGCCCAATATTTCGAAGTACCCATCAGCCTCAAACACATGGATCTCCCAGCAGCTCTCGCCCAAACCAAGAAGTATCCCTGGAGCCTCGAAACCGTCGACAAATTCATCAGCCTCTTCAACGATGAAATGTATAAGGCGCAAGCAGCAATCTTCTTCCAGAGCGGACTCGGAATCAGCGACACGTTAGCCCTCACCTATGAAGACATCAAACGGGAATACGAGTCGAAGATAACGCCGCTGTGCCTCGATCTATCCAGAATCAAAACCAGCACTCCATTCATGTCATTCATCGGTGCCTGGGCCGTCGACATCCTCACAGAATACCTAGCGCACAAACAGTGGAGGTCTGAAGAAAGACTGTTCCCAGTTTGCGATGAAGCTGTTGAAGGATACTTCCGTCGCATCGCCAAACAATTCATCGGAACCTATGAAGGCAGAAACCCGGCAGGACCACACAGTCTCAGATCCGGCTTCCGAACGATCCTCGGAGACCATAAGGTCGATCCTCTCTACATCGAGTTCTGGATGGGTCACTCAGCCCCGGAGCAGCAGAAAGTCTACGTGTCTAAGAGCAGAGATGGCTGGCGACAAAGCTACAAGGATCTCGCAGAACCCTGGCTCACGCCTCGAGCAGCCGCGATAGTCGCAGGATCCCCAGAAAACCCTTTTTAGACGATTTTTCAAGAGTTTGACGGAAACGCGAGTATTTAAACTAATCATCATTCGGACTGTCAGACCGCTACATGCGCTTCTTTTCGCCAATGCGCTCTGCGCCATGCCGCGTTGATACAAAGCAGTTCTCAAACCTTTTGTTTCTAGAAGTCTATATGGTACTAGAGATTAGTGAAAACTAATCTCGAAAGCTGACGCATTCTTGCGGATGATGCGACAAAGGAAAGTGGAAAGAATGAATGACTATCGTAAACTAGACCCGATAGACGCTCTCAACAAAATACTCGGAGACATGGGCTACAATTCGAAGTCTGCAAAGCAGAACCGACATAGCTACATTTACTGGCACATCCCGAAAGGTTGGAAAAGCACAAAATATCAGATCGGTTACACACCTTGGCAGATCAATTGTAGAGGCAAACACGGATTCTTCGCAGTCAAATATCGACTGACAAAGAAAGGCGGCAAACTCGCCAAAGCAGTCCGATTTGGCAAACGCAAAACCGCAAGACAAAGAGCTTGGCAATGGTACAAACAATACTATGAAAAGGGAAGCTTACAACCAAACCCTGATTGACTTGACTGCAAGCTTCTCTCCATTTCCCTCTTTTTATCATTCCAACTATTTCTAGTTTGTGTGAAGGACCGTTCTAAGTAGAGGCAAGTTCTTTTCTCAGAAACTCTGTCACTTTCTTTACACAGCTATCAATGGTTTCAGCAACGTTATGCTGCTTCTTCAGCAAACCAGTGCAATATTCGATTTGGAAACCTCCGTCATCTTGAACAGCAACGTTGACGGAAACCTTCTTTTTGTCAGCCATGAAAATCACTTTTTAGGGCAAAGGTTGTCATGAAGTCAGTCATTGGAAACGGTACGTCTGCAGGACGCGTGATCTGGATTTTATGTTCCTCTTCAAGCTGCTTGTACGCAAGAATATAGGCTGAGATGTGAACAGGCTTGGTTTCATGAACAATTTCAAGTTCGCGGGTTTCACGCCAGTTTATTGATGACACAACTTTAGGCATAAGAACTCTGTCATTTATTGGTCCAGAACTGAGAAGAATGAGAATCTCATCTTTAGCTGTCATAACAAGACTGTTGAGAGTCTTCATGAAAGAAAAAAAAATAAAATATTATTGTTCTCTTGGCGCCAACACTTTCTCAAATCTTCCCTGAAACTCAACCACAGGCCTCAACTCACGCTCATAACTCAGCATGTGAGGACCGTACGGTGAATCAGGATCATGATAAACCGATCTGGGTTTTCGAGCATAATCAATATATCGTAAACCAGACGGTTCCATCAGAAGATGACGAATTTGGCTGCCAATGCCTTGGTACATTTTAGGAATCAAAGGAGGAGAACGCGCAACGATACCTTTCTCCATTGCCAAATATCCGAATCGTAAAAAGCTCAAGCTGAAACCGAACACAGCTTGCAGAACCCACACTTCACCGCTAAGATGACTGTACTCAACTTTGAAGTAGCCTTCAAAATCACGTTTACTACTGAAAGGATCCAACATGTAACTCTTGAAAGCCATGAACTTCTTGCCAGGCAAATGACGTTCAAGAAGCAAAATCGCAGCAGACGTCTCTTTTTCACGATACAGCTTCTCCATAATCTCAGTGAGAATGAATTTGATTTCTAACCAGTCAGTGGGCCACTGTTCCATGCCTCCGACAGCGACTCGAGTGAAAGTGGGTCCTCTAGGCTTCAGCTGATAAAAAGTCATGATAGGCATGTAGCTACCTTACCACTGTTTTCCAGCTACTTTGTATCTATTTTGTAGCCACTTTTTGCTTGATTAAGAAAGGCCTTTTCCTTCTCAGAAGCTTCCTCAAGAGTACCATAATCTTTCATTTCTACCATTGTTTTCAAATGAGCCTCTTCATAAGAGAGACCCATTGCCATCAATTGAGCCTCTCGAATTTCGTGTGTAAGCGTCCATTTTGCTTCCTCTTCAGACAAACCCTTTCGAACTAGAATAGTGTCCTTCGAATAAGGAAAGGATATCCCCAATTCGTGCGCTGCATACCAGTTCATTGCAGAAAACATTCCATGGATAGGCTTCTCGATCAGAACCAGATTGGTTCTGTCCGAAAACGGTTCAGGTTGACTTCTAAAAGGAATCTCACTTCTCTTGCGGCTTACTCTACTAGAGCCATAAACAGGACGACCTAATCGATACATCCCTGTTCTACGAGTGCTATGGTATGACGAAGGGCATCACTAAAAGAAAAACTTTTATGCTCAACAGTCGTATGGTTTCCGAAGACACTCTACAAGGACGCACGACAATGACAAACAACGTGAACCATAATGGTCAGAAAGGTCAAAAGAGCCAGGGTTACGCGGACCACTGCAAAGAAAGAGGATTTCGTAGCGTGGACTCTGGCCATCGGGTTTGAATGTTGAAATCGCCTTGATAGAGCACATACAGCATTTATGTGTCATATGTGTCTTTTGCACTTACTGCACATAAGCACAAACCTTTTGATGTCAGGAAACCAAACGAGAAAAAAAGATTCTTAGAACACTATAGATGGAGCTGATTTGACGATTCTCTCTTCTTGAGCCGACGTCAACACTGGCACCTGACTCCAACTGTCATAAAGCACTTTCTGACCGCTATGCTTCTCATACAGTCTCAGCAACTTCGCAGGCGTATACTTATAATCTTTCAAAGCAAACGTCGGCGGACAAGGCCTGATAACACGGATCTTCCGAGATTCTAGGTTGAACCAGAACCAGAAGTGAGGCGGCAAAATACCACGGTTGTTCATGTCACGGATCACGTTACGCATACTCGGATCCTCCAACTGCAAACACTCGAGAAGAAAGTCGATTTGGCTGCGCGTTCGGTCCTTGCTTGTTGCCAGTTTCCTGAAGAACACGTTAGTCGCTCCAGTACGGATCTCATTGATGATTTCCAAGGGCAGTTGGGTTCCGACGTCGCAACTGACAAAGTTTCGCCTAGACTCTTTAATGAAGTCACTGATACTTGCACCGCTTTTTTGAGTGTCCGAAGCAAACAAGTTCAAGCTACTAGGAGCCAGATAACTGACCTCGTCAATGCTGATTCTCGCGGGATCCGTCAAATGTCCTTTACGCCAACGATCAAAATGCCACAGCAGAGTCGAAGCTATCTGAACATCGATGTTCGTGTTAGTGTTCAAATCTCCGCGATCCAAATTTCTAACATTGATCAAGCCGACTGGTTTTGAATAGCCGTAGTCTTCTGCAATCTCCTTTAAGGTCCCGGTGACAAGTTTAAAGTCTAAATCGAAGTTCTTGGCATTCTCAACCCTGACCACGCGGTCATAAATGGTGGGAGGATGCGCTTCGGGATCTGGAAACTTCTCGTCTTTCCTGAGAAAAGTCAACGTCAACGTGGGAACACCCTGCGGCTCTATTTGAAGCATATTCAAACCGCGAATAAGATTTTGCGTTCGCTTGTTGAAAGCAAAAAGTGGAATACAAGCCAAACTGAAACTGTCACTCTTATCGTTCAACGGGCTGAAGACGAGCTCGTGCTTGTTCAGGATCCCGTAGTTTGCGATGGCAGATAATAGGACAGTTTTTCCTTGACCGAGCGGCGCGTAAATTGCTTGAAGAGATCCTTGGTCAGCTTTTGGAAAAATGGGCAGTCTATATAATGGTTCAAGGATGATATCCTGAGTCAAAGAACCTGACTCCCACGTGCCAGTCGGCATAACCATGCAAGGCGCGTAATAACCTCCTGCCTGTCCGGTGCGAATCTTGATTTTCGGTTTATGTTGTTCTCCGAAAGTTGAGGCAGTATTCAATCGAATTGCCGCGTTAAGTTCATTATAGGGTCTGCCATAGTCCGCTCGAGTTTTCGAATAGAGATTGAAAGCTCCAGGCGCGCTCAACACCTCATAAATGAAACCCCATTTCACGACTTCAAGACCTAAATGAATGAGGGTGAAGGCTTTTACCGGATCCACTCTTGCTAGATTTCCGCGTACAATGAATTGAAGGATCTGTTTCTCTTCCCTCGGGATCTTCTGTTCTCCAGCCAAATAGCCCAAGAAGTAACGGTCCATGTAGTCGCGTACTTGTGCTGAGTGCACTGCGAAAGTGCCCCATCCAAATTGTTCAGCGGTCTTATCGATCACCAGTTTAAGTCCGGTGAACGTGTTGCAGTAAGCGTCTGCCAAACGGTCATAGGCAACGTGCATCAACAGGACTTCAGGCATGAAACCGATAACGTCGTTGTTGATGAGCCACTCAATCTTTCCAGTATAATCAGTAATCGAGAACCCTGCTTTGTAGAGCATTTGAAAAACTTCTTCCTGGCGAACAGGAATAGGCCGCTTCAGCAGTTCCTTATTGCATTTAGCCAGGGCGGTTTCGAAGAAGATGCTTTCAACCTTGATTTTCTGGGTGACATCCAATAATTCGGGGACCCAATCTATCTGATCAAAAAACGTGCATAATGCTTCAGTTCCGCCTCTACCGCTGATGCTGTCGATTAAACGTTTGATAATGCAGTCGACCCAGGTGTGAGGACTAAAACCAAGCGACTCCACTCAGATCACGTTTTGGTGACTGATGTTTGTTTCACAGCGGAAATCGCATTGAAAATCATGGCACGCCGAATCGTAAACGCTTTGTTACATTCCACCATGATTTTGATAATCCTCGCCAAAAAGTCTCCTGGCAAAGTGTCCGCATTCTGTTTCTCACGGTCATACAGTTCTGCAGGAATGCCCAGCAAAACATAATTCGGCATATCCTCAGCCTTTTGATTCTGAGTCTTAGCCAAATACCTAGTTCCATCATACTGATCCAGCATCCACTGAAGGCTCTCAGCAATCCAATCATCCAGCGATTTTGATTCATTTTCATTCTCCTTATGCAGTAGACATCCGAGAAAGCTTGCGATAGAAGGCCCAAAAGATAAGGCTATACATGTGAGAACCACGTAGACGCCGGTCATCGGCGGAATCAGACTGTAAACTGCAAGTATGAGGCAAGCGATAATGCCCACTGCAAGTAAGCCGGCTTGAGGATAACCGAAACTTATTCGAGACTTCTCTGTCTTATGCTCCTCATCAGGGTTCACGGTCAATTCTTCAGGACTGAGAGAAGGTAGACCTTCGACTGGCTGTTGAATAGTCTGAACTGAAGTGATGATTTTGCTTCCGAAATCTCGAACGGCACTCTGAAAAGAAACACGACTTGCAAACATTCCAGAGCAGACTAACTCACTGAGATCCTTTTCACTCTTCTTCAATTCAGTTTCTACAGTGTCTAATTTGGTGAGCTGCTCCCGGAAAACCATAGTTTCGAAACTCATGGTTTATCTCCTGAAGAAAGCAACCAAGCCAGCACCGCCGATCAATCCAATGAAGACGCCGACAATCGGAGCGACCCCCATGCTTTGAACAATGAAATATCCGATTATCGTGGGAACAGAGACAACAGCCAAATCTATGATGTCGAATTTCTTGCTTGCAAGCAATTTTTCAGGGTCACGAATCCCAAGCTTCTTCAAAATCAGCCGGAACCCATCACGTTCCGTGGCAGCCGCGCTCAACTCATGACCCATCTCGATGAGCTTCCGATCCTTGTCACGCAGTTGCTCATCTTTGCTCTTTAACTCCTCATTCAACTCCAAGCTCGCAGGCAAGTACAAAGCGATCTGCTTCAAATATACAGGCGGTTCGGAAGCTTTCTCTTCAGAGTCTTTTCTTACGTCAGGAACAAAATAGTGAAGACTGAACTTTCCAAGATTTAGATCCCCAATCTTGGGCAGATTCAACTCTTCTTTCTCGTCGCTCATTCCGCCAATGATAACGCCTTTGCTTTGAAAGCCAAAGGACAAAGTGAATTTGTTGCCTTCCGGCGTAGCGTATTCGCTGAGACTTTTGCCAACATATTTGTGCTGTAAAAGAACGTGTTTTTTGAAACCTTCTCGAAAGACTATAAGACGGTAATACTTGGATAGGTCCTCATCCTCTTCCATTGCTTTCTTTTGCTCTGTGGAAGATGTGATTTTGGCTGCTACTTCTTTGTAAGCAGAAGTATCTAACTGGAGCTTTTTTTGTTCATTTTCAAGAAAATTAATCCGAGACTCAAAGGCTGCTGAGAGAATACGTTTTATTCCGCCCCTGTTGTCAGCGTTATGAGTGTTCACTTCAACCAGATTTGCTTTGAAACGGTCACATGTTCCGTCTGCTTTTCTTCCAATAATTTCGTGAGGCCCCAGAATCTTTCCATGTGCTACAGGTGCGTAACGTCGAATCAACGTCCAAACAGCAAGAAAGCCAATGATTCCTAAAGAAACGATTGTAGCAATCTGCGGCATCCAAGAAAGGATATCCATTAAGACCTCTCCCTACGGATTTTCCTATCGTCATATGAGCCTTTTATTTTGGGAATGAGATATGATGCAGCCAGGATCGTCATGGCGCCAATTCCGAAGATCCATTGCCAAGTCACATTACTCGTTACTATGTCAAGCCCATTATTCTGCGCTTGAGTCCACGCAACAAAATCCTGACGAGTTGGATACTGACCGGCCCACATGTTAAAAATGTCTTGAGGAGTCGGATAATGCGATTCTGGACTAGCAATCACGGTGAAAGTCATGCTGAAACCAGGGCCTAAAACTGGAAACAGTTGAGTGTCTTGGACCTGTTGATCACCCTGCATCATGTCGACCTCAACGTTTTGAATGATGGATACGGGATAGTAAACGCTGAAGCCGAATTTGAACGTGTCAACGTCACCCGTACTAAAAGTGATTATGGTTGTGGAGACTGCGGTGTTGATGTTAAACTGGAAACTGCTATGATTTGTAGTAACTACAGCTGGGTTCGTGACGTTTTGGCTGTAAACACATGTGATGACTACGCGGACAGGAACAAAAGCATGAAAAGTAAATTGGTATGTGGGAGTTTCTTCTGAAGCATGAACGTGAAAGGGAACAAAGATCAACAAAACGCAAGCCAGTATCATGAACACGAGTTTTTTATTCATTAGCCAAGGCCTCCGGTCTGAAAGGTTCGGACTTGCCATGTGGCAAGGCAGGCGGCGGTTTGACAGCCAAAGTAGTTCTGGTCTCTTCGGGAGTGGGCTTTTCTTCGGGCTTGGTGGTCTCCTTTTCATCAAATTGTTTAAGGTATATCTCTGTTGGAGAGAGTTTCCGTTTCGGCTCTTCCTTCGGCGGCAGCTCACTTGCTAATGCTTGTCCTCCGAGAGAAGGAAAACGGAAACGTTTCAATGAATGAACTTCTAACGCTAAAAAAAGCATGGCTACTGCAACTGCAGCCAAGAGCACATCAAGCAAAGGATCCTCAAGCATCAAAGTCTCCTCGGATACTTCGTTTCATTCTCAGCTTTCACAGTCGCCCAATCAAGACCGAGCACGATGCAGATACCTTCGGAAACGGTTTCATTCAATCCTCTTCCAGTCCTAGTCAAATAGTCGTCCACCTTCTCTTTCAGAAGTCTAGCCAAGTTGAGACTGACAACTTTATAGTCGCCGTCACCGCAATAACCGCGTTTCCTACCCAAACCATCACAAAAGAAAAAGAAAATAAAAGAAAATAGTGTTGCTAACCTGTGAACCAGAGATCCACGTCGCCCGAAGTTGTCCCACCAATAGTGCTGTTCGGCAAAACAATAACAGTCACAGGCTGCGTATCTCCCTTATTCAACGTGCCGTTCCCAGTGATCGTCACCGACCAGCCAGAAGGAACAGCCGAAGTATTGAGGCCAGTAACGAGAACCGTGTTTCCATTGTTCTTGATCACCACGTTCAACGTGAATTGCGTGCCAGTCCAACTCCACAAATCAGTAATTTCCTGACCGCTAGTTATCTGCGTGATCCCGTCACTTTGAAAGAGAAGCATACCAGGCTGCGAAGGCACACTCCACGTTTGATGAATCATAATGTAGTTGACTGCAGAATAAACAAATGGACTAGCTCCTATAGCGATACAGAGAACCACTACGACCAGAAGCCTCTTGTTCATGCCTTTGAAAGCATTCTTCATACTCAATCACCTCCAATTTCTAGGATCTATCCCGATATTCTTGCGGGTCACAGAGATAGTCGAAATCACGACCTAACAGTGCTATATGCATCTGATTTATGATGTAATGGACGCCTGCAAGGAAGATTGAACCCACGAACAGGAAGAAAGAGAGCAAACCGATTATCCAGCCAATAACACTGGACCCCAACAAACCAATCAGAAAGATGCCAACCGTCAGCAGACCGTTGAATAATCCACCAAAAGCAGCGATCATCAATGAATGACGAATGAACCAGTTACGAGCAACACGTTCAAGGAACTGTGCAACTTCAAGACTATTTCTATCACTCATTTTGAGACCTTAATAGAAAAAGAAAAGAAAATAATAATTAGATACCTAGATTCAATGTTTAGGCACCTATTCAGGGTTTAGGTACCGAAAATCAGTGTGGAAGGGCGGTAGGAAAAATAGCACCCGCCCTCCACAGGCTCACAGGCTTCCACAGAGACCCACTACAGGCTTCGCATTAGAAAAAACAGGAAAGTGGCGGTTTACCCTTTCCAACATCCTAATGCACAGCCTATTGCGAAGAAAATTGCGATTGCAGAACCTTGAACCCAGTCGAATAGGCCCGTCAGCCACGCAGCAGGATCAATGAAACTGAGAATAGATGAGAAATCAGGCAAAACCGAAGCAACAAACAAACCGCCCACAAGCAAGCCGCCGCCCGCAAGAACCAAAATGATTACTGCCATTTTGAAACTATGCTTCAACCCACTGCCCACCACAAATCCAACGAGCCCACTAAGAAACCATAAAAGCATGGAGATTTCGTCTAAACCGAAAATCATTGAAGCTCGAAAGAAAAATGTCTCAGTGAGAGTGAGCTGGCTCACCTACGCTCAACGCGAGATCATCGCCCAACTGTTTGAAACTTTAAGGTCGGAGAGCTGTTACGGTCTGAACCTACCCCTACAGTTGCACCCGAATAGCCCGCTTAAGTCCTCGCTGTATTTCAAGCGACGGCATACGCAGTCTGTCTTTCACGGTAGCCTATGGCTGTAAGAGCCAGCCCCCCTAAGTGCATCGTGATCTCAACATGTTTTTGGCTGTTGAGTACGCTAAAAGAAAAATCAGCTTTCCAGTTTCGGCAGAACATTCGGCTGACAACTCTTCAACAACAAACCATAATACTCCAAGACTTGATCAGGCAAACACAATTCTGGAAACCGAGTTTTCACACCATCATTTCCCATTTCATCCCTAATCTTCTGATACCGTAGAGGATACACGTCTCGGAACATCAAACAGAACATGGTGGCTGCCACGCGCCAGGGGTCACACCATTGTTTTCCCATGCCTTGAAGGTAATATTCACCGATTTTCTGAAGATAGATGCCTAATTGGTCGGCAAACCAGTGATGATGGTCATTCGTTTTCTCATCTAACTGGTGCTTCTTCATGAACTCGCTGCCAAACTTCTTCAAATCCTTGATTAAGGGCTTAGTAAAACTGTTTCGCAATGAATTAGATCTAGTCCAGTCAAACGGATCCTTACGGCTGCCCAACACGTCCGCAACCGCACCGCGGTTCGTGTTACTGCCTAACCCATTCTCAAAATCCAAGTGGCTCCCAGGACTGTAGTGGCTTTCGCTATGACCTGTTTCTGAACTGTCTTCTGCAAACGGAATCCTGCAGGCTTCGACATCACGACCCCAAACCACACCACATTTTTTGCAGTGCACTTCACCCGTAACTTCATCATGACTCAAAGGCTTATGATGACATTCTAAACATTCATCAAGTTCCCGAGCCAACTCCTCAATATCCGCAGGATGAACCTTCAAAGAAAGAGTCTTAGGACTAACCAGTTTCACCTTTACAGTTTCCAACACGCAGATCTCAACCCCTCACTTTTTTCTAATGGAACCCCTCGGTTGGATCGCGCTGAACCCCGCGAGATGAAAACCAACCCTTCTCTCAACAACTACACCTATAACATTTTCGATACTCATTCCGCTTCAATCTCCTGTCTCCTTGCCGTTTCCAGTTGTTGGAACATCAAACTTCTTACCTTCCTCAATGATACCCCGAACCTTCGCCAGAACAGCCTCTTCCAAACGCGCAAACTCTTTCTCAGCAGTACCCTTGTATGGCAAAGCCAAAACAGAAACACCGCCATTTACACGCTCAACTTTGTCGCGGTTCACTTCATCTTTATCCATACGCTTTCCATTATGGACCGGGCCATCAAAGAACACGGCAACCTTCACGCTTAAGTCATCATTGATCAAGCAAACGTCATCTTCAACCCAACCCGTCACATGCTTCTGATGATACTCAAGACGCCAACCAGCACCCCGGAGCTCCTCATTGCCGCTTAACCGAGCAAACAACACCCGATCGACTTCTGGATCTGCAGTTTGCATGTGACTTTTTCTTTCCCCATAAGAGTCCAGTATTTTAGGTGTAACAGGCTTTTCTTTCGTTGCCGCTTCCCGTTCAAGACGCTTTTTCTCGTTTTCAAAAGCAACATGAGCAGCTCCAACACAACGAGGACAATATAGTTTCTGATCAACGGTTTTCAGTTCGTCAAAACGATGTCCTAAATGACAGTTAGCGCATTCCACGATTGCGCTTCGCGCTGACTCTTCACTTTGGTTTATGATGTCTTGCGATATTGCTTCCACACTGGTAGCAGACTTAGCCTCCCCGCCAAGCCTCCCAGCATTTGCCTTCACCTGATCCTTCAAGTCACTAGGATAGTAACGATAAACCGTTGTGTCGGGCAAACCAGTCTTCCGAATGACATCCAATACAGTGTTTCCAAGTCTAGCTAACCTTTCAATCCGTTTGCGCTTCCAATTTTCATCTTTATTCGTTCGATGCCAATTCTTGTCGATCTCGAAGAGAACACAGTCTTCCTCTGTTTTCAATTTCGGATTCGTTATTTCAGGCCAGTCCGGGTCCGCTGCTTTACGTTGATGACCATCCACAAGATGACCGTCAGCACCTAAAACAACAGGTTCCAAAGGCCCCCTCAATCTCTCACTTATCTTCAATTGTTCAACAACTTCAACGTCTATTTCATATTCACTCATCTTCTTTCACCTCCCACGCAATCAAACCAATGACTACGTGAGCAAGAAACCTCATTCATTCATAGGCACCCTCCGAAAATATTTTTCACTACTCAAAGTAACAGTCCATCCACCCATACACAACTTCCCATGCTGCACCAAAGCAGTCTTGAGCTGAGGATCTTCACTCGTAAAGGCCCACTGTTCAGATCCACCATTCTTGCTTGGATGCCATATGTTCCGGCTGCGATTCACAGGACTCATCGGGCAAACAGGCAAATGCAAACTCCGATCGACCTGGGTACAGAAAAGACAAGCGCAATAAGCACACTTCAATAACGGTGTTTCCATAACTACAACGGCTTTGCCGTCTTCCACAAGAATTTCAGAACTCATCTTTCAAAGGTCTCCCAATCTTATGATATGGTTTACTGCAAACCCGTTCCTCTCGCGCAACAGCGATTTCCGTCAACAAATCCCAAGACAACTCCCTCATTCATTTAGCCTCCAAAATTAGCTCTCTCTGACTTTTCGGAGACCTACCAATGATTCTGGCCTTATGTTTCTCCTTATTCGGCTCCGTTATCGAAGGATTCAACGGGTCAGGACTAGCATATAGAAAAGCATCAATCCGATGAACATAACCAACGGAATTAAGTCTATGTTTGACTCCATCCAAACAAACATATTTCCTTTCTCTCAGCTGCCGCGCAAGTTCAGGATTCCAAGGGTCAAGATCATCAATATGACAGTATTCCGTGTAAAGTCTTCTTAATGTCTGTCTCCAAATGGGAGGCTCACTAAACCCACATTTAGGGCATTTTCTCATGTTTCAACCCTCTTCTTCCAGTTACGCACAGCAGACACATCAAACAGAGGCAGATCAGCCCGGACCAAACGCTTATACTTGGCAACAGTTTGAACAACACTGACCGGGGCAAAACGGATCCGCTTCGGACCTCTGAGACTACGTTGACTGCTCATTCTTCTTATCAATCTCCTTGACTTGATGATTGAACATGGCTTCCGTAACCTTCGTCAACTGCAACACATTGCTGTTTGTGGACTTCAAAACTTCAGAAAGCTCATTCACCTTCTGAATCAAAGCATAATTCGCTTGAGTCACATTATACTGACTAACGCCACCCTGCAACAACCCAATAAAAGCCTCAAGACCTGTCGGACTACTAACCTTCAATTCATGCCGAACAAGATTAGCTTCCTTCTGATACACCCGTTCAACCACATCAAAAAGACCTTTCACAGTCAAACAGTGAACCCCATCCAATCGGGCGCCGCTGTAGTCTTTGTTTGCTTCAAAGGTCCGAACAACAACATCCTCAACAACATGACCAAGCTTCTGCTCAATCACACCAACACACTTCTCCAACGCAAAGATGCAAGTATTCCGATCCATACCCACATCACAACTAATGAAACAACTAACTTTGTCTCGTTCTGTTCCAAAAATAACTTTAAGACTAACGAGCCCTACCTCTTCCTTCCACTCCCAATGCTCCTCCACACCAGCCTCCTCAACCGTAAACACAATATTATGCACTTTCAACGGAAGAAACCGCACACCGTGTATGCGTTCGTTGCAGTAAGCCCCGGGATAAGGCTGCAAAACACGACCCTGCTCAAGAAGCCTTCTAAGGAAGACTCTGACGCTTGATGGATTTCCATGGAATCTGCGAGCAACTTCTACAGGAGTGATCTCTTCTTCACATTCATCCAGTACCTTCAGAATCTTTTCGCGCAAATTCAAACCATAGTAACAGTTATCACTTAAGTTACAAGGCATCGAGGAAGAAGGCGGGGTACTAGAAAAATCGCTCAAGAAGAAGTATCTCCGACAAACATAGTCTGCTTTTCTATATCCTTCGCGTACACCGGTTTATTGCGGAAATAAAACGCTGCACCTTTCTTTCTGAACGAAGCTTCCAACACAAGAATTTTCGTCCACAATTCTGGGAATTGAGCTTTCAAAATCTCCATCTGTTTCCTGTTGCTGTAAACCCCACACATACAAGTCTCATGAAGACCCAAACGATAGTGCGGAGGCATCGGCAGATCATTGGTTCTGATATATTTTAAGACCTGTTTTTCATTCCAGCTTATGATTGGCGCGTATGCCCAACTCGGAACCTTTCGTTTGTAGTAGATCTGAGCAAGTTTAGCTCTCCTTATTGACTCATCTCGCCGCAAGCCCGTGACTTCTCCGCGCTGCGGTTTCAACTTTTTGATGAAAGACTGCATGGGATCGATTTTGCATACATGACAACACCAGCGACGTCTCAGTGTGGGCATGCCCTTGGTTTTCGCTTCATCAAAGAAGTGTCCATCTACAACTTTCAGTTTCCAACCGAAGCTTTGACAAACATCCTGAACAAAAGGCTGAGTTGTCGGAAGCATAATGCCTGTATCTGCAAGCAAGACCCATTTGTCAATCTCAGATCGAGACTCCAGTTCATTCATAATCAAGTGTGTCGCAACTAAGCTGTCTTTTCCCCCAGAGAAACAACAGGCAATACTTCTTATTGCGTAGTCATCAACGAACCGCAGAATAGGCAGATCTTTAAAATCAGTCAAGCGAACAAGTACACCTCAAGCTTCACTTGATCTTTATTATGCCCAGCTTGTTGCATTTTTTGAGCGCGAACAATTTCACGGTCAACAGGTTCCTCACTCTCAAAATCATCATTGATTGGGTAAGTCGAGCCTACGAGTTCTCCGAAAAACGTTTCATAAGGAAACACATGCAACGGAGGATGCCGATTATCCCAACAGTCACGACCTCGCTTACATGGAAAAGTCTCACATTCGCCGCAAGCCGGAAAACCCACGGCCTTCGACCACTGATCGAACATTGCATCATAACAACTTTGACAATAATGTTTCAAAGCACTTTTCCAATCATCCCAACCGCATAATCCGTTCTCTTCAGCCTGTTCCCTACTCCAAGCAATCAATTCGCCGTGGCATTGATCACAATAGGGACGACCATTTTTAATCATGCATTGTCAACCCTGAAGTTCACAGTCAGGCTGCCGCCGATCACATGAATGACAGAAATCGCGCAAGCAACCTTCAATCTCAGCTTCCGTTCGTTCACGATACCAACATCGATGCCCTGAACCATGACAAGAAACTATGACTGTTCCAGACTTGCAGAACTTGAACCTCGGCTTTCTTTTCTTGTTGTTGCTCATGCGTTTTACTCCTCTAGACCGAAGTCTTTAGTTTTTGTTGAAGTGTTTGTTCAAGATTGACTCTGCGCGTTCTCTGACCGCAACAATAGAAGTCGTAGGTTGTTTTGTGACAAACTGGACAGAAGCGCTTGTATCTCTTCCTCCTCTCATCATTCATTGCGTTTTACCATCCTGAATTTCATCAAAAAAGTAAACGGGAATACCTTGTTTTCGAGCATAATCCATTTCCATCGCTGTATGCTCACCAACAGCATCACGGTCAATGCAGACAACAACCTCAGAAGAGTCAATCTTAAGGAAGTGTACTCGTTCCATCAAGTCTCTACGAGCTTCAAAATCGCCTTGAAAATCCCCTCTGAACCAAACGACTGTGAAAACAGCATTACCCATCAACGTCAACTTTTCCAAGACTTCACGATATTTCTGTCTCCATTCTGGTTTCGTTGAACCCACTAGACAGACAACTTGATTTTCAACTTTCAAGAAAGAGCCTCCGGATACTGTTGAATGCGCTCCATGACAGGACAGGGCTGCAGATTGTTTTTCAGAAAGATCTTCGCTCCAAACACCCTGGCATACTGCATCAGAGCAAGAACCCATTCTTGTTTCGGTTGCAGGTTAGGCCGTTTCTGGGCACCAATGATGGCCCATCCTATGTTTGTGAGGTCCGCGTCAAGATGCTCGTAGAGCGGTTCGAAACTCACGATCCGACATCGACACTCGATTTCCCGCAGCCTGTCAATTCGCCACAGATCCTCTCTTTGATTGACTGAAACACCGATCGACAAGTTGGGCGGTAAAGGTTCATCGTCAATGTTTTGCGGTTGCTTCGTGAAGATTATGAAGTTATGCTGAGGAGCCTTCAACATGCGCATGTAATAGTCTTTGCGAACCCAGTTGCTGATTTCTTTGTCATAAAATTCGCCCATGAAAGAAACACCGATCCGCGAAGCTTTCTTGACTGTTAGAAAATCGTCAAACCGTTCCCAATGAACATGAGGAACAAAAGACACACAACACTCACACTTCACATGCCTTTTCGCTGTTTTATAGGCCCAGCAATTCTTTCTGACTGCACAGCCGACTCCGCTGCAACCGACTATCGGGTTTGTCGTATAATGCAGGTACTCGATTTTTGTTCGATTCATAAAGGAACCACCAAAGGTCCAAGATGTATCGCGTAGCATGTCGGCGTGTCTACATCTTTCTTTCCTTGTTCGCTGAACCAAGAAGGCGTTTCAATTTCTTGAATCAGAGTGATTTTCCTTCGATGAACCTGTTTTCCACAAACGAAAACGGCAGTATCCAACAATTCTTTGCCAACTATGCGCTTTTTCCAGAATGGTGAAGCACGACGAAATTCCGTTGTTTTTTCTCCGCTGACAATAGCGTCGAAATACCGTTTCCTGATTCTGAGAACTAAACTCGTCAAATCTAACCGACCTTGCCTTTCATTCTTCTTCCCTCTTCTTTCTGTAATGGTCAAGAAACCAAACACGAACTCGATCTCCACTGATGACGCCTGCAATATCGGCTAAGTCTTTCGGGATGATGATGCAGAGACTGTTGCCGCGTGAAGAAACGTTGAGAAGAACCATTTCCTTCAGGTTGCCAATCTTCTTCCATTGACTAATCGAATACTTTTCCTGAGAAAACTGCCCATGCACTTTCGTGGTCTTCAACGTGTATCTTCACCCTCAAATTTGAGCAATTGTGAATGTGCTTGGCTTGTTGAAGTAGTCATTTTCACACACCTTGTCTTTCTGACACTGCTATAGCCACCCTAAACGACCTTGCAGGGTCATAGAAGGTTTTGATGGTCTTTTTCCATAGGTCAGTCAGTTAGAATCCTCTCCTTTGCGTCTGGCTGCAAATTGTACCACCACATGTTTCCAGACCCGATATTCCTGTAAAACACGCCTTTCTGGCACAACTCGCTGAGAACTGTATCAACTTCTTTGATCTCATGACTCCATGAGTAATGGCTCAACTCATCAATGATCTGTTTCCGACTGTGCTGCTTGTCAAAGAAGCCTTTCGTAACTAGAAAGATAATGCGTCCCTGAAGACCTTCAAGATCAACTTTCAATTGCTGCTCGTTTTTCTGCAGTGTAAAGGACGTGACTTTCTGTTCAAGCGTAATGGCAGTTCCTGGTTGTGTAGATGGCGCCGCCGCCGTTACTCGAGGTATTTTCTCGATTTCTTCCTTCACCTTCACATTGATTAGATCTTGGACCTTTTGAAGATCAAAGGACGAAGATGTGTTAGGTGTCATCTTAGGTGTGAAGCTGGACAGACGGCGGTCAATGATTGTGTCGATAAATGCAGTCAAGGACTCACCGGCTTTTCCCGCGATCATCAACTGTTTTTTCTCTTCAATCAGCTTCTGAATCTCCGCAGCCAACTCACCGAGTTTCTGATTAGCCTTCGCCAAAGAAACGCGAAGACTTTCTGTTTCTGTTGTTTTCCCCTGAGCCTCTGCGTATTTAATTCGCAGCTGCTCGATCGTACCATTAGCTTCTGCCAGTTTCCTACTCAGATCTTCCTTGAGATTTTGGAGCCGTTGAAGTTCCTCGATTTCTCGTTTAGCAACATCAGTCAAAAACAACCTCTTCAACACAGACCTGTACCGAATAGGCTTCCCATCACCAACAATGACTTCCGCACGAAACAGCTTGTTGATACTGGCAATCAAGTTGGCCACGGAATCCGTCGACGTCGTCAGAAAAGCTGCGAGCTGCTGCCGGGTTAAACCCTGCTCCCGCTCCACCTTCGTAAGCAGATCCCGAGCCTTATCGTTCAGCTCGGTCATCCTGGTCCTCACGATAGGATGCTCTAACACGTCAGTTATGGGTGCTGTTGGCTGCAAGGCCTGAGACCGTGATAAATTATCGTTATGGCTTTTCAGATTGTCCATTTCCACTTTGAATTTACGTTCAGCCTTCTCATCAGCCGTACGCTGAACAGCTTCTAGACGAGCCCTATACTTTGTTTCCAACTCAGCGCGAATCTGTTCGATCGGAACCACAGTAGGCTTAACCTTCTCAATGATCTGCGGCAGTGCCTTCTGTAAGGCTGCTATGACGCCTCGCAGTTCTTGAGGCGACGGTGGAATCACTTTCGGCGTATAACCCAGATGAGTAGTCTCAACCTGACCGACTTTCACGAAGGTTCTGCCCTTCACCCAGTCCCCGGTGAAACAGAACTCTCCAGGACCCAGATCCGGCAGCTTCGCAATCACGTCTGAAGGAATCCGCGCATAGTTTTCCAATGCCTTGAAATCAGTTGACTCCACTTTGCCAACAGCTTTGTTCGAACATTGCGAGAGTATGCCTTTCGAAACCCAAGCAGGCCGGTGAGCAATGAAGATGGCGCCTATGCCGCGTTTGCCGCCCTTCTTAACAATGTTGATCAAAGTGTGCAAACAAGTGTCAGTGCCAATTCCTCGCTCGCCACAGAAGTCTTCTGCTTCCTCAACCACTACCAAGTAAGGCTGCCGCAGAGATGTTTCCAAAAAGAAGAACCGGCGCAGAAACGTGTTCACATATTCTTTCCCGTACTCGTCATCTTCAACCATTGACAAATCAATGATGACGGAAGCTTTCGCCTTCAAGATCTCTTCAGCCAAAAACTCCGCAGTCTCAAGCTGCAACGGAATGTCCTTGCCAATAATCAAGAAAGCAAACTTTTCCCGTAGCGAAGAGTATTCGCCTTCCGGATCCACGATGATTATGCCGGCATGGCCAAAACAGTTTTCAATGATTTTGCGGTCCGTCCAGGACTTGCCCCACCTGGTGATTGAAGCAAGGAAAGTTCTGCCTGTAACGATACTTTCCACATTCAAACAGAAAGGTCCCCCAGTGTCTAAGGTTCGACCTATCTCGAACTGCATCCGCGAATCAAATCTGACTTGAACAGTTTGTTTTGTCTCCATCATCATTCCTCGAGCTCACATTTTATGCTGTCACAACTAACGCCATGCGTGTTGCCAATGACTTTCCCACGCGGTTTCACGTGAAAATGGAATCCGTTTCTGATCTGCCACAAAGCCAATTCTTCACCCAACGTAAACCGTTCAGCTAAATCAACGCTGCAACGATCCACAAACAACAGATTATGCAGAACACGCTCAGTATCACTGCAGCGCAGAAAGAACCCACGTTCCTCTGGAAGAAGCAAAGGCAACTCAATCATTTTTGGACTCTCCTGGAAGTGGGTTCTTTCATAACATCACAACAGTTTATGCTGCACGCGCTTTGGATTTGGGGGCAACTGTGGCTGTGACAGGCGTGAAGGCTGTGACTGCAAAAGTCCCAAACCAGCCCCGGTGCTGCGGCCTATAATCCAACAACCCCATCCGTGTCCCCGCGTCCTCCAGAATCTCTTTCAAAATCGCTTCGATCCCCTCCGGCAGCCGCCTCGAATCGTAGACGATCTGAAATTTGATGGCCCACTTCGGTAGTTTGGCTCTGCCTTTCAAGACACGTTGATTCTGGATTACGACGGCTCTTTCATCTACTTCGTATTTGTCGGTGCCCAACGAGACTTTCTCAGGTTCCACGCGCATGGTTCCAGCAAGCAAGCTTGCTAAACTCATACGGCGAACTTTGTACTGTTTCGCAGTGTTGATGATCATGCTGTACAAGCATTCCTGCGGGACGTACAGCTGATTCTTGCCGTCTATTTCAGCCATGTAAGCACTGTTTTTCGCGTCGGTAGCTGTGCTGTATTCCTGCATTTTCATTCTACTTTTTGTTTTCAAACTTTCAGGGTTCAGACGATTCATTAACAAAGGCGTCAGACCCCTGATTTCCACGTCTATTTTTTTATAGATGTTTTCACTCATTTTTTATTCCTCATTACCATACCGTGCTGCAACTCACAGCGCCTCGCATAACAGAACCTTGCTTTCCCACACCAGACCTCAATAATACCCAACAGAACCAGACCCTGCAAAACCGGACAAAACCACGCCCCGCAGCGTCAATATAGACCAAGGCTTGCCCGACAGGACTCCGCATCACCCAGCTTCGCAGAACCAGATAATGCCTAAGCAGAGCTTGCCCAGCAGCACGCAACAGTGCCAAACCAGACTCTACCGTGCAATACATAACCATGCCAGACCTCAATAACGCCCCAGCGTGCAATGCCATTCCGTACAGTAGCCCGCCGATCCCCACGGCACAAAACAGGACCTCACCAAACCACGATAACGCCTCAGTGTACCGAACCTCACTTTGCACCACCCCGCCCTGCCAAGATGATACCTTGCCAAGCCAGACAAAGCACCGCCCCACAGTTCCCCACGCAACCGCTGAGGACCTCACCATGAAACGCCTTACATTGCCAAACACTGCAGAACCAAACCGGACTTGACCCAACAGGACAGGACCCCGCTCCTCCATACCAGACAACGCCTCGAAAAGCCACGCCTTACACAGCCTAACCGGACAGGACAGAACAGTACCAGACAATACCAAACCTCGCAACACATCAATAAGACAACGCCAAACCCTGCTGAACCTAACAGGACAGGACCTCTCCAGACCTAACCATGAAACGCCGTACCTTACCGAAGAGGACCGGACCACGCTGCGCCTTACACCGCAATACCTGATGATCAAAAACGCACCTTCCCCAAAGCTTCGCGCGCACGACCCACAAGCTCTCTGAAAAGAGGTTCATCAGGAATCTTCTGCGATTCCGCCCAATTACACGTGATGAGAAGCGCGTTCTTCAAGCAAATAAGGCCATGAACACCATTTTCGCCAGGCTGCACACTAGCACAAGGAAGTTTTTTACCACTAGGCAAAGTCACGTTAAGGATAGGTCTTGTGATTTCATTTGTGATTTCCGAAGCTGGAACATGACAAATCGCCACGATATCCGTTGTAGCAAACTTGTATCGCCGCAAACGCCTAATGTTCGCCTGCAACTCACTTTCAGAAAACCCCTTACCATGCCCACTGTTCTGCCGCACAGCCTCAGCAAAGAGTTCAGCTTCGCTTTGAAACTGGATGATCGAACAGTCGACGTAGTCAATCTTCAGCAGTTCTCGAGATCTGATGCGGTGAAGACCATCGACAACGATTTTCCTCCCAGCAAACAGTCCTATTTTCACGTATGGAAATTTGGAGCCGGCCTGCAGCGCGCGAGCATAATTTTCGACAACAGCTTGATCTACCTGGGTGCGGGGATAGAGGCGCCAGTCTATCTTTAGATCGGATATCTTTTCAACGCTGACCGATGCTCTTTCCCAATCACAAGCAGCTTGAAGTTTCACGGTTACGGTCATGCTTCGATTTCCTCCTCGAGCACTTCCTCACGTTCAGTCTGTTCAACGCCTAACTTACCGTTGAAAGCGTTCTCAATCAGCAGCTTCACACGTTCAAGACTGTCCGGGGATCCCGTCGTGATCGCTGACTTCTCTCCAGTCTTGTAGTCGTGTTCTTCTGCTCGAAAGCCTTGCCAAGCGCCGCCATGATGCCAACTGACACTCATTGATTTGCCATAAGTGTTGACATCAAAACTGAATTGACTGTTCTCAAGTTGGCCGCTGACGTCGATCTTTTCGATCTTGAGAGTCGTGTCTGTACCGACGATTTTCCTGATCAATTCAATGAAAACACTGCTGAGGTCTTGGACTGTGTGAACTGAACGCAGTGTCATCGGCAACTTCGGCTTATCTTCTTCTTTTTCGGATTCAACTGGTTCGTACACTCTTTTGCCGCTAGCTAAACTCCAGGCGTGATCGAACCAGTTGAATCCGAAAAAGAA
>Ga0315294_10000551_pt1 | contig 40458 bp, 40 predicted proteins | sample YL17G13_40_MG_FD_203626 | JGI IMG/M metagenome (GOLD analysis project Ga0315294, IMG submission 203626) | Sediment microbial communities from Yellowstone Lake, YNP, Wyoming, USA - YL17G13_40 | ecosystem: Environmental > Aquatic > Freshwater > Lake > Sediment | place: USA: Wyoming | collected... | reverse complement strand
GATTAGAAAATACCTAGAAATCTAAAGACCTCTTCTAGCGTGCTTACGTAATTAGCGCGCGCTAGTTTCGCTATACAAGTCTTGCAGATCTTGATCAAGGAGTGCGTAAATCAGCTTTCGTGAATTGAATTAGGATTGATGCACACAACATTCTCAGTATGCCAGAGAACAACTTGGACTTTGTTAGGAACAGATTTTCTGCTCTGGATAAGATCTCTCCTGCTTTCCATTTCGCTCGCGTGCTATGAGTAATGAGGTATACAAAGGAACTCAGTAGTGCCAAGAGACAAAATCCTTCGCATGTGATTGAACCAAAACTGCCTCCAATCGCTTAGCGCGCGCGCTAACAAGGAAAAGAATCCCACGAAGAGTTAATGGAACCTTCCATAGATAGTTTAATAAATACTGAAATTATAACTTGATGGAGAGAGGAATCGTTTTGACCAGAATTGAGAAGTCGATTGTGATAGAGGCTCCTGTGGAAAAGGTCTTTGACTTTTTGACCGACGTCGACAACTTCGTAAAGACTCAGCCTCCCGAGATGGAGATGACGGTTCTGAGTCGGGATAAAGGCCCAGATAGAGTAGGGTCCAAAGCAAAGGTGAGAGCTAAGTTTGGGGGCCAGGTGTTGGAAGCCGAAGTCGAAATCACAGAGCTGGTGAAGAACAAAAGGCGTGTCATGCGTATGAAGAGCGGAACCTTGAAAAAGTATGAGGGCACGGATCTCTTCGAACCGACGGAAAAGGGGACCAAGTTGACAACGATACTTGAATATGAACTGCCATACTCCCTGCTTGGCAAGATCGTGGACAAGCTGAAGGTTCGCAAGGACATAGAGAAGGGCATGGACTACTCTGCGAAAAAGATGAAGGAACTCATAGAGAAGGGATAGAAAGCACACCGTATAGTTGTGAGCCAACACCTTTCCTTCTTTTTTATTCTATGAGGTTTATGAAACGAAGCTATTTCTTGCTCAGGTAACTGTTTAATGCTTTGAATCCGCGCGCGCGCGCGCGCGCGTTCCTTCCTTGCTTTTCAGGTTTATTCGGTCAATCTACCATTCGTTCAATCTGCCCGAAAGGTCTTCCGAAGCGAACATTTCGAAGCAAATCAGCGTTTCCGTTCGTCGGACAAACGGAGACTTCCTCATCGACATCACCCTCGCATCTACGTCCTTCATCGACCCGTTAAGCACGACGACAAAGTCAAAGGATCCGTGGACAAAATCCATTCTCTCCACCCTTGAGTCAACAATCAACCCCTTAGACAAGACTTCATCGGCAAACTCCTTCTCTTTCCCAGGCTGAATCTGCACAAGCACGTAAACACGTACAACAGTTTCTTCAGTTGTCATAATTGTCTGCTCTGCCAACCACTCTATTATCCTTTTGCCTAGCGGGTTCTGGAGACTCTTAGGGGTATTGGGAAATGTTAAATACAACTTTTCAATAAACGACAGGTTGAAGGGGAAAGAAGAATGAAGAAGATTCTGGAGGTAAATTTCAAGTATAACGTGACAAAATCTGAACTTGAGAAAGCCTTTCTGCAGGCTGCCCCTGGATTTGGTCCTAGTGGCGATGTCAAGGGGCTTCTATGGAAGATATGGCTTGTGAACGAGGCTGAAAAATCATCAGCGGGAATCTACCTGTTTAAAGACGATGCCTCAGTAGAGACGTTCCTGAAAGGAGAAATCTTTGCAGGAGTAAAAAGCCATCCAGCCCTAAGTAATGTCGAAGCAAAAGTGTTCGACATACTGCCTGAATGCACAAAGATTACTCGTGGTCCTGTAGACTGACATAACTCTAAGAAACAACAACTTTCCCATTTTTCATATCAAGTCTCTATTCTTCCATTTTGAGATGTGCTGGTAATTCAGGAAAATCTTCGATCACTCAAGTCCCGAAGAGTTAACAGGTCGGCCTAGCGCCAGCCTAACGTGCCCTATAGTGATTTCTGTGAAAGAATGTTTCTTGTCAAAATTCAATGATGTACTAGAAAGGAAAACGCTGTGAGAAGCTTGCGGAATCAAAATAGAAGGAAAAAACAAGTGGATGACTCTGATTCAGAATACCAGTCAAGAAAAAATAGATGGTTAAAAATGGGGAGATTATTCGATGTCGTTTTCTACGTAAGTATTTCTGTATTCAGGATATTCATTATGCACCAAATGGCGAACTCTATCAGGGCTTAACGGGTGTATCCGTTCTTTCACCTTGACGGCAATTTCTTTGTACGGATTTGGCAGGTCTTGCCATAACTCTTCAGCTATCTTCTTTCCTTGAGTTGTCAAGACTATCCTCTTCGATTTGCCATATTCGCTTTGTTCACATCGCACTTTGATCAGATGACTCTTCTCTAGTCTGTCCAAATCTTCATCTAAGTGCTCTGGAACGGGGCCGTTCTTAGCTGCTCTGAATTTCTCCATTGGAAGAGTGTTTTCATATCCATTTGCATCTATGAATTTCGAGAGGTAGAAGAGAAGCTTCTGCAGATGGTATTTGTAAAGGACTTCACCTTCTTTGAAATACCCTGGTTTTGCAAGTATCATCAGCAACGTTCCAATATCTTGAGGAAGAATGCCAAGACACTCCGCTGTCTGTATAGCTTCTGCTCTGGCGACATCAAATGGATATATCCGCACCTCGCCTGTCTTCGAGTTTTTCAAAGCTTTCACTTTCTTAAGATGCACATGTTCGCCTCTCCAATTGACAGTATCTACGCTAGTCTCCGTCTCAATCCATTCCTCTTCCATTTATACACCTTCTACGTATGTTTTCGGGTTCTTCTCATTTCCTTAGGGGATCTTATATCTGTTACCACGATCATCTTCGCGTTTTCATCTATGAAGCAATTCAACTGATACATCGTTCCATCAACATACACATTTTCAATCCAATTCTTACGAGCACGCCTCGGTCGCGTTGGGTATCTTGCTTTCGCCAAAGTGTAAAAGATCTTCTGAAGTAATAGTGAATCCAAATGAGCACATCGAATTGCTTTGTCCGTTGCCTGTACTTGGAAGATAGAAGGCGAAAACCACCAAGGATCTTCTTTCTTCTTAGAAGCCAATGTGACCCTCCATTAAACCTGTTATGAACCGCATTGTTGCCGATAGAACTATATAACAGTTGAGTTGCTAGTGTTTTTCTACTGCATTTTGGGTCAAACCGATTAATGGGAGTCTATCTATAAAAATCTATCGTACATCAAAACTACATTCAGTGTTCATGAGTGAATACTTCTATTGTGTTAGGAGAGCATACGATGCAATTGCATAAGAACTGCATAGGCAGCAATTCACCAATACATCGATGTGCTTTTCGTCTTCTTTTAAGTCTAATTGTATTAACTTCATGGGCTCTTTTTAGTGCCGATTTCCCGTCACTCTTCTTTCTTGCCGTCTCTGATACTTTGTACTTTCGTTGGTAGGGCAAAGTTCCCTTTCACCAAAGGAAAAATACGGAAAGCCACATAGGGCTCGTTTTCCGAAGAGTATGCTAGGCTCTTTTTTAGGTCACTTCAGATCAGTATAACGTAAAGCCTCTTTTACTAACACGACACTCCTTCCAGCTTCTTTCATTCTAAAATATGCAATTCTTGGCATTATCTTTTCTGTTCCATCTTCAAATCTGACAAGAGCAACGCCTCTATTCTTGCCTTGGCTTTCTGATGGCACTCAGCACACCTACACAAATTGATCATCTTCTCAGATAAGAATCTAGTTATCAACCGAAAGTTGACACGAACCTCAATCAACCGCAGACTTGACAGAACCGCGTTACGCAAGAATCTTATAGTACAACCGTCGTATTGGGCAATCGAAAATGACATCATTATTATCATCCCTGTTTCCGAGCGGAGTAACGCTCCTGGAAATATTGGCGATAGCAGTTGCGCTATTCGTCATATGGATCATCGTTTCGATCCCCGCATGGATTGCAGGAAAAGCCGTCACTAAGGGCAAAGCGACGTTCGGCCAAGCTATGTTGGCCACGCTTCTAGGCCCAATCGTCTACATAATAGCGCTAGTAGTCCTGGACCTATTGTTGGGAGGCGTGTTCGGGTCTATCGGATACATTGTCGCATTTGTTCTGGCCTTCGTCGCATGGGTCTGGGTGTACAAGGCCATATTCAAGACCGGCTGGCTGGGAGGCCTTGCGATAGCCATACTAGCCATAATCGTGTTCATCGTGCTGCTAATCATTATCGGCACATTGCTAGTTGGGATCGTGCCCAACCTACTGCCTTCGACGCTCACTCAATTCTGAACGGCGCAAAAACCGCATTTTTTATTCAACCGTTTTCACGTCAACAAATGAGAATTCAGAATTTCCAGACATGTTTTGCTATGGATGTTTTGACATGGCGACGAAGACGGCTACGCCGGCCACACAGATACCGACTACGATCAGCGTCAGAAAAAGCATCTGATCCATGCCGAAGATATAGTGTTGAACTTCATAGTCAAGGCTGAAGTCTATCTTCCGTTGAGGCGATGTTGGAGAAATGAAGGTTGTATTCGCCCTCTTCTGAACAGACAAAGGCATAGTTCACGTTGCCAGTTGTGCCGAAGGTTGCCATTGTGCTTCCGTTGGGGTCGGTGATATAAAAATCTAGTACGTTTGTGGCTTGTCCGGTTACCGTGAACCTTATCTGAACATGGTCTTCAGTAGCAAGGTTAAGAGCTCTTGTCTCTTCTTGACCAGCTGGTGGAGGCCGAGGCCTCTTGTGGAGGGGGGGGTAGACAGCAGTAACCTCAATGAGAAAGTCACCATTCCGTTTGGGGCATTTTGGGTTCGAGGTCTATTTCGTTTTTCGCCTATGTTTCACGGAATATATGCAGCAAGTATCTTTCGATTCCTATCTTTGATGGAAAGGCTCTCGCGCCAATGCCTTTGACAGTTTGTGCCGCGAACCAGTTGGCGAGTTTTCCGATAGTCCTGTAAGGCAGGTTCTTGACGAGACCATATATCAAAGCCGCTATGAAGGCGTCGCCTGCACCAGTTGTGTCTAATGGCTTGACTTTGTTTCCCACGATTTCGAGCACTTCGTTTTCTTTGATTAATATACAACCATCTTCCCCACACTTCACCGCCGTTAATCTTCCTCTTTTTTGTAGTCTTTCAATAATTTTTTGGAGCTGATTTGTCCTGGTTATCATCTTTGCTTCCTCAAGATTTGGGCAGAAAACGTCGCAAATATTCGAAAGTCTTTCGAACAATTTGAAATTAGACTTTATTAGGTTATGAGAACCTGGATCAAAAATCACTTTGAGATTGTATCTTTTTGCCAAATTAACTGCGTAAAGGATCGCCCTTTTTTGCGGATTTGAAACTAATGAACATCCTGAGAAGTAAAGATAATCCGAATTTTTGAGCGCATTGGCAGATAGATTCACTTCTTCTTTCAAGAGCTTATTGTTAGCTCCTCGGAACAGGAAGAACGACCTCTCACAATTCTTTTCGCGAGTGACCAAAGCGAGCCCTGTCGAGATTCGCTTCGCGAAAAGGATATTGGTGGCTACGGAATGTGCAATTAAATCCGCTTCATATATCTTCCCCCACAGGTCATTGCCAGCCTTGCCAACGAAAAGGACTTTTGCTCCGAGCAATGAAAGGGCCGATGCCACATTTCCTGCACCTCCAAAATCGATCTTTGCAGAACTGCAATATGAAGTTCCTCGGCGTGAAAGAACAGGGTGTCTTTCCTCATTTTGAAAAAAGACATCAAACATAACGTCACCGATGACCACACAGTCGACCATATCTGTCACTACTCGAATGAGATTCAGCCTCTAAGATAAGTGAAGTGCGCCGCGCGTATCAGCGTTGGCGCTCATTACCACTAATTGTACTCTTGTTGCACATCAATATCAGAACTTTTTTATTGAAGAAAAAAAAGCAATTAACCCAAACATGGGCTATCGTAAGTCGTAAGTCGCCACAATAGCATACATAGCAACAGGATCAGTTAGCTTTATGGAGATGCCTGGAGATGTGCAAAGACGAATGCAAAGTCAGATCGTTTAACGGCATAACAATAATGATGAGTCTATTCATCTGTTTCGTTTCGCTTTTAGTCTGTCCAATGATCCAAGATATCGTGCCTTCATACGGAACAATCGACTATTCACTTTCTCGAGCGATGCTTCGTGTCGACAATGACACCATTAGAAATGGTTATGGTTCCGTGCAGCTCGTGGGTGTACAATACGCGGGGGTAAATAGCGGGATGCCAGATGTTTGGTCCTATGCGCCTGAACATTCTCTGCTAATCAAAGATTATGGTTTCAACGTTGTACGGTTGCCGTTTTATTGGAACTGGATGGAAATCAGCTCCAACAAAAGCGAATTTTCCTACAATTATTCCTACATGACAGCGTTTGTAAGTGCAGCCAGGATTTTCACTAGCAGGAGACTGTATGTAATAGTAGACTGTCACACAGTTGAATCTGCAGAATGCACCAGCAGCCTTGGCAACTTCCTCTCGATAAACCAAGCAAATTACAGATTTGAAGCAGATTTCTTTGCTGACACCAGTACAGCATCAAGTGCAAGAGAACATCTAAAGAGGCTCTGGCTAGAACTTACAAGTTTCAAGTTATTGGACGGATACAGTCTGAGAAATGATCCATATGTTGCAGGTTATGATATCCTGAACGAGCCTCACCACAATATTCTGACGGAATCAGGGACTGCTGATGAAAGACAGGAATTGCATGAACGATGGTACGGGATCCAAGATTACATCATTTCCTCGATGAGAAAAACAGGGGACTCACACGTGTTCTTCGGTGAAGAAACCCCTTGGGCAGGAACCGCTATTTTCATGAACAGAACCTTGGAAGACGAGAATGTCGCGTACACATTGCACTTCTACAGAGGTCTAGACCTGACCACGCAAAGCGTGGTCAACAATACCCTGGATTATCTTCGAACACAATTCTTCGGGTCATGGGGATTATGCAACAAGAGACAAATGTTCCCGAATGTTCCATTTCTGATTACGGAATTCGGACATCTATATGACAATGTGGAGGGAGATGAGAAGGAAGTCTGGATACAAAATGCTCAACAGGTTTTCAAAGAAGGAGAACTGGAGGGTTGGATTTGGTTTACGATGGGAAGCACATCAGATGGATATATCTGGTCGAAAGGCACCTTTGTTCAAGACCTGCAAAGGAGTCTGGCATCGTGAACCATCGAGTAGTTTGCAAAACCGTTGTCGCTTATGCGCAAAATCTCCTATGGAGTTTCGAAGGCAATAAATTCCGACCAGACTGTCGCAACTACAGAGCAATGACTCACTGCAGTCAAAGGCTATCTTTCCTTGAACAGAATGCTTATTAGCTCATTGTCGTATATTTTCCCAAGATCTTTCACATTACAGACTACTTCAGTGACGTTTTCGAGGTCGATTCTTTTCACCACAACCTTCCACTCAGGCGTTTGATCATAAATGGCAAATGAAGAGTCAACGAAAATATATCCCCTGCCTAACAAGATATTTCCGTACGCGGCCGGAGCATAATAGAAATCATACCTGGTATCAATCACAAGGGCAAAGGGCGCCGACATGTCCTTGACGATTCCGTCTCCAATGGCTCTCAAATCGGAAGACCTAGTTGCATTGTACCATCTTATGCCAGCAGCAACTTTTTCACCAAACCCCCTCAAGGAGCTTGCCATACCAGTTTCATTTTCCTCGTTGAAGTTATAGTACTGTCTAGGAATCAGATCAACTGCCGAGAAAACATAGCACGAAATAATTAGAAAGATGACCAGCGACGATAAGAATTTCATTTTTTGATTCCCAAGCTTTGAAAATCGTATTGCCGAAGAGCAAGAAAGCTTCCTGACCTTTGCAGCAATATATCCAATCATTGAAGCTAGACCCAAGAAAAGAAAGCTCCAACTTCTGAGCGACAATTCCTCCAAAAGCTCGCTCAAACTGCGCACTGAATATGCCACTAAAAATATGGACCCGAATAGAATTACAATCAAAATCAACATTGGACTTGAATGTCTATCCTTAAGGTAGAATAGAAAACCTACAAGACCCAACAGGAGTACAAATGCTAATGAAGCCAAAATGAAATACAATTCAGTCGTGGAGTACGACCCCGTGAGAAAAGGAAGGGATCTTTCCTGACCGATTTCCAGACTTCCAAATAAGTCCAAAAACACATGTATATGAGCAGACAGAATTTGAAAACTGACGAAAAATGACCACATCGTGGCCATCAGCATCAATGCTAATGTCTGCCATTTGATTGAATTCCACTGGGACAATTTGATTTTCCATCTAGTTTTTCCAAAAATCAACCCAGCCAACAGAATTGAAAAAAGAAAGCCGAATAGAATATATGAAGTCAGATGATGTGTTACGCTCAAGGCTATCGCAAAGAAAAAACTCGCAACCAACAAACTGACACGTTTCAGAATTTGATATAGGGACAATGACAACACAAGAAATAGAAAGAATGCAAATGCGAGAAAATTGTATTTGGGAGAGTAGAAACCATAGGGTACAAATATGAAAACAAACGCGGCCAGCCCAGCAGCAATCCTATGTCTTGTCAACAAATACGTTAAATTATATAGAGCTACCGGGATCATGGTGTATAGCAAAGGTGACAACTTCACTATCATGACTGGGTCAAGCCCGGTGATCATGCTCAAAAAACCTAGCAAGGTATGCATTCCTGGATAATAGGAATATGCTAGGGCTTGACCTACTCCTTCGCCCAAAGGTATTCTTCCATTGAGGATTATGGCGTTTATCACTTGAAGATGATAAGCAGCGTCTCTGGGTGGAACGTAACTAGTATTCTTGAATGACAAAAAATATATGACCTGCACGAAAATCGATGATATTACGATCATTGCCAGACTGATTTTGAAATTGCGTCCTCGCAAAATCGAATAAATTGTGGGTAATGCGACTAGGGCGGCTGAAAAAACCGTCACCATTCTCCAGAAGTCACTGAAAAATCCTTCGAAATATAGCATCTCCATTACTAATCCTATGATTGGAAGTGTCACAAGACAAAGGTCCTGCCGAGTCAATTGAAAACCTCCGAAATCTGCCCCATCAACGCGCCTAGGACCGACCCACCAAGCTCTTACCTCGCCACTCCTTGGGCACGCCAAGATGCAAGAAATCTAAAACTGTCGGCGAAATATCGACGAGATTTCCTGAATTGGATTCGAAGTTCTTCGTAGCTGCAAAAACAGCCAATGAATTCTCACCTCTAGGGGCATATCCATGCATTCCTTTGTAGAGGTTCCGGTGTAATGGGTGAAAGAAGCTCGGGAATATTTCTATACCAGGGTTCAATAGATATATTTTGTCCCCAAAAATGCAATCTCCACAGGACAAGCCGTAATCCGTGATTTCACTTGCAGATAGGAAATGTCCACAAGACAACTTTGAAAGGAGACTGGATATCTCTTCTTCGGCCTTGTCAGAGAAAAACCAGAACCGTGCGATTGTCGATTCAAGAAAAACAAGGTAATGCAACCCCAAAGTCACTGGAAGATGTTTCAGCTTAGAAAGCAAGTCAACGGTTCCTCTCAGAGGATACATTCCATGATCTGAAAACAAGCACAACAACTCAGTCTCTTTCGTTAGCTTATTTAGGATTCTTGAGAGATCTAGTATTCTGAGATACATCTTACGAGATGTTGGGCCTTGGAAATGACCCAAATCGTCTAATTCGCCAGCAAAGTACACGATCGCATCGCATTCATCAACATCATCGGCCAGCATATCCTCGAAACGCCAGCAGAATTTGTAACGCCAACTAATGCCTTCCTTGTCAAAGACCGATAAGAGCGATTGCCGATCAAACGGTTTGTAAGGTTTACTTATGTCAATGTTCCGATTCACAAAATTGTTACGGATTGGAGTAGGTATGGAGGCGCTAATTGTGCTGTATTTTCCTAACACAGAAGAAAGCCTTTTCATCCCGTACAGTCCAATACACGTAAGTTTCCATTCCAAAGATCTTAACCTAATCGGTCTTGGCTCATAGTCGTTGCGCAGTGACCAGATCGTCCAGTTTTCGTGGTCCCGAGGATAACTACTTGTCCATATCGAGGGCAAAATCCCAACGCTATATCCAAGAATGGAACTCAATGGTATTTGCTTTTGGAACGCATTCTTCATGGCAGCACTTATGGTCTGATTGCAGAAGTAGTGAAATCCTAGGCCATCAGCATAGACGATAATAATCTTATGCAATAGTGTCCGACCTCAAATTGGATTTCAACCTAACAGTTTTTGAAGATACTGCAACCGTCCCAACCATCTAGCACCACTTCAATGTTTTACGAATTGTGCGATTTCCAATAACCAGGCCTTCGCTGAGCTCCAACGATTACTACTACTTGTGTACGTTGCCATCCCTGGAAAATAAGTCTTCAAAATATCCTCTGCGATTGCGATTCGTCTTATGTCCAGTGAGAAATATGCACTTCTTTGGACGGAGGTGTACAACAAATAGGCAACGATTAAGCAAAGCCACACTGGATTTTTTGTGAACGCAAATACTTTCCTTCGCCTTCCAGACAAAGAAGGAGTGAAGAAATCCAACATAGCGAGCATTCTGTCATGTGGAGAAAATGGGGGCTCATACTTGAGCATGAAATCTATCAGATCTCTATCACTATTGATTTCCTCACCTTTCCATTTTTCAAAATAGTATTTCAGGAAAGAGTTGAAGAGCTTTTGAGTATCAAACCAAAATGCCCGCGTGTCAATCTCATTCAATGTTTTTGGTGAGATATTCAATTTTGTGAAGGTTGCTTCCCTGACTGCGTTTCGTATAGCAAGCAGTGGCTCAGACCATCTTTTTGACTCTGAAAAGACCTCTTTCTCAAGCATTTCGTTGCGTGCTGAAGCACATGGATTCCATTTATTTCTCAACAATAACAAACATTCACCAAAGGCCAGCGTGGCTTTGTTGCAGCAGTAAGCGAGTTTGATTCTGTGCTCATTGTTTCTTTCTGTGGCAAACGATAAATCGAAAGCTGCGAGAAGATCAAGAATCCGGTTGAAAAGCAAACGAATACCTTCCTCAAGAGGAATGTGATCCGACATACGTAAAGGAATCAAATTCAGAACTTTCTCGTTTCCATGAAGAGTCTGGCTACCGAATTTTATATCATACCAAGTGATTTTTGGAGGCACAAAACGCAGTAATGGTTTCCAAATAATTAAGACAGTGCAATGGCTTCCCATCAATTTCTCAAAATCTTGACTCGTATAAGTCCTCAAAGGTGGAAGAAAAGGTCTCCTAGTAACAACGGTGAAGTCATAGTCGCTCAATGGCACTAGTCTATTGTCCAATTGGTAGTAAGTGCCTTCTCCTTTACCAAGAGACCCTTCTAACACAATCGCCTCTACAGAATTTATCTCTTTGAGGAGCAGATCAGTCAGAATTGATGTTTTCGAAAGAAAGAAATCATTTATTTCTGAGTTGCAATTCTGTACTAAAACAATCTCTTTTTTTTTCATTCTCATCCATTTGTCCAACTGTGTTTTAATTGAGCGATTTGCACATACGGTATACGTCACAATAGGCTGTTGTAGACGTCTAATATTCTGCGTGCCACACTATCCCAGCTATAACGCGCACGAACAATTTTCTGGCCAAGCTTACCCATTCTTGCTGACAGTTGTTCATCGGAAAGCAGTGACAATATGGATTCTGCAAGTTGTCTAGAGTTCCTTCGCTCAACAACTAGTCCAGTCTCTCCATTGAGAACGACGCCAGGTATTGCGCCTACATCAGTTGTGATCACAGGTTTTCCCATTGCAAAGGCTTCAAGCAAGACTGTGGGAAATGCCTCAGTTAGTGAAGGCAGCACCAATAATTTGGCAACAGACAAAACGTGGGGAACATCGACATCATCAATCTTACCCAAGAATCTCACTTCAGAGTCTATTCCTAACTGCTTGCTAAGATCCCGTAAGTTTTTTTCGTATCCACCTTCACCAGCAACTAGCAAAAGAATATCTGGAAGCTCTTTCTTCAACAACCCAATTGATTCCAGAAGATAGTCTAACCCTTTGTATGTTGCAAGACGCCCTAGAAACAAGACTGTGTTTTCGCTGAATATCCTAAACTTTTTCCTGCAATCTTCAACCGGATAGTATCCACCGCCATTGAAGAATCTAGTGTCGACAGCATTTGGGATTACACAGATTTTTCCAGGCTCAATCTTGAAGTTATTACAGACTATCTCTTTGCACTTGCTAGTCAACACGACTATTCTGCTTGCCTGTTTGAATACTAATTTCATTACCAATGCGTTATGCAGATTCAGAACCGCATTCTTGATTCCACTCAAGCCTTCGTTATGCAGATGATAAGTCATGACCAACGGTATACGTGATTTATCCAAGCGTCTAGATAAGAAATTATGGAGCGTTGTAGATTCAGCAAAGAATCGTGGCGGTGAGTGTACATGAATTATATCGGGCTTGATACGACTGAGCCCAAGAAATATAGTCGGACAGATGGGAATTTCTCCCCAATCTCCATAAAAAGAGTACATCAGAGGAAGTGAAATTTGGTCTTCTGATTCAATCAATTCTGGGGAAAAGCGAGATGTCATTACAGTGACTCCATTTCCGGCGAGACGGAGTTCTCTAGTGAGATTGTAGACATATTTTTCTGCTCCTCCAATGTGAGGTGGATAGAACGGTGTCACTTGCAGAATTTCAAGTCTTCTTTTCATTTTTCATAGCCAACGTTGAGATACTGCACAGATTTCAATATTGCCTCGTATTCTTTTCCAGCAACTGTCTTCCAATCCAACTTAGCAGCGAAATCTTTTGAGACTTTGACAATGTCTTCTCTCCTGCGATGAAGGTTTGTCAGATGGTCAATTATGATTTCTATAACTTGTTCTTTTTCACCGACTTCTGCGAATCTGACGGTCGAACAATCCCCAAAAGTCTCGCACAGTGTTGGAATTGCATAAGCAACAACAGGCAACCCGCATGCTAGAGCCTCAGCTACAGCTAAGCCCCAACCTTCTGTTGTACTTAATGTCACGAATAATCGTGACCTTCGAATTGTCAGAATCAAATCCACATCATCGATGTAACCCAAGAACTCCACATTGTGGGCAAGCTTGTTATCCTTTACAAAAACTTCAGCTTTATTGCGCAATTTCCCATTGCCGACGATCGCGATTTTCGCTTTCGTCAGTCTGCTGGCAATCGTTCTCCAGACTTCCAAGAGATCCAAAACTCCTTTTCCTTCATCAAGTCTGCCAACATAGATGGAATCGTAAACAGGGTCATCACAAGTGCTGTCCTCGAATATAGAATTGAAAAACGCGATGTCAATTCCATTTCCCGAAACGAAAATTGGACTCTTGATCCCGAGAGAGTTTATCTGGGAAGCGACTGTACGCGAGATGGTTATGAAAGCATTTGTCCTCTTTAATACTGTGTTCTCAAAAAAAGCGCCTAGTGTTCTGAGAATAGAATCCGTGGTACTCAGGTCGTTGCGTTTCATCAGATGGTATGTCTGGTTGAAGCCGAAGTTCAGAGATCTAGATCCACGAGCAGCGTAGTCGCTCCATCTGAAATGATGAACGACCACAATCAGAGGAAGGTGCGACAATTTGCCAATCAGGTAGCCCAGAAGCAGATTGTACAGATTATTATTGGTTGCATATACGAAATCGTACTTAGTCTTTCGAATGAGACCTATTGCTGTTTTCAACCCACAAACCAGCCAATTTACCAAACCGAAATAGATGCCTTGGGTGGAAAGGTCAATTGGAAAAGAACGGTGGAATGTGTGCATGTAATGATCGATTGTCGGAGTGGTTTCTATTGCGTCGAATTCAACTTGATAGTTCTGTTTCAAAACTTTGGACAAATTGACAAATCTACGTTCTGATCCACTGAATGGCCACAGATTCGAAGGGTGGTACATGACTGCAATTCCTCTCATAGCTCTTCACTTCACAAAGGGCGTTTGTGTGCCAGCTTCTTTCTCTTTGTCGTCTGCAAGTTTGTCCCTTGACGTCTAAACCATTCAATGGTTCGAAGGAGCCCTTGGTCAAGACCGACTTTAGGGTGCCAGTACAGAATATTCTCAGCCCGTTTTATGTCAGGTCTCCTTCTCTTCGGATCATCAGCGGGCAATGGGCAAAACTTTATCGAAACATTGTCATTGATGGCTTCTCTTATTTTCTTGGCCAAATCCAAAATTGCCGTTTCTTGAGGATTCCCAATATTGAGGACTTCTCCCTTTGTTTTGCCGGAACAGAATACTGAAAGGATCCCTCGAATAGTGTCCGAAACATAAGTGAAGGACCTGGTTTGCAATCCGTCTCCGTATACCGTAATGTCGTCACCTTTCAAGGCTTGAACAATAAAACGCGGCAAGGCTCGCGCATACGCACCATCAGCTCGCATTCTCGGACCATATGTATTGTGTATTCTTACGATTCTCATGTTCAACTTGTACTCGCGATTGTATGCCATGAACAGAGCTTCACTGAAGCGTTTCCCTTCATCATAACATGATCGAATTCCTGTGGGGTTAACATTTCCCCAATAGTTTTCAGGAGTAGGAATAATCTTCGGATCACCATAAACTTCAGAAGTTGAAGCAAGAACAATCCTACTATTGCCCTTTCGGGCAAGTTCTAGCATTCGATGGCTGCCATTAGAATTTGTAAGCAAGGTCTCTATCGGATGAAGTTGGTAATCCTCCGGTGAAGCTCTGCTTGCGAGGTTAAAGATATAATCGAAAGCTTCTTTGCTCTTGAATTTCGATACATCAGAGTTTAAGACTCGGAAATTCTTGACCCTGGTCAAGTGATCTATGTTGGTTTTTAGGCCTGTTGAGAAATCGTCTAGACATGTGACATCAGCTTCAAGTTTTGCGAGTGTATCGCAAAGATAACTACCTAGGAATCCTGCACCTCCCGTCACTAATGCTTTCTTCCCCTCGAAGAAACTCCGGTCACATTCACGAGTGATCTCTTGAATGTCTTCAGAAATTATCGTATCGATCACGATTTGGTCCCTTCCGGAAAGCCAATTCCATGATAAATAAAACGGTGGGAGAGCTTTCTAGGATCGAGTGAACGACGTCCATCGAATATGAATCTGCCTTTGAGATAGTCATACAACTTGGGATCAGAGAACATCTGCCATTCTGTCACTATGATGCATGCATCAGCCTTCCGTAAAGCTTCTTCCGCTGTGGAAGTGTAATTGATCCTTCTCCCGAAGAATTTTTTCGCTTCAGCGGCAGCTTCTGGATCGAAAGCATAGACATGCGCCCCTTGAGCGAGCAGTCTCTCTATTATCGGGATCGATCTAGATTCTCTCATGTCACTAGTGCCTGGCTTGAACGCAAGCCCTAAGACCGCGAAATTCTTTTCCTTAAGGTTTCCTAGGGCTCTCTTTACAATGTTCATCAGAACACTGGGTTGATTCTCATTGACCCTCAAGGTCGCTTCAAGAATTGCCGGCTCAATTCCAGCCTCCTTGGCCTTCGAAACAAGAGCTCTAATATCCTTTGGAAAACACGAACCGCCAAAACCGATACCTGCATTCAGGAATCTACCAATTCGCGAGTCCATTTCCAGGCCTTTCTTCACATCCAGATAATCGACGTCCAGCTGTTGACAGATGTTCGCCATTTCATTTGCGAAGGAGATATCCTTTGATAGGTATGCGTTCCTGGCATACTTCACCATTTCTGCAGAATCTAGAGTTGTTCTAAGGATTTCTGCTTCAGAGCCTCTGTATAGCTCCAGAAGGCTATCCCCTGACTTTTCATCAAATTGACCGATGACTATCCCCTGATCTCTTGGAAAAAGCAAGTCCTTAACAGCAGAACCCTCCCGCAGGAACTCTGGATTCATGCAAACTCCAAAGTCAACACCTGCCTTTTTTTTCGACATTTTTTCGAGAAGAGGGATTATTCTTGATCGAGTAGTCCCTGGAACAACTGTACTCTTGACCACGACAACGCAGTATTCGTCTTTTTTCGCCAATGATCTTCCGACATTCCTTGTCGCAATGATGATTTGCCTCAGGTCTATACTTCCGTCCTTCTTGCTCGGCGTGCCTGCACATATGAAAACTGCTGAAGAGGCAGAAATTGAGTTTCCTGCATCCTGTGTCGCAAAAAGCCTTCCCTCTTTCACGACTGCTTCAATAATCTCTTCAAGGCCACCTTCGTGTATTGGAGACGACCCTTCATTTATCCTCTTGATCCTGGACTGGTCTATGTCGACACAATACACAGTATTTCCTTTGTATGCCAGGCATGCCGAGGTGGTCAGACCTACGTACCCAGCCCCACCGATCACGGTAACGTTCATCGTTATCTCACAACACCGCATCACGCAAAAAGGACATAGTCTATTCTTCTCTGCACCCTTCTTTTCAATTCTTCGAGAACGTACTGCTCAGAAGCTTCAGCAAACTTCCCAGCCCGTCACGATAACGTATTTTGGCTGCTCCATGTTTTCTGTAAGAATAGTCAATGGGAATTTCCAAGATCTTCCATCCATTTTTGAGAACTTTAGCAGTCAACTCTACCTCAACACTGAAACCATTTTCCTTCAAGCGCAATGATTCAAGAACCTTCCTTGAGAAAACCTTGTGTCCAGTCATTATGTCTGTAATGTTTTCTTGGTATAGCATGCTTGCGACCTTTGATAGTATGACATTGCCAACCAAGTGTGAAAATGACATTCCATTTCGCTTACCAATGAATCGTGAACCATAGACGACATCTGCGCGCCCATCAAAAATCGGTTTTACTAGTTGTGGGATCTCAGTGGGAGAATATTCCATATCTGCATCTTGAACGACCACTATTTTCCCATGCCCAATTTTCAGACCTGTCTTCAAAGCCATTCCTTTTCCCATGTTTCTTTGATGCCTAATGTAAATCACTGAAGGAAACCTCGCTACCTCATCCTTTGTCCGATCCGATGAGCCATCGTCGACAACTATTATTTCCAATGGCCGGACCTTGGAATGGATCCTAGTCAGTTCAGACAGCGTTTGACCTATTGTTCCCTCTTCGTTATAGGTTGGGACCACCACAGTGACAGATGGGCAACCTTTTTCCAAAGCTCCTGCTTCAATTTCTGCTTTCCTGATCTCTGAACCAGACGAGATCGGGCGCTGCAACTGTTTTTGCATGTAACCGCAATCCTATTCGCATTGACTTTCGTCGCGGATAGAGGCCGATCTACTGTTCCGGAAGTAATCGTCAGCCATTCGCCAATGTTCTATGTTTCCAACATCATACCAACCATTTTGAACAACAAAAGAGTACACTTTTTCCCCGGCTTCCAACATCCGCGATATTGTATCAGCTGCGATGTCTTCCCCAGGTCTCAGATAATTCAGCACTCTGGGCTCGAAAATCCCAATTCCAATCCACGAAGGTCTTTCAAGCCTTGGTTTCTCTATGAACTTCGTCACTCTTCCCACCGCATCTGTCTCCAGTATGCCCACGGGCAACCTGAAACCTGTTGTTGCTCCCAAAGTCACAACAGCTTCCCTTTCTCTGTGGAATTTCAGCAACTCCCCATAGTCTATCTCCGTCAGATCATCCCCGTACCTCAAAATGAAAGCCCCTTCAATAAGAACACGAGCAAACAAAAGTTCATCGACCGTGCCGTTGGGTTCTTTGCTCGCGCTATACTTCAGTTTCAAATCTCTGAACTCGTACTTGAAATTTGACTCATCTTTCATGTTTATACAAAGAACAATATCCGTGAATCCTTGCTGAATAGCATCCTCCACTATCCACCTCAGACAAGGTTTGCCAGCAACTGGAATAAGACACTTAGGAATCAAAGTGGAGAATGGGAAAAATCTCTCCCCTTTGCCACCCGCCAAAACTAACATTCTCATAGAATTACTCAAGACTTGTTGCCCCCAAGACACCCAACGGCATCTTTCTCTGTTACCACTGAATAGTCTCTCCCTGGGTGGGAGCAGACATGGAAGCATACGCTAAAACAGGGCAAATTCTGCTTTCTCCTCATCCCCTTCCGTTGTATGTACAGAATAGAATAGACAATCGGCTGCTAAATAAGCCTAACTGAAACATTTGTCTTCATGGCAAAACACATTTGCAGCTTCAAATTTGAACAAGTTTAGCGAACAATGCACAAAGAGCAAAGACCTGAAGTCACTTCTTCTGAGAACAAAGAACAAGTTTGCGCAGGCCCATTGGATGCTAGTTTCAAACAATAAACTGACATGAAACTCAAACCTATGTAAGTACAACAGAAACACCGGATCCTTCTTCAGAGTCCCCAGACTACTACGTTTCTGTATTGAACTATTACGTATTTTGCCTTCGCCGCAAATCGGTCTCGACATCGCACAAGCGCGCGCTCAGCTTAGCCTATCGTAGTATGATGAGTTCTTAGTTTGGAGTATTTCGAGAATCATTTTTTCTGTATGTTCTCCGACGCCTTTGATTTCTCGAAGACGGTCTTTCACGGTTGACAACGGCTTGTCCAGTTTCGAGATTGACTGAGCATCATACGCGAAAGACGAACGTTTTCCCTCCAGCCGCAGGAAATACTCAATATGCTCTGGTAACGATTGCCAGGTCATTCTCGGACAAAACGTCCTCGAAGAGCTTTGGAAGCATTCTTCTGGGCATCCTGCAATTCTTGGCTGCCTGATTGAATACCGAATTTATCGAGTTCTAGTATTCTCCTGTTGCATTTCCCCATGGGTCTCCTCTGTAGATTTTCGAATACTCTGCGGCAAGTTCAGAACGCGTTTTTCTCAACAAATTTTCGAAGTAGGCTTTCTGTCTTCTTTTCTTGAGAGTCATGCCACCAAAAAGTGAAGTCAACGCCCCCCTCATGTGCTCTTCTCAGTTTTCCCCGATCAGTTCCGGCGTGTCGGTTATGAACAGAATCACTGGAAGAAGAAACATGCCACATTCAATGCCTTCCCTTTAGACGAGTAATCGTTTCTAATCATTCGATAGGAGACAGGACGCCTGGCTTGACCTCAGAGTTGATCTCATCGTTCGCAGATGAGAAACTGAAGCCGACGACGGACCTGTTCTCCTTGTTGATTTGTTTGATGATGTCCCTTTCGACGAGCGTAGATTTTGTAAGTTTATGCACGGGTCAATTGAGCTCCTGCAACAGCCGTAAGGTCTTTCTGGTCAACTCGTACTTTTTTTCCGCCTGCAGGTAACTGTCGCCGACGCCTCCTCCTAGTTATGATGAACGCTGACCGTGGCCTAGCAAGCTTTCTCAGCGGATTCAGCTCTTTTGGAAAAATTCCCACCGCGTTTATCTTTGCTGCCGCGTCTTCCCCGAAAGTTCCGTCAACATGGTAATTTTCTGACCGTCCGTCACAGTACGCGCAATTGTGCGTGCATCCTCGGTAAAGGTTCATTCCGTATCGTGAGATGAACCATGAATCGATCTTGCCGCGTTTAAGAAGGACCGATTTTGCCTCTGTCTCCCGGACGGTCAACTTGCCACTGGCACCTTCACACGATATTCCTCATTACACGGAGACTGATTTGTTTGTTTCAATTCGGCAAGTAGTTAGCGCACGCCCTATCGATAATCTTATTTCTTGGTTGAACTATAAGTAATCTTGAGGAAGGGTCAGATGCCAAAAGCAACTTTATCCAGATCCATTCTCGGCTTGTTGATTGCATCACTGTTATTCGGGCAGTTTGCCCTGCCCTTTCGATCAATTTCCACGTCAACTCCAACGACGCTCCGGGCCACGTCCACGTCAACAAATATGTCTACTTCTTTGACCCTTCTCGGCGGAGGAGCAAGATGGGCTGGCAGAAACGGCACTTCCGCTCTTTACATAGATTGGAAGGACAACTGGCTCAACCATCACCTCACAGACGGAGCTTCATGGGGCCCATGGCCGGAAGAAGCATATATGGACAACTTGACCGCGTCGGTCTCTCAAGCCTTGACCGAAAACGGTTTTGACGTGCATCTGGCCGGCGATATACCTGACAACCTGTCTGGCTACGACCTCTTGGTACTCTATGCTTACTGGGCAGCCGAGCCAAAGCTTGAACCAGTCATCCGACAGTTCATCTCGAACGGCGGAGGCTTCATTGTTCTAGAAGGCGCTGCCGAATACCTCAGATGCTACTGCAAAGACTTATGGACCTACCTTTGCCCGCCAGACCCCGCGAGCGCTCTTGTGAGCGAGTGGCTTGGCTCAGACTCCTACATTAACACGGGAGGATGGGCACACGTATCCGTGGACAACCCGTTTAACACTTCGCTTGCGACTGGAGACGCGTTGGTCGCAACGTCAGGACACAGCAACGCAGCCGTCGGCAACTTGCACGCTGACAGCCAGACCGTGGCAACGTGGGATTCGGGCTTAATCTTCGGTTACACTCATGAATTCGGGAACGGACGCGTTTACTACCAAGCAACATATTCAGACGAGACTCCTTCTGCACTGCCGCCACCTCCACCACCTCCGCCACCGCCACCGCAGGATAACGAAACCGTAGTCCGTATACAACCAGAAAACATGACCGTCAAGAAAGATGACGTCTTCGCCGTGAACGTCACGATCGAAAACGTCCCAGCAGACCCAGGCATCATGGGCATACAGTTTTCCTTAATTTGGGATCCCACGATTTTGACCGCTGTGAAACTGACTGACGTTGTGTTCCACGAAGTGACACCTTCCGCAGAGTATGACAACATATGGCAACTGCAGAACACCATAAGCCAAGGCCAAGCAAAGTACGCGTACACTTGGCAGGATGCCAGTAGAGCACGAGCTGGAGGCTACCTTCCGATTTCTGGCAACCATACCGTGGCAATGATAGAATTCAAAGCCCTCAACGAAGGCACGACGAGTCTGGGCCTATGGACTTTGATCGTCGCAGACCCGAATGGTGAGCGATTAGGCTACATATATTTCGATTCAACTGTCAACGTCATCGACTGCGTGGTCGCAGACACAAACAGCGACGGCAAAGTGGACCTGTACGATGCGTTGTCCATGGCGGGACATTTTGGCTGCAGAATCGGTGATGCCGATTGGAACGATAGTATAGACATGAACGGTGACCTGCAAATCGACATCTACGACGTAATTATCCTGGCATCTGCCTTCAGAGTATAATAGCGCGCGCTAGAAAGAAGAGATCTCCGAAAATTAAGTGAAAAGCCCATTTCTTGGTTGGGCTACCGCTTGGATCCCCAGACGTTTTCGAATTTCTCTTGCAAGCGTTTCGCCATAGTGAACGCGATAATTGTCTGTTATCACAAGTCTAGGTCTTGATCGTTTCACGTACTCAAGCAGCCCGTCGAAGTCAGAGTGGTCGCTGAGGGCTACCAAGTATTCTTTATCGCCTGTTTGACGTACTGCACTGTAGAATTCCCATCCGCTCACGCAGACACGGAAGTTATCGAGGCCTACGTGGTTTCGGGAGTGCATGTGGTAGAAACCGATGTATGGAGTGTTTTTTTCGAGCAGTGTGAAAGCTTGGAGTTCGTTTTGAAGGACAAGTTTGCCGAGGCGCATTTTGTGTTTTTCGCACACGCGACTGATGTGGTACACGTTTTCTGGAACGACGAAGGGCACGTTGATGTTTGCCGTGTTGAGTATTTGCATCACTTCCTGAATCTTGCCATGATAACCAAAAATGTACACTGGCCCTTGTTTTAGCCCTCGTTCCACGAGCGTGATTAGCGAGTTGTGAGTGTCCCCGTGGAACCTGCGTCTGCAATGTGGACTGCCATAGGTTGCTTCGATGACAAGGATGTCGCTGTCAAGGACAGGTGTCTCATCGATGCGAAAATCACCGGTGAAAACGATGCGTTTGCCTTCACGGTCTTGGACCAACACTTGAGCGGCACCGAGGATATGGTCAGCCTTATACAGAGTAATTTTTTCATCATCGTACTCCAATGTCTGCTCGTAGTCTAGGGCTTGCACGTTGCCGCGGCGGAGGTAGCCCTGTCCTTGCATCGCGTCGATCAAGTCTTTCGTGCCCCTGGTCATGAGGGTTCTCTGGCCTTTCCTGAGGCTTTGGGGTAAGCCTGCCATGTGGTCGGCGTGAGCATGAGTAACAACACGTACCGGGCGTGTTTCGTCGTAGGCATCGCAAGCCGTGTGCTTGCCGAGAAGTACTGCGCCTTTTTCTGTAATCGACGCTTTTTCGCTCACACCCTTCACCCCGAGGTCAGTATGCGGTTAGATACTCAACTATTTTTCTGGGGTCTTCGGTCCTTATTTTGACTCTTATGGGTCCGAGGGGAGATTCGTTTGGTTCGGTTGCGAAGGAGACGTGTCCAGCGTAGGCTACTTGCTTATTCAAACAGAAGTTGACGGAATTATTTTCTGCTCCGCGGATCAGGACGGTTCTTGCGGCGGCTCGAATGTGCTCTCTCTGTAATAGGTTGCGCAGTTTGATAAGGGCTTCTTGTCCTTTTGATTCGGCTTTCAGGAGGAACCCTTTCCGCAAAGGTCTTGTCTGGATTTTCACGGGTCCGAACATGTTTTCGACTGCTTGCTTCACTTTGTCTTCGGTTTCGGTTGGGTTGATTTCGGCTTCAACGTGGACGGTTACGTCATCCATTCTTGTTCCACTGCTTCAAGGGTTTCTCTGATGTCAACTTTCACGGCGCTGATCGGTCCCTGGTTTATTATCATTCTTTCAGCCATGGCTATAGCGTTGCCTAAGCCGACGCTTAGTTCTCGCATGTCCCGCTCGTTGAAATCTTCCCAGTTTTTCGGGTCGTCTGGCCTGGCCCGGTTGAAGAGGCGTTGAAAACGAGTTTCCGGGCCTGCGTGAACGCCGATATGTGTGAACTTGGGCAGGTTCCTTTTCAACTCGTCAACTTCGTCGAGGCTTCTTATTCCGTCGACGATTACTTTGCTGCCTTTGGCAGCGGCTATTCTGGGGAGGCATTTCTTGGCCACGACGGCTGGTCCTTCTTCGCGCCTCAACGCAAGCATGACTTTGCCGATGTTTTCAGGGGTCAGTTCGAGTTTTCTTTTTTTCGTCTCCTCTCGGACTACGTCGCCCATAGAGATTACTTCGTAGTCTTGCTCTTCCGCCACGTTGACCACTAGAGATTTGCCTGACCCGGGCATGCCTGTTAAGCCTAGAACTAGTTTATCTCCTTTCATTTTATGGTCTCGCCTGTTGTGATTGACAGATAGTCTTTTACATGTTAAAAGCATTTATGAAATGAACGAGTCAAAACACACTGGTTGGTCGGTCAAGATTGTCTGAAATGGTCAGGAGTTTCATAGCTTTCGACTTGGACAGTGACTTCGTACGGAAAAAGTTGACGGAGATTCAAACGTTGCTCGTCAAGACGGGCGCCGATTTGAAGGTGGTTGAGCCTCAGAACATTCATGTCACGATGAGGTTTCTCGGCGACGTGAGCACGGATAACGTTGAGAAGGTTTACGAAGCGATGAAGAAAGCATTGTTCGCGCCCTTCGGCGTGAAGATTCAGGGAATCGGAGCCTTTCCAGACGTGAGGTATCCGCGCGTCGTGTGGGCAGGAATCACTCATGGCGCGAACGATCTACGAAGCATCAGCAGTCAGTTGGAGCCACATTTGATGGCTTTGGGGTTTGCGCCTGACCCTAAAGGGTTCAGTCCGCACTTGACGATTGCGCGGGTCAGGGGCGGAAGGAACAAGGCAGAGTTAGCGAAATTCATCACTGACCGCAAGGATTTTGATTTTGGAACGATCATGGCGGCATGTTTACGGTTGAAGAAGAGTCATTTGACGCTGACGGGTCCGATTTACTCGACGCTGAAAGAGGTCTGTCCGCCTGGGTGAGAGAAGGATCGGCTGATGAAAGATAAGACCGCCGATGTTTTAGCAGTTGTTCTGAAGGAAGTCACTCCCGACGCGGGTGAGCGGAGCAAGATTGAAGCGGTGGCCAAGAAGCTTGAGAAGAAAGTCACTGCGGCAGCTCAGAAGCTTGGTGTGGAAGCAAATGTGCGTGTTGAGGGCTCGATTGCCAAAGACACTTGGATCAGCGGTGAGCCAGACGTTGACGTGTTCATGTGCATTCCCAAGTCGATACCGCGGGCTATGCTTGGCGAGGTCTGTTTGAAAGTTGCGAAAGAAGCAATGAAAGGCGCGAGGCAGGTTGAACGGTTTGCTGAGCATCCGTATCTTGAGGCTTTTGTTGACGGCGTGCGCGTTAATGTTGTTCCTTGTTATGATGTGAAACCGGGCGAGTGGCTCAGTGCGACGGACCGGACGCCGTTTCACACGGATTACGTGAACGCGCATCTGACGGTTGACAAGCGCAGTGAGGTGCGGTTACTGAAGAAGTTCATGAAGGGCATAGGCGTCTATGGGGCGGAGATTAAGGTCGGCGGGTTCAGCGGTTACCTCTGTGAGTTGCTGATTTTGCATTATAGGTCGTTTTTTGAGACGGTTGAGGCGTTTGCTGGGCACAGGCAACGATTGGTCATCGACATTGAAGGGTTCTATAAGGATAGGGAGAAAGAGTTGGACCTGTTGTTTGATGAGCCATTGGTTGTTGTTGACTCGGTTGATAAGGCGAGGAACGTGGCTTCTGCGGTTCGGGAACAGAGGCTTTACGCGTTCATTGCTGCTTCACAAGCTTTTCTGAAGAATCCTAATCACAATTTCTTTGAGCCTAAGAAGACGATTCCGTTTGCTGTTACAAAGATGAGGCGAGAGTTGAAGAGGCGGGGTTCAAAGATCGTTTTCGTCGTTTTCGGCAAGGTTGGTGTGGTTCCTGATATTTTGTGGGGGCAGTTGTACAAGAGTCAGCGGAGTTTGAGGAAGCTGGTTGAGCTCAGTGGTTTTGGGGTCCTGAGGGATCTTCCATGGAGCGATGAGAAGGGTCGGAGCATGTTTGTTTTTGAACTGGACGATTGCTGCATATCGCCGGTTAAGCTGCATTTGGGTCCCCCGTTGGACAAGGAGAAAGAGTGTGAAAGGTTCATTCAGAAGCATTTAGGCAAGCCGAGTACGTTTTGTGGACCTTATGTTCAAAACGGCAGATGGGTTGTTTTGGTGCAGAGGAAATACACTGATGCTTGTGTTTTATTAAAGGAGAAGTTGAAGGATGGCGGGAAAAATGCGGGTGTTGCTGAGGGGATTTCGTTGGTGTTGAAAAAGAGGGTTTTCAAGGTTTGCGTGAATGAGCAAATTGCTGGGATCTACGGGAAGAATAGGGAGTTTGCGGTGTTTTTGACCGAGTTCTTGGTTGGCAAGCCTAAGTGGCTAGTAGCCGCCTAGCGCGAGAGCGATTATCGTTATTCCCAGCAGCCATGTGTAGATTGCGAAGTAATGGAATTTCTTGGATTTAACTGCTTTTGAGACTATTCTGATGGCGATGTAGCCCACGATCATGGCTATTGCCACGCCTACGAGCACTGCAGGGTAGCCTATTCCCGAAAGGGCGATTTGGCCCCGGGTCTTGTATGCTTCCACAGCAGTGTCGCCCAATATTGCTGGAATGGAGAGTAAGAATGAGAATTTGAAGGCCTTTTCTCGTTTTAGCCCGAGAAGCAGTGCGGTTGAGATTGTGGCTCCGCTTCTTGACAAGCCTGGGAATATTGCGAGTCCTTGGGCGACGCCCATCAGTAAGGCTATTCTGTACGTGACGTTGTCCGCGTCTTCTTTTCCTGTTCTTGAAGTGTAGACCAAGGTTGCGCCGATGATGAAGGTTATGCCGATGATGAGGAGTCGTTGAAGTGTGTCTTCGAGAAGTTGGACGTAGAGGAGCCCGATTATGGCGGTAGGGACGGTTGCGACTATTATGGGCAGGACGAGTTTTCCGGCTTCTGATTTGAGGTCTCGGTGGACTAGTGCAGATAGGATGTTGATGATGTCGTGTCGAAAGTAGAAAATGACGACGATCAGCGTGCCTAGATGAAGAATGAGGTTGAATAGTGGTGTGGTTGTTAGGCCTAGGTAGTGTTCGGCGATTTTGAGGTGTCCGGTGCTGGAGATGGGGAGCCATTCGGCTAAGCCTTGGATTAGTCCGAGAATCCCTGTGTTTGCTAGTTGGTCGAGCATATATGTTGCCTTGGTTTCGAAAGATAGGTTTGTGTTGCTTATTAATTGTTTAATGTTAGCGCGCGCGCTGAACGGTTGTTGTTTCAAGTTGGAAAGCAGGGTACCCCCCTCCCCCCTATGTTTTTTCGTGTGAGGGGTCGTGTGCAGGGTTTCTGTGAGGGTTGAGGGTGGTTCTGTAAGCGATTTTTCAGCGGGATCCATGTTGAATGTGTGCTGTTTCTGATGTGCGATGTCTAGCCTCTGCAAGCTCTCGAGCGTGGGATCCTCTTCTAAATTCTCTAGAGATAGAACTCCCATTATCACTTATTGAAGAGATTTTGACTCGTCAAGAAGTTGACCTGATCACTGAATTGCTTCTAGAAGAGATTTTGAAATCTGTTCCAGATCTTGAGCTGATCGGAAACGAGCAGTTGCCCATGTTAACGATTTCAGCATTTGTCCGTCTGAAACTTCTTCAAGGTTTCAAGCTGAGCAGGATACCCGAAGACGCATGTGAACCGCTTGACAAGCTCGCCGTTCTTCGATTTGTAAGAAAGAGGATCGTTCATTGGATTAAGCAATATTGCGCGCGCTACGAGACTTAGCCTAAAAGTCCATGCTTTTGTAAAAATTTTGCTGTAACAATCTGTCACAATCCGTTTTTTTCTGGAATTCTTGAACAGACAATTGAACTCATGGACTTTTTTAGGAAATTATGACACTCCCAAACTAGGAACGTTTCTTTAAGAATTGAGCTTCTTTTCATGGAAAAGCATGGACTATTCCTTAGAATAGAGCGTAGGAGAGTTTCATGGGTTTTTTCTCAAGGTTTTCAACGACAACAACGCCAAGCAAACGCCAAAGTCTGCGGAACCATCTTTGGGCCCAAGGACAGAAGAATAAGATGCTGGGAGTCTACCTTTCAACGGAAGATCATGACAGGCTGGATTAGTTTCTTGGTCAGTCTGCCGTTGACGAGAATGCGCGCACTACTTCATTCCGATGACAACGGCAAAATTTGCGAGAGGCGACTTCACTATGCGCTGCTTCTTGAATCCAACGTCTCTCATTATCTCTTCCAGTCTGTGAGGGCATATTGGATATTCTTCTGGATGTTTCTTTCTATATTCCTTACTCATAGCCTGCAAGGCTCGCTAGCGCGCGCATTTGGATTTCAAGAACCCTCTTTTCTATTTCCAGTAGTTCTTTCCGTCAACTTCTGAGTAAGCAGTTTCAAGTTCTGCAAGCTGTTCGGGGAAGGGTTCAAGGATAGTCTGACTTGATAGATATTCTTGCTTGAATCTCACTATCCAAGCCTTCAAAACGCTCAAGCATGCACTCAGAGGTAACCTTCCTGCCTTGTACTTTTCGATAGAATTGAGGAAGAAGGATTTCTCATCTTTTGAAAGTTGATGTGAGAAATATCCCATTATCTTTGACATGACGTTTATGTTTGCGCCGGCACTTGGCGTACGCGCTAAGGCATAATACAGGTGAGTTTCATAATTCTTCATTGCTTCATCAAATGCTTTGTGCTCTTGGTTTGCCGCTATTTTTCCCAAGAATCTTAGCTCCTTTTGATTATAAGCCGTAAATAGGTATTTGTTATCGGATTGAAATTTCACGAGATCTCTGACTTTGCCCGACTTCTTGACCCCTCTGAAACTGGCCAAGGTGAATAGCTTCGTAAGAAAATGTTCGTTTATCCGCGGATTAAGCAGGCGGCGTTCATCTTCAATGGCTAGATTAGGGAATTTCTGGAGAACTGCTTCTCCGAAGAATCCTGGGCTTTTGCCTACTGATGCGACTTTTTCGATGCTTGGATACACTTTTACGTTTTTGAAACCGCTGCTTGGAGATCCGCTCTTAAGTATGAAGCCGTCAACTGCATCCAAAGAATCCAAGAAGGATTTTGAAAAAGTCTCCATTTTCTCTGTATAATCTATGCCTGTTGCAGGTTGTAGGAGTCTTTTTTCTCCGTTCACTAATACTATCCGAATAGGATCCCGCGGGACGCCAAGTCCTATTTCAACTTCCGGGCAAACAGTGATGAAACTCACGTATGGTTTGAGTTTTTCGACAAACTCGCTGGCAATCATCTGGGCGTTCCATCTAACGGGTTCAAAAGCGATGCATTTGGAGACCACAACTGTAGGTTTCGGGAACTCTCTCAATTTAGACACCTGTAAAGACATCAAGACTTGGATATTATATTCAGATGTTATGTTGGGCTTTTCATAAGTCTTTATTCGCCAAAAAACAGACTGTATTGGTGCAATAATGCCGAAGCTGGTGCCGAGAATATGAGAATCGGTTATCCATGCATTAACATGACTGTCGGGTGCAAGGGCGACAGGACCTTCAGACTGAAGTCCTACTCCGAATGGCGAGTAAGAGAGACTGTCAAAAACAATCTTGATTGTCTGCTCAGAGTGTTGAGGTTTAACGAAGAGCACAATATACTTTTTTTCAGGATAACCTCGGATCTTGTTCCCTTTGCCTCACACCCCGTGAACACGTTTAATTGGCAAGACTATTTTAGATCTGAATTTGATGATATCGGTGACTTCATCAGAAAGAGCAGAATCCGAATATCGATGCATCCGGATCAATTCACACTCATCAACTCCGTTGACAAGGACATCTTCGAAAGAAGCTGCAAAGAACTTGCATATCATGCGCAGATCTTGGATTTGATGAATCTTGACACATGCACGAAGATCCAAATCCACGTAGGCGGAGTCTACAAGAACAAAGAGAAGAGCATGAACAGATTCGTCAAAAGATACTTCCGACTTGATTCTTCGATACAGTGCCGCCTCGCAGTCGAGAATGATGACAGGTTGTACAACGTAGCAGACTGTCTCAAAATAAGCGGCGAAACTGGAATGCCAATGCTCTTTGATGTGTTCCATCACAGTGTCAACAGGACTGATACAACCGTAAACGGAGCTCTCAGGCTTTCCAGCAAGACTTGGAACTTGAAAACGGACGGTATTCCAATGGTGGACTACAGTTCTCAAAGAATCGGCGGTTCACCCCGCCAGCACGCTGAGTCAATTGAACTACGCCAGTTCAAAAACTTTCTGAAAGAGACTTTTCCCGTCGATTTCGACTTGATGCTAGAGATAAAAGACAAGGAAAAAAGTGCCATCAAGGCTGTGGAAGTGGCGTCGCGCGATTCTCGGTTTTTGAAGACGATAGAAAATTGGAGTGGAAGCGAAAGGAATGACAAGTCTTAACTGTCTTCCAACAAACCTAACATACGCTGTTGGGTGTAAGCTTTGACTGTTTTGCGATTGCCGAGAATGAAGAAGAGTGAAATAGAAAGGCTGATCAAGGAGCAGTTCTTGTGTAGAATTGCCTTCAAAGGTGAAGAATACCCTTACGTAGCACCTTTCCAGTACGTGTTTGCGAACGGAACCTTGTATTTTCACTTCACGGCTTACGGGCGAAAAATGAGACTGATTGACAAGCACGAAAAGGTCTGTGTTGAGATAGAGCAGTACAATTCTGATCTGAGCCGGTATATGTTCATAACCTTGAAGGGCAAGTTGAGAATCGTGACTGATCCTGTTGAGAGAGCCGAAGCTATCCAGAAAATGAGGGACTTCGGGAAGAAAAGGCTTTCACGCAACTTCCTTGCCGCTCATGGCTTAAGAGCCGATGCGCACTGGGACTCACTTGCCGCAGAAGAACCTATTGTCATCGTTAAACTTGATCCCCTCGTTGCAGAATCGGGCCTCAAATCTCCGGAACTTAAGTGAGTGCGCGCATCAAACACTCAAACAAAATCAGTTCTTCATCTCTTTCTGTAGACCCTGATAACGAGTGGTATGGCAACGGCGAGATACGCGAAGTGAACTGTCAACCTTGCCCATTCAGCTCTGACTGTGTAACCAAACATCACCGCAAATACGGATCCGACTATGCCCTTATGATGAAAAGGACTATCTTGAGAAATGCCCAGCACATACGCGTTCTGCCCCAACCAACCCCATGCAGATGATCCGGTGTATTCTATCAGTTCATGCACACCGTAGCCAGCCAAACCACCGGCCAGCAACACAAGCAAAATACTGGTGAAATAGAAAAATCGTCTCACATTGATTTTCTTCCCAACAAAGAACACTACATACGCCAAGGCCAAAGAGGTCAATGTTCCAAGCAGTAGTCCCGCGACTGTGGCAGCCGGATCAGTCACAAGATATGGCGTCAAGAACAACACGGTTTCTAAGCCCTCACGAAAAACGGCGATAAAGGCGAACGAAACCAACCCGAAAACTGCTCCTCGAGTGGTTAGGATTTCAACTTTCTTCTCAACCTCTGCCCTAAGCTCCTTGCCCTTTGTAGCCATCCAATATATCATCGAAGACAACACGGCAACGGCGATGAGCGCTGCAATTCCTTCAAAAAGCACCTGAGTAGATTCGGGCAATATTCCGTAGGTCCACCAGATAGTGGCTCCTAGCGCGACGCTCGCTGCTGTCGACAAAATGACGCCGTACCAAACATAGCGTGTTAACGGATTTCGTCCAGTGCGGGCCAGATATGCCAAGACCATCGAAGTTATCAGAGCGGCTTCCAACACTTCGCGAAAGGTTATAAGATATTGTCCAAGAACCATGACTTTTCCCTTTTGGGCTTTGATTCTCCCCAATTGTAGCGTGTGCGCTATATTCATTGCCCTTACTTTTCTACAAAGCTCTCAATTCGGTTTCCAAGCCACTATTTAGCGAGCGCTCCAATAACAACAACAGACTGCAAAGCAAAGCCTATATTGCGCGCGCTAACACAACATCACATCATCACATATAGTCCTCATGACCACATTCAAGTCCGGAATATCCTCCGTTCTAGCTCTCTTCCTTATCACGGAAATCCTGTCTCCTCTCGAGTTCCTTCTTCCTGAAGGAAGGGTCTTTGTGGTACTTAGTCTTGTACCACTTCCTCTTTGCCTTCCTATCTGAAATTGCACTCTTCCAATTGAACATCCTGTAGATCTTAAGTCTCTGGTTTCTCTTCTGTCCGAGAATAGAGTTGAGGATGAAGCGCGCGCCATTCTTTAGCCTGCAGAGGATTCGTCTATCCGCCCATTCTTCATTAAGTATGTCTTGTCAGCAAGCTCGGTCAAGTTTGACACATGGCTCGATATGAGCATAGTCTTTCCATCGTCTCTGAGCTTCCCAAAGTAATCGGTGATTGCCTTTGCTGACTCTTTGTCAACGAACGTCAAAGGTTCATCTGCAATTATTATATTTGGCTTAGTGATGAGAGCGCGGGCTACGGCTACTCTTTGTTGTTGCCCTCCCGAGAGCTGTTCCACTCCGAAATATGCCCTCTCCGCGAGCCCAAGGACTTCGAGCAACTGCAAAGCTGGATCCCTGAATTCATCCGGATTGACGTTATGACTCATAAGCGGAATCATAACATTTTCCAGAGCGTTCAAGTTAGGTAGGAGGTTAATATGTTGAAAAATGAAACCTACGTTTTCGCGTCTGAACACAGCCTTCCATCCATCAGAATAAGACGTGATGTCTTCATTATCTATCAAGATTCGACCTTTGGTAGGCGTTAAGAGCTGCCCAACCATACTCATTAACGTAGTTTTTCCACACCCGCTTGGTCCGACGAAGACCGTTATCTCCCCGTTTTCAGCCACTACATTCGCGTCTATCACGGCTTCAACTTGAAACCGCTTTCCCTGATTGTATATCTTTTTCAAATTAACGGTTTCAATCATGCTCTTGCACCGCGCATTGCCAAGTCTGGATCGACAGTGGCGTTGAGCCATGACGGGACAACAGTGGCAAAGAGCAAGGGGACGATGGTGATTGCATATGTTATCAATACTGTTTGAAGGCTAATGTGCACAGGTACTGAGAAGGCGGGATAGAGGACAGCCCAACCTAATAAGAAATCTCTAAACACCGGTGCACCTAAGACTGTGTCGAAAAAAATCCCAGACGCGATTCCTATTGATCCAGCAAGTACCCCGAGTATTAGACTTTCAATAAGCCTAACCTGAATTATGTCAGAGGTGGAAAATCCCAGAGCTTTTAATAGTCCCACTTCAAATTTCGATTCATGTCCGACAACAACTGTCTGATTGAAAGCCACAATAGCTGCAGAAACAAGAACCGTAAACCAAGTAATGGAGAAGAAACCGGACCTGGCCCCATAGGTAGTTTCTTGCGCCTTAAGAAGAATATCCTTGGTTAAGACTCGTACGTTGGGCAGTTCGCTAATCTCGCGGGCTACAAAGTTTAACTGTGTCACATAATATGCCTTGTTAACGTCTTCGGTGTACACCAACAGATCGGTCACCTTGCCCTCAGGGATACCGAAAAATAGTCTTGCATCATTTTCACTCATCAATATCATGTCCGCGTTATAGATACTGGACTCAGAAGAAAAGACTCCTCTAACTTTGTACTGTCGAACTTGGTTCGATTCGGTCAGTATTGCAAGCCAACTTCCGACTCTAGCTCCCGTCAAATCCGCAACCGCTTTTCCAATAACCACCGAATTGTTTTCTTGCGAATCAAGAAACGAGCCTGATACAAGTGGATACGCAGAAGCTGGGTTCACTACTGGATTGTCCAAGTCGATTCCCACGATGACAAGAAGAGTGTTGCCGATATTTCCATATCCCCATATTCTCTCCTCAACTGCTTTGACTCCCAGAGTTTTTTGAATATAGTAGATGTAACTAGTGTTTATGAGTGATTGCCGACCAGCAAACATTCCTTGAACAGTAAGATCAGGAGCATACTTCAAACTGAGTTCTCCCTCTCGCACGAGTCCTTCTTTCATGAAAGATACTGAAGCAAAAATGAAAGCGGCTATTGAGAGACTGACTATTATGACTAATGTTCTAACCTTGTATCTCTTGATGCAATTCAGTGCATAGTTTGCGAGGTTTCTGAATCGATTCTTCATCTGCTACCCCTCAACTTGATTTTGTAACTAAGGAGGCCGATGAAACCGTTTTCCAGCCCTGATTCAAAAGTTACTTCGTTAAGGCCGAACATGCTTGATAGTGGTTCGACCCATTCCGCTCCAGAAGTAGACACTACGTTCAAGCGGACGGTTGAATTTTCAGGGCTTGCAAAAATGGGTCCTATTGCCCTGTTATTGCAGCGAATGTTAAGATACCCTGTTGACTCCCAGGATTGAAACACCAGTTCCAAGACTAGAATTGCTGGCTCGTAGCTAGAGTAGTTAAACCTGACGAACGCTATCCGCCCAGGCACCACTGTTATGTTGCCCTCAGCGTACTCTTTCTCAACGTACAAGCTAATTCTATCTTTTTGGTTTGAGGAACCCAGGTAAGAAGTGAAATCAACGAGTATCACCAGCAAAATAAGCACTAAAGCTACGCCTGCAGCCTCCACAGCTATGAGCTTCTCTAACTTCAACTATTCACCGCCTCACCAGTCCACTTTTACAACGTTTCATAGTTTTATTGTGTACAGGAAACTTGACTCTCACCGATTTTTTCGCGTGCGTGCTTTATGATATTAGTGCCCTATCCTTCCAGATAAGAGTTGTTTGATTGGATCTGCAGGTCTTTTTGCCAAGAACCAACGCAACAATATTACATCTCAGGATTTCCTGGAAGTGGATTGACTGACATCTCAAGTCTTTGAAAACAAGCCTGCTAAAAGAGAAAAAGGGAGGCTATTTTATTATTAAGGGGCGCATCATTTCGTTGTCTTCGTGGTCAATGATGTGGCAGTGCCAAACATAGCCCTTTCCTGCAGTCGGATCAAATGGATAGGCCGTACCGTCCTGCTGCGTGAATCTGATTCGGATTATCGTCACTTCACCTGGATGCATCTGTAGTGTATCTTTCCAACTCATTTCTTCCGGAGTTGCTGCGGTAATTTTGCCCTTCAAGTACGGTGTCGGATCTAGAGGTACTGGTATGTAGGATCCAGGGAATGGCGGTATTACTGCAAGATTAGTGACTGGATCAATCTGTAATGCAAGCCATGCTGCTTGGAACGCGGCGACATCGAAACTCTGACGGCTGACCAGTTGGAAAGTGGCAAGGTGAGTATGAATAGGATGAGTGTCGGCTGTCAAGTTGATGATGTACCAGTCCTCTGTTGATCCACTCGTGGCGTTTTCAGTAGCGTCGCCCCAGTAGTATTGACCGTTTATCACAACCATCAATGGTCCTGCGACACCCATTATTTCGTTCAGTGTGATGAATCGTTTGTTTGCAGCTGCTGGTGCTGCCAATGTCGGAAACGCGGCTGTAAGAGTGGGGTTGAGCGAAGCTGGCAAGGTGATTGGGCCTGCGACTCCTTGTGTTACGGCTGTCCCAACTGCTTTGACTGTGAACTGCATGATCTGACCTGTTGTCTGCGGGTTTGGTTGAGCTCCATTTGGGAACGGTGCTTTTGCTTTGTTTTCCATGATTATTTTTGTACCCGGCGCAATTGCAGAGAAGTCCACTAGTATGTCTGCACGTTCACCTGGTGCAATTGTAATTGTTGTCATTGGCACTGGAGCCTTTATATATCCGCCGTCAGCGCCGATTTTGATGAAAGGTATTTTTAGCCCTGTTATCTGGGCTTTGAGAGTCAGTGTATAGAAGCGAGCGTTTGAACCATCGAGCAGTCTGAATCTGTACCATCCCGGAGTTACGTCTAGATTGGGCCAGACTTTGCCGTTAACCATAATGGTGTCTCCGAAGAATTCTGGGAACCAATACGGATGAATAGTGGGGTTAATGCCTAATTCTGGGAACCAAAGTTGGCCATTGGCCTTGAATGTGCGGTCTTGAATTGCTATAGGTATTTCCGAGACTCCGTACTGGAACGTTGAAGTCATGTACGCATCGAAACTTGCAGCAGGATCTCGCAGCAGGTAATAACCCGCGAGACCTGACATTACGTTAATTCTCGTTATGCCTAGAGCATGGTCATGGTACCATAGTGTGTTGGCTTCCTGGGCGTTGTGGTAGTAGTAAATGGCAGAGTTAGCAGGCACTGCTGTCCCACTTGTAGCGTAATGAGGACCCCTCGTTCCCGCGTTTGTCCACCAGGCGTCTGGTCCTCCATCGAAGTCAGCAAGCACTTCGGCACCATGAAGATGAGGCACTAAAGGAACTGGTGATTGGGCGTTCAGACCATTCGGGTTCAGTACGCTAACTGTGCCATCAAATCCTGGCGGATACGCCGGATACGTACCAACCTGGGAAAATATGTCGCCTTGAGGGAAAGCTCCAAGGGGGTTTGCCCAGTTGAGTGTTGGATCTACAGCGAACGGTTGAGCGCCTGTTATTCCATTTATCCATGTTACGTTGATCGGCACTCCTCTAGTGGCGTTGATCGTTGCGGAAGGTGAATGGACAAAATTCGGTATTGCCGTGCCATTTGCCAATCCCAGTTGTAATAGGGTATCGCCGTATACCATCGCGTTTCCTTGGTATCCCCATACGTTTGTCAATCCAGACGGATTGCCGACCAGCGGTGTGCCTGTCGGCAGGATTTGTTGACTTGTCTGAACCATGCTGATTGTGTATTTTTCTCCCGCAGCGCCAACAGAATCGGGAACAAATACGGGCGGAACAACTAGCTGATTAATATATTTGGGAATTGTCTTCGGATCCAAAGTTACAGGTGCTGCTGGTTTAACGGCGAAGGTTGTTGAGTATCCGTAAATTAGTGCTGGCAAGAGTATCACTAGAACTAATGGTATTAGAACTGCAATCTTTACTCTAGCGATTTTGCGTTGCATGAAATGTTCTCCTTCATTATATCCTCAGTGGTATTTTGCAGCAAGTTCTATATAAGCTAATATAGAACATACTTCTAGGGCGCGCGCCCGCATTTTGTGTTTGTTCTGTGTTCGCCCGCGCGATGGTCTGAACTAGCATGTCTCAAGTGTCTTTGTTGATGACGGTAATGTTACCTCCCGATGGGAATCCAGTGAAGGGCACTCCATCAGTGAAGTAGCTACAATATCCTCCTGGTGTGTCGTAGAGTCCTGTGCAGAATATTTCGAGTCCCGGATTCCTAGCTGAAGGACTCAGGTTTCCGATGGCGATACCGGGTAAACCTACAAGCTCACGAATTGGGTCAACAGCATTTTCTCTATTTGCCCAAGAAACTTCGCTGGCAAAACAGGAAATAGAAACAAAAGTCACTAACGCAGCGATGGCCAAGAGAATTGTTCTTGCTCTCAATTACGCTCGTTTCCTCTTCTCGATCTATTGACAGAGTGTCCTCATAACCTTTTCCCGCGCGTTAGAACCATGTCACCGCAGGACCTACAACCATTTGAACAACCAGCAGTACTGCACCGACAACTGCGAGGACTATGCTGGCAATCATAGCTTTTGAAAGCACTCTGTAACTCTCGGCTTGAATATCAATTGCTCGCGATGATCTCTTGAAAAGGAAGCTCCAAATGACAAGAGCCATTGAGACGGCGTATGCAGGAATTACTCCCATCAAGAGCGGCATTTGATATGTTACATAACAGAAGGGGCAACCAATTCCAAACAAAGTGCTGGCTGGATTAGAGTAGATGACCATGCAACAGGGCACAACAAGTGGCTGAAGCAAACCAAAGAAAGCAACGTCTAACAGCGCATCGACGAAAAGCAGTGGAATCAGCAGAACAAACCAGCGCGAAAGCAGCCTCATCATGGGAGTGCTCTTCATCTTTCTGTTTAGAAAGTCGATAAAAAGCCAACCCCCAAATGCAAACATCGTAAAGAGTTTTACCCCAAAGTCTGTCCATGAAAAGGGCGAGCCCGCTTGAAAGACCCCGAACTCGCACATAGCCCCGGGTACTGAAGGAATCAACGAGATAACTGTGACAAAAAAAAGAGGGATTGCCAACACTCTTGTTCCAAGAGTCATCCAACCGACCGTGGAGACCAAATAGAAGTCCTTCTCCAATTCATATTTCTTGTCACTTTCTATGGTCCTTTCAGCTTCTCCGATCTTGTAGGCTTTGTAGGCAGCATAAGTGCCAACCGTAAGAGCGAATATTGCAATAGCCAGGTCCACCACAACGTAGAGGTTTATGATCAAGTGTTCTTCCTCGAAACATGAATCTGACTGAATACCCTTGCCTTAACTCTATGTGGATATCCTCCAATTTAAGGATGGATAGAAGAAAGCTCTTTCCTTCGCGCAGTGTTCTGTTGTCTGTTTCAGGGTTTTCAGCGTTCTCATAATTCTTATATTTGCAGGTAATCATTGGTAACACTCGTGTTTATGTATATGGCAAACCCAACGCCGTCAAAATCACCAAAACATGATTTCTCCAAACCGATTATCAAGATTGCTGTGACGGTTTCGATAGCGGTGGTAATCCTTGCTGTTGTCATCCTAGCGATTCCAAAGCTTCAAGAACAAATGTCCTCCAAACCAACGCCACAATTCACGATAACTTCAAAAGTCAATTGGTGGACAAGAGACGAAAGCCTAGATGGAATTGGCGGTGAGCAAGTTCTTCACGTGAAAGTTGCAGTTAAGAATTATGGAGAAGTCGCAGGAGTTTGCCAGCTGAATGTAAAAGTTGAGGAGTCGGGTGGACGTTCATGGATACGATTCAGAATCATATCTGTTTCTCCAGGTGACACAATTGAGGAACAATTTGACTTCCCAGAAGTAGTTGATGAAAACGTTGAATACTCAGCTTGGCTAACCGAACAATAGCGCGAGCTCTCTATGGACAAAATCTAATGATCGGTCGGTGACAATCCGTTGTTACTTGCGCTCCGTCGAAACATGCGCCAGCTTCTTCCATGCAACGATACTCGTTACGAGAACTATGACGCCTGCTGTCGCTATGCCATACAATGGCAATGCCGATGGCCCAGAGTATGTTATTCCTTTGGCTTTGAGAGGCACTAAGGCCTGCTGAACTGTCAACAGCGGGGCATTTGCTGGAACTGATGTCTTAAATGGACTGAGAGGATTGTTCGAATTGTATCCATCAGCGACGAGGAGTTCAGCGCTGGTTTGGTTGAGAGCGATCCTATTGCTTACGCAAGAATTAGTGATTTTTGAGCCCAAAACTATCAGAGTAGTGCCGGGGCTAACTGAGGATACGTTGCCATTGACTACCGATATAGATATTTTCGGCGCGGATTCGCCCCACCAACTGTCAAGCGCTTCAATGCCGAGATTCGGATGAGCTGCCACAACTCTTAGCATACAGCCCGAACAACATGCCCACACCCGCAGGTCAGTGGACGTGTCAATTATCCTGTAGTTAACGTCAGATTCCGCTGAAATAATCATTCCACACGCCTCACATCTGGACTTCCCATAGTTCTCAAAGTAAAAATATCCCAAAGCCCCAAACAACAGCACCGCAATCAAGACAACAAGCCCGGTAGCAACAACCTTTCTCATGCTGATCGTCTGATATAAAATGATCCGAACGTATAAACATTCTTTTGGCGCGCGCTCAGCGCGGCTTCCAACACTTCGCGGAAAGTTATAAGATACTGTCCAAGAACCATGACTCTTCCTTTCCAGGCTTTGATTCACTCCAATTGTAGCATGCACGCTATATTTACTGCCCTTGCTGTTCCATACAGCTCTAACTACCGTTTCCCAGACACTATTTGGCGAGCACTCAAATAGGAACAAGCTGCAAAGCAAAACCTATATTGTTGTGGCTTGTAAGGCAAGCAAACCCAGTGAGACAATGGATCTAATAACAATAGTCCTAATTGCCATAGGCTTGGCAATGGATGCTCTTGCAGTTTCAATAGCCAAAGGAATAGTAGTAAAGCATCAAAGGCGAAAAACGGCTTTGCTACTAGCTTTGTTTCTTGGGGGTTTTCAAATGCTAATGCCTGTGATCGGATGGTTGGCAGGGACTACCCTTGAGGCAGTAATAGTGGGAATAGACCATTGGATCGCTTTCGGTCTCTTAACGTTCATTGGTTCCAAAATGGTTTACGATTCTATAAGAAAGGAAGAAGGGGAAAAAGAAGAAGGTCTCAGGCTTCACTCCTTGATGACCTTAGCTGTAGCCACAAGTATTGACGCTCTGATGATTGGCTTGAGTTTCGCATTTCTTCAGACACAGATCTTGGTGCCAATTCTTGTGATTGGATTCATAACCTTCTTCCTTTCTCTGATGGGCTTTTTCTTTGGTTGTGGTCTTGGACGAATTTTCGGAAACAAAGTCAAAATCGTAGGAGGGCTCATATTGATCGCAATAGGAATACGAATAATTCTGGAACACCTGGCGCAGTAGTCAGCGCGCGCGGTAAATGGTGGTAGAACTGCATTGATTATAGCATGGCATCTTCGCGTGCATTGCCGTTCTTTAAAGGTTAATTAGCCTTCGACCACTAGTTTCTCAACGGGTTTAGGCGAGGTATGATGGCATGAGTGGTTATCCTGCTGGGAGCGTACAAGACCGGGAAGTGTTGAAGAAGATAGATATGGAGAAACTGTTAGACTACTTCTTCCTGCAGATAAGGAATCTGTGGCGTGTCGATGGGCTGTATTTTCTGGGTATCGAAAAAAAGTTTGGGACAGAGGCAGCAACGGAAATCGACGCGGGTGTTTGGGAAGCGATGGCAAGAATAGAAGCGAAAGCTTTGCAGAAGATGTTTTGCATCGGTGAAAAGCCTGAAATAGCGACGATCATAGGCTTGTTGGAGAAATCAAGTTGGGCGATGGATCAGCCGTTCAAGACTGTTGAAATCGGCAGTAAGAAGGCAATTTTGAGGATTGATCGGTGCAGGACGCAGGAGACTCGTGTGAGCAAAGGGTTGGAGGAGTTTCCTTGCAAGAAGGTCAGGTTTGCTTATCTTGAGAATTTTGCGAAGGCGTTGAATCCTGAGGCAAAAGTGGAATGTTTAGTCTGTCCGCCAGATAAGCATCCGAAGGATTCATGGTGCAAATGGGAATTTACAGCATGATTTTCGGAATCTTCGTCCTTTTTCTTTCTTGAAATAGCAGGGCATTTTCTACTTGGCGTTTTTGTCCGTCTGCATTATACCCCAGAAGTTGCCTTCTGGGTCTTTGAAGTATGCCATCCAGCCTACTCCTGGAACAGGCATTTTTGGCCTGAAAATTGACCCGCCATTTTTCTCGATTTTCTTTATGTACTCGTCAACTGATGGAACATCGATCGTGTTTACTGTTGAAGGCTCAGCTTCAGTTCTTTTTCCTAATCCGCCGTCAATGCCTGGTTCTTTCTCGTTTCCGGTCATGATTAGCCAGTACTCCATTGGGCCTTTCCATTTTTCGATTTTCCATCCGAAGACTTTTTCATAGAATTTGATGGCTCTTTCAGGTTTTTCGGCATCTATCTCGAAATGAACGACTCTTGGCATTTCTATCACCAACGCAGATACGTGAGATGCTCGTCGATGATATATGGATTCCCAGACTACGAGTAGGGC
>Ga0315294_10000548_pt1 | contig 40531 bp, 93 predicted proteins | sample YL17G13_40_MG_FD_203626 | JGI IMG/M metagenome (GOLD analysis project Ga0315294, IMG submission 203626) | Sediment microbial communities from Yellowstone Lake, YNP, Wyoming, USA - YL17G13_40 | ecosystem: Environmental > Aquatic > Freshwater > Lake > Sediment | place: USA: Wyoming | collected... | reverse complement strand
GAACTATCGACCTCACTAAATTCGAAGGCAAACTTATAGTTGAAGTGAACGCACGCAATGAGATGGACAATGACGATTGGTCACTTGCGGATCACCATGGAAAAGAGGGTGTCTGGTATAAAGATGGTGGATTCGAACATGAAACCATTGAGTTAGAATCGTTTAAAACTGATATAAGTGGAACGAAATTCTATGAATTGCATGTTAAACCGAGTGCGTCGGAACATCAGATAATACGCCATAAATGGCTAGTACGTTATTGGGTCTCCACTTTGGATTTATCAGAAATCAAATCAACAACGATTAAGATCATTGAATATTACAATGAACCGTGGGAATTCATAGCCGATGGCGCGTGTATTAAAGGTATTATATTAAACGAAAACACTATTGCAAACATTCATAATAGTTAAGTCGCCATCACTTCTGCAATCACTATTTGTCGTATCTGCTCATTGTAAGCCTTGTTTCTGAGAATTGCGATGAACAAAAGTATGAACTGAAAGAAAGCGTAGACGCACAAACAAACTCCATTTTCCATTATATCTCTGGCTTCTACAATTACCAACCCAGTCCGCATTTTATATCGAGATGTAAGAATCATGAACTAGAACTCAGCACGAAGGTAGCTCTTTACATAAAACAGATTTCAGCTGAAGAATTTAATGAACTCCATATCATACACAGCGTCATGGATGAATAATGCGATTCAATGTCAGTTCTAGTGCTAATTATGTGAGCAAAGCTCCTGGAGAGGCTATTGTTCAAATAAAAGCATTATTTCCTAGGCATGCTCATCGGATTCATTTGCAGTCAGAAGATATGGGCCGTTGGGCATGGAACGAAGTTTACAATTTTGCACCATGGAAAGACATAACTACTTTTTCTTCAATTTTCATCAAGAAAATGATCCGGCGTTTTAATAAATATCCAACCAAGAGGTTATATCTATTGTCTCCAGAAATCGACGGCTATGAACCAGATCAAGTGCGTAATTTCCTATATGGGGCAAATTCACATAGGTGGTGTCTCTATTTCATGCCACCTATGGGATTTCAGATGAAGATGAACACACTCATTGTCAGGCAAATTCATGATGAATAACATAGACTACAATAACATAGACTATGTAATTGCCGGTATAATCGGTGGTATCGGCGCATTGAATCTTATCGGACTAGTTATTCTATATCTCTACATCAGGCGACACAACAAGCGTTTTGAAAAACTCGAATTAGCAGTGGTTTCGGATGTCATGGAGCAGGATGGAGTTAATGTACAGGATAGAGTCTTGAAAGCTTATGATAAATTATCCAGCGGTATGTGTGCCGAACCGGCCATGCGAGAAGCTCGCAGACTATATGGTTTGCCACCGTAGATTATTTGATTCTTGCTGTATATTCATATATGAAATCAGGTTGGATTCAGGTTGGATCAAAGAAGCCGAAAGAAGGACAATGCATCCTCGGTTTTGATTCTCATCTACCGCGCCATCCATTTATTTATATCTATCGAAAAGGGCATTGGTACCTTGTGGATGAAGAACATTTTGAAGGGTGCAATGTGACCCACTGGATGCCGCTTCCAGACAAGCCGAGCAAAGTATGAACCAACAATCTCTACCACATATTCGACAAAATGGACGTGTTAATTGCCGTAAGACATATTGCGGTATACTCATCAAAACTATTCCTCGTGATGCGGCAAATATTCCTGGGATTGTTAGATATGAAATCGAACAGGGGGCTGCGCCAAGCCTCTGGTGTTCAGAATGCATCAAAGCGATGAATATTCAGCCAAGAGAAAAAACGAAGAAGGAAGTTGTGGATGAATTGCTCACTCAGATTATTGGTGCAGCTAGATATTGGGAGCATGATGATCGTACCCCCGACGTTCGTGGGAAACTCGAGGGCCTCGCCTTTAGTATCCTTGTCATAATCGATGGAGGTTCCATGGAACTGCCCGCTTTTGACCTCACTCCGTCCCCTCATCCAGATGATAAGAAATATCTCAAGGACCGAGGTGAAAACTGGTACCCAAATACCGTCATCAATGACGACGTGCAGTTACACGAGTTATTTTCTGCAAGGAAGCATAACTAATGTAGGATAATGTAGTAGAAAATAAATTAATATACATATAATTCCATCGAATATCGAGAAATATTATAAAACCGGGATACATATATTAGAATATGTATGATTAGACATGCCTTCTGAATACATATATCGAACTGTTAAAAATGGGAAGTTTAAGTACATGCAAATGTATATTCCAATTGGGTACTCGTGGGAAAGTACGGACACACACTCACGCTCGGCCGTGACTCTCATCAGTTATTCCCCGTCGGAATACCCTCTCATAAGATGGAATTGATAGTGAGAGCCATCGGTGGAGTCGTCTTGTATGATAGTGAACACGATATGCATGAGCTAATCAATGATTATCTATTCAAACCTAATGGTAGGAAGGGTAGACGTAAGGTTGGAGGGTATCGGGTTTATATCCCATCTAAGGGAGAAGTCACTATCATCCATCAATTTATAGTACGAAGGATCATGAAGGAGTAAATATGAAGAAGACCTGTCTGCTTGACCTTCCGGTGTATCCCGAAGACAGGGATGTGGCATGCGGTACTACTATAATTAGTAGTACCTATATGAAGGAGCGAGATAACCTCAAAAGCCCGGGTGAATTAAAAGAGTTCGTCAGTAGGTGGCGAAATGTGTGGTTATTGGATGGAGATTATGATACATTGAGGGATGAAGAGAAATTACTCGTTGATAACGAGATACCTCACGAGGCAGTCTACGCACAGTTGCTGAATAAGAGTAGGGACGACATAGATCTTGATGATCCGAATGTCAAAATCATGATGAATATAGCAATACCAGCGGCGCTATTGAGAGCATTCATGGTGGGAAATAAATGGGGAGTTGGGACGGATTTGGCTATGGTTCGACTTTATCTCGACCCGTTTCCGGAGCTTAATGACGCAATGCGTAATGGAAATGGGGATCCTCGACCGGCCACATGCAAAAAAATTATGGATGAATAATGCGATACCTCGAGTGTACGTTATTTATGGAGAAGATACAGGTGGCTGCACCTTAGACAGGTAACTGAGGATTCAGTCTCCTCAAAAACATCGCCTCCACATTTGCATAACCACTTTAACTCTTTCCAGTTGTAAGGTATTTTACGGTATTTCTCATCAAGTTCTTCCGAATAATCTTCCGCCATTTGTTTCGCTAGGTACTCCGAGATATACTTCTTTGATGGTTTAGGATCTTCTTCTACCATAAATTCAATATGATATCCCATAGAAACCGGAAACTCGATCACTCGTCGCGTATAATGACTGAGATGGCACGCTATGTCTACGTCAGTCCAGAATCTATGGAGCAATTCCTAATCAGCAAAGGCTTTATTAGAACGATTGTATGCCGTGAGATTGTATATTACCGACACCATGAACTTGATCCAAAGGTTGTGGTAAAGGGTTACACCAGTATTCTGGTTGATGATAATGGAAAGTCCATGGCCACCAGGGGGGCCGGACAGGATAGCATTAAAGTGGCCACCGTGGTAGAAGGTAAGAATAAGACCTATGGGATTGGAAAATTCCCGTATATCACGCGTACGGGTACTACGGAAGAGGTTCTGGCTCGCACACTACAGAGAATGCGGGCCGCATATGCTCGGGGAACCGAGTGGATTCGGGAACAAATCACTAAGGAAGTAATGTCGTCATGAATAATAATGGAGATAAGCCGGTTCGTGAATTTCTGCCTCAACTTACGTTGGAATGCAGTGTCAAGGAGAATGCAGCGGGTGGAGAAACCCTGTCATTCGTGGTCCCATTGGGACCCATTTCCCTTATTTGTATTGCCAACATTCCCGGAGAAGGAGAGACCACGGCTCCTGTCTACGTGAAGTTCAAGGTGGATACGAGACCCATGCAACAGGCCATGGGCCCACGTCCAACGAAACGAGTTCGTAGAGCCCCAATTGGCGATGGTGATGATGTCGAGTGGGAAGAGGGCGATCAAGATCAAGGATAACACCCACACGTAAACTTTGCATGAGGCGCTTCGCCCGAGAAGGGCTTGGCGCCTCATCTGTATGTAGATTCTAGTGTTCTGAGCGTATAATATATCGTGGCCATTCTTGATATGCATGGGAAGATTGGACGGCGGGCACGTGCCGTGAAGCATGTGATCGAGGTATACAAGTCCGTCATCATGCGTCCGAAATTCGGAGCCAAGGAAATGTCTACGGGATGGAAGGAGAGTGATTGGCCAAACGCTACCTTCATATTCAAGGCAATGGAATCCACGTTTCGTTTAACGTGTACTGCTATGTTTAGTCAGGTTCGTGTTGATTGTCGTTGCATTGATGGTGAGACTGATGATATCTGGCAAAGGCCACACCCATTTCATTTCACCGAGAATCACATGTATCAACACTTCGGAAAGGTGAAGCAGAAGGCTCTGATCCTAATGAAGAAAATTGTGTCCAAGCCGGTGTATGATACAATGATGGAGTAGAATGCACATAGTGGTAAACAAGAGGTACACGTGTCATGTCAACTATAGTTTAGTCAAGCCAAACTATGAGTATGAGCTGTAAGATACCCTGATATGTGAAGCCGTAACGGCATATCAGGGCGGCAAATGTAGTGAAATCACGGGACACGCTGTTACTACTGGTGTTCGATTAATCGCTTGGCGAGATTGGACGCTAGCTCCGTCATGAATGAGGGTTGCGATAATCCATGGCGGAGATACTAAAGTGAAACAGCAACGTACGATGGTATGCCACCGGATATTCAACCCGAGGCACAAAATGACCTGGTACTGAAGTAGCAAACAGGCACCTCCGTCATCTGTGAACTTGCGACGGCAGACGGCGGGTCAAATTAATGAAAAAGTGAAATTGCAACCGAGTTATGGTAGATTCACAGGAGAAGTACATGCGATCGTGGTAGAGGTTTCGATGTTCAATTATTCGTGAAGTTGCAATTACGAATAGTTGACAGAACAGAACATAGAACTATATTGTGAAATGGCAACATATTAACTGTAGATCATGCTTATCCACGCGTAATGATAATCGGAGACGATCAATCGTGGATTGCCTGCTCAACATTAAAGGAAACGGTGTCGGTCAATACGGAAAACCAAAATACGACCGTAAGGGACCCGTTCGGAAGTTTGTTGTTGATAATCAATATTTTTATCCGCGCGTATTTAATCATGTAAAATCATGTAACAAATGTGACCCCACGGAAATTCTTGAGCACTATTTGAACCGTAGGATCAATAAGGGCGTGGAACTTGTCACGGGCTCGCTCGTCAAATTAGCATATAGATATAAGAAATTAAATCGGGGCGTGCCTGAATCCCTGGTTCGACAATTTGAAATCCGAGCCGGTATCGACCGTGCTATTAATCGCTCAAGTTTCTCGCTTTATGAATTAGCCCAAGCAGTAAGGCTACAATGCACCATGAAATATGATTGGTGGCTCGGTCTTGATGCAACGCATAATCGTGATGAGGTTCCGGACAAATCTCTTATATTGGCGTTAATACCGATTGTCAAGGATAGACCATTGAATGAAATTATGGCATTAGGACCGAATGATGATAATGAAATTACCAAGTTGATTGAGGTCGCCAAGGTGATGGTGGCATAGGTGAAGTTTTAATATCTAAATTATATTATGGAACCACAATCGGTCGTTACATTCATACATTCTATCGCTGACGGCATCGATCTCGCTGAGCATCCGAGCCTGTCGCTGGTCGCGTCTGACATACATGGGCTTATCGCTGCTATTGAGAACGAAGCGATAGATGCTGAATTCGCCGCTGCCTTTGATCGTATATTCACTAAGCTCGATTTACAAACTGATAAAATGAATATGTTACTTACATATGATTTGAGGAAGGCATTGCCGGCATTCGCCAAAGAATTCGATAGTCAGTTATTGGCTATGCGCGACGCTGGGATGGTGGAATTGGAACCATATGATAGGAAGGCTCATGGCAACATTCCTCCCTCTTATCTCCGGGCCGGTGTCGATACACCCGATGGTAATATGATCTGGGTATCGAAGACTGGAGTACCCAAGTCTGAACCGCCATCCTCGATAGAATACGATATTGAACCAACTTGGCAAGAATTTTCGGTTAGTTAGCGCAGTAAATTATGGAGAATGGATTTTAGATCTCTAGCTACTGCACTAATGCTCGGATGGCGGGCTTTGTCTATCTCTCCAGCGATCAAACGTAGGATCCGCGCTACTTCTTTTGGTTTATCTGATCCTCTAACCTGAAGAGGCGATACTGGAACTGATGTTTTATCAGATATTTCCTCCTTTATACTATCATCAATAAGCCCTTTAATTTCTCCTTCGTAGGCGGCAAATAAATGTCTTAAGTCTGCTTCATCAAATCTTAGTCTATTCATCACATAATTCTCTATGACATCGAAATATTTTTCTGGGATATCTTTGTCTTCTATAGATTCGCCCGCAGATCCGAGTCCCTGTCTAATTCTGATTATAATTTTATCTTTATTATTGTCAATAAAGTCTATTATATTTTGAGATAATGCGAGTTCGAACTGTTCTACTACATCCTCTTCACCAGTTTCCAGTGTATGCTGTAGTGGGTGTCCAGCGGCAAATTTGTAATGATGACATTTACGCATATAATTCACTGAAAATTAAAGAATCAACAACGTATTATCGTATGTGGAGCAGAAAATTTGGATCAACCAATTGGTAGTGATAAGTGACACTATAGTCATAGTTCACTCCACATCAGATGAGGGGGCCCCTCTCGAGCCCACGACTATATTCTGTAATCGCCTAGTACGATTAGCTAAATGTATCGGAAATGAGAATCTTTGTATTCCGGCTATTTATCGTGGATATGGGATCATAGAAATAGATATGAGCCAAGATTTCAAAGGTAAGCGCGAGTTCATGGTGTCAGAGGTCATGAATAGTTAGATATATGGCAAAACCAGATTTTGGTTGTGGTCGACCCGAGTGTGGTGTGTCGACCAATATCGCGGAACAGTTAACTTTTGGAGTAGGGTTTGAGTTTATGACAGGTTCCTTCAGGGAGCCTTGCGAAATCTGCGCTAGGGCATGGGAGAAGTTATACCCTGAAGATGCTCCATGTTGGCCGCCCCCAAGCCGCAAAGTGAAGGATTGAAATATGAAGCCACCTAAATCTGAAAAAGAAGCACTGGAAGCCATACGAACGGCCGTTCGGACCGGCAAGGTTGAAATGGCTCCTTCTGATATGGTGGGGTCGCTTTATCTATATGTGGATAAGATATTAGAAGCTGTGGGACATCCGGAGGCGATGGTAACAGATGAGTCACTAATATCGGACTTCATGGATATGAATCTATCGAAGAAAGATATGGATAAATGGTATGAAGATATTAGTCGGAAGTTGAAAATTAAAATCAACCCCCGAGATTCTATCATATCAATAGCTAATAACTTAAAAACCTGTGGGATGAACTAACTCCCAAAAACAAAATAGCTCAGTTGTTCTGTAGCGGTTGGGGCAGCTGTCACTGTTGCCGATACGGATATCAACGGTACGCCTGCCGAAGCTGTTGGGCCCGCCATCATGAAAATGGCACCCGGAGCCAAGTCAAAATTAACTGTTACTGATCCGTTAATTTTCAATCCGACAGCCGCTGTCATATTATTCTTAACTAACACCATTGATGCAGATGCTACTGATCCGAATGGAATATCATACGTAGTAGGTGGGGTCATAGTGGTAGGTACATCTATAGTACCTACGTTTTGGGCATCGCAATTCCCCTGAGCCCCGAATGTAGATACTCCCGAGTTGACCGGAGCCGACGGAGGAGTGAACTGAACGCCTAGGGTTACGGTAAATTGTGAGGCTGGCATCTTATATATTCTATTTAATTGAAAGCTTAACCAGATGTAAGGTCTATTTAATATGCATAAACATGTAGATATGGATGTTATTAATGGGTTTATTGAAGATAGACTAAATGCGATGCTTTCCCGACCCGCTATGTGGGGGACCATGTTCGCAGTTGAGATGCAAGTTCTGTTGTTACTGGAAATGACAGTATTGCACCGTCTATCCATCGAAGAATTTCGTAAATCATATTGTGACTTTATTAATGAAAAGGCACCTGATCCTAGACCAGTTCCACTTGCATTCCGTGTTGATGATGATATCAACCGTCTTGCATCAATCTTGACCGAATTTCGAAGCATTCTGTCCGCGGGATAAATATGAAGCATATCGGAGCCAAAAGTACCTCCGGACCGGAGGCCATACTAATTGCAGCTATTAAATACTGGATGGATCCCGATATTAAAATGTTCAAGGATAAAATACTATCGATATATCATGATCATCCTGAAGATTTTGATAGCAAATCTGAAATTCGATTAGGAACAATTACAGCCAGATACGCTCCGATAGACAAAATCATTGACCACTTCTGGATTGCGTCTCATAATGATAAAGTCATCAAATTTATGATTGAGATGGCGGTTACACAAAGAAAAGATTCGGACATTCGTGGAAATATGGTCTGGGCTAAGGATTTCGTGAGACATTCGATCTTGTCAGAATTCGGATCTTGGATTAAGGAATGTCGTAAATCATAAATTGGTTCATGTAATAATTGACAGTGGATAAGTCAGACTCTACATGTGTAATATGCAAGGCCAAGGATCCAAATTTCGCTTGGTTCATGTGTGATGGTGGGAACGTAGACGGCAGAGTGTATTTATACTGTCATAGATGCACCCATAAATGTGAAATCTGTTCTGACTTTGCAACTAATATCTATCAATTGCGCATAGCAGTAATCATTCATGGAAATGAGGAAGGTTCTCCATTAGTTACCTTCGAAAGAGATGTTGGTAGATGCGATGAGCATCCTCCCAATATCGGTGACAAAGATATAGGGGTACATCATGCGAGTGGTGTTACTGGAAGAATTGAACCGGGGAACTCTAAAATTGTTCAAATCGAATTAATATCGAGGTTAGCTACACCTGAAGAATTTCAGGTGCTCACAGTGATGACGGAATAATCATGGCTAAACCAGGATATTGGGAGGATAAATTTAGAGAGTCTTTACCGAGATTCATCGCTCAATGGTATGTCTATACTAATATTGAGCAAATTGAAGCCTCGTGTTATGTGCATGGAATTAGATCGTTGATGAAATTCACGGGGGGATTCTATTCCGTGGATAAAGTCGGATGTTGGATTTGTTCCAATCACGACATGGTAAAACGCATAAATAAGATGTTAAAAAATTCAAAGGATCCGATCATTCATTATGCATATCTCCACATGGCATCTCCACGTCAATTTGATCGAACTCTATATGATGCTCTGATTGAGGAATCAGGGAAGGCCATTCAGAGTACTCCGTGGTGGAAGAATAATATAAATAAAATCCGGAAATTAGCGCGTAGGACACGTATCATATCTCAGGTGATGGAGAGTTAGATGACCACAAAGCACGAATTTCAGACCGGTGTAGGCGATATTACAGCGCTAGTAATGAGTAACAGCGAATTCTATGAACTTTGTAATGAGATTGAGTCGAAAATGGAAAAGATAATTACAAAGGATCAGGTTCAATGTCTTCGTGATAATGGTTATATTCCGATGGTAAAGCGCGGCTCACTCACTCAGTTTATCTTTGACAAGTACGAAGTTGAAACCAATATGTTGTCGGTTATCATCCGCGGCAATGGACCTGCCGTATTTGCCAGGACTTTTAGCCAAGGGCAAGCATAATGAGAGAAACCAAATTTGCCCGCGGCGTGGTAGCTGCTTGCTTGGCGATGGATGTTCGTCGAGACGTGTTGGCGGATAAATGTCATTGCGGTAAGAAGGCTATCGCATGGTATGAATACGTATCAAAATATGAAGCAGATTTCTGTCCTGAGATTGTAAGCGTCTGTGAAGCTCACAATGATTATCATCAGTCTACCTGGCGATTGCTTACACCTGAAGAAGTTACCATAAAAATAGTTATGGATGAGTAAATTCGCAGATTTCACGTGTAAGATTACCTGTGCCGGTACATTGGCACGTGAAACTGCGATGACGGCTACTTCGACTGGTACAAAATAAACAGTTTGTAATAGCAGCACTTCCTATGGATGACCTACTCGATCAGATAGAAGAATTGGCCATGACGACCGATTCTTCTACTGATGATTATGGGGGCATGCTAGGGGATTTAGCACTAAACATTAACGGTGCTATGACCCACGGTTTATTTCAATTCGATAGATCAATTTTCCCCGCAGATATGCTGTGGATCAAACCATATATTGATTCGATTTTACGTATAACGCAAAGACCAGCATTGAAATTAACGTTTGTTGAAGCGACCAAACGAACATGGAATGATCCGTTTGACACTATCTTAAATATTAGATACGATGCTCCGAGTGGCGCCGCATTAAAAATAATATTCAATGGCGGGTTTAGCGGGTATAGGGAAAAATATCTGAGCATAACTTTCACAATCCTAAATTTTTCGATTTACGAATCAATTCGCATAAAGTCGGGTCATGGTGTATATAGAAGAAGATTTAGAGGACCGGTCATAACTCGGATCAAGAGTCTTTTGAATTTGTACGCTATGCGTGACATAGCAAGAATGATGGAAGAATAATGAAACTACACTTCTTCGATGATATGCCAGCGATCCCGGGTGAACCGCACGGTCCGCTCGGACCGACACATTGCGGCACAGTGACCGTTGATTATGAATACCAAGCCGAACAAATGGCGATCGAAGTCGGCGTCGATCATCCTAAAGTCGTACAAATTACCTGCCCTGAACTCGGTCGAAGTTGGAAACGCATTTCCTCAACAAGCTTCGAAGAATGTAAATCTTAGGACTTCACGTGTATGGAGTGTTATGAAGATCACAATGACGGAAAAGAAGTTGGACAGTCTCATCAAGCAGTTGCTCCGCGCTGTCATTCAGCTAGCGAAGACGAGCGGCTACGATAAGCCGGATTTCACTTGCCTGGTCCATGATGTCTGGGGCGATGAAGAGGATTAACCGTAAATCTTGAACTTGCACGTGTAAAATAGATCAGAACGGGAAGAGACGCCAAATGTTCGTTCAAGCCACAATCAGCACTAACGCGGGTCGTAAGCTTGAACTACACTGATGGCCGAGATCCCCGGAGAAAAGAAACCATGTGTCCAGTTGCTGCTACTAGGCCCAGTGCTCTCGAGACTCTCAAGGCCCTTGCCAATAAGAAGACCACTTCCGTCGTCACCAACCTCTCGGTTGAAATGACCGACCCTGCGATTTCTGGTGCGAGCCGAGATAAGGGACGATCAACTGTGAAGTTAGGCTTCGATCCTAGCATTGCCGATGGTGCCGCCCATGCTGCCGAGTTGAAGTTTGCTCTCGACAAGGCTAAGGCCGAATTTGAGATCGTGCAGGCGACGATGCGCGATTACGGCGCCAAGAAGCGCGAATCCTACAACAACATCTTCAAGACCAATATCACGACAGTTTGTGTTCCGTACCTCGTCGATGTTCTCCATGACGAGGCATCCGACACTCCGGGGCGTGAGACCAACTACGTTCAGGTCATTTGCAGTAACAAGTACAGCCTGAGTCAGGAGTCTGTGTTGGCCCTCGAGAAGGATATCGAGCCGGCGGTTTTCAGCAAGCTCTTCGAAAAGGAAACCACGAAGACCCTCAAGCCCAATGCCGAGCAACTCATCCGAAGTTTGTTTGAGGAGATGGGGTTGAAGGATGACGAGCTTGAGAACTCCATGTCCTCTCTCTTTGACACCACGGTCAAGGTCAAGGCGACGGAGAATTACGAGAGGGAGATCAAGGACGCGCCCGAGGCCGTGCAGACGATCCTCGGCCAGACGGTCACCCGCGTCAACCCCGGGATCAAGTTCAGTTAACCCAAAATTTCTCGCGTCTTGCCCTGGAGTAACACCATGAACAGCGCACGGAAGACCAAAGCTGCCATGGTGAGAATCGCCCTTTCCAGGTTTCAGGGCAAGACGGTGACCATTGGTGAAGCGGCTGCCATTCAAGCCTATATGTTCCTCATTAATCGCCGCCAAGAGTTGGCTTTCAATGAAGCCATTAATGAAGCTATCAGGAATGCTAGAGTTAAGGCATACTTGGAAGAATCCAATACTAGACTCGTTGCAGGAGTGATGAATGAATAATGAAATACCCTGAAATTCCAATTGCTATATATCAGGCTTACTCTGATGGGCCGAACAAATACATAGCAGTCTGTATCATAAACCCAACGAGTCTTGTAGCAAATGGCGCAACAGAGAAAGAAGCAGTTGCACGACTGAAACGACAGTTGATCATGAACATCACATCAGCGAGGCCGCATAGTAATATTTTTGCACACGTTAAATATGACGTCATTTCCCTTGAAAATGAACTTGTTACAGAAGTAATGGATGAATAACATGTCTCTACCTAAGGAGGGCATATATACACTGTTGGTTGAAGGTCGGAGCTATCTCTGGATGGTTCGTCGATCAGGTGATAGTTCCAACCTCCGAATTACCGTGCAAAGAGAAGATACTGGAGAATGGTTCCTATTGATGATTTCAATAGAATTATTCCAGAAAATTTATAAAAATGGTATCTATCATAATAATGTCGTAGCGCCGGCCGACGTTAAAAAATTTATCATGAAAAGATTTCAAGTGTAAACTAGGAGTAGTTCATGGGTGCAGATAATAAAATTCGGATTGGATTACGAAATATTCTACTATTGCTGTTGGTGTTATTCTTAGCTGCCATGGTAATCAATCTAGGTTGGGAGGTCGGATTCGATTTGACATTGCTCTACCGAGGATTCATTTTTCGTCACTTTCACTGATATTTAGATTTTCAATCTCACTCTAAAGTAGAATGCGCGAAGTACGGTTTAAGGTTATCTTGTAGTAGTTAGATATGCATGGTACATATTTCCGAAATGTCTGACCCGAGTCAGCCCATTCCGTGGGTATATTCATGACTGTGTATGTAAATCAAGAAGTAATTGAAGAAATCGAAGACGAAGAAGTCGAAGCTATCGCAGATGATTTGCTCTTGCTAGAGATGGTAAGAGCAATCGTTCCTCATCCTGAGAAAGTGAAGGTTGATGAACACTGCGATGTAACCACTGGAGAAGCATGGAAGATTCTTACTATTCGTGTAGACTCCAGAGATTTAGGAATTGTAATCGGTAGACATGGCAGAACTATCGATCTATTCAAAACCTACATTAGTCTAATCGGCGCTAGGCGTGGGTATCCAATTTCTATTACAATTGCCGGTACTAACGGGCATATGAGAGGAAAGGTTCCAGTAGTTGAACATCGTAAGAATGTACAGTAATACATGGAATTAAATCGCGAAGTACTTTTGACCTTTATACTATCGTGGTATGCTGAATATAAGCATTGGACCTCAGGGATAAATTATAAACCCAAGGCCATAATTGACCAAGGTAAGTTAGCAAAGTCCGCCATTAACGCCAGATCTATTGGCGAGTTATTGGTAGTATTCTGCAATTCTATCAATATATCTATGTCTGAAGTTGGCCATAAATGTGAAATACCCATGCCACGTATGACTGAAATAATTATGACCAATACGATAATTACGCCGGAAGAATCGAAAATTATATGGAAAATATTGGACGAGGAATATAAGAAATTTTATGAAAAATGAGGATCTAAATAGCAGGATGATATCGGATTTGGCAAGGGCCGAAATATACGCATATGAAAACCCTCGTTCCATAATTGCGTGTGTGATGAATAATTATCAATATAAGGGAATCATTAATAGCTGGAGGTATTACATCGAAGATGCTGGGATATGCTACAGTAGAGAATTACATATTGAATATTTTACTAATCCGATTAAAGGATACCATTTTCAGATTCCGCTGACTATGGAATTTATGGTGCCTTACGAGGTTATGGAAAGCTAATCATATGATAAGGATATTTCACTAGTCACAGAACAAATAGAATGGGATGTTGAATGGATGCATGGACACGAATTGACTGAGGATATGCTCGACGCAATAGTTTAGTCACTCATTATTTTGTAAATTTCTTCTTCCTCTGCTGTGAGCTTCTGCAAATAAGTTGTATAGTAAGTTCCAACATAAAAACAATCGATAATTGCCCACAGACCTTTAATTAGATCGGTGTCACATAGACCGTTAACTATTGTACCGGGTGGGCTGTATTCTTTCCAATAACGTATTACTACTTTAATCTTCTGACTCATGTTTCATCCGGTAATCGTCACTATTACGTTCGCGTTCATGCTCCATTTGGCGCTGTTTCTTCAATTCATAGGAATCTATGGCTTTTGATTTCTTGCAGATTGAACCACATATTTTAGCATCTGTATTATAGAGGATGATTATTTTTCCTTTGGGTTCTGCTGCTACTATTTTGCCAAACATACCTTTGGCGGTTTGTAGCGCAGCTTGTATCGTCGGTGAATGAGCAACAACGACTCCACTCGAGTTTTTCAATTCCCACGGGTATAAAATGTGTGTGCTCCTTAGATTCTAGGCAATAATAAAGGGCGCACAACTTTACATCTAGTATTGTATTTCAAATGACCACACCGAAGTTAGTCACAGTTAAGAATGAACCCAATGCGCAAGTCATCGACCTGTTGACCAGTCTACTCGAACGAGCGAAATCTGGAGAATCTGTCGGAATTGTATACATTGAGATGATTAGAGGCGGTCAATGTTCCTCCGGAGCCAGAGGAGAGGTTAGCGGCCCAGAAACCATATATGCCATTGAGATGATGAAATGGGATATATTAAATTCCAGAACTAGACACCCTATCGGATGAAAATATACTAAATTCTGGTGTATGAACGATGTGCCACATCCTAAGGCCGCAGGATTAATATTCCTGGAAACGGAGGAAGATTTCAGAAAATTTCAACTCTTGAGTTTGAAATCTGTTATCGATTTATGCAGAGAAGGTATTACCGGTAAATCAGAAATCATCATTCAATTCATGTTTAATATTGATAGTTCCATACAATCGGATGGACATAAATTTTATCTGACGGCATTTAATACTGTGCCCAAATGCTATTTATTCGATGTCATCCCTTCTAAGTATGTTGTATATAGCAGCATTAAACAGATTGAAGTTTATAGAAATATTCACGTATTCGACTTGTCTCCAGAAGATTTATACGCCATGGTATCCGAATTTTATGTTAGTCGGCTAATGAACATGTAAGTGTAAGGTGTAACTATGCTGGTCAAATATAACCCCTCGTATATGCTAAAGACAGGTCATATACTCACGAGGGATGGACCATGGCCAGAGCTAGGCTTAGTAAAAGGCAGTTTCGTGCATATCAGACGATTCTAGGTAGACGGGCGCCGCCGTCGTGTGATCTTTGTGTCCAGTGGCTCTACAAGAATGAAGGAGTAGGAGCAGCGGCCGGTGCTTGGATGTTTGCGAAGGAATATGGTAGAAGAGAAGGAGTAGATCTAAAGAGACTCCAGCTCATAGTAATACAATCTAAGTCATCTGAATACGCTTATAAATTCGCCCGAGATGTCTCCGGAGCGAACATTAGACGATTACAGAAAGTGGTCATTCGATATGGTACTGCTAAACAGATGGCGTTGTTTGCTCAACATGTACCTGGGGCAAATAAGGCTCTACTGGAAGCGTTTATTCTAGTTAAGGAAGTTATGGAAATATGAGAGAAGGTAGAGCCGAGTTCATCAGGCATTCTGATCCGGAAGAAGAAGAGGACGAATTTTCCGAGGATCAAGTTGTGGCCGGAATATTCTGTACGGGCTGTGATAAGATGGTTATATTTGAAAATGAAGATGATATCGGAAATAATATTGAAAGGTTCATCATGGAATTTGCAAATATTCATTCATCGCACAAGGAGATTGTAATATTAGCTGCCGATGATGACGAAGAAGACGCATATCACGCAATTGCTACCATGATTAGAACAAATTGAATAATGGGCAAGAAGAAGCCGTGGAGATCATCAAACGGCATATTCATGCTACACTGCATATTTCATAAGGATCCAGTCCCATCGTTACGAGTCTGGCCAAATGGAAAGTTCTATTGTCTCGGGTGTAAGGAAAAAGGAAAGATAAAAGATTTTCCACGGCTGTACTCGATGATCAATGATTTCGATCCTGAATATTCAGGACAACTAACACTATGGATAACAAATCGCCTTGGATGCCCATCGGAATAGTGAGTAATAATTGTATTACAACTGATCGTGCATCCGACCAACTCGAAAATGACATCAGAAATGCCATCAGGTTGGGCAGAGATCCAAAAGAACTGATTGATATCATTAGTAAAATCGTAGCAGAAGAAGTGATGGACACATGAAGAAACTTGTAACTGAATACAATTGGGATTGCATGTACAGAATCGTCAAGGCATCATCAGACGCCATAGTGAAGAAGATACTAAAGGAACAAACAGAGCCAAAGAAGAAGGCCCGTGTTTGAGCAACTCATCATATTCATAGTCGCTTTAATGACAAGTCCATGTCCTCCCGACATGGTTAAAGTACCAAAACATAACGCGTGTATAGATAAATATGAATGGCCAAATATCAAGGGGCAAAAACCGGAAGTCGGGCTAAGCGGATTGCCGAATATTTATGATGAGAAAAGAGGCATAATTAAAAACGCCAAGCAGTTATGCGAAAGTGTTGGCAAAAGACCATGTGACATGGACGAGTGGATAGAATCTTGTCGCGGGCCTCGAGGTTCTGATTACCCATGGGGCAATGTGCTGCCGGATCTGTTAAGAACAATTCCAAGCAAAGCCAAATGCAATTACGCGCAACCATTTACAGATCCGATTGAAATGGAAGTGTGGAGACGCAACCCAAAAGAATTTGAAAGATTGGATAAGCGAGACCCATCCGGAACTAGAGGATGTGTTTCGGCCAGCGGCGCAGAAGACATGATGGGAAACGTGGAGGAGTGGGTGGTTTGCCCATCTTATATGACTAAATCTGGCTGGTGTTTAGCAGGGCGCTACTGGTCAGAGGCTTATAAATGTAATAAGATGGCCGCAGGGCATGATCCAGGATGGTGGTACTACGAGAGTGGAACCCGTTGCTGCTTAACTATTGTGGAGTAATGCCAGATTATGTTACAATGATAGAATGAAACCAAATAATAGAAGCAAATTCCCCGATAAACACGAATCTCATGGTCATGCCCCACATGTTAATTGTGGGTTTCGATCATTAGAATATCAGACATGGGTAAACATGATTGCTCGATGTACAAACGAAAAACATATTAGCTATCCACATTATGGAGGTCGGGGCATCAAGGTTTGTGATCGATGGATGAATTCCTTCATCGCATTCTACGAAGATATGGGGCCTAGGCCCACTTCAAAACATTCTATAGATCGCATCGATTACGACGGAAATTATGAACCGGATAACTGCAGATGGGCGACACTTAAAGAACAGATGCGTAATAGACCTGGTAATCATCATGTCACGGCCAATGGTCAGACTTTAACCGTCGTTGAATGGGCTGAGAAATTGGGTGTAAACGCGGATGCTCTATACATTCGACTTAAGAAGGGTTGGAGTCACGAACGTGTAGTTAATGAACCTGTTGGTCGGAAGCCATCGAGGTACACCGAGAAATTCGGTGCGCAAAAAGCTCGATTACGACGGCTTCAGGCTGCCGGTCTATGTGTAAATTGTGGTAAGCCTGCGGCTCCTAATAAATCTCGCTGTGAATCATGTGCCGCATTACGTAGGAAATAATCCAAATCCTATATTTTCCAACCGTCGGGCGGGCGGTTTAGGTAAGATAATGTAGTATAATCGTCTAGTTCGAGGGGGTATTACGTCTAGCTTCTCGGAGTGTATAATTTGAATGTCGATTAGGAGGATTCCCATGGCTATTTGTGAACATGAACCGTTAAGCAAGCAACCGAATCTGATGTCAAGGGAGAAGCGTGAGTGGTGGACGACGCAATGGAAGGAAGGATTCGATCAACCTCGAGTTGCGGTCTTGCACAATACAATGAATACGACTCCGCGTCCAACAAAACCCGATCAATCAATTGCTTCGGGATTTATGAGATTGAATAAATTTCATGATCGAGAGTCAGGCGAGATACTGAAAGCCATTTTGGAACTCGATCCCCACTTCTTTGATATGTACCCGCGGTTAGGAATTGACCCTCTAACTGGGGACCAGTTCCAGTTGTTTGCAAAAGCGGTTATTGGGGAAGCTGCGCAAGCTTTCTACCGATTCGGATTAACTGCTTACGGTAAACCCAGGCTGCGTAAAAACGCACCACTGGCTGCTATCTAAAACGACAGGAAACCAAATAAGGCAAGGTAAGGAGACTGGTATGAAATCGGCAATCTGCAAACTAGTTGGTGTAAGCAGGTATTCTCAAGGTAAACATTACTCGAAACAGGAGGTACCAGAAGAGAATGGAGAAAGCTATGATAACTACGAGCGTCGTACATGGCGTAATAGAATACATGTCACTAGAGATGGATACATGTATATTCCCGGCAATCAAATTGCCGAGGCGGTCAAAATTGGGGCTCAATATTTGTCTTTGAAGGTTAAGGGAAAGGGTAACTCGACGTGGACTAAGAATTTTAGGTCCGGGATTATGATAATGGATGGTATCAAATTGCCAATCCTCGCGAAAGATGTGCCAGGAGAAGAGTTATTTGTCCCTTCTAACGGACAGAAAGGTGGTGGAACCAGAGTCCCGAAAATTTTTCCGTATGTTGATGAATGGGTTGGCATCATTACTGCCCACATCTTTGATGATTCAATTATTGAAGAGGTATTTACAGAAGTTCTTAGGTGCGCTGGACAACTTATTGGCCTCGGTCGTTATAGACCAGGAGTTGGTGGCCATTATGGACGTTTCGGTGTAGAGTCCATTGAATGGCGCAATGAACAACAAACGATGGCTGCCATCGGGGGTGTTGCATCATGAAATTTCAAAGCACACCAGAACAACAAGCGGTAAGAGCCAAACTAACAGAATATTTTGAAAAGCAACTGGACGGAGCCGAGTTATCATGGCTACTTATCGAACATGATACGGGAATCAAAATGGACACGGGTGGCAGAAATATGGTTCGTGATGTGCTTGATAAATTACGGGGTAAAGGATCATCACGAGAATCCGTGCGCGGAGAAGGTGTGATACTGTCAAGCCCCTCGAATGCTATGAAAATCGTCGATGAATGTGGGCGTCGGGTGGGCAACGCAATCAAGGGATGGGGCAGAGCGGTTGAAAATGTGCATCAACGTTTCGCCGATCGTATGAACTCAGATGATCGGCGAAGGCTCTCAGAACGTATGGGATTTGTAGGAGCCTTGCGTGGATATGCTATGGGTTGTCTCAAACCATCACCTCAAATGAAGAAACCAGACGATACGGTGTGATAGGATAGGGTGAGATACGGCACGGTATGATGAGATACGGTCCGGTGCAGTGCGGTGCAGTGCGGTAAGATGGCACTAAGAGGTAGGAATGTTTCTTAGTGCACCATATGAGGTGTGGTGCGGTAGGATGCGTTATGGTTCAGTCCGGTGTGGTGGAGTAAGATTCGGTCCAGTCAGGTGCGATGAGGTAAGGGCGCTGAGAGGTAGGAATATTTCTCAGCGCACCATATGAGGTGTGGTGCGGTAGGATGCGTTATGGTTCAGTCCGGTGTGGTGGAGTAAGATTCGGTTCGATGCGGTACGGTAAGATGTGGTGAGGTAAGGGCGCTAAAGGAAGATTTTTCTTCCTTTAGCGAGTTTCATTATTCTCCCTCGGAATCATCTTCTCCTTCTCTGTAGCGTAGGAGGATAAATATGAAGACTTGTCTGTGGTGCGGAAAGCCGATTATGCAAAACGAACACTGGTATGGACCAGCCGAGCATCCATCCCAATTTGGGCCATTCTGTTCAGGATCCTGTTCGCTTAATCACCATGCCTCAATCGATCCATTTCCCGGTGAGGTCGTTCCTGAAAGACCAGATATCGTAGACGACATTAAGGCGGCTCTTGAGAAAGGACGCAAAGAATATGAACTTGCATCAAAATCCCGATCTGCTGTTGCTGTAGATCCTAAGCTACGGTTCAAATAGTATGACTGAATTAGATATAACATGTATGTGCGAGATAACGATTAATATAGGTCATCAATATAATGAGTGTAATCGAGAGGCTACTAAATTTTATTTCGATGGCTATAAATTCCGAGCTAGGTGTGAACTACATAGCAAGGATAATTATTACAATCGTATAATTGCGATCACAAAAGAAGAGTTCATTGTTGGACGAATCATGAGTTCATAGATGTCATATAATTGCGATTATCCGATCGGCACTGCTCATTGCAACATGACAGCAACGTTACTTTATACGCATGTACTTAGTGGGATATTGATCATAACTACGCGATGTGCATGTCATCCGATATCGTCTGCAGAGTCCAAATTTTTCAACATGAGGCAAGTCACGCCGGATGAATTGGAAGATTTGCAAGAAGCAGCACGCGTGCATGCAATCTAGTGGGCCGAAAATCAGAAAATGGATAATGTAAAATGAATTATGCCGAATGCACCTCCACTGGAATGGGTCGGGTTGAAGTTTAAGAAATGGGAGCGGGTACGTACCGCTTCGAGTTTAGATAAACGCGATTACACGGAAGAGGGTCAACTGTCACGACGACCTGATGCGATAGGGACTATCACCGACTTGTCTAATTCCCACGGATTATGCTTCCGAGTGGATTATGATGGTGGTGGTTCCGGATGGTTTGATCCTGATGAGCTATGCTTGATGTAATAATATCGATCGTAGATTGATAGCTGTTATGTGTATGCTAAAGTATGGTAATGCCTGCGAATCTTTTAGTCGATATTCTAACAACTAAATGCAGAATCCTCGGAACGAATGTTAGGTTTGTCCCTGGAGATCTTAATTTGGCTGCCCGGAATCCTGAAAAATATTTCAATGCATCAGTCAATATTGATTTTATGCTATCGCGTGCCTCAATTGGCTGTACATTTCATTGTTCTCAAACCGATAGAACGATAGCGAAGCGAGTATTAAGAGTTATCGATCCGACTTTGACTCGGGGCGCATTACGAGCAAAGTCCGTAAAGTCGGCGATGAACAAGTTAATATTTGATATTCGTGAAGCGGGTAAAAATGCCATTGAATCAGCAGATAAATCTAATATGGATGATCGTGTACGCAAATTATATAAAACTAGACACAGAAGAGAATTAAAAGGTCGTACGATGGCGGCCGTGCAATCCATACAAGACGCTATCATATCAGCTCCTAACATCACAATGCAAGATTTAGAAGATATCTGGAGGAATTGCCAGGCGCGCATGGTGATGGAATCGTAGTCATGGACGACTCTCTGGTTTGTCCTTTTTGCCATAGACCTGTGGTGCATCTTAAGCGACACCATCTTGTGCCTAGAAGTAGGGGTGGGCAAGAGAAGATCGATTCGTGCCTCGATTGTCACCGCGCTATCCACGCGTTCTTTCCTCTCAAAGAATTAGAATCAAAGTATCACACGGTCGAAGCATTGATGGCCAACGACAGATTTCGAAAGATGATACAATGGATCTCTAAACATGATCCGACAAGACGGCAAACAGTCCGTGGACCTCGAGATCAGCAGAAAAGAGCCAAGTATAGATAATGAATTGTGAAGGTTGGTGGTGTAGAGAAGAAAGTAATGTAACCGAAGCGAAGAATTTTATTGAAAGCATAGATATCATCCCTCCATTTGATAGATGTAGAGTTTTTGCATTATGTGATAGATGCTTAAATAAATTTAAGAACATAGATAGCGTAAAATTTGAAGAAAACTGGCGCATGATTTCACGTGAAAGTTATGTGATATTGTGGGTAATGGAAACATGAATAAGACGTGCACAATATGTGGTGAGGAAATAAATAAGAAGCGCCTCAAGTTGCTTCCTCATACTACCACTTGTGTCAAATGCTCATCCGAATGTAAGAAATCTATAAATGATGTCAAAAATTCTGCCATCGTTCAACATACTGGCGGACTCCATGAAAAATACTTAAAGGAAGAAGATGTAGATGAATGAATTCGAGAATGAATTTTGTGAGGGATTTTGCATATGCGCCAAAGCAAAAGCTACCCACTATGTCCAAAATCTCTGTTGGCGTAATTTCAAATACTTTGGTGTTTGTGATAACTGTCTTAGAGGTTATAACGAAGACATAGATCATTTCAGAGTTCTTTCTGAAGCAGAAACAATAGTGCTCCAAATTATGGAAGAAAAATGAAATTACCATCAGTTGCCATGTTAGCGATCGTTTTCTTAGTATCAGATTGCGATACTAAGCCCAAACCTGTCTATCTATCTGTGCCAGAAGTCTTAATCCCGATTGAAGTCATATACGACGAGGTGAAAACTGAACCAGAGGTTGAACTCGAAACGAGGATACTCGGATCATATGAAACTAGGTATTTGACTCTGGGTGCCGAGAGAAATAGAGCCAATAATATTAAAATTGCTGCAAGCAGAGTCAATATTGAATTGCAGCCAAATCAACAATTCAGCTATAATGATGCTGTTGGTACAAGAACTGAAGACAATGGTTTTGTACTAGCGCCCACCATATTTGATGGAGAAATCAAACCTGGTATCGGAGGAGGAGTCTGTCAAGTTAGTTCCACGATATATGCCGCCGCGTTAATGTCAAATCTTGCGATCGTGTATAGACGACCACATACTCGAGTATCTAAATATATTCCGGCCGGATTAGACGCTACTGTGGCATACCCAGAGGAATGTAAAGATGACGCTAAATGTGATGCAGTAGATTTAGTTATCGCTAATACCTGGTCATCACCCATAAAACTCCAGACATCCATCACTGATAATAAAGGCATCGCAAAATTACGTGTTGAATTCACCACTTTGATACGCAAAAATGATGTATATGATGGACCGGGACCTATATTTACAACCAAATATAAATGGTACTCAAGGACATTTGAGGATTACACGACTGAAATACGAAAATTGGACTCCAATATAGATGAAAAGGAAATTCAAAAAGGGCGAAATGGGATTTATGTATATTCTACCTTGACATATGAATATGACAATAGATTAAATAATATGACTAGAAAATGGAAGAGCCGATACCCGGCAGTTACGAGAATACTCGAAGTAGGCCCGGACTGGGTAGACAGGGCCGATGCCGGGGACTCTGACCCCTGAGACTGGGTTTTAACCCCGAGAAATCTTTATTTGGCCTTTGGTGCCGCCGTGGGGGCCGCCGTGGGGGTCACGGTGACCACTGGAGCCGCAGTTGGCGCTGCTGTAGGGGCAACGGTCGGAGCTGCCGTGGGGGCCACTGTCGGGGCAACCGTGGGGGCCACTGTCGCCGTAGGAGCCGTTACAACCGAGGATGCTGCATCTGCAGAGGTGGTTGGAGTCTGCGAGGTACAAGCAGCCAAAACCAGGGCACAACCTAGAATTAACACGATCTTCATGTATTCGGTACGGCAATAAAGTTGTAACATAGTGAGTGTACGGTAGGCTAATATCATGATCTGCCATCAATTGGATAAGTTCGCACTTAAATCCGATTTCCGGGTTTATGGGCGAATGAATGCCGTCCGGATGGTTATTAATCGTATTAAATATTTGACAATTACGTCTGAAAGATTCAAGACCGAATTTACTAGATTTAGAATAGAATCAGAGTTCAATTTTCCTGGACACCTAATTGGGCAAGCCTTGACATATTTAGTGAATGAAGGATTCTTGGAAAAGTCACCAGCGGATAAGAATTCAACTTTCGGCATTCGAATAAATAAGCACATCGGTCGTCTCAAGTGGTATGGAGAGTTAAAAAAATGGCAATTCGAATATGATGAATGCAAGCCACCGACAGGACGGCGCACCAGCATACCGAGAATGCGTTTCTTCCCTCAAATAATAACTAAAAGCATGGTTATTCCAACTGGAATTTGGGATGAATCGACATATTGCATACTAGAGGAATCCGACACATACAAAGAATTTGTAAATTATATAGCTAAATTAAATGAACGTAATGTTTGTCCTAAATGTGGGCAAGAGTTGGAAGTTGACCGTAAACATCACCAAAGTAAATGCAAGATGAATATTGTTAAAGGGATAATGGGTCTATGAGTCTACCCGAAAAGCTTGCAAATCTATGGTTTGATTATCAAAATAATCCACCAAAACATAAGCAAGAAACGGCAGATGAACTATATTTAAAAATCACACTTATGTGCCTGGAGCGTTCCCGTAGTGGATGTAGCGCATTGCGTTTTCATTGGGGCTGCAAGTCTGACGATAAGTCAGAATGGGAAGAACAACATAAAGTTGTTGAAGAAGTCGTCCATCGTTTACAAGCGGATGGGCTGAACGCAGATTGTACTCAAGAATTTCCTGAAGAGTATTTCAATGCTTATGACGAACGAGTACAACCAACGGGGCATCACAATATTGAGGTAGATTGGAAAGATACAATAGTAAGAGATAAGAGATTTAATCATTGAGGAAATCATGAGCAAAATTGAGACCACGTTCCATTGTTTCATGGTGAGAAGATGAACCTGGTCGTAACTGCGACGGAGGGTCATGAGTGAGAAGTCGGATTCCTTGTTGGCTGGTGCATTCGCATCCTACGTTGCTGAGCAGGATCGCAAGAAGAATAGGAAGGAATGCCGGTGCGATACATGTGGTATGCTTGAGTGGGGAGTGCCTGGTCAGCTACACATTTTCTGCACATCCGATCCGAAGGGAACCTATGTACTCGAACCTCCGGATGCGAATGAGAAGAGATTGACTCGTGCGACTATTCCAGCTGGATCATATGCTGGTGTGTAAGGCTCTCTATGATGCCTGGCATGATGAGAGTAACATTGCGCATTGCTATATGACGCAGGAAGAGTACGAAACAGTACGAGGTCCTGATTGGCGTCAGTATATGGCTCCACCACCACGACCAGTACTGAGACCTGATGCGAAGTACCCTTGTCCTAAGTGCGCACGTGAGACGAAGGATCATGTAGATGGTGCGCGTATCTGCTCTGGGTGCAGGTACGTGGTTTCTGCAGAGGATGCAAACAAGCTCTATGGAATTGAAGGAGCGATGTAGACATGAATGAGTTAAACGCTAATTGAATGTACAATAACTCATGTCTAGGACTCCTCCATATCCCTTTTTAAAATGGTGCGGTGGCAAGCGCAGGCTGGTTCCCCATATTCTAGCTCGCTTACCTCAAAAGATAAACATATACTATGAGCCACTAGTTGGCGGCGGAGCCGTATTCATAGAATTGGCTAAGCAAGGGAGATTTAAGAAGGCCATTCTATATGACACTAACCTTGATGTAGTGATTGCTTGGCAAACAATTAAGATGCATCCACTGGAGCTTATCAAAGCGCTCAGGAAGCCTAAGTATAAGTACGACAAGCAATTATATTTGAAAGCGCGTGCGATAAATCCTGACAGGTTATCTGATACCGAACGTGCAGCTAGGTTTATCTATCTTAATCGAGTGTGCTTCAATGGTTTATATCGTGAAAATTCAAAGGGAAAATTCAACGTTCCATTTGGACGGTATATCAATCCCTTAATATGCGATGCTACCAATATTAAAGCAGTTTCAGGATTGCTCGAAAATGTGGATATAATGTTTAATGATTTTGGTGACGCATCATATGCAAAACCAGGGGATGCTGTCTATTTTGATCCGCCATATTTACCAACATCAAACACGTCATACTTCACCGCTTACACCAAAGCCGGTTTCAATATGGAAGATCATAGAAGATTGGCCAGAACTTTCAAATCTCTGGGCGACAGGGGCGTCCGGGTGGTTCTAACGAACTCTGCTGCTGATTTGACTTACGAATTATATGATGGATTCGACATGGATGTAAGGCGACAGAACCAGAGCATAGGCGGGCCAGCGGCATATAGAAAAGACATTACAGAGGTCATCGTATTTCACGGACCTAAGACTATGTAAATCTGATTGGTGTTCGCGTACAATTTGTCGGAGATGAAATATGAGCCTGATTGATGATTTCAAGAAAGCCGGGTTAGTGTTGAAAGTTACCACTACACCACTCCGCGGTGTGGATAACGACGATATCTTCCAGATCGACATCAAGCGCGGTTTGAAGGGTAACAACCGACTAGAGCATTTCCGCATCTGGCCGGGGAAGGATACGATCGTACAGATATCGGCCTCTGATAAGTGCCTTCAACAAGTGGTGTTGCTCGTCCATGAACCGAAGAGGGCTTTTGCTCAGAAGGCCAAAAAATCGATCTACGACACGCAACCTGCGTCTTGGAAGAAATCGCACAAGATCTTGAGAGTTATCAAGAATCGGCGGGCTCGCTTCGGCGATGACATCGAATACGAAGAATTCACACCGAATAGGGTCCGTCACTATCTTTGTGGCGTGGATGAGAGACAGTTATTCATCGCGGAGTGCCCGGGGCCTGTCACCTCCGTCAAAGCAGCTCACGATTCTCTCAAGGGTGACGCTCGGATCAAATTGGCAGAGGATAGGTCGAGGAAAGTTACTCGTCAAGGTGAGTGGTTCTTCTTGGAGGCCACCGAGGAAGAATTGAAGGCCATCGAGACTCTGTTGCGTAAGAATCAGCTTGGCCTTCTCAAGAAGAGATCTCTCGGAGCAGGCGGTCATCCACACGTCGCTGATGAAATGGTTGTTATGAGTCCCAAGATCCTGGCTCATGGCTGGCCTGTTCAGAATGGCGACGTGTTCATTCGTGGATCCGTGAAGCACACAGACCACAAGACCGTTCGCTTCACGAATTGGCGGAAAGTCATCCGCAATAACGAGGGATCTACCACCAATCCCACTGTTGGATTGAGAGCCGGCGGAGTATTGTGGGTGGACTAGAATGATTAAACAACTCGAACAACAGACCAACGATTCGAAAACATAAAAACGGAGAATTATCTACTTTGATCCGAGAGCAGGAGAAAGCATTGACCAATGTGCGGATATCATGTGCGCATTGGCTCGATGCGACACTGATAGCCACATCTAGGTCCACTCCGCGTGAACTCTCTACCGCATATCATGGCGCCATTCTAAATGACGTAATAGATTCTTAACGGATAATAAATAGTAGAGTAGAATAATGGAATTCTTAGTAATAATGAAGATGGACGAGGGTCAATCTCCACCTTCTGTGGAGGATATGCCAAAGTATGTTGCCCTGTACGAAGCAAAAATAGCATTTAAGAAAATAAGTCAATTCACAGTGTGGCTGCTCGTTCTGATGTTATTCATGAAATGCATGAGGTTGGATAATTTCTCAGTTTTGCAATCCGTTCTAATATATATGTTGATTAGCATGATTATGAATGCCATGACTGTCTGGGGAGCCAAACGAGCATTGAATAAGAACGATGCCAAGGTGTCCTGATTGTGGCATGTATTATTCCGGGGAACAACAGATTAATTATGCCCTTTTCAAGGATAAAGAAGATAGACGCATGCTCGAGGCATTAGATGCGATGCCCTGATTGTGGCATGCATTTTATTTCCGGAGAGCATACGATTGAGGAATGTGTGGTTGCTCAAGTCCATGAGTACGAAGATACACATTATAAAGAACCATACATGTATATGACCCAACAGGAATGGGACGATATTGTTCAATGGGTAAATTCGGAAATAGATTTACCTAAAGTGTAACATAATACGTGACCTGGAAAGATGATCCGATAATTGACATCATCGGTAAGCCTATACCGAATGTTCTCTTAGAGCTGTATAACGAATATACTCCTGATGGGTTCATGGAAAGTTATGGTATAAACGGTGGCATACTTCGTCACATGGAAGCTCGAGATCGTCTAGTACGCGAATACGCATGGGCTGTCCCAACTAAAACTGCTCTTCAACATATTCTACGTCATTCACCCATAGTCGAGATGGGAGCCGGAATAGGATATTGGGCCTATCTAATTAGGGCTATGGGTGGAGACATCATCGCTTATGACAAATGGACCAATAACAAGAATGCTTTTGGCATTAACATGTGGCATTCGCCAAGGAAAGAATTTACCCGCATAGATCATGGTGATCCGAAAATCTTGGCTGAGCATAGCGATAGAACACTATTTCTCTGTTGGCCGCCATATAACGATCCAATGGCAGCGGATTGTTTGAAGTATTGGAAAGGCAAGACACTTATTCATGTGGGTGAAAATGGGAGAGCAACGGCGGATGCTGAATTTTTCCAAATACTAGAAGAATCTTTCTCTCAGACCATGCAGTTAAAAATCCCGCAATGGCTAGGTATTCACGATGCTTTTACTATTTGGGTACGAAAATGATCGATCTTACGGACAGATGCTTTCTATGTAATAGAGATTCAAATTTGGTTGTCTATTTCATGAATAGAAATGCAGTAATAGTTGGACTTTGTAAAAACCATGATTATGATCAAGTCGCACCTCACGAATGGAAAAGGTTATCCAGAGCAGAAGTTATGGTATTACAAATTATGGAGCAATGAATGAATGAATATGGAAAAGTAACCGATTACACAGATGGATGCTTTCTGTGCAACAAAGATTCCAAAACGGTTGCTTATTATATATGTATCTATCCGGGTGGCAACATATCGATAGCCGGACTCTGCAAATCTTGTTCTGTAGACTATGATTTGAGAAGAGCCGAAAATAAATGGGAGAAATTGTCCGAAGCAGAGATCGTAGTATTTCAGATTATGGGAGGATAAATGACTGCACAAGAAGCACGCGAAATAGAGAAAACGTTCCAGCGACTCTGGACTAAGGCCGTTGGAACGCAGGATTACGACAAGAGGGAATGGAAAGAACTGTGTGAAAAACTGCACGCAATGTTCAGAAATCTTGACGTCCCATCGGGCTGGGCATCGTAAATGATCTTGGTTAAATCTGGTGTATTCTATGATGGGAAGCTAGAAAAATTGGAGGCCGTTGCTGAGGTTATAGAGGAACCTATGGAGGAGAACACCGTGCGTAAAAGGACCAATCTAGATAAGTTGATAGATTACTTTCCTTATATTATAAGTGCAGTATTATTGATGGCAGGATATATAATAATTTCTGTATTTGTTGGTCATGCGCGAGCAGTTGATGCGTCATCCCAGATCTGCGCTCCCGGAATCGCGGCTTCTGTTAAAGAGAATCTCATTTTTCCTTACTTATGGCACGGTGATGTTGTAGTTTTCTGTGTAGCAGATAAGAACGGTGGTTCGGTATATGTTAAAGCGGCTAACTTCTAATGAAACACGATTGGAAATTTCAGCGAGAGGAGACCGTCATTGTGCACTCTGTGACGGATATTCAGGATGAAGAATATCCGCCCGCTCGAACTCGTGTTTATAAAATCTATCATTGCAGTAATTGCGACAGCACCATTAGAGTTTCTAAAGATGGAAGAGTGGATGCTGTAGACGATGATTGTGCAATTCAAAATGTCATTAACATTCATAGCCTATGATTCGTGACGTTATTAGCATTGATCTACCATATGCATGTTTTGGCATAATAGTAGAAAACGACATCGTGATCGAAGCCCCACCGATAGCCAAATGGGCGACAGGCAAATCCGCACGCGAAGTCTTGTTGTACTTTAAAGGTAAAGGAGCCAAGATAGAACTGGCTTCGAGGCGAATTGACGGAATACTAGTAAAACCAAGTAAACACAATTTATGAGGCAGCCTTCTGATATAATCCATCTAGGTTTACGCTCTAGTATTAGATGGATAAAGCAGTATCATACCGCTTGCGGTGTTACCCTCTATGCCAGATGGGTAACTTTTAATAAGAGAAGCGTAACATGCAAGATCTGTCTCAGAGTCAAGGAATCAACAATTCGAAGACGCATTGACTTCATAAAAGTCGAAGAAGTTATGGAATCTTGAATACTAGTAAATCCAAGTATTGATAGTGTAAAATAAATTCTTCGGGCGGTATCCCCTCGGACTTCTAATCCGGCGAAAGGGTAATTGGATCATGTGGGTTCGAGTCCCACGCGCCCGACCGGTAATTATACTTGATGTAAAGTATTGTCATGATAGGACGATTGGATCTAGAACAGAGAACTTGTCCCGATTGCAAGGGATCAAGGAAGAATCCTAAGAAGAGAACTAGGCCATGTCCTACGTGTTCAGGCTCCGGAGTTGTGGATTGGTGTAAAAGTTGCGGTAAGCGCATGCCATGTCCGGGAACAGAACCAATATTTGACCAAGTATATTGCACTAGACCAAATGGTGAATAAACCGAAAAAGACAGATACGGCTGTTTGGGATGCATCAAAAGGATGCCTAGCTCGAATGGGCAAGGACAACAGGAAGCCCGATTTTACTGTTACACACGTAAGACTCAAGGGGGCGTGGCGTAATACAGACAATAACAGCCAGGGTTTTGTTCTTGGATGGGAAACTGTGTCCGCTGGTTTTGGTGAATTGACCATCTACATTGATAACGACAATAAACTTTATTGTGATTCTGAGACTATGGGAAAAGAGTTTATCAAAAGCGTGTTCAATAAATTTGTGGAATTATTAATAATAAATGATTAACATTAATCCAGGATTAAAGAAGATTCTTACTATCTCGATGACTCGGCCTAAGAATGACCCTTGGGTTTGTAAAACTCAGTCTAATATGGAAGTATGTTCGTGTGGCAAAAAAACAACAATATTTCTAAGATCACCTAGCAATTCGTTTATTGTTAGCTTTTGCGATGAATGTTGGCTCAAAAATGACGAGCAATCGACTATTCATGGTTGTATTCCAATTTCTAAAGAAGAAGCGATGGTTTATACAATCATGTGGATATAAATATTGTCCAGAAGTCAATGGCTCATCTCATGTACTGCAAATTTTCTGGCAAGATCCCTAACCATTTTTGCCCCGTCGAGGTCCTTTATCTGAGATAACCACTCTGCTATGTGAAATAAAATATTAGTCGTGCTGCTGCTTTTATCCATGACATCTATTATCGCTGCCGACTCTGCTCCAAGTAGTGATTCTTGTTCTAGAAATTCATCTAGTTGTTTCCTACCACTCTCGGGTGATGGTAGTGTGGCTCGTTCTGGATCTGATAAGTTAATAGCAATCCGTCTAAGGTCCATATAATAAGATGGGATTAAAAAAATATCAGTAAAATGGTGATATTAAAGCCGTATGGAACGATTGAAATACCTTGTCCAAATGTACACTCAGCCATTGGTGTAATTCAAGCCACAGTCAGCACTAATGCTGACTGTGGCTTGAACGAACTTTCTGGCGTCTTCCCTGTCTGGTTCTTTTTACGCTGGCAAGTCTAAGATTTACAGCTATTTATTACCGGATCCGTCACAAGTGTCACAAGTCTTATAACCACTAACTTCACCATCAAATGCGATAACCTGACCGCTACCCCCACAGTTACCACATTTAGGAGGATTTTCTCGTAAATACCGCTCGTGGGCTGCAGCCTCGGCCTCGGCCTCGGCCTCGCGGTTCAAAGCTTTCTCCAATGGACCCATCATTTCCATCATATTTTTGATTGCATGATGATTACAAAATGAAGAATCCTCGCTATACCTGTTACAGTCTGCTGCTGCGCACTTCTTGGACATGACTTTCTCCGTTTCTATGGATCGTTAGCGTTCGTCACTTACAGGGATCTCAAGATCAAAATCATTCTTCCTTAAATTTCTACCTAATCTCTTTTCTAGACAATCGAAGCACAGTAAGACGTGGGGTTTATTGAAACCAGGAGCTATCGGTAACTTGGATTTTACTTCCCGATAATTAGGAAATGAAACAGATATTCTTTTATGCATAGGTCATTCCAATTCACATACAGTCATCGTCGGTTAACGAAAGAAGAATAGTGGGCAAAGTTATGACTGATAATATAGCCTTGCGGCTATTCTTTTACTAACCACCCAACGACAACGTGAACAAATTCGAGTACCCGGAATCAGATTCTCCTTGGTTTCTTTTCCACACTTCGGGCAAGGATATCGAGGAGACACGAATTTACCAGTACCTCTAGAGCTAGTGGTGATCGTGTTGACATATACTGGCCCCTTATGACCCGCATCGTGAACCGCTATTACTAACTCCCGCATCTTCTTGAGAGTACGAGGCATGCGACTATGGATATCGCATAAGTGGATTGGCCAATTGGCTATTTCTTTCTTATTCGATGCCGCATGTCCACATACACAGCATCCATGCATTCTACAGTATTCTCCATTCCCAATAGCATCTGCTGGACATTCGTGGATGACTGTCCTATCAAGTCCGTCTTCCCATGATTTTTCATATTGACATTTACTCATTGTCGTCCCTTTAGTTTTTCCAGTAGCTCGTGTTCTTCACAAATGGCATCCCCGACAGCATCTTTAGCATTCAACGCTGCGACCCCACTAATTTTTCACTGAATTCAAACCGTCCCATATAACAGTACATTCGAAAATTTGCCGTTTCTGGTGTATTTATCATCATGGGACTACATCTTAGGACTCCTAACAGGCCTCATTCAGCTAGAGTATCCAGTGTGGTGATATATGCCCAGGATGGGGGAATATACGATTTTGGTCGCGGTAAAAATAAATTTCATATTCAGAGTCAAAGGTTTATCATTTTCTCAGTAAGCTGTGAAGGTGTAATGCTGCAATGTGAATTTTCCATTGAAGAAAGGTGGACAGACTATAAGAGACGACAGAAGGACCTCAGCTGCCGCCCCAGTGCATTCGGGCCTCCTATGGATCACACCATCTGTCTAGCACGAAAGGAATTTCATCATAATAACGTATTCGGGAATAGCAATGTCAAATATGAGACATGCATGTTAATCAAAGCATTTGATACTGCTTCAAAAGATGTGGCTATGGATATCTTCCAAATTATATTCCATGAATTGATTCTTAATCCGGAAATCGAGGATTATTTTGAAAATCCGAATCACGAGCCAGGATTCATCGAAACCTGGGTTCCAGAGTATTTCAAGTCTCGGATTAGGTTAATCATGCAGGAACGGGAGCGAAAGGTCGAGGAAGTTCACAAAGCCTGAAAATTTAGCATATTGTTGTGTACGATAATTTATGAATTTCCTACTGATTCTCTTCCTGATAGTGCTTCCAACTCTCGATGTTTTTAATCAGGGGCCTGAGAGGCTACAGGCGTCTGTCCAACCACAGGTAGCACCTGTCAAGGCACAAATCGATTGCTCTGGACTCTTGTCCCAACGAGAATTTGGGCAGATTGATGGTCATCGGATCATGGTGAATGGCCAGTATGCCGTAGGTCAGTTTATCGGTAAAAGCTTTGTTCCGGTGTTGTACTTTAACACACTGGATGAGGCGACTTCTTGTGCTCCAGATATGGAAGTAGCTAAGTGGCATAACGGGACTTGGGTACACCCTTAGTGTCTAAAAGAAACAACAGCACCAAAAGGAGACGTCAGGTTGAATTAATGAAAGTTAAAAATATATATAAAATGCTTGGCATAGCTGGACCGATAGGTCCGATGCCGCAGGTATACAATGGTATTGAATGCGTCGTATCACACTTCAAATCATGCCTTCCGAAATTCGTTCAGAGAATTTATTTAATAAGCTTACCAACCGTGTCCATCTTTACATGGAAGGAAGTCATTTACGATGACTCGGAATGGCACGACACAAATGCTTTCCCGATCAAAATCTTTTGTATTATGCACAGAAGACTATCATGTTCATGTAAGAATTTATATATTTTACATATGTGTCTTGATCCTGATGAAGGCATAGCGATTGCTATGGGCGGTAGGCGACAGCCTAATACTTGGCAATACAATCCTCATTCATGGTGTGTGCGCATATGCGCTAAAGAAGCCATGAAAAAGAAAATTGATGAGTTTTCAGTTTATCATATACACGAAGCCTAGAATGTAAGTTTTAAAGTTGGGTAAAAATTTCAAAGAATTCCCAGACCTGACCGGCGAGAAGTTTGGTAAATTCACAGTCATATCTTTAGTAAAAGTGGATCCTAATAATGGGCGAATTTGGCTAGTTAGATGCGATTGTGGACAGGAATCATACAAGTCTACTTGCAAAATTAACACATTAAAGAAAAATAAAACACCAACAGCATGTAATAAATGTCGTGTTAGAGGACGAGATATTACTGGTGAAAAATTTGGCAAATTCACAGTCATATCTTTGAAAGGCGTTGATGCGAAGAAAGGACGAATTTGGCTAGTTAGATGCGATTGTGGACGGGAATTCCATAAATTTGCGGGACAAATAACCTCATTAAAGAAACGTACTGCGTTTCCAATGTGCAGGAAGTGTCGTGTTAAACAACGAGATCTAACAGGAACGAAAATCGGTAAATTCACAGTCATCTCTTTTGACAGGATGGACGAAATCCGAGGTCAAATGTGGCTGATTAGATGTGACTGCGGAAATGAGATATATAAATCTACTGGTGATATTACCGATCTGTCGAAACATACCGATCCGGCATGTATTGAATGTGCCAAAATCAGAAGAAAAACGTGGGCGTGTAAAGACATAACGGGACAGAAGTTTGACAAATTAATAGCAATTAAACCAATTGGCGGTAGCAAATATGGCCAAATGTGGCTAGTTAGATGCGATTGTGGTATTGAGACGCATCGTGTTGTCAGCCAATTGAATGCAGGACGTAAGGCTGAACGTGGCCAGATGTGTATTGAATGCAGAAATGCAAAATTCGCCGAGAGTAGAGATCGTGGGTCTAGCACTAGTTACAGATTAGATAGAATAAGATTAAGAAAGATGGCTGGACCATTAATATTGGAGATGGATCCACTCATAGATCAAAATCTAGGATCGCATGAAGCATTTCGGAATGAGCTAATGTATGATTTGGAACAGGAAATCTGTCCTCGCCGTGGTTGGCTGGATGAAAGAGAAATTCCCGGGTTGAGTGCAGATTTTGATGACACTATTACAGCTAGCAATTTTCCGGAATATGTCGATGTAAATATAGAAAGACCGGAAGTACAAATTGAGAACGAATTAGATGAGGATGATGACGAGATGATATACAGAGTTAGGCCAGACGGAACTATCGAAACCGACAATGTCGAAGAAGCTTTACGTCTATCTCGTATATTAAGCAATGCTCCTGAGCGGACAAGAGCTACGGAACAAGAAATCATTGATACCGTCCAGAGATTCTTTGCAAATCAACAATTCACATCTAAACAGTTGTCCGATAAGTTGGGATTCGATTCGGGTACTGCCGTTAGAGAGGGACTGAGACTTCTTCACATCAAGAAGTGGATTAAGAAACACAGAAGCAGCGATGGCACATGCTTCGTATGGGAGCTAGTTAAATGAAGCGTTCGATATTCGATGAATACCTAAAGACTGTCGATTTCGAATGTCTGAAAATTGAGTTATCGCGCAGGCAGAAAAATTGCAAAGGAAACACCATTAGAGTAACCCCAAGTAACATGACTATGGAGTATACTGACGAAAAGCGTAAGTATACTCAATCCTTTACTCCATCGGTTTGTTTTCTCGTGGATTATTGGGAAAATGGATATCATTTGTTTTTTGGTTTCCGTGACACTGTGTTGGGGAAGCGATACCTTGGTTCTGACGGAAGAAGTTGTAGAATCACCAAAAAATTCAATGACCAAGTATGTTTCAATGTCGTAATGATGGCTCTTTTCATCGCTTTTGATGAATCCGGTGACTCAAAGTTATCCGATATTAAGAAATTTCCTGATTTACGATTAGTTACGGAATTTCTACCAAAGAAATTTTGGAAGATATTCGATTTAATTAAGAAAGAGTTCCCATTAGCACTGGATCAAAAGATCGCGCAATCACTTTATAGAATCCGCGAAGAATTTAAGATCCTTCATAAATATGATGTTGATTTCAAACGAGTAACTCAAACATGGAATGAATCAATGGTTTCGAATGTGATGGACGGATAACTACGCTCCGTATATAACTAGATGGGATACGAGTTTGATAATGTCCATGCGATCCATTTCCATCAGTTTAATAAATCTTCCTGTATCCTTTTGTACATATTTAGCCAAGGCATCAATCTGAACCAGTGATAACCTCAAATCTTTATCCCAATGGATCGCCATCGCCATCGCCATCGATAGGTTGTGCGGTTGATCCATATCTCAAGCGGCCAATAAAATTATGAAGATACTTGTAACAGGAAGCAGGACTTGGACCGATGAACTCATTATTATCCGGGAATTATCAAAATTCCCGCCAGGTACGATAGTGGTCCACGGTGCGGCTCGGGGACTCGATTCGTTGGCTGATAAAATCGCTAGATCCTTTGGACTTATTCCACGTTCTTACCCAATAACAACAGAAGATTGGAATAGACTAGGTCCGAGGGCAGGCGGGCTTCGAAATTCGGCCATGCTAAAATATGAGAACCCCGACAAAGATGGCGTAGGCATCGATTTATGCTTAGCATTCACAGATGATTATTTAGAGAACAGCAGGGGGACCAATGACATGGTTAAAAAAGCTATGCGTGCCGGCATCAAAACTAAGATTGTGGAAACAGTATGAGAGAAATTAGGAGCCGATCATGGTCTATGACAGGTAGTATCGAGCACATTGATCATATAAGATGCTGGCATTTTGATGCGGATACGGGTAATGACTGTAAGAACATGTCATTGGTGGCATGGTGGACATTTGCCAAACAGGGCGAAGAACATAACGGGTCACACATACTAGGATATTGTGAAAAGCACAAGGATGAGATCCCGAGCCTTAGAGATTTCGCAGTCGGAGTTACTTGTAAACGTGTTTCAGAAGAAGACTCTGCGTTGTATACTGTCATGGCATCCTAAATCTGAGGTAGTATGACTAAAGACAAAGTGCTCGAAGTTTTGAAACTCTATAAAGAGCAACTCCAAACCCATTACAAGCCAATCCGTTTGACAGATCAGAAATGGCGTACCATCAGTCCTTTTAGTAGCTCCGTTAGTGGAGAATGGTTTGGGGAAGTGCTAGATCATGTTCTATGGATGTGCGATGAAATACCAAAATTCGATGATTTAGAAAAGATCATGCGTTGGCTCGGTTACATACAAGGTGTTCTACATGTGACTGGGCATTATACCTTAGATGAATTAAGGGAGCAGTGTCGGACTAAATGAAGACTGTAACAAAAGGAGCTAGTAGAGCTAAACGTCTTGTAAAAGGAGGAGATTTAGAATACCTGAAGAAGTCAGCCCATCGAAAGTCACGAAGACAAACTAAGCAACAGGTAAAAGATGGTAAAGACGAAGAGGTGTTTGAGAAACCTCTCGTGACTGGATGGGATGTAGCATAGAGCTAAGATTGCGGGAACAGTTTTAGCTGCTTTCCGTGTTGCTCGATTCTAATACCTTTGATGATTCCTTTGAACAACCAAACAGATAGGCTTTGCCTTGCAGATGCGTTAGTTGCATAATGATGACTGAGTTGCTTGATAGCGTCATCAAGAGCGATCCCCGGTTTAGATCCGACTAAATACCTAAGAGCATCGCACGTAGACTGAAAAGGAGTCCATCTTTGTCCGAATCTCGATCCGGCTTTACAATAGGTCTTATGTTCTGGTCGTAATGAATTAAGAATCTTGGTAGCCTCTGATTTTCTGTGTAATGGAGCATTTTCTTGCTCACGCACACTCATCGTTTTCTTGTTTACCAATAATACTCCGAATCCGTAGTCTCGGCATATTCTATACGCGAAATGTCTGGCACTATCATGTGAATATGGGACCGCAATATATATGTAGTTTGCCAATCTTTTCCATCCATAAGCCTGGTGCAGTAAGCTGATGGTTAGTGATGTTTTAACTTCGACGACAGTAACAATTTTACCTAAAACAGCGATAATGTCAGCGCATCCTCCGCAGATTTTGACTTCCTGATATACATCATATTTTTGATCTTCAAAATACGCTATGACTGGTTCAGCCAGTTCAACTTCACTTGGCATGTTTCACCGTACGATGAGATAAACGATTAAATGTATGATATCATATGCAAACTAAATTTTACTACATAAGAGACAAAAAATTGTTTCCTATTGCCTGTATCGCGTTCTCTCGAGAAAATCGCGATAGCCTATCAATTAAATACGGATGGTCAGTATATCATCCGAATGATACCTTCGATAAGAAACGGGCGAGAGCAATTGCTGAAGCCCGTATGAATAAACTACAGTATTCGACACAAGCTGCCGAGCCGAAGGTTAACGCAGTACTTGATGCTATTTTTGCCGACTTGTTCAAGATTAACGAACTACAAACAGTATGCGGATCTGACGGGCCTGATCTCCCATATCTTCCATCCCGCATGCTTAAACAATTAAAACGAAATATTGACAAGAAACGTGCGGCCGTTGTATAATATCTTATAGGTGCGATGTTGCACCTAATCCCAGGCTTCGCGCCCGGGATAAACTCACTAACGGCGAAGGCCAAATGGTGGGACGAAAAGATCCAGAAGCCACTGTAAGTGGCATGCCACGCGGAACGGCGAACTCTAAGTTGCGCAAGAAGATTCTATTCGAACTTCTTCGCAAAATTGGAGCAAACAAATGCCGACATTGCGGGTTGGACATCGTACTATCTGAGGACCTAGCCATAGAGCATTTACAGGATTGGAAGGACAATCAAGACCTGTTTTGGATGCTCAACAATATTGCCTTCAGTCATCTGGATTGTAGTTCAGGTGCAGCACGGCAAGAGGGTAAGTCAATGATAGCTGATATCAGAATCACGGGCGAGAATGGCGAACAATTTCCGACCTTCTATCATGAAGGCAAGATTTATGTCGCTGCTCGCAAAGACGAACGTTATAGTGTTCACATTCGAAACAAGATAAGTGAAAGAATTGAAGTCGTAATCTCGGTTGATGGGCGAGATGCGATTTCTGGAGAAGTCGGGGATGCGACTAGAACTGGATATGCTATTCCCGCATACGGAACGGCAGTCATTCGGGGATTCCGGCAGAGTAATGAAAAGGTAGCGGCATTCAGATTTGCCGATAAACCTGAGAGCTACAGCGCTAAGCTCGGCACTCCACAAAACGTTGGAGTCATCGGGGTAGCCGTCTATCGAGAAAAACAAGAGCCTTGGTACTGGCCAGTTGTTGTATCCCCGCCTTGCGTACAACCGTATCCATGGCGTTGTCGGCCTGGGGTAACATGGTTTTCAGCCAATGCTGACAAGTGGGAAGGAGCCATGGGCTCCTCTGAAGTCAAGACAAGCGACGTTTTACGATCGGTGAGCATGCCGGCCAGTAATGGCGGTGGGGGAACATATTCATGCAATACGATGAGTATGAATGGCCCCGGTGAACCAGTAGGTGCCGCCTCTGCCTCTGCTGTGGATTCGGACGAACTGTGCTTTAATGAAGAGCGGAGTTATGAGCCGACACAGCAACGCCAAACGCTCGGAACCGAGTATGGCGAGAGCATTCGTGATAGAGTGTCATCCACCATGTTCATTCGCGCATCTTCGGATCCGGCTGAAGTCTGGCAAGTGTTTTATGATACTATGTCCGCTCTCCGTAAAAAGGGCATCCCGACTCATAAATGGCGTAGACAGGATAAGCCAGTTACGCCGGATCCATTCCCGGCCAATCCTTATATAGCACCAGGCTACGCTAAGCCACCGCCACGCTAGATATGAGGTCGTCATGCAATGCTCAATGATTTCAACCAACGGGGCATCGATTTCGTGCTGCACGTGTCCGATGCGATATTGTTGCCCGGCAATGCGAATGGTAAATCCACCGTATCCGTGGGTAAATCCACCGTATCCGTGGGTATACCCGCCGCAACCGTGGGATCCATATTGGATATCTAGATAGTGAAACAATCAATGAGGGCCCCGTACGGGGCCCTCATTGTAATTTGTGATATGAAGATAATAAAACTAGGGAGTTGGTTTGTTTCAAATCCTCAAGTTTTGCAAAGACCTAATCGTTCAGATATAATATTCTTAAATTTACCAAATACTCCGTCGCCGTTTCCAAAAATCGGGCTTACAGCAACGATACATATTGAAGCCCAAGCTGGTTATGGGAAGGACTGGCTTATTCAAAATTTTGGATTTGAAGAATCTGATATTGAATTCTGTAAATCCAATATCCATTAATGTACGCTAAAACGTGGCTGAAATAGATAAGAAATTGCGAATTAAAGAAACTCCTTGACGAGGCTAAGGATTTTACTAAATGAAAAAAATGATTTTTGCATTTGAAAGTGGAGATGTGATCTCCCATTGGTGTGCGGAAGCCTATTTTCAGCAAAGTCGGCCAAATTTAATGAACGGCAT
>Ga0315294_10000547_pt1 | contig 40543 bp, 71 predicted proteins | sample YL17G13_40_MG_FD_203626 | JGI IMG/M metagenome (GOLD analysis project Ga0315294, IMG submission 203626) | Sediment microbial communities from Yellowstone Lake, YNP, Wyoming, USA - YL17G13_40 | ecosystem: Environmental > Aquatic > Freshwater > Lake > Sediment | place: USA: Wyoming | collected... | reverse complement strand
AAAATATCTCCATTTGATTTTATTTGTACTCCATCATAGAATTCTGCTCTGTCATTATTGGTTCTAACATACCATATTCCTTTGCTTGATCCGACACTTCCACTAATACAATCATTAATTCTATTAGCTGTTGTATTTGTTTTATGGCCTCCGCTATCAAGTACTATACTACCATTCTTTTTATATCTTACAATATCAGTACTATAAAGGGTAACTATAATATCATCACCATCTCTACTTAATATAGTATTAGGTGAAATCTTTTTTTCGGATTTTGGTCCAAGGAAGCGATCAGCATCTTCATAGGATGTGCCATAATAAGAACTTTTAGCTTTCCATTCAGTTAATAATTCGTATTGAGATTCTGTTACTTTTATTGTCATTTCTTATAAATATCTAATTAATATGGTTTTATTTTTTGAACTATGTTATTATAAATTTTATCCATTTCGGAAAGATAATCAGATCCAAATCTATCTTCAACATAATTATGTATTGCTATTAATTTCTCAGTTCCTTCTAATTTTGATGATTTGGAATAAAATTTTTTTATTATTTTATCAGCAATTTTATCTATTGTGTTATCTGATACATTTTCATTTATTTTTTTAAATTGATTCTTTTTAAGATTTTTTAAAAATTCATGATAAACATCTTCTGCTATATATTCATAGCCCACTCTATCTAATATAAATGTGAATAATTCTCTTGGTGTAAATAGTTCATTGTTACTCAGATATTTGAATTTTGGAGTACTATCTTTATTATCAGTTTTATCAGGATAACCAAAATTATTGATCATATAATCAATCATATTATCTTTAATTTTTTTATTGATGTCAACAAGTTGTTCGTTTAATTTTTTTTCATTATGATAAGCGCTATGAAATTTATCTATTACTTTTTCAAAATCTGTTTTGTTATCACCAATAAGATCTTTAATTTTATTAACTAAATCAAGCGCATCAACAGGATCTAAAGTAGTATCAGTATCTTTAAATTTTAAAGTTCCATCTTTATAATGATATATTTTTAATAATTTATTTACAATCCTATCTACCGTTCTATCTGAGACATTTTCATTTAAATTATCGTAATAATTATTTTTAGAGATATTAAAAAACATACCATATATTTCTTTTACTTTATCATTCCATCCTACTATATCTTCTATGTAATCAACTATTATATCACCATGGACAATTTTATTTGTTTTTTTATCTTTATAATAACGAACATTTTGTAATGTGTGTGTATCAGGTACAAAACTATATCTGTCTAATAATTTATTAACTATTTTTGAAATATTCTTATCAGATACATTTTCATTTAATTTAGGTGGTTTTTCTTTTAATGCTGTTTCTAAAAAAATCCTAAGAATCTTAATGGATTCATTTTTGTCTTCACCAATACGATTTTCTACATAATCAAGTATATCATTAAATGATATATACTCATAAGTTAATCTTTTATATATACTAGCACTACTAACATCATCTATACTACCAACGGCATAATACTTTTTGAGTAGATCATTAACTATTTTATTAATAGTTCTGTCAGATATTTCTTCAGTTAATTTAGATGTTCTATTTTTTAATCCTGTATCTATAAAAGTATTATAAATTGGACTAATATTTTTCCAACTGTCACCTACACGATCTCCTATATAATCTTGTATATCATTACGTTGTATGTATTCATCAGTTAATTTATTATAAATAACAGGACTACCAAGATCACTACTAATAACATAATATTTTTTAAGTAAATCCGTAACTATTTTATTAACAGTTTTGTCAGATATATCTTCGTTTAACCTTTTATATTGAGAATTTGTTATTTTAATATTCACCCTTTATAAATATCCTGAAATCCTTATATTTATACTTGAATGCCTTGTAGTGGGTTTCTTGAGGTTTAAGCCTTTTGAATTGTTAAAAAAAGACAATGAAAAGAAAGTCACATAAATTAAAAACAAAGTAACAAAATGCAAACAAATTATGCAACACAAAGTTGTGGTATAGCTGCTCCATCGGCGTACATTACAACTAAAAGATCAAGAGTAAAACAGTTCAATGATACTGTTTACCTTAAGGATGGGGACGAATTTCAATTAGAAATTTTTAATCCAAAAGAAAATAAAGTTTTAGCTAAAATATTCATGAATGGTGTGTCTATTTCATCATCAGGATTGGTTATTAAACCTGGCCAAAGAATATTCTTGGATCGCTTTATTGATAACAACGATAAGTTCAAATTTGAGACTTATTCAGTTAACGGATCTAATGATCAAGTTAAAAAAGCCATACAGAATAATGGCTCAGTGGAAGTTCAATTCTTTGATGAATACATTCCTCCTTATGTTAGTTATAATAGTTTAACTATTAATTGTAATAACACAGGGGGTAATTTATTTAGATATAATACAACTACTGGTAATTCACTTTTAACTAGTAATGGTAATATAGGATTTTCCACTGCCAGTTTTAATGCAAGTAATAGTAATTCGGCAACCTTTACATCAAGTGCATCTTTAAACAATGCAGAATCAATTAAAAGGTCATTTTTTGAAAAACCAAAAGAAAAGGAAGTAGAAACTGGAAGAATTGAAAAAGGTGGTAAGTCAGATCAGTCATTTGGTACTGATTATTCTAATTACAGTGCTTTTTATACTACAACTGTAAAATGGAAAATTCTGCCATTATCAGTTAAACCTGTTCAACCATTATCGGATATTAAAGAATATTGCATCTCGTGTGGTTATCGTAATAGAAGACATAATTATTGCCCAAGATGTGGTAGTAAGTTCTAAATAGAGCATAAACAAGGCATTTAGATTAAAAACCATAACTATATAAAATAGTTATGGTTTTTTTATAATTAAAAATTCACCATATGTTGTCCATCCATTTTTTTTATAAACATAATCTGGACGTTTTGGTATAAATTTTGGTAATTTTGATGTTATTTCACGCCATTTTCGAAAATTATTTATTTCTTTCAAATTATCATTTACCCATTTTTTTGCTTCATTATATGATAAATAAAAAGTTCTTTTAATACCTCCACGATATTTTATAATTCTTGGTAAATGATTTCCAAAGAAATCTGATGGTGCTGTAATTATACCTTTATTAGTTAATGCTTTTACTAAATTACCTTCTCCTGCTGTTGGTTCCAATATTGATCCAGCATTATCTGGAACAAATGAACTTATATACTCGCAAATGTAATCAGGGGTTTGAAAATCCATATATGGATTAATATAATAAAATAAAACTACTTAATCAAAGATGAATTATATCATGATAAATAAATGATGATAATAATTCATTTAATTTACTAATCTGTTCTTTTTTAAGTTCTATTATTTTAGCTATTTTTTCAGATTTTTCATTAACTTTTTTAAATTCATCGTCATTTAAAAAAACATAAGTTTGCTTTCTATCAAAAGTATAATGACTTGTACGTGTATTACCTTTTAATTTAAATGGTTCTATTAATCCATCAACTAAAATATAACAATTATATCCCTTCCTCATTAATGAATTAATTAAACTTGTATTAATACGAACTGGTCCATAAAATATTCTTTGTGTTGTGACACCTTGTTCTTGTTCATTTATAATTTGCTTTAATTCTTGTTTGATGATATTTTCCATATTTAAAGATCTCTGAATTTATGGGGATAAAGCATTCTTAGCTCATGTCCTTTTGGAATATCACTTACCTTTATACCAAACACCTTTTCTTCACCACATGGATTGATTCCATCAATAAGATACCCATTAACACATGCCCATGTTTCAATATTTCTATTTGAAATTTGGCCAACAGAAAATGGAAATCTAATACCATTAGGAACTTTAATATCAACTATTCTTCCATCAGGATATTTCTTAATAATAATTTTAACAGCAGGATTAACTTTTTTTGTAAGAATTACTTTAGATCCAGGACCATAATTTTTACGAATAACTCTTTTTACCTGCACTCCATTCCCAACATCAATACTTTCGCCAACATCAAGATTTTTCACCATTTCAAATTCTTCTGCAGATAATGGTTCAACATTTCTATCTGTATTAATTCTATGAAATTCATTATATGTAATAGGTTCATTATTATCAACTGATAACCATATGGTTTTATCCATTGATTCAGTTAACATAATTTTTTGTTTATTTGTTAATATTATTTTCATTTATTAGGTTTTGTTTCCAACTTAGTTGACGATAGTTTTTGCATTAATCCTTTTTTATGTTGTTTAAGTAATTCAAGTTTTTTGGTTTGTAAATCAATCAATTCATCTATAGAAGAAAGAGAATCAGTTATTTTTTGATTTTCATCAAATGGTACATTATCTTCTTTAACCATTGTATTAAGTTTTCCAATTGGTTTATTCATTTTAGTTTTTTTGGTAGATAATATATCATTAATTGGCGATTTATAAAATTTCTTTTTAATTATATCAGTTGCTTCTTTAACAGTATGATCAAGTATACCTTCATCCTCTAATTCTTTTCTTGTGTATTTTTCTACATCTTCACCAACAAATATAGTTAATACCTTACCATCCCATTCCCAGTCATCATAATCCTCAGTTGATTTCTTAACAAATCTACCAACCTGATCTAATTCTTGTTGATCATGATTTTCATTTAACATGATATTAACAACTTCTGTTATTGTTTTTTTTGTTTTAGTAGCAACAGTCATTATTGCTTCTTTTACTATATCATCCTCCCATAAATTAAGCGCATTAATATCACCTTTATTACAATATGGAAAAGTTTTACATTTATTTTTTACAGATACAAATTTACCACCAGGAAACATAGGTTTTGCAGCTCCTCTCCAATTCTTTTTATTTTTAGCCCACATTTGAGGGGTTGAGTATTGTCCAGAAGATGCAGTTGTTGTGGCTTCTTTGGTTTCTTGTTTAGTTATCTCAATAGGACCTGAAAATGCACCTGCTGATGAAGCCCCCATAGCTTCTTTAGTTTCTTGTTTTTTAATTTTTTTCTTCATATTCTTTTTATTTAGTACTATCTGCTTATTATTAAATATTATCACATCTAGTATTTTACCATTTTCTATATCAATAACCCCATCTTTGCCAATATCCTGGGCAATTAATACAGCATCATTAGTTTCAATAAATGTTATTATACCATTTTTTATTATTATACTACTTCCTATATTCCTTTTTTTTGTTGATTTTAGAATATCATTAGATGGTTTAATTTTTAAATGTTCGATATGTCCGCTATATAATGGATTTTTTATATTTAAATAAGCGGAAGTAACAGTACCATAATTATTTTTGGCATACATTGCAGCATCAGTTTTTTCTGATGTAAACCATGTAACTCCACCATAACTGTCATTAAATGAATCTCCACCATGATACATTAACAAAGGATTACCATCACTGTCAACTACCTTTGTTTGTGGAAGATTAATTTCTTCATTTTTCATCCTTTATAAATATCTTACTGAAGAACAATTCAAATAAAACCCCATAAATGATTTTTATTCCAATAAAAACAGCAATTATTCCCCACCATTTTGGTAAATAGGGTTGATAATAAGCAATAATAAACTGAAAACAAGATAATTGAATGCTATCAACTAAATGCCATCTATCAGTAAATAAAACAAAGATTGTAGATGATCCAGGAAATTTTTCTCCTTGTTTAACATCGCCATTTTTCCATTTATTCTTATAACTATTATTAGGGTCAAGCTCAGTTCTACCTTTCCATATTGATTTATATAAATGGAAAGTAATTGTATCTCTTTGAGCTTGCATGATTGGTGCGAGGCAATAAATAATTAAAATTATTAGTAACATGTGAAATCTATTTTAGTTAAACTATATTTTGGTATAAAAATTTTTGAATACCTATAAATAAAAGATTCATTATTATGTATTTCATTTTTAAGCGAATTAAATAAAGTATTACCGCTATATGTTTCTATATTTATTAATCTATTAACAGTTTCATATTTACCATAAATCAGCTTATCGATCATAATTTTTTCTCCCCGATTTATTATAATTAAATGCATTTTTTTATCTGATTTAAATCCAAAGACTTTTAATTTAATATCTTTATGATTTGTATTAATAAATGCTGTACATTCTCTATATGAACTTACTTCTGTTAAAAATGGTTTAATTATATTATGTTTCTTTGGTTTTAAATGCTTATGTATATTTGTTAAATAAAATTCAGAATCATGTAGTAAATGTAATACAGTATCTTTATATTTTGGTTGATTAAATCCCCATACAGACACACTATTATTATTTATTTTAGATGTTATATATTCCTCAGATAAATAATTCGCTATATTAAAACAATCATTTTTATCATAATCCAAGCAGTTAAATGAAAACAACATTGGCTCAATTGAATTAATAATTGGTGGTTTAATAACCACGTTATTATTGACAATAATATTAAGATATTTTTTACTTTTAAAAAATGAAAATATCATTGCAAAATTGATTTGTAATAAATACTTAAAAATCAAGGATAGTTGTATCATTAATATTCACTGGTATAGTTACATCTGAATTATTAACTTCGATTATGTCAAGTAATAATTTTCCTGGTTTATTTTTCTTTAAATAAAGATGTACATATCTTATGTATATTTGAACAACTTCAGCAAAATCAGGATCAGGATTTGCATTGAATTTCATTCTTTGTTGAATAAGATGCATTTCTGTACCATGAACAAATTCGCAAGTAACTCTATCTGTTGAATTTATATCATCTCTTCTTATTGATAATATAATAGATGATTGTTGTGATCTGTAACCATAAACGCAATGATTCTGAATTCTACCTTCAAGATAGTAATCCTTATCATTTCGTAACAGATATGGATAATAAATTTTATCATTATATACTATTGGTGTTGCAGATATTTTTTCAAATTCAGGTTCATATTGACGGATAATAGTAATATGTTTAGATAAATTATAATGAATAATAGAATATTCCTCATGTTCTTTTATAAATTTTTCATTAGTATCGGCTTTAAATCTAACTGGATTATTATGATCACGTAGATATTTTATAATTTTAATATGATCATTTATTTCAATTGGGCTGCATGATAATGTAAGTCTGAATTTATCATTCATTAAATTGATAATATTTAAATGTTCGTTGTCATCAAAATCATTTATATTTTCCAATTCAAAATCAAAATCCAATATAGATGGGTTAATAAGTGTAAATCGATTAAATCCAAATGTATCAATAACAGACTTCATTGTTTTGACATTAATAACAGGATATTTGTTTAAATATTTTGTTATTAATTTTTCTTTTATATTATATTTTTCCTGAATGGCTTTAATAAGATTACCATCATTTTTCCTGATTAATTTAATACCAGGATAATTTCTTGATATATAATGTTTATAATAATTTGGTAATTTTACATTATTATTTTTGGCAAACCATAAAATACACATATTAAATATTGATGTAAAAACATTTATTTCAGTTCCACATATTATATCATTATTTTTTAAATTAAGTTCTTTTTTTAATATATTATTAATCATAAATTCATTATCAGAATTAATAATAAAACTTAGATGATTATCTAAGTTGTTAAAATAATTTTTTTGAATTTTATTTAATGATGCTCTTCTGTTTTTAATATTTAAACTAGTAAAAAATTGATTCGTTTTTAAATTAAAAATAATATATTTTCTTAAATATTCATTACTATAATATTTATGACCTATTTTTCTTTTTTTATTAAAATTAAAATATTGTAATCTTAATTTATCTCCTTTTTTTGTTATTAAAATTGAAGTTCTTTCTATTATAACATCACATAAAGGATTACCATATGCTTTATTTAATAAAGATTTATCCTCAGTTGTTATTTTATTTTTAATTTTAAAATAATGATTTGATGGTATTTTTTTATTCCAGAAAGTAGTTGATACTACCCCAGGTTTATAACAATTAAAATTCCTGCAGTCCATATTTGTATCATGAAATGGCATAACATCCACGTTTACCTTAGATGGATAACTGAAATCTAAATAGTCCTCAACTTCTGTTATTGTATATTTCTCTTTTACATCTTTATATAATACTATTTCATCCAAATTTTCAGACATGTTATAATTAATTTAGTAACATATATACGGAATTATTTAATTTTTGTTTCCTATCTATTATATTAGTTATTATGAACGAATTAGAACAAAAATTAATTAACATACTTGAAGAAAAGTATGCACCAATAATGGTTATTTATCTTATGGGTATCCCTGATGACGCAGAATATATGCATAATTTTGCAAAAGGTATCCAAGAACATTTCAAATATAAAGTATTGATATTACCAGGACATATTGAAAATAAGGTAGAATTAATATCTATAATGAAAACTGATGAGGTGGCAATTGAAACACTTCAAAAGAAGGTATTTGATTTCATGGAAGAATTGAAAAAAATTGAAGTAGAAACAAAATAACAGATATTTATATGGAACAGATATTATTATGTTCCAGAAAATTAAAACGTTTTTTTTAACTTGGAGTGAATTTTGGTCATTACCATTAGCGATAATGTTATGGGCAGCTAGCCCTTATATGCTTCGTTGGGTTGATCCAACCGCAGGAGCATATGATGCAGGAATATTTCAAATTCTATTATTTGCATTAATTTCTATGCTCATATTTAATTTTGCGGTATGGATTGGGTTATTACTTAATTTTAAAGCAATATTTAATTATTTTGAAATAGATTTTGATAATGATTTTAAAACATTAACCCCATGGCAAAAAATAAAATTATCCTTAGTTTTATATTTGGGTTTACTATTTGGTCTAATTCTTTTAGCCAGGGTGATCTAAGATATAATATAAGAAAAACATACTACTCTCAAATAGGTGTAAGAGAATTAACTGGAAATAATGACGGTGAAGTAGAAAAATATCTAAAAGCAGTTGGTCTTCCAAAAGGAAATCCTTATTGCGCTGCATTCCTTGAATGGGTATTAGAACAAAATAGAATATATGGTGCAAAAAGCGGATATAGTCCTTTATGGTTTCCTGCTAATAAAATAACAATTAATCCTAAACATGGTGATGTATTTGGGATATATTTCGCTTCAAAGAAAAGAATAGCACATGTTGGTTTTGTTGATTCTATTGCAGGAGATTGGGTTATAACTGTTGAAGCTAATACTAATGATGCCTTATCAAGAGATGGTGATGGGGTTTATAAGAAAAGACGATTAAAGAAACAAATATATAAATTTGCTAATTGGATAGCTGATCAGAAACCACCAGTAGTTATTCCTAAACCAATAGAAAAACCGTCTGTTCCGATTGTAAGTGCTTTACCAAAAGAATTCAGAATATGTTTTATTGGTGAATTTGCTATTCCTATAATTTATAGAGATCCGCAATTACGTTAATTTATCCTTCCAGAAGGAAGCAATAGTTTTACAAAAATTAATCATATCATCATGTGACATGTTATTTTTAGCATAGTTAGCCATTAAACTAACAAATTGAACATTTCCTTTAATATAACCTTTATTTGAATCTATTCTATCTAAAGATGCACAGGTTCTTTTATCGGTTTTTTTTCTATAAAATGGTTTTGTTAATTCAATTCCAGTATATGGACATACATGATTTTTATTCCATAATTCTAAAAGATAGATAATATCTATGTTACATTCTTTTTTTCGTCTAGCTGATATATTATGCATTTTTATTCTTCTTATAAATTCCCTTATTCCAGTATATTCATCAGTTTTACTAGTATTACCTGGATTACTAGTGCCATAATATTTTTCTAAATGATCATAATTTATTGTTCCATGACAAACATTAGAACAATATGATAATCTATTAAATTTAATAGATCGTTTAATATCTGAATTAGCTCTTAAAAATTCTTTTCCACAATTTGGATTTGAACATATTATTAAAGTTTTCTTTCTATTATCCATAATAATAAATATAAATAAAAAAAAGCTCTTGGAGCAAACCAAGAGCTTTTAGGGCTGCTGAAACACGCTGCCTCCACCATCTAATTTTTGATGGAATTAGAAAACCTAGTGGATCCAGAGGAAGTCGAATCCTCGTCTTTAAAAGTGTTAATGAGAATTATTCACAAGTTTATTTGGTTTTTCTTTACCTAAAAAAATATCCTATTTAATTTTTCGTTAAATAAGAAAAACGACCAATTCACTCCTTTTCCCATCAGAATTGATAACATGTATGGGGTTGCTTAATTGTGCGAACAACTACACCAACTCAAGTTCAGCTTCTTGAGATACTGCTACTGGAGCAGTGATGGAAGTTGCCAAAGACATGATGTCTTCGCTATTGTAAACCTTTGCGGTTATTATTTGGTTATTTGGATTAAAGTGTAAACTACCAATACACTACTTGTATCCTTCAATGAACAGCAATCAAATCAATACCCGTTGGACCCATATTAATAAATATCTTAAACGATGCGTTTTGAATAAAGTTTCAAATATTTATGAATAATGCCAGATATTTTTAAAATAGTTGCCAATTTCTTATTTGAAGGGTCAGTTAAATCAGATGAAGTAATTAAACTTCAATCTGATGGTATATGGGAAGCAAGAATTCCTTTAACCCACAATGCATCATGTAAATATGGAGCTAATACCAAGTGGTGTACAGCAGTTCCAAGTAATAAAGATTATTTTAATCAGTATAGTAAAGATGGGCTTTTAGTATATTTTATCAAGAAGAATGATCCAAGTCAAAAATATGCTTTATCATGGGAATATAACGGGCAAAAGAAATGGTGGAATAAAGAAGATGAAAGAACAACTGAACCAGACTTCTTTAAAAATTTTGATGGGCAGGTTACTGATCTTTGGATGGATAGATCTATGGAATATTCATTCGAGGATATGTTAACCAATGCACAGCATCCTTTAAAATTATTAACAACATTAAAAGAAAAATCATTAGATAAATTAAAAAATTTACCAGGTGATATTATTGTTAAATTAGTACTTAGATCTAAAAATCCTATTGAAATAGGTGAAATATTTAAAGATAATATAGCTGAATATAATGATTTTGAAATATTCAGTATCATAACAAATGGAAAAAAGAAAAGAGAATTAATGAGATTATTTGCTGACAGAATTAAAAATTTTGATAAAGTTGGCAAAAGCAGATTAAAGAGTAGATTATTGAATTTGCAAGATATATCATTATTTAATAAAATTATTGGTAATGAAGATATGAAATATGATAAAATCGGAACTTTTACTAATGGTTTTGCAATAGTCACACGTGATGGTAAATATGGATTTATTAATGAAAAAAATGAAGAAATTGTTCCGCCAGTTTATGATGATGTAAATCCATTCAATAATGATGGTAAAGCATATGTTACTAAAGGTGGAATAGATGGATATTTAACAACAGATGGAAAATTACACACATAATTTAATTTCTTTTTAAATAACTTACATTTAATAATATGAAAGTCTTTCTCTATACTTTTGAATCCTGTAAACATTGTAAAGATATTAAAAATCTATTGAAGATAGCTAAAATATCTTATACTGAAAAAGATGTTGACGTATTTGCTGATGAATGGGATAATATAACAAAAGAACAAAAAAATGAATTTTTACCGACTATATTAATTCAGAATAATAATAAGAAAACGTATTTAATGCCTGATAGGGATTTTAAAAATATTCAGGAAGCAGTTATTAAATTAGCTTCCTTTCTTAAATAAATGTAAATTATTTTTAATAGTTACATTTTCAATGTAATTATCCAACATTTCTGCTATTTGGGTTTCACTTCCTATATATCCTGGATTCTGAGTTTCATCTGTATTAACTACAGAAAAATTTTCAATATATAATTGTGGGAACATCGGTTCTTCTCCAGTTAACCAAAATTTATATTTTTTACCTATAATATCAATTAAAGCATAAGGACCTTGATATGCATCAAATCCTTTAATATCTATTAATTTAATAAAATTCCCATGTTTCATATTAGCCTCAATAACTTCAATAGCATTATATAATTGTTTTATCCATTCAACAAATTCACTATCATCATCTGGATTGTCATTAACATAATCAAGATCAATTCCAGAAGGCCATTCACCAGTTTCTAATAATAATCTTTTGTATTGTTGTTCTGAAATAAGAATTTTCATCTATTAATAAGTATTTATTAATCTAAATTAATCCTACCATGAATGAAATTACTGATGATTATGTAAGTGACAGCATTTATTTCATTTAATAAACTCCTATATTTATTATTAAATAGCTTACACAATGAAATTACCAATTAAACAAACCAAAACAACCCTTGATGTTACATTCTGTGGAAACGGAAAATGTAAATGCCCATCTGTATCAATTGATAAAAATATAGATACAGTTGTAATAGGTGGTAAAGAAGAAGGTTTTACTAATTTTACTAAGGAACAGTTCAAACTTATGGTTGAACAGGTTAAAGAAGGATTATTTGATCAATATATCTAATTATGGCTGGATGTGGTTGTAAAAAGAAGAAATCTCTTCAGGATCAAAGTAAATCTAAGTTCAGTGCTCAGGTTAGTATGGATCATTTAAAGAAGAAGATTAAGGAAATCGTATTAGGAAAGGGTAAAGTATAATTAAAAAAAGAAACGCACCCTTTTGGAGTGCGTCAGACTAAAGATGCTATCTTTAATGATGTTCAAATTAATTTTATTTTAATAAAATATTATATTTTATTAATAAATTATGATATTCAGTATTCAATTTTTTAATTTCTTTAGCAAGAATATTTATTTCATTTGCTTCTTCTGGCCTTAAATATATAGCATTTTTCAGTTAAAAACCTTTTTCGATTGGTATTACTAAAAATCCAATTTTTAAATAAGGATATTTACCATGTTTTTTATTAATAATTTCTTTAGCATCCCATATCCCATGAGATAATTCTGAATTATTAACAATATGAATATTATTACTTAATTCTTCTCTTAATATACTTTTTATTGACATAATAATAAATATTAAGGATGAGTAAGTAAACCAATTCTATTTAGCGGTGGCTGGTTTTCGAAAATCACATTAAATGTCCATGATGATAAACTAATAAAAATACTTTCTTTTCTTATTCTGCCACATATTTTAATATTATTAAAATACACCTCATGGTCATTATCATAAATTGATCGAATAATCAGATCACCATGAATAATTTTTAAACAATTCCATAATATAATACTATCAGAATCTTCTATTATTAAATTACCTTTTATTTCTTTAACATTATAAAGATTGTGATTTTTATTGGTTAATATAATGTTACCTTTAAATGAATCTATATTAGTTAAACAATATTCAAATACAAAATTAGCATCTTCTTCTGAAAGACAATAATCCATCATTAATACAGGGATAGAAAATGTCTCTATCTTACTAAAAAACTTAGATAATTTTTTAAGTTTTAAAACGTCCATTTAATATTTCGTAAATATTATTCGGTGAATAATTATATCGTGCAGCAATGAATCGTATTCTAGTTCTTATACTATTATTATTACGATAAACAAAATTTCTTTTTAAAAATTTTGTATGATGAAAATCATATATTATTTTCTTATATCTTATTTTTACTTCAAATTTATGATTAAATCCATTAATCATTAATATTTTACATACAGACCATAATGATAGTTTATACATATTGGCAATTTTTGTTGCTGTCCATCTTTCGGAAGCCAAATAAACTATTTCATCCTGAATTTCTTTTCTAATAGATTTAATTTGCATTGAATATTAAACGAATAATAATATAAAATGTTTCATTAAAATTATTTCTTTTCTGGTTTTGTTCTATCACCACATTTATCACATGTGTAAACATATGAAACTTTTGCTTTTGGATTCTTCCAATGTTCTGAAAAACGATAATAAGGTTCTTTAATACCTATATTTTGATTACAGATAGAACATATCTTAATTAAAGGATTATGTTCTATTACAATTTCTATATTTTCTTCCATAATTATTTAATTAAAGTAACATTACCTTTCTTAGTAAAAGTCTGATCATATATACTATATCCAACATAATACGTATAAACCCCTAATGAGCAATCTTTATCATGATATTTTCCATTCCAAGCATATTCTATATTATCATTATATATTAACTCACCCCAACGATCATAAATTCTAAACCATTTTATTCTTACAATTTCACCGATAATGGGATAAAATTTATCATTTATATTATCACCATTGGGTGTAAAACTATTTGGTATATAGAAATAACTTGTTGGTAATACAGTTACAACTACACTATCTATATATGAACATCCAAAACCATTATCAACATTTATATAGTAAGTTGTTGTTTGAGTTGGGGATACAATAATATAAGAACTATTTCCTCCATTACTCCAATTATAATAATATCCGAATAAATTGTCACAAAATAGTAAGACATTCTCACCATTATATATTGTTGTGTCACAACAAGCTCCAAAATTTATTAAAGGATCACTTGAAACAATTCCAAAATCAGTTAAAGTACAACCATTAGCGTCCGTGATAGTTACTGCATAAATTCCAGTATCTAAATTAGTTAATTGATTAGTACTCCATGAATATAAATAAGGTTGGGTTCCGCCATAAGGTGTTACTGATACCCATCCATTATTTGCATTAGGACATAATTCATTTGCTGAATAAAAGCTATCAACCAATGGTTGTGGTTCATATATAGTTAAATTGTATTGCCATAAACAATTATTTGCATCGGTGATACTAACACTATATTGTCCACCATCTAAATTAGTAATAGAATTAAGACTGCTACCATTTGACCATAATGTTGAATAAGGTAGAGTACCGCCATAAATATTGATTTGAGCTGAGGCATCATTAAATCCATTACAAGATACGCTGTCATATGTCAAAGTCCCGTATAACGAATCTGGTTGATTAATAACCGTATTATAAACTGCAGAACATCCTGATGCATCTGTTATCGTCACATTATATGTTCCATCACATAATCCACCGATATTTTGATTAATTGATCCATTATCCCATATATATTGAAAAGGTGCTACTCCAGAATCTATAACGGTAGTAATTGATCCATTACATAATCCATAGCAAGTAGGTTGAATCATATTAAAATGAGCATCTACATTACATGCAAAAGAACATTGTGCTTGAACTACCTGATACGGTATGCCTGGACATCCCTGATTTGACCAAGAACCACTTGTTCCATCACCCATTGCTGTTACATAAACAGATAAATCCTGATTAGTACAATTTATGCTTGTTTGAACCGAAAAACAAAAAGTCCATACACATGTTCCTGATACTGTCCAATCACCAAAATCATTTCCTGGGTTTCCGTCTAAAATAAATCTATCATAGAAAAATCCTGGTCCAAATGTTTGACCTGTATTACTTGATGTAACTGAGTTATACCACCCCCATTGACCTTGACCATCGCATGAGTTAGGAATTTGTGTTGGAGTAAGTGTTGAAAGATCCCACCCAGGACCTAATGTTAAATCAAATCCATCAATCCAATTTGATCCAATTTGATTATAACCACTCATTGTGTAACAAAAAGTTACAACTGTTCCAGGTTGATATGTTCCATTGATTGGAAGTGGGTTGACTGTTGAAGATTCAAAGCCAGCACATTGAGAGAATGCTTTACTTGAAAGTAATAGGAGTACAATTAAAAAACGCATGGTATAAATTTAATTAATTTTAGTTAAAGAATCAAGTTTTGTTCTTTCTGCGACTATATTATTTACTAATTTTATGACTATCAAACCATTTTGTCATAATATAAACCAAAGCATCTTCTGTTACATCGCCCAATAATAAATAAATGTAATTAATTACAGCCTTTCTTGGTACAATAATATCTCTGTTCTTATCTCTGATATCATAAAATCCTTCATCATAATTCTCCAGACCAAATCTAATGTCTAATTTTTTTATTACTTTATCAAGTATTTTTAGATGATCAATTTCTTCTTTTATTAAATTTTCATTTAATGATACACGTATAAATTCATCATAAATTTTATCTGCCAGATCCATACCTTCATCAGTTTCACCAATCATATCAACTATCCAATTCCATAATACCACATCGCCATTTAGTACTGATTTATTTGTTTCTCTATCAAATATAAATTGTATCTGATGAATAAGTTTAACATAATATTTGTCTGTTAACTTTTTAAGAACTTTATCTATGGTTCTATCAGATATTTCTTCATTAATTTTTTTTGAATCGGATTGTTTTTCTAAAAGATATTTATAAATAAATTTCATTATTTCTTTTCTATGAATTTCACCTATTCTGTCAACAATAAAATCCTCAATATCATCATCACTTAATGAATTTTCAATACCAATATTATTACTTCCTTTAGGATTAACTATATAAAGTCCATGTTTAAATATAAAATCAAAATTTTTATCTAAAAGTTTTTTAATTTTATATTCTAATTTTTCAGATCCTATTGATTCATTTAAATCTTCTATTTCATTTCTTGCTAATTTTTGCCCAACATATCTTTGTATAAACATTTTTATCTTTTCATCCTCTGATGAAATTCTATCCTTTATAAATGTTTCTATTTCATTAGGACTAGTAATTAAATTATTATCTTTTTTATAAACTATAATACCAGGTAATGTGGTTTTGTTAATATCAAAAAATTTCTTGAATTCAAAATTAGCGTCAATCAACTTCTTAATTTTAGCTTCAATTTTATCATTACCTATAATATTCTCTTTAACTATTGATTTTTTTGTTCTCCAAGTTTTATAATAATCTGGAAATCTATTCACTAAATAATTATCAATAATTCTAGATGCTTCATAATAAGTCCCAACTCTATCCGCAATAAAATCTATTATGGTAGAAAATGATATTTTATTATTACCTATCTTGTTATAAACATCAAAATATATTCCACCGCCATTAGTTTTTCTAAATTCAAAATTATCATCTAATAATGAATATATTCTATCTTTTATTTTTGGATTAACTTGTTCTTTAATAATATCAGTATATTTTAATTTTTCACGTATATAATTATTAATAAATTTAGGTATATCAATTTTTCTCTTATCAAATCTATCTTCTAAAAATCGTGTTATGCCAACATTACCTATATCAACTTCATGTTTATTGTTACCAAACATATTAGATAATTTGGAATATATTTTATATGGTTGATATGAATTACCAGTCTTTACTACTCTAAAATGTTTATCTAATATTGTTTTTAATTTATTTTCATCAATTGATTCTTTAATAATACCAATTTCTTTTAATTTCTCCTGATTTAATTCTTCCTTTAAAACGTTTTCAATTAATTCACCGTTAGATCTAGGCAAAACCTTTATATCATTGTTTGAGAAATCAACCATTGATGAGTTCCAATGTCCACTATTATCTTCATCATCATATTTTGATAATAATTTTATTGATGTGGTAGCTAAATTATTAAGAATATCTTCAATATAAGAATCATATATCTTATCACCCCAATCCCCTAAGTCTCCCATAACCATCCATCTACATTCTCGTATTGTGTATTCATCTTTACTACCCTTACTTATAACAGTAGGTTTGAATTGCCCACTACTGAACCATGATCTGGCAAACCAATAATCCTTGGTTATTATTTTATATAGAAATTTTTTTAATTTTTCCTGATCAGGCTGTTCCTTTAAAATTCGCATTAATTATAAATATTTTCCATTATGGTTGGATTTCATGTCCAAAAAGGAAAATATTTTCCACTACTTACGCTTATTAAGTAATTTTATCTGGTTCTCGCCCCAATCATTAACTAAGTTCGAAATATCAAATATATTTTGTTGTTCACCTATTCTTTCAAATATATAATCATCTAAGAAATCACGTAATACTTCTTTACCAGTTTCTTTAAAAATTATACGATAATCACTAAAAAGGTGATCTTTTTCTACTTTAAATGAATTATCTAATTTCTTACGTAATTTATCTTGTAGCTTATCCCTTATCATATTAATTTAAAGTAATCTTTATCTGATATAGCTTTCTTAACTAACCAAGCACCTATGCCTGTTAAATAATCATGATAAGAATGTTCTGTGTGATTCCCGTCTTTATGACCAAGTTCGTGTATTAATAAATCTAACATCTCCTCATTTATATATCCTTCTGAATCAGGAAGGAACATTTCCTTGGTTAAATGATCAAGATTAAAAGATAAGGTATTTGATCCGAATGAAGCTCTTGCTGATATTTGACTATCTCTGTAAATCTGAACCTTCAATTCATAATTACTATAATCTTTTGCAATTTTCTTTACTAAATTAATAACAGGATATTGATATTCTTCAAATGGTAGATAATCAACAACTTTAGGGGTTTTGCCAAACAAAGCAGTACTTGATACAAGATTACCATGCTGCTTCATTTTAGTCCATTCCTCCTTACTCATTTCACTACCAGTGATTACCTTATAACCCTTACTGATAGCTTCATCATTAGCATTAGGGTCAAACGGATTAGATATAACCGCCAAGTCACCGAATCGTTTAACTTTAATATCCATCACAGTATTACCTTCAATCTTGTCTGATGTAATTGCTTCTCTGATCCATACCTGTGAAATATCATCTTTTTTGATATTATCAATAACATTATTAAGAACAATAGCAAATATATCCTTAAGATATTTGTTATTTACTTTATCCCTGTCATTTGATAATGGAATTTTTTGTTGAACATCTATTGAGTATTCACAATCAATGTCACATACTGGTATTCCTAATTCATAAAGACATGGGTTATCTTCTTTATATAAGAAAATATTTGTATCTCTTTGAACTAATCGCATTGCATTATCTTCTTTTATCTCAGTTTGAAGTTTTGTTGAAATAACTTTATAGGGTTCAATATAATCCAATACAGCATCAATATCATTTATATTAATAGTAATTTCAATGTCTTTAGGTGGTTTAATAGATTTTAAATAAGTGATACATTCATCATATTCGATTCTGGACATTTTCACTACAACATATACCTCACTACCAACTTGTCTTTTTTTACGAATTATTGATCTTGTTCCTTTAAGGATATCAAATTCTAATCCACCAGTGGTTGTTATAATACGAGCATAATCAGAAAGACATATTACTTGTTTTTCCCCAAAATTATATCTCCCACGTTTTTTAACATCAGTTCTTTTATAAGTGTCTTTAAATAAAGTGTATGCGTCAGCTAGATCTCTGAATCCAATTGGTGAATCATCTACTACGGTTATTGCAGCTTTACCATAACTGTAAGTCATATAAACATTACATTTTTTAATATCTTCATCCATGGCATTTTGGAGAAGTTCCCTAACAATAAACCATTTTGGTTTTAATAATTGAAGTTGTCTTAGACCTTTAACATCAACATCAAAGATTTGATTCTTCATAATAATGGGTTTTTCTTATGTTATACGTGAAAAACCAAATAGAGTTTCAGTATCCTCTTAATTCTTTTAATTTTTTAGATGCCCATTCATTAAAAACTACAGATATACTAAGATTAGTAAAAATACCAAATCTATCTGATAAATCTTGATGTATGATATTCCAATCAATCAATTGGTCATCTTTTTTTTGAAAGATGTTATAAAAACTACTAAATTTATTAGCTATATAATAATGTTTATTAAGATAATTAATTATATTATTTTTCGATCTATCAGTGGCTATTGATTCATGTAATTTTGAGTTAGTAGAATCGATAGCTTTTTCTTTTACAGATAATAATGCTCTATATATTTCTTCGCTATATGTTTCCCCAAATCTATCTTCAAGAATATCTCTCATTGAGGTATATTAAATTTATTCTTATTTCTATCATAGAATCCGATAAATCCTGTTGGCACATGAAATTCGCATTTATATTTACTATTAATGTAATTTTCAACAGATGATTGATCTATTGATTCACGCATAGGCGGTAAATCATCCCAAGGATCCTTACGTACTGGTTTTCTAAATTCAAAATCTCTTTTATTACCTGAAAAATTTCTCAAGAATTTTGAAACATCCGCCAAACCTATCATTTAATTCCTGATATACGCCATCTGAATAAATTAATTTATCATTTTCTGTTCTAAACCAATGCCAACCATATTCATGGTTATTTTCATCAGTGGGTTTTAAATAAAAATGCTTATTCATATAATCAGTCATTCTTTTTTTGACTCTATCATCATCATATGATTCAAATAAGTTATTATATTGATGTTCAGTAATTAAAATCCGCATTATTCATAAATATCTGCGATTTTTCTTCCAGCGTTTTATAAGCGAATTAGTTCTATTTTCTGAGCAATACACTCTGTCATTTATAAATCTTTGAATTAAAAAAAATGGAACGAATTCATTATCAGCCCTTTGTCTATAATAATTTCTATTATTTATTTTAACTATATAATATTCTTTATTTAATAGTTCTACTATTCTATTTTTTAATTTTTCCTTCATTTAATAACCATTTTTCCATTAAAAGTATAATATCTAATTTACCATATCCTGTTTTATAATTTCAGCATGCGTTATATTTCTGTTTGTATCTTTATAAAAATATCTAGGATCAGCCACACTATCAACATAATATCCATCAATATAATACTTTTTATTTAAATACCTAATTAATTTAGGTTTAATTCTATCCGATATTGATAATTCCGTATTCATTAATAAAATAATCCAAATATTTAATATCACAATGTATCCAAATAAGATAAGTAACATGATCTGAATCAGATGTTGATAAGCCTACCTCAATATATGGATCTTCTATTTCAAATGGATCTTTTCTGATAATAAATGTCCAATGATTGTATTTACATAAATCGGATATGTTTAATACATCCTGTATTGTTTTATCGGTGGGTTGCCTGGCTACGCTAATAGAACAATCTAATTTATCACACCATTTCTTAAATGATTTAGTTTCAGAATCCAATATTAGATCCTTCCATCTTTTTTTATTAGGGAGTCTATAGAAATTATTTCCCATATTTTTCAGTTAATTCTTCTAATAAAACAAGTTCTTTTGATTTTTGGACATCATCATAAAATTTTTTAATATTTAAAAGCAATTCGTCCATAGTTTGATATCCATCACCAACTTTGTAAACCTTAAATTCTTTAAAATTATTTTTATTAATTAATTCATAAAGTTCTAACTCATCATTAGCTGTTAAAATAATATTATCATAAGTTGGAGGAATTGATCGCTTGGTTACTTTAATAGCGTATATCAAATATACTGGTTTAATGTCTAAAAAAGTTCTATAACGTTTGGGTATAGTATCATCCATTAATTTAAAATTTTTGATTTAATATTTTTTCCACGATAATTTTTGGTTAAAGCATGACAATTTGGACATAATATTTTTAAATTTTCTATTCTATTATCGAATTTATTTCCATTATCATGATGCAGTTCAAGTGGAATTTTACATCCCATCCATTCTTCATTTGCACATTTTTCACATTTTTCTTCTTTTAATCCTAATTTAATTAATTGTTTTTTAAGTCGGTATGTACTTCTACATAATCCACTTTTATATGTTGAATTTTCAACTAATATTTCAGATAAATCTTTAACTTTACTCCATGTTTTTCCTTTACTCCAATTTGATCCGTGAAAATGAGAAGTATCAATTTCAAGTTGTTTAATTCTTTTTTGTATATTAGAATAATTACCTCCAGCTTCTTTTAATCCTAATTTAATTAGAACTTGTCTAAATGACCCACATTCAGAAACGATAATGGATAAATTTTCTTTAGTATATTCTTTAATCATATAAATAAATATGAATAAAAAACAAAAAGTCATACTATCCTTCTCGTCTACCTATTTAACCATAAATTGATTAAACGGAAGATAACTTAAAATGTTTCAAAGATTATGAAAAGAAAGTATCATAAATTTCATTAGTATATTCAATGTCACCGATTAAATCATTTAAATGATTACGAAATTCATATGGAAACATACTATCACCAGTTCGCAAATCAATTACACGATAATGAATCGTACCACTATCTGTTTTAAATTTACTTTTTTGAAATCTTTTTCTTAATGAATCTAATATTTTTTCTTTTCTTTTAAATTCAAATTGTTCATCAATATTTGGATATGTAATTGGTATAGAATTTAAAAAATCATTAACTAATTTACGTATAACATGTATATCCGATAAAGCATTTTGATATCCTATTAAATCAGAAATATATTTGTATATATAAAGAGCTATCTCATATCTAAAATATCCAGTATTTTCAAATTCATAATAAGTACCATTATGTTTAATACTATTAAATCTATTTTGAATTTTATTTAATAGTTTATTCTTTAATTTTTCAGAAATTTCCTCATTTATATTTCCGCTAATAGGCAGTGTATTTAAATAATTACGAATTATTTCACGTCTTTCTTTAAATTCAGGAATATCTTTAGGACTACCAATCAAATCAATAAAATATTTTAGTATAGTATACACTAATTGATCTTTATCATATCGTATATTATTATAAATATAATAATCATTATATTTTTTTATGTTATTAAAATTACTAATTAATTTTTCTAATAACTTATCTTTTAATTTTGGTGATAAATTTTCATTTATATTTTCTTCTATTGGAATATTATTTAAAAACTGATTAATAATTAAATATCTTTCCGTAATGTCATCCCTGACATCAGTATATCCAGTTAAATATTCTCTAATAAAATCCATCATATATACTTTCATTATTATACTACTTAATTTTTTACCATTAAATACATAATAAATGGATGACTCACCTATATCTGGTTTATGTTTAGTTATGCCACTATAATATTTTTGTAATCTTTTTAAAATACCTAAACGTGTTTTAGGACTTAATGATTCAATAAGGAATTCATCAAAATCATAATTTTCTTTATCTTCAAGTATATCAAGAACAACATCCCCTATTAATTTCCATAAATTGCGTCCATAAGTTTCTTTCATATCCTCTATTACAGTACTAATCGAAGTATAACTATCATCTGATTTATTAAAAAATGATGGTAATCCATTCATTCCATCTAGACCAACATCATATTTTTCCCTTATTTTTTTTGTAATAAAGTTTCTGATTTTATCTTTCTGATTTTCAGTTATAATGATTTTCATATATGCCTTAATTTATGCCATTCAGGTCCAAATTTAGATTCTAATTCTCCATAAATAAATTTGGAAACGAATTCATTCATATCAATATAATCTTTTCTGTTTTGATTTTCTTTACCTATTCTATCATATAAAAAATCCATAGCTTCAGTAAAAATTAATTTCCAGTTCTTTAATGTTATTTTATTTGCAAATTTTTTATTTAATAAATCCAACAATTTATCATCAATATTTTTTGATTTTAAATAGGATTGTTCTACCGATTTTGGGGTTGGTGTATAATACCAATCTTGCCCTTCTTTTACAAATCCGTTTTGCTTAAAAAACTTTGTATTTGAAACTTGTTCTACTGCTATGGTCTTACCTGTTATATCAGCATAGTTTTTTAATTCGGCAATAAAACGCCTACCAATTCCTGTACCCTTTTTTTCAACCGCAATCCTTCCAAGTGTTATCATTTTATTCCCCTCTTTTAGAGTAACACCTATCCTGTTTCCGTCAACTTTAATCTCTATCCCTTTCCCAACAACTCTTGCCAACGAATTACCCTCGCCAATTATAGATAAACCATGTGTATCAGTATATAGGTCAACATAAAATTTACTAATACCTTTAGCGTTATTTAATCTTTCATAAACCGTATTTTCAATATTGAATAATACTTTATCTATTAATTTAGGCGGTAGTCCATAAGTTTCTTCCATATCTTTAATAACAGTATTAGTTGTCCATCTAACATTTGAATTTTTTTCAGCACATATCAATAACCATCCACTTTTGCTATAAGTTGATCCAGCTATTGTAAATTTATATTTTTTAATTAATTTTTTATATATGTACTGTTCTAATCTATTAATATTTTTTGTTTGTTCATTTAGATCAGATGCGAATGGTTTAATTGTTTTTATATAATCTCGAACAAATTTTATTACAAGGTCTACCATATCATCTTCAGATCCTAATCTGTCAAGAATATAATCAGATAAAGCTATTATTAATCCACGTATGTTATGAAATTTTCCTTGAAAGCTATATAAATCCAATGGCTCTGCTTTTACTTCCCTATCAAATATTTTTATAAATCTATCTTTAGTTCTATCTGATATTTCTCTATCATATGATTCATATATTGGTTTTGTTCTTTCTGTAACATAATCATGAATTAATGATTCTAATTCTGGAGTATATTTCATACCTAAATCATTAATACAATAATCTTCTAAATGATATTCAATACTCTCTGAATCCATACGTTTACCATCTAACTCATATACATCATCCCACATATGTTCTAATTCCTTTAATTGTTGATCAAATCTATTTATAAGTTTAATTGACAATAATGATTCCTGTATATTTTTTTTGGGTTGTTTTTTTGATTGTTTGACTTTAGCATCAATATAATTATTAGTTAAATTAATAATTTCAAAAGTACTATCAATAGTTGATCCAGCTAATAAAATAATACGTGCTTCTATTTTATCACGTAATTTAAACCATTTAATATATTCTTTACCATTAATGATGAAATCACGTGAATTAGGATTAATTACAGATGTGTAATTATCACGTATGGTATGATATTCTCTATCTAAAGCCTTATAAACAGCATTTTTAACTTTATCCGTCATCAATACTATAAATAGTAGATAAATGATAAGGAATTTACTTAAAAAACTTACTTTTAGTTAGATGTTTACTAAGATCAATTTTATATTGTTGATATACCTTTTTATCTTTTTTATCAAAAGATGTGTTATATTTTTCTAATAACCAATCACTTAAATAATATAAATATTTTTGTCTTTTTCCAAAGGTACTTTCAACATGGGTTATTAATCCAAGAGAATTATAAACCAACTCTTTTTTTGAATTCATTAAGCCCATGAAATAATTCACAATTCCATCTTGATTTTCTAATATAGGTATTTGTTTTACTGGTAGTGAAAAATTCCTATCCAGATCTTTAAATATTACCTTTTTTAGTTTATTGTTCAATTACAAGAATTTTTTCAGATTTTCCTTGATATACCTTAATATATAACCCATTAGGTAATTTTGGATAATCGTCCATTAAACCATTAAATACAGTTCTACCCATGATGTCATAAATAATAAGTTTATTATCACTATTAGATGCGACAATTGGAACTTCAAGTTTTGGGTATTGACAACTATTAATTTGGCAATAAAGCCATGCCACCGTCATATTAACACAGGTATCCCATTGTGGTGAGTTAACATTAACCCCATGATGTGCATTTGGAAATGTATGCAATAGCGATGGAACATTGTTTTCATTACACATTTTATTGATCTTATATCCACCATAAATTGGTATCAAGCCCTTATATAAACCCTCATTATAATAAACAACTTCATCAAGCAAACCATGGAAACATATATTAGGTACAGTTTCACCTTGGAAAATAGTAGTATCAAACATTCCACCCCAGTAGCTTATAACTCCTTTTATATCGGTACTTTCATATTTTGTTAGATTATTGCCACTAGTTTTAATTTGATTAGTATAATAACTATCTACTTCATTTTGGTCTAAATATCCAATACCAACCGATATTAAACCACCTGCAGATGTTCCTGCAACAAATACATTATTAACATCAATATTAAGTGAATCAGAATAATATTTTGCATATCTAACAGCAGTAAAACCATCTTGAACAGCTCGATAATAAGCATTATGTGAATTTCTAATAGATAAGGTAGCGTTATTTAATAATAAATTCCATCCTAATCTGTAATCAACAATAAACACCACATACCCACACCCTGCTAAGTATTTTGCCTCAGCTACTAATCTTGCATCGTTTTTTGATCCTACTACCAAACCTCCACCATGAAATAATAAAATACAAGGTTTATTTATATAATCTAATCCAACTGGAGTATATATATCCATATACAATATTTGAGTTAAATGAAGCACATTTCTTGTTGACCCATATTTTATATCGTATTGAATTGCAACAGGATATATACTATCAGTATAAGTTGGGATTTGGGCAAATACATTACATGATAAAAATATTGCCGATATTAAAATTATTAATTTTTTCATTTATTACTCTTTGTAATAAATATCTTGCTATTTGTAATAAATGGATTTATTTATTGGATGAATAGTATCCTTATCAGCATCAAAACATAATCTTTTAATTAGAATGACTGAATCTCCAGGATTATATGTGGAATATAATTTTTCATCATTCAATTTTAAACTATCTTCTTCATTATTATATAAAGTAACATTAAATTTAGCTGGAAAATGTTCAGTACCCCAGTACCAACAAAAAGAACCTTTCATTACTGAATATCCATAATGATAAGTAAAATCATCATGTTGTTTAACATAATTTTTAGATATAACCTGCATAATTATTTTTTCTTCATGAAATTTATAATTTGTACAGGAAAATATAAACAACATCCCTAATATAAATAAAATCAAAAATAATATACCTAACGTTATTTTTTTCATAATAATTTTTTAATCGAATGATACAAATTTAGGAGTTCCATCTGGATAGAACTCAGTTTCAATGATAGCAATATTTGGCTGATCATCATCTTTATGTAATTCTAATTTAGATATCGCCATAGCAATGTCTTTCATTCCTCCACTACATATTCTATAACCCTTTTGAATATATTTTTGCATTCGCCACATTGTTGCTAATGGATATGGTAATTTATTTATAACTAAAGCACGTTTCGCCAGATCCATAAAGAAGGTTGGATGTGTATATACATTATCTCTGTCAACCGCAACACAACATACAGTAAAATCAAATTCTTGTATAGCTTCAGATGGACCAGCAAAATAATGTTTAATTAAATCAATTTTATGTTTATTATAAACTATTTTTTTAACATTTTGATTATCAAATAATTCTTTTACCAATTTAGTGGAAAAATATTTTCTACACTTATCATATTCTTCTTCATTAGGAAAATATAAATCAATATCCTTACTAATGTACCCGATAGAAAAATAATCTCTGACTGCACCACCACCTATCCAGCAATTACACACATCCTTTAATTCATTAAGAATAAGTCTATTAAAATAATTTACGCAATTACTTAATTGTGGATCCATTAAATTACTTTTAATTGTTTTAAAAAATTTTCTTTATATAACTTTGTATCTAATACAATATCTTGATAGCTATTTGTACAATATATACCATTAAAATATTGAGATAATTCGCTAAATCCTTTAGAAAATATTCCATGAGTTATTATAAGATATTTTTCACCATAAATAGATTTATAATTTTTCTGATACCCATCTATTTCTTTAACAATATTAATAAAAGTTTGTCCCCCATCAATTAAATCGTCGATAATAATTAGATCTTTAGTAGTATAGTCTGGTTTCATTGGAACTACAACTCTACTTAATTTACCATTTGTATCTCTGTCCTTACTGCAGGTAATAACTTCTCCTTTATAATTAATTGCATCAGCTATTTTATATATTTTTTTATTAGCTCCAGCATCAGGTGATATTAAAACAAAATTTCTAACAGAAGGCATTGGTTCATAGATTTCATCTAAAGCAAATTTTACCAAATCAATATTACTTATTTTTTTATAATGATTAAGGCATGCTTCTAATACATCGCTATAAGGATCCAGTACTGTTACAGATTCAAAATTCAGACTATTAATAATAGGACAGATAACTTGTTTTAAATAGTTATTAGATCCTTTCTCAAATTGTCTATCGCTTCGACTTCCTTCAAAGTAAGGACAATTAAGATGTATTTCTTTAACTCCGATATTTCTTAAAGATGCTACCGCACAGCATATTAATTCAAGATCCTTAAAATTATTTAATCTTGATTTAATTATAACTTTTACAGTGGGTTCGGATTCACTATAATCTCTGAAATGAATCATTGGATTTGTTAATGCTCTTAGTTCATTTCTATTATATTCTCCTAATATATCAACTTGTTGTTGACCATCAGGAAATTTAGTTATTTTATATTGTAAAATAGATTTATCTGGATATGCTAAATTTAAAATTTTCATATATTGAGTAGATTAATAATTTTGTTAAATTCTTTTTTAGTCGGTTTTTTATACAATCCATTAGAATTAAATTTCTCCAAATTATTTAATGAATAAGCATATGGTTGATAATTTTTATCTTCCTTACCTTCAATAATTAACCATGATGCTACTGCTTTTTTATCAACATAAACAGTATGAAGATCATTTGCTTTTAAATATTTACTTTCGTTTGGGTATAATTTTTCACGATTACCATTTAATAATTTAGCATCTTGAATAAGGCATTTAATAAATTTACCTTTTTTATTTATTATACCAGATTCCCATTTAAATAAAGTAACAGGAGTACCTTTAGTTTTAGATAATTCATAATTTAAATTATGAATTATATTATTTAATGGAATAATAGTAAGATTACAATGGTGCGGATGAATAGCTATACTCATTTTATCATTAATATCCGAATTCTTCCATAAATCATGGGTACTATCTGTGACAAACAATCTTACTCTTTGTTCTGGTTTATCTATAAGCATTATAGAATGTAAACCCTTTGTATGGCAATTAATAAGAGATTTAGATCTGCATTCTTCATAATTCTCTTTTAAAATATGTTCTATAAAATTCCTCATTCTGCATTATTTGGATTTACATTATCTGTTATTCTGATACCTCTTACTTTATACATTGCTGTTTCAAGTATATCCATAGCTTGCAAGAAGCCACCTCTGTCATCTAATAAATGATTAAAATAAATTTTTCGTTGATTTCCATATTGAAGTACAATTGGATTTTCATTGATAGCATCTACATGTATTCCTTTAGATTCACAATGTTTTAATATTTCACTATATCTTTCAGGATTACATGCTGTGAAAATTACAATATATGATCCAGTATATTGAGCTTGTTTAACTAATCCAATACATCTTTCAATGTCTTCTGAATTATCAATAGTTTCCCATGGTGACAATGTTGAATCAAAATCCACAGCAAGTATTATTTTGCCATGTTGCAACCATTCTTTTGTAAGCCGTTCTATGTATTTAATCATCGTATCTTGAATTAGATTTATTACAATATTTACAGGTTTGACTATAAACAAATTCACCAGGGCAAATAAAACCACCTGAATGAATCCATTTATGAATTCCTATAAAACATAGTGTTTTTCTTAACATAATTAATTTGTTAAAAAATAATAAGTTAGAAATAATTGAATGTAATGGAGAACTTGATCTCCACCAATACCTATAAAGAACTTATGATATGATTCTCCATAAGGAAAACTATACCACTTAATACCTTCTTCTCGATTCTCTTTATAATCTCTAATAGGCATTAACTTCTTATTTAATCTACTTGTGAAATAATCTGTTATTGTGTGACAAATAAAAGTTATTCCACCAAATTGAAATCCTAACCACACATTATCAATTACTACCCCATATAAAGAACCTATTACAATCCATATAGTAGAATAACTTAATGTATGTGATAATAAATAATACCAACTACTTGATTTATTCTTGGCTTCTTTGTCTGTTTGAAGTATAAAATCTCCAATAAAATGGATGATTATAATACCTAATATAATGTGTAGGGTTATCATATTAATCTTCCCATTTAATTGCTGGACAATTATCTTTTAACATGACCCATAACAACTCAAAGAATTTATAAACATAATAAACTGGATACCCCAAATATTTTAGATATTTGAAATAACTAAAGAAATTTAATAATTTCTGACGGCATTCACAACAATTATTAAATTTATTACGAATAAAATCAAGTACAACAACTAATAAAACAACCGATATAACTACCCCTATAATAACACCAATTAATAAAAAGAATGTATTCCAATCAATATTAAAATGCAAATTAAAAATCCACACACCAACATTATATAAAAGAATACCTAATTCATATAAACCTAAACCAACAAAAGCTAAACTAAACCCTGCAGCTAAATAAATAATATTCACAGCAATGGGTTTAAATATATTAACCATCTTTGTAATTTTTTGTTTATTTTTTATAGTTAATGCTTTTATTTCTGCATGATACTGGTCTTTTTTCTTTTCCTGTTCAGCAAAATATTTTTCTCTAAGTGCTAGTATTTTTGCATATAAATCTCTGTGTGAATCTCTGTAATGGTAAATTTTATTAAAAATATCATTAAATTTACCATTACATTTCAAATCAAGATCAAGTTTAATAAAACTTTCTAATCCATCACCTTTTTTAAGATTTTCTATAAATCTATCTTCCCAAATTTCTCGTTTTTCCCATTTATCTGGCCTGCTATCCATATAATTAATTAATGAATCAGATATTTTAACTAACAATTCCCCAAGTAATTTCCCAAGTCCAATAATAACATTCTTAATTAAGAATGTTATTGGAAACATAATTACATTAAGTATACTGAGCCAAAAATATGGACAGATATGACTGAAATCACGATGAGTGTATCCCCATGTAAAATTCATTAATTTTGAATGCCATGCATTCTTCTTTAGGTTGAAAACGTCTTTGATCATTGTTATTGGTTTTTATTTATGTTTGTTAATTTTATTTTTTGAAAACTAAAAATGCTGTTATGCGTTCTGAATTCTGTTTCACTTATAATTTCTTTGATTGTGGATGTTATACCACCTTGTTCGCCATAGATGTGCAATTGTTGACCAACACATGGTTTTTCAGTTATCATTCCTCTGAATACATATCCTGTTTCAATGTTGTTAGGATGTGTGGGTTTATCAGCTTCTCTTAATTTAGTTAATCTTACTTCTTGTAACATAATTATTTCTTTATTGCAAGTTTTTTATCAATAAGTCCAAATATGTCAAATCCTCTATCTAAAAGAAATTTAAATGTTTCTGGAAGAAATCTACGTTTGTTAATTATCCATTCAGAATGGTATTTATGTTCAAATGCTTTACCATTTTCCATTATAAAACATTCTCTTGATTCTTGTTCGCTTATATCAGATAATGATTTTAATTTGGGTTTAAATGCATTGGATGTATACCATAATTTATCACCATCTTCTCTTTGCAAAATACCTCTGTCATCATCAGTACCAGAAAGTATTCCTTTCTTATCAATACAATTAATCATATTACATTCTGATCCAACATAATATTTAAGATAATCTTTTATTTCCATTTGTTATGCTTTATTACGAAAGTTATTTTATAAAGTTTCAGTTAATTTATCAAAAACATCATATATTGTTTTTCTATTCATTTTTTTATGATAGCTTATAGCTTCTCCGCCATATATGATAAAACAAAGATTCCATTTAATCCATAAAAATATTGCACTGATTAAACTAGCCATCATAAAGAATGGAATAGCAATTATTCTAGATATTATATCCAATACTGTGTATGTTTTTTTCATTTCTTTTTACCGTATTTAAGTTTTAAAGATTCATATAATTCTTTCTCTTCTTTTTCCTTTTTTAAAATATATTTTTTGTCAATTATATTTAATATTGAAGTAGTCATATTAAAATCAAAACATGTACCCAACGCTTCTTCATTATTATGAAGAATATACACACCGCCAAATACTCTTTTTTCTTTCCGATTTATACGAACATAATTCAATTTCAATCTTATTTTCGTATAGTCTAAAACTAACTGAAGAAAAATCTTTATCATGTTGTTTTATATCAACATCATATCTTTCATAATTTTTATTTTCATCTGAAAAATGAATCTCATATTTAAACGAACTATAATCACTTAATTCTTCTTCTAAAAATTCTTGTAATTGTTTAATGTATTTCATATAAGTTTTTTAAATTATTGAAATTAATCTATCTATACCTATTGCAAACCCAATCCCTCCTTCATATTCACCTCCACCGCAAATTTGTTTAGAACTTCCTAATTCATCACAAACAATTTCAAAACCCTTTCCATTTTTATAATAATCAAGCCCTCTTGTTACATCAGTATTACAAACAAATTTAGTTGTATATAATGAAATTAATTTACAAGCTAATGATGATGTATATTCATTCATTGTAAATAATCCAGGGGATTCAACAGGATTTAATATTTCCACACCTAATTGAGTAAATTGTCTATACCTACCTGATTGGGGTTTTTCACCTCTAAAACATTCTTGAACATAAAATAAATGTTAAAATATAACTCATTTATTATTTTCGTATGGGAGATTTAATAATAAGATCTCTTGGGTTTGTTCATCAACATTTAAAGACACAACTGGTTTATCTAATCTGTAGGTTAAACCATCTTCTTCTGATAATACTCCTTGTTCAGCGTTCATTAAAGTGAATTCTAAAAATTCTGGTGGTAAACTATTAATCCATTCCAGGAGCTCTTTCAGTTTCATGATATAATTTTTTAAATTTATCGAATTCTGTTCTTATTGTTTTAAATTGTTCCATAAGTGCATTATACTCTTCACTATTTATAACACTTACTTTATCAACTGTTGATATTATTTTAAACATTTCTGTCATATCATTAATAATGATTTTTAATTTATCTAAATTATTTTCCATTTATTAATCTACAATTACTGTTCTTTTAATAATATCAGGTCTGTGTTCACCACCTATCTGTTCTTTAATATCACGGCTTGTCAAATCAAGTACACCAAGTAATTCAAGCGCAGTAAATCCATCACACACTCTTGTTAATTCAGTTGTGTTATCATCATAAATTGTATACTCAATATTATATTTAAGTACACGTATTACTTTCTTTTGTTTATTTCTAAAATTAGCTGTTTTCTTTTTCATTATTATTTGTTTTTATATTTTATCATCTGATGTTAATGTTGATAAGTAGAAATCTATAATAGTATCTTCATCAGTACCAAAATCAAGATGTCCATGAAATTGAATCCACACATTTATTGCCTCGCCTAAATTAACTTCTGATTTATTCATTATGCTGTTAATAATTTTAAAAAATATTCTGCAGCATTGTTTGCTATAATGTGTTTATCCTGATGATTAAGATATCTTTTACCTGTTTTGGTTTTATACCATCTTTCATTATCTTTATAAGCCATCGCAATATTAGCTGTCCATGATCTACGATAATCCTTATCTTTATTCAGTTCTTTACTGATTGATTTAATAGCCCATGGTATTACATTATTTTTTGGGACAATTAATGATCCGCTAGGTACTTGTACCGTAACTAATTCTGTTTTTTTATTTGTTTTCATATTTTTTTTAATTAAAAAGTTTTTCAATTTCTGTAAGTGGAATCCATTCAATAACATATTCTGTAATAACCCCACTTAATTCTGTTTGATACTCACCATCTTTAAATGATCCAATAACATATCCTTCTGGACAAAAATCTAAAACCGACATTAAAATTTCCTGTCCTTCCTTGGGTTTATATAAAACTGGATGTACCATAGTTTAATTTAAAGTTATTATTCTATAATGTCAAATAATTATGACATATTTTTTAATTCTTCTCCAGTTAATTCATATATGAGATTCTGTAATTTATGAACCCATTTAATATCACTGCATATTTCCCATGTAGTATCTTCATCGGTACTTTGATATAAGCACCACCTGCTTCCATTCTGTTCTACAAAATAAAATCCAGCTTTTGTATGAATACCATATATGGTAGTATATCCTGATAATTTATAATCGGTCCATATATTATCGCCAATTGTTTTAATACACCCAAGGTAAATTAACCAAGCATCTGATAATGGGACTGGTTTAAAACTCTGGTATCCGTCTGATAATCTATATATACCATAAGATGATATTGCACCAAAACATTTATCATCTACTCTGATACCATATATTTGTTCTCTTGGAATATCAAAACACGGTGCTTCATTAATATTTCCAGGTCTAAGATCTTTTGCTTCTTCTATCACGGATTCAATTTTTTGTCAATTACTGATTCAATCAGTTCTTTAAAATCTTCTTTATTTAAACGTTTTTCTTTAATGAAATCAAGAATTTTATTACAAGCATAAAATTTACCACGATCCCACCCTAATTGGTAGGTATTATTCCATCTTCTATGTTCTGATATTGCTATGAAATTAGTCCCATAAGGATTATAATATAACATTTTCTCATGTTCTTCTTTTGGCAAAAATTCTTCTTCCATTATTTAACATATTGAAATTCATCATAACCCAATTTGAAATTAATGTCTTTTTTATTTCCCACAGCATATACTAAGTTTTCTATAAGTTCTCTAGTTGGATCAATTTCATTATCCCATTTAAAATGAAAGATATAATCATCTTCCAATTCTCTTTCAACTCGTACACAATATATTTTCATTATCTAGCAATTGCTTTGAAGTAAATGCCGTTAAATGGCAAAAATGGTTTCTTGGGTTTACGTAGATTTTTATATCCAGCTTTTTTCTTTTTATTATATTCCTCTATGTTATCATGATAACGGCGATCAGCATCCATAATAAAAGCAAGATTAAAACAATGAGTTAGACTTATTTCCATACGAAGCCTTTTACCCTTTACTCTGAATTCAAGAAGATCTCCAGCTTTAAGGGTTACAACAACTGGTTCACTTTTTCTGTTTGTCACAGCTAAAGTTTGTCTTGTAATATTCTTTGTTAGTAGTCTTGCCATAATACGTTGTACGAAGAATTAAAATTAAAGTTACTATAATTCTTCATCAGTAAATCCAAATTCCTCTATAGTATATCCCTTTGATTCAATATAAATTTTAAATTCATACCACAATCCATGATAATTTACAAAATCATCAATTAAATTTACCAGTTCAGTTTTATCCATTTATTTCTTCTTTAAAGATTTTAAATAATTCTTCAGTAGTTTTAGAATCATATTCTAATCGCCAATATCTATTATCTAAGTTACCAAATAAATTCCATCCAGCTTTCAATATCCACGTAACAAAATTAATTGACTGCTGATCCGCTTCTGATTCTTTATTCATATTATTTTCCATTAGTTTTTAATTAATTTTACGGTGATAAATGGCTTGCCATCCTTATCACCATCAATATATGGAATATCAATTGGTTCCGCCGATGGATCAAAATTATGATTATCTGGGTTGTTGTATGTTGGAACCCATCCTTTTGATAACACGGTACGTGTCTTTATATTTACATATTGTTCTTCCAGTGGTTGCGTCAGCAACGGCGCATATTCCTTATCAAAGAGATTCACCGTACTGTCATTTGTATTAACACCATATAATCTGCAATAATGTGCAAATCTAGTACAATGATACCGAAGATCCTCATAAGAATATCCACCTGCAGGGGCGGTCATACCAGTATAATCATCCATTGCCCTTTCAATGACCTTAGATAACTGATATAATACATTCCCTTCTTCTTTATCAGAACGATAATACCTCATTTCATCTGCCTCAATATGATGTCCAAGATGTATCAATGTGTTATTTATAATGTCATTCTTAGTGGCTACCTTTATATAAGGTAATTCCAGTTCTGGGTTATCAGATGCTATAATAACATAAGTGGAATAAGAATTATCTATATCCTTTGTTTTATTGCTTATATTATAAACACTATCTGGAACTTCATCTTTAGTAGCATACCATACCCCATCCGTTATTTCCATATTCAAGTCCAATAAATATCTGAACCCTTCTATTGTTATTATTTTGTAATCCATCATTTTATAATTAATTTATTAACCATCCCAATACCCCAAATAAAATTAATAGGATCGAAGCTGCAATTATAATCATACACCCATAATCCTTTCTAGGTGTCCCATTAAAATTATAATCATCGATATCTTCAAACATTTTTTATATTTGGCTTTTTAACAAGCCAATCAAAGGACTGATTTATTATTTCCTGAACCTCATCATCCAGTAAAACAAGATTGTGATTGTCATTGAAGAATTTAAAAAGTGGGTAGTATAGACTGCCTTCTGTTTTCATAATTTTCATTTTATATTAGTTAAAGGGTAAGCGTTTATGATTGCATCTTTAGAAAATTCATTGTAGTGCTTTGTGTCACCTTTATAAAAATTATCTCTACTTTCACTTGCGGCTTTCAATGCTTCTTCTACATGAAATTTAGCAAATTCTATAGCTAGTTTAATAGCAAATTCATTACAACTCATGCCTATTGGTTGATATATTGATGAAGCCAATTCTTCTGCTGTTGGTATGTTTTTCATATTATGTTTATTGTATCAGTTGTTTAATTTTTTACCTAAAAATTTTTCCAGAAAATTTTCCAGACATTTTATTCGAGAGATTGTCCCCCCTTATACACCCTGCCATAATGTCATGGGGGAGGGGGGATACCTAAAGGGGGGGTGTACCCCCTGTTTAACCCACCCCTACCGTGCCATACTTTATACCCCCCCCCTTAAGTAAGGTATATAACCCATAGTACAGTAAAGGAATGTCCGTATGTTATATGATTATTTTTTCATGATCTTAAGTCGTTTAGTTAATGTTGTGCTATTCTTATACGCCGTAGCTGTATGTAAAGTTTCAATATAATCTGATTTATTTCTTAAGAACCATTCCCATACAATGGGTTGAGCTTCAATTGACTTAAGTCCATAACTGTTCATTATATCATAGGTAAGTTCCGTAAGGAATACGGCAGAACGTTTGTTATATATGTACTGAACAGAACCCTCCATAGGATTATTTGGGTTATAGCAGTACTTACTATCAAGGTAAACAAATAATTTATTATTATCTGGTATCATAACCCTTTGTACGGTGGATAAGTTATAAAAGTTATGTTATATTTATATAGTATGCCAAGGAAAGCACATTATTTGCATAGTATTCATAAGTTAATATACTGGAGAACTGATAGCGTTATGATAAGTATAGCGTGTGAATCCAAGGATCAAGCTATGGAGATAGTTACTACCAGTGGAATTAATCAGGAGCTTATAATTCATCCGTGAAATCAACAGAAGAAATATTAGAATATATCAAACCCAGAATTATCTGGTGTGGACCACAATATGATGATGATTTTGAACCTTATCATCATATTAAATTAAAAGATAATACATTATATAAAACCAGTGATTACATTAATGACAGGTTTGGGTTTATAGATGGTATTGAATTATACAGGGTTATAGTATTGTTGGATGTGCATAGACTTATGAATCTTCAATCCATACCTGTTATATAACTTTTTTTAATAAGTTTCGTATAATGGTGTTAATTTATTATGACAACACAAGAAAGGACTGATGCTATTATAACCCATCTCGATAAGATGATAATTAAGATTGATCTTGGGTTTGATTATAATACTATGTTAATAGAGAATTACGGTTACAGCTTTGCGTTCAGGTTTTGTTTTTCACAAAACTTGCGCAAAGGTGGTGTTAGCAGTAGTACGGTAATTAACCACAAATGCTCATTCGGTGAACTGAACCTTTTTCTTTTCTTTTTTGAGCGAGGGCAAAATATTAAAATAAAATTATGACAATAGATTTAAGATACGGAGATACAATAGAACAGATGAAAATGATACCTGATAAAAGTATTGACTTTATTTGCTGTGATTTACCTTATGGAACGACTGCTTGTGTTTGGGATATAATCATTCCATTCAATAACCTATGGGAACAATACAAACGAATTATTAAAGATAAAGGTGTAATTGTTTTATTTGGTTCTGAACCATTTTCGTCTTTGCTACGAACTTCTAATTTAGATTGGTATAAATATGATTGGATTTGGGAAAAGAATAATGCAGGGAATTTTCAATTAGTAAATTACCAACCACTAAAAATACACGAAACCATATCTGTTTTTTATAATGAAACACCAAATATGGAATTTGCTAATATTATGATTGAGAATATGAAACGACTAAACTTAAAGCAAATTGATGTTTCAAAATTAGAACTTTCAAGAACAGGCGGAATGACAGGTTGGGTTACAAATAAAATGAACGGTTCACAATTACCAACAGAACAACAATGGAGTAAAATATGCGATTTGTTTGGTATTGAAAATAAATATGATAAAATACTTTCAACTGTAAAAAAGATTACATATAATCTTGAACTTGATGATACTGAATTGATTTTATCAAATAAAGGGAAAGCAGGAACATTAGGTCATTTATCAAGTGAAAGTAAAAGAGAAACATATATACAAGATAAAACAGGTTATCCAAAAAGTATTTTGAAATACAATAGAGAGAATGGATTGCACCCAACTCAAAAACCGATACCATTGATGGAATTTTTAATAAAAACCTATTCCAATGAAGGCGAAACTGTATTAGATAACACGATGGGTAGTTGTTCAACAGGAATTGGGTGTATAAATTTGAACCGAAACTTTATTGGAATAGATAATACCAAAAAGTATTTTAATATTTCTTTAAATAGGGTGGAAGAAAAAAGAAAAGAAAAAGAATTTACAGTAGTAACTTCATTCGGAAATGGAATGTAGTATTACTGCTAACATAAGCAGTAAATACATTAGTCAAAAAAGGTCGCCGACATAATGGATAGATCTCAGAAAATAATTAATTGGTTGAAACCCAGAATAACTCTTGTAGCATATGAAACTAATCAATTTACTATTGATCAACGTTATTTCTTTCATGGTGTAGGAAAACACTGGTATAATCTTAATGATTATGTGGAAGATAGGTTTGGACCAATAGATAATCAAACAATGTATTATATTGCAAGTAATTTTAAACGATTGAAATTATAATATATGGTTGATTCTGATAGAATAATAGATTACCTTAAACCCAGAATAACTAATGTTATTCAACATAATCATTTTGTATCATCAGACATGTCATCAACTACCATTGATAATAGGATATATCTGAATCTTACGGCGATGTGGATTTTATTCATACACCTGAAAGATGGATCAAAATATGAAGCTATGGATTATATTGAGGATAGATTTGGATATAATTATGATATAAATAATCTTATTATATTAAGAGAATTTTTAAAGAAATATGAACTTCCTTTTTAATATGTCGGCGACCTTTTTCCGAATGTTATCTTTCTCTGAAAGATAAATATCACCAAAATGAGAATAATCTTTATTATAGTGAAACCTTTTATATATTTATTCTGTATAAGAAGTATTAACAGTTCTTTGAATAAAAAATAACCCATTGAGTACTGCCTGAATAATGTTAGGTTAGTATACAGGTATAACATTGATTATCAGCATAGATGTCAGTGGGTTTAATAATACGGGTTAATCACATGTCCCTTAGTGAATTCGGTATAGATTAAAAGTATCGTAGTGGAAGTATAGGAAATATTTATTTCTTAGCATTTTAGAACGATAACCCTATAAAATACCACCTGAATAATGGGTTGTTACCGAATGTCTGATAGTTTTGTTATTGCACACGCAACATCGCTTGCCATTGATCCCCCAAGGATTACACGATGAACCCTAATAAAATGGTTGAATAAGGTTACTATCGGACTTTTATTTTCTTGTAGATGTCGGATCCAATGGTATGGGCTTCAAAAACCCGTCAAACGACAACCCTGAATAAGTTGGAGAAATAAAGGGTTCATCAGTCTATGATAATAATAAACCAGCTTCTCTAAGCGCAACACTTTTCTGTTGGTACGTAGTAATATGGTAGAATAGCAACAGGGTAATCCGTAAAGGAAGAGAGAATAATTAAGGCAACTACGGCGTATAAGTTGATCTAACTGGAATTATTATCTTTATAAGGAGCATTGGTCTAGGGGTTATGACGCTACACTGTCACTGTAGAAGCACGAATTCGAGTTTCGTATGTTCCGCTTAATAGTTAGGTGTGTTTATTGCCCAGTGTGAGTTGATGGGTTCTCTTGCACTGGGATTTTTTTAAAAATAAACCCACCATAATTTGAAACTTTTTAAATACGAATAACGTATAAAAGATATATTGCGGAGTGGAGCAGTTGGTCAGCTCGCAAGACTCATAATCTTGAGGTCGCAGTGTTCGAGTCCTGCCTCCGCTACTAAGACATAATGGCAGAGATAAGTACCTGACAATTAGTGGGTTATACTAAAAAATGTCTGTAAAATTGGCAGAGGGTTGTTAGGAGGACAATCCCAACCCATCTTTTAATATACTATTCAAAACCCATCTTTCAGTCAGTTTGTGGTAAAAAGTGGAGATTTATGGAAAATAAGCAGT
>Ga0315294_10000545_pt1 | contig 40579 bp, 37 predicted proteins | sample YL17G13_40_MG_FD_203626 | JGI IMG/M metagenome (GOLD analysis project Ga0315294, IMG submission 203626) | Sediment microbial communities from Yellowstone Lake, YNP, Wyoming, USA - YL17G13_40 | ecosystem: Environmental > Aquatic > Freshwater > Lake > Sediment | place: USA: Wyoming | collected... | reverse complement strand
AATAGATGCCTGGCGGAATACTGCTCTTGAACCTGAAATTATCAAATCTGTTTGCAGAACTTATTATGCAGAGCGCAAAAATTAAATACAATTGGTATTATTGGGAGTTTAGAGATGAGAAGAAAATATGGTAAAATACTATGTGTTTTTCTTGCGGGCCTCTTTTTAAATTTTACCGGTATTGCACGGGGCGATGATGTGAAAACCCATTATATCAGTTCAAAACCTTTAGTGTTACATTCACTGCCAAGCGAAGACCCTTATACTGAATACGACTCTGCTGAAATTTTTGCTGATGCGAATAATAACATAATTGTCTTATCTTCTTTTGGTTTCAGTAATGGTGAGCGAGATGAAAAAAGGATGTCGTTGTTTGTTTCAGACGGGAGGACGTGGGTTAATAGTGAGTCGATTTTACCACAATACACCGATTGGCACAGGATGGTAAATAATGGAATTTTTCAAGCGTATACGGTGAATATTCCACAGATTGAAGATCGCTCTCATGTGCAAAAAGTTTCAGTTTATAATCTTACTCGCGATATGAGATTATTTTCCGAACCGGCACAGATAATCGAAATGGATGAAAACAAAAAAGCATTCAAACAAGAGGGTTCCAGAGTTATAATGAAGTTATTACCATCAAGGGGTAATCCAAATAAGTTTTTCATACTCGGTTACTATACGGAGTATAGTTTAAATCCTTTAGACCTTATCCGGCGGGTAACGTCAGCCGGCCATTGGGGCTTTGTGACGAAACCATTTTTGACCACCGTTGAACAAAATAAAATTACCGGATACTACACCACATCTGAAAAGCTTGAAATCAACGAAAACTCAGGTGAATTAGGAATTTCTTTAGTGAAAGGCGCTAAAATACATCATGCGGGTATAAAGTACAGAGAGTATTGCAATAACCCACCTGTAATACAATATTCGAGTTTTGATTTGTTTAAAAATAACTGGACTGAACCAGTGGAGTTGTTCAAAGGATACAAGCGTTCTGAAGAAATATTCGACAGTTTTAGCATCCCCTCTTTAGCGTGCTATAATGGAAATTTTTATTGTGCTTGGTCTTGGACCGTAGTCGACACGGCTACAAATGATAGACACGCTCTCCCGAAGGACTCCGGTGTCTATTTTTGTAATAAGACAAACGATCAGTGGAACAAGCCTATCAAAATAGCTGATTTAGGCATTCTACCGCAAGTTTTTGTGGACAGCTATGGCACTGTTTATATTTTCTGGATAGATAGAGGTAAAGGTTTATCCTATAAGTACAAGACCCCTACTGGATGGAGCGACACATTTTTAGCTGTAAAGGACGCAGCAATTCGAACCAAAGAAACAGATCTGCCCGTATCGCCAGTGTCGCCTTTTGGTATTGCTGTCGACAAGGATAATAACTTCCATGTTATTTATATTCGTGAAACTGTTCGGAAAAATAAAGCTACTGAAGACCTTGTTTATGTTAATCTTAAATGTACAAAAAGATAATAAGGAACAACAGAGCAAGTTTCAAAGGCATATCACGTAGTGTCCAAAAACTCATATTTGCGGGAACTTGTGATGAGGTTTCGAGGGCAGGAGTGCGTTGAAAAAGGTTTAAGCAAGCGGACCCCTGCTAACGGATTGCCGGGGCAGGCGGGTCGGACGTTTCGGGCAGGTAGGACATATCGGACGGATACATAGAAAGTAACCCCGCACCAATTTTTTCAGATGTTTAGTTGAATGACAAAAAGAGTGCGTTCGAAAATATGCGCAAGTCCAGCGGTTTTTGGAAAAAAGAGAAAATTGGTGCGGGGTGCGTATGTCCGTTGGCCTGCATAGTTTCTTTAATCAGGTTCTTGACGCGGAGGGGGAAAATCTGTAAGCTTTTGCGGAATTCGGTTTATTCGCTAAATTTTGCAATATTAAGGAGAAATTCAGAATGGCTAAAGGGCAAAAGGTCGTTGAAATTGTAAAAGCGATTAGAGCGGGATACCTCGAAAAAGGGTGGGTCATCGCAAACCATAAGTTAGTCTCTTTTCACGCGGCGTTTATATCATCGGTGATGAATCTGCCGCCCGAAGTGCAGGGCAAAATGGCGACGCTGAAGTTTATGTTCACCAGCGCAGAGACCATTACCTCCGTGATAATACTTTATCTCTCGTGGCATATCGGAATAGCGATACACGAGATGGGTCATTATTTTACGGCGGCAAAATTGACGGCGCTGAACAAGGGCTCGCAGGAGGCAGCGGATGCGATGAAGGACAAAGACTTTGTCAGCAAGCTGAAATGGTATGCGAGGATGTTTCTCACAATACCGTGGGGCAAATTCGAGGGCGTCAAGAAAGACGAGGGCAACTTTGCTCCCGATGCCCCGTATAATCTGGCGGTCGCAGCGTCGGGGCCTGTCTGGAGTGCCAAGCTGGCCAGGATAGCCTTGCCGACAGCCATTATTTGTCTTTGGGCAGGCTTGTATTTTCACCACGAGCTTCTCATTTATATCGGCAGATTTTTCCTCGCACCGGGCATCGTGGGGCTGCTGGACAGATTCCTGGCAGACCACGGCAAGTATAACGAATACAAGATGAGAGAAAAGATTGCTGCTGAGCAGGCGGCAAGAGCGGCGGCGGCAATCTCGAAGGAAAGCTGGTTAGCCAGGGTAAAACAGGTCAAGGAAATGATGCTGAAGACGAGGATGCAGGAAATTACCTTGAAGGACGGCTCAAAGGTTACGGCGCCTTGGCAGTTCAGGAACTGTGCGATGGGAGGCCGGCATACCGAAAAGGAATATCCTGAAAGCAATATCAGTATGCAGGAAAGTATGTTTATGCCGCTTTCTGCAAAGACATACGAAGATGCACAGGAGATGACGGTCAAGCTGCAATATCGCTTGAAGGAGATTATCGAATCGGCGCCTGGGGCGAAGGTTATGGGAGTCGGCAGCGAGGGTGGAATTGCTACTTACATTGATAAAGAGCCGCAGGACCGCGTGCCGGAGCAGAGGATGTGGCGAATGATGAAACAGGCGATTCTTGACTGCGAATATGTCCCCGGCGTCGACGTTGCTATCGCACTTGACCCTGCGGCGTCGGAGCTGGAGAACGCCTACCGTGAAGAGACCGGCCAAAAGGATTCGGTGGGTATGTATCGATTCTGGAGAGATAAGGTCAAGGTCGATATGAGCCGCGATGAAATATTAGACCTCTACAAGAAGGCTATGGAAGATGGTATACCGGTGCTTTCGATTGAGGATGGGTTCGGCGAGATGGACCACGCCGGCTGGAGACTGCTGATGCTGGGCGACAAGGAAAGAAAAATCGAGGGCATCGGCGACAAGATATTCGTTATCGGAGATGACCTTGTAACAACCAAGGATGAGAACATCGAAAATTGCGCAAAGAACGGCGAAATCAACGCCGCTCTTATAAAAGCCAACCAGATTGGGACGCTTTCGGAGACGGTGCTTGCTATGCTGACGGCTTTGGCATACGGGGCGGAATTAGTGGTTTCGCACCGCTCCAAGTCGCCGAACGACCCGTTCGAGGCGGAGATTTCAACGGCAATGAACACTCTCGGTATGAAGGCGGGCGGCGGCGCAAATACCGAAAGATTGCAGAAATACGGGCGAGTAATGGAAATCATAGCGCTGGCAAAGGCCACGCAGAGAGAGATAACCCAGAAAGAAAGAGAAGAAACTGAAAAGAGCCTTAAAGATTTAATTCAGACATTGACAGGCAGAACAGATGTAAGCCTGGCACAAAATATGAGCGGGGCGGACATTACCAGCCTGTTGATGAAGATGCTGGCCATCGAGGCGGTCAGCGGGACGGAAGAGGCGACCAATGCGGGGATACCTTCGGCGGCTGCGACACTGTTCTTAGGCAGGACGGGTATCATCCGCTTTAAGGGTTCAACACCTCTGGGACAATCAGCCGGCATTGACGAGGCCGTTCATTATGTCGACAGCATTATCAGGCCGGGTGAGCTGACCAAGAAATATCCGGAGATGTTCAAGGACGCCGGCGACAGGACTTACAGGTTCAAAAAGGACGTAAAATTTTCGGACATTCAGGCCAAGAACGACAGCAAGCTGCTGGCACTTTGGAAAAAGACGAGGCGTTATGACGGCAAAGGGTGTATGGACGCTGTCGAGCATATCGAGACTGTTCTGGCGAAGGCGTTTACGGGGAGGAAACTTGCCGAGCTCGGCAACCTGCTGGAAACCGACAGGGAGCTGCTGAGGCTGGAGTATGAGCAGGCGGTCTCGCTGGGCCTTATCAATAATAATGCTGCGGCTGACGATAAGATTGCGATAATGCAGAGGAAAGGCGTGCTGGGGATGAACGCAATTTTGTCGATGTCACTGGCGCTGGGCAGGGCGATTGCGGCGCGGGACGGCAAGGAGCTGTGGCAGCTTATCAGGAGTATGGCCGCCGAGACGATGGTCAAGTTTGTCGCTGCCAATGGAAAGGGCGGCAAAGATGCGGCGGCGCTGAAGGCGATGGATTTCGAGTCGCTGAAAGCCGAATTCAGAAAGACCGCAGAGCCGGCGATTAAGGAAAACAAGACAATATACGAACTGCTGAGGAAAGAACTGCCGGTTTATCCGGTTTAAGAATCCGGCGGGTCTGAGAAATTTTCAAAGGCGGCAGGTGCGGAACTTTCAACGGAGGGAAGAAAATTGCCCCGAATCAGGTAAGGTTCAGGGCTTGCACCTGCTGCACTTTTTTGATATTAAAATGTGCAAATGCAGAATTTTCTGCGGATATTCGCTTTCGTTGTTTTCTTCAGCATCGGCGCAGCGGCGCTGTGCGGCTCGATACTGTCGGGCGAATTGCTTCACTATTACCAGCACAAGCGATTGTTGAAAGCAGCCGAAGTGTCCCTTAAGAAGCTGGAATCGCTTAACGCCGACTACGATGCGCTGCTGCGGCAACTGCAGAAAGACCCGAATCTTGTCGAGCGGATAGCCCGCGTTACTTTCGGAAAGCAGTCTACCGATGCAAACGTCATTTACCCGAAGGTAACGGGTGAGCAATTGGATGCTGCGAGGAGTGTCCTGGCAGAGGAGTCGAATCGGCCGCCAGCGGATGTGCCTCGCTGGGTTATGCGGAGCAACGAGCCGGGCAAAAGGCTTGCGCTATTTCTGGCCGGTGCGGCGCTGGTACTTATCACTTTTATGTTTTTCGGCCCATCGGCAAAAAAGGATGAGAAGCGTTCCGCTTAAATTCCAAAGGGACAGCGATTAGGCCGGTTTTGGCTTGTATTACTTATTAATTTCTTCTTCTGCGTCGGAATGGGGGCCGAGTTTGAAATCCGATATTTTATCGATTCTGACGATGAGGCGTTTTTCAATCTGCGGCAGAGGGGGACGGCCTTCGAGGGCAGGGACATAACCATCGAGGACCCGCATATCTTCGATTTTTTGCAACTGGCCGAGCAGCTGGAAGCCGGCATCGGAGGATTTGTCCCATACGACAATTGAAACTTTTCTGTTTTTTTGCAAATTGTCGACTGTGCGAGGGCAGAACCACTCTGTTACGGCCAAACAATCTTTTTCGATTAACTCAATCTTTCCTGCGCCTGCTATGTGAGGCATTGCTTTATCATCGGCGGTGGCAACGAAGACAGTGCCTGTTTCTGCTGCGAGGTCGACAGCGAGTTCGAGCTTATCTGTTTTCATTTTTCGCCTTATCCTTTTTTGCGAGGGCCGGAGGCTGTCGTGATTTCAAAAACTTTATGATTTCTCTGCAAAAAGCGGGCAGGTCATACTGGTTGCGGGACGTTACGAGATTATCATCAACGACCACCTCTTTGTCGGAGAACCTGGCGCCGGCGTTTACGACATCATCTTTTATAGCGTTAAAACAGGTAACGTTTTTGTTTTTGAGTATTCCTGCGGATACCAGGACGGAGCCTGCGTGACATATAGCGGCGACAAGTTTGCCTGACTTGTGCATTTCCCTTACGAACCGGTTTATTCTCATATCTCTTCGCAGTATATCCGGGGCATACCCGCCTGGAATAATCACGCCGTCGAATTCCTTAACTGCTGCCTCATCGATTGACACCTCTTCCTGTACCGGATACCCTTCTTTGCTTCGGTACTCCTTCTGCCTGGCGGGACCAAGGAAAACCGTTTGAAAGCCTTCTTCTCTCAGTCTCAGATAAGGGTACCAGACCTCCAGCACCTGATAGTGGTCTTCTATCAGAACCGCTATCTTAGTCATTTTTTGTCTCCTTAGTTAATTGCTTTTCCCACATATTTATAGTCCGGATGACTTCATAGTCGGGGACATCGTACCAGTTGGCATAAACCTGCGCTACGGCGCGGAAGAAGGGGGGTTTTTCGAGGATTATTACATCATCTGCGACCTGAGCCATTTCGTCGGTAACGGAGGGGGCGGCGACGGGCGAGGCAACTATTATTTTGGCGGCGTTTTGTTTTTTACAGAACAAGATGGCGGCGAACATAGTCGAACCCATAGCGATGCCATCGTCGACCAGAATGACGGTTTTGTTTTTAATGCCGGGCAGCGGCTTTCCTTTTCGGTAGATATTTATCCGCCTTTTTACCTCAGCGGTCTGCTCTTCTATGATTTTTTTCATAGTATCCGAGGAAAGCAAATCAGAGACGTTTTCGATTAAGAAGGTGGTGCCATCTTCGGCGATTGCGCCGAAACCGGCTTCGGGATTATCGGGAAAGGGGAGTTTTCGGACGACCAGTATTGATAATTCGGCGTTTAAGTATTTTGCGACGTAACTACCAACCAGCACCCCGCCGCGTGGAATCGCCAAGACGTGAGCATTGTTGTTTTTATATGCCTCCAGGGCGAGGGCAAGTTTTTCTCCGGCGTCTTTTCTGTCCCGAAACATAATCCTGCACCCAAAATGGCAATGGTAATCGAATTGATATCTTTTGTAATAAGACGGCTTTATAGCTCAAATAGGGAAATTCCTTAGTTGTGCTTCTTAAATTGCTCAAGAGGGCTGAAAAGCGGTCTGCAGGCGGCAGATTAAGTAATCGCAGTATTCATTTTAAGTATTACCCCTATTCAGTAATCGGCGGTTTGCAGATATAAAAGATGTCTTGCTGGAATGAGGCCGTAGTGTTAAAACATAGCTGTTAAAAAAGGCTTTGTTGAATATAACAATCTTTCGCAGGCAGCGGCAATGGCGGACAGGACAAAACAGCCAGGGTGGGAACATTTTCCGCACCAGGCGGATATAGGCATACGCGGCAGAGGCAGGACCAAAGAGGAGGCATTCGAGCAGGCTGCGGTTGCCCTGACGGCCGTGATTACGGAGCCTGACAAAGTTGAATGTAAAGAGGAGGTGAAAATTAGTTGTAACGCTCCCGATGACGAGATGCTGCTGGTTGACTGGCTTAACCGGCTGCTTTACGAAATCAGTGTGGGTAAGATGTTATTCGGCAGGTTTGATGTCAAAATAAAAAAAGGTTTCCTGAATGCGTCGGCCTGGGGAGAAAAAATAGATATTGCAAAGCATAATCCTACGGTCGAAGTCAAGGCGGCGACATATACGTCCCTAAAGGTCGGGCGAGAGAAAGACGGAGACTGGGTTGCACAATGCGTTGTGGATGTGTAGAACTTTTGCCAGGAATAGTTTGTAGAATCTTATAGATTAGAGGTGGTTAAAAATGGACCTTAAACGACTCAATAAGCAATCAGATTATCAGTGGGTTATTCCGGCCAGCGGCAAAATGCGTGTGCCTGTGATAATTTATGCCAACGAATCGCTTGTCAAGGCGATGGATGAAAAAGTGTATGAGCAGGCGGTTAACGTGGCTGCTTTGCCGGGGATAGTGAAGGCCTGCTATGTGATGCCTGATGCACACTGGGGATATGGTTTTCCGATAGGAGGCGTTGCGGCATTTGACCCTGAGGAAGGCGGGGTGGTATCGGGCGGCGGGGTCGGGTTCGACATTTCGTGCGGAGTCCGCACCGTGACCACAGGGCTTAACGTGAGTGACATACTGCCGATAAAGAGCCGTATTGCTGATTTGCTTGCGCGAAAAATTCCTGCCGGTCTTGGCAGCACCGGCCCACTGCATCTGAATATGAAACAAATGGATGATATGCTTGTGGGCGGGGCCAAATGGGCGGTAGACCTGAATTATGGAACAAAAGAAGACCTTCGCCGCATAGAAGAGGGGGGACAGGTTGCCGGTGCAGACCCCGCACAGGTATCGGGCGAGGCGAAGAAACGGCAGCAGGATGAGGTCGGCACCCTCGGGTCGGGGAACCATTACCTGGAGGTACAGGAGGTGGTCGAAATATACTCCGAAGATATAGCAAAAACGTTCGGCTTAAGCGTGGGGGACATTGCTGTCAGTATTCACTGCGGCTCGCGGGGTCTCGGACATCAGATTAATACTGAGTTTCTTAAAAAAATGGTAATCTCGGCTGCAAAGTACGGTATCGAACTTCCGGAGAGAGAGCTGGCCTGTGCGCCTATCAAATCCGAGACCGGCCGGCAGTATCTTGGTGCGATGCGGGCGGGGATTAACTGTGCTTTGGCCAACCGGCAGATTCTGACACATCTGTTAAGGGAGGCTTTTGCCACAATCCTGCCGAAAGCAGAGTTAAGGCTGCTTTATGACGTTTCGCACAATATCTGCAAGGAGGAAGTTCATCTTGTTGACGGCAAACAGAGGCGGCTTTTTGTTCACCGCAAAGGAGCTACGCGTTCCCTCGGGCCGGGCGACCCGACGCTTGTCCCGGAACTGCGGGCAGTGGGACAGCCGGTTATTATCGGCGGCACAATGGGGACGGCCTCGTATATATTGGCGGGAACAAGAGAGAGTATGTCCCTGTCATTTGGCTCTTCCTGTCATGGGGCCGGTCGAAATATGAGCCGCACTGAGGCGACACGAAGATGGCACGGCAAGGACGTGGTGAAAAATCTGGAGCAACGAGGCATTCTGATTCGCAGCCCATCTTTTCGCGGTGTGGCAGAAGAGGCGCCCGAGGCATATAAGGACGTGGACGAGGTTGTCGAGGCGGCTGATGGAGCAAAGCTGTCTTTGAAAGTAGCGAAATTAGTGCCTCTTATTTGCGTTAAAGGTTAAAGACAGGAATGGTGGGGTCATAACCCCACCCTACCTTGCTATATTACGGCACTGTTGATGCTGCGAAAGGCGATTTGGGCGGCGTTGACGGTCTTTTCGATGTCCCCCTTAGTATGAGCGAGGGAAATAAACATCGCTTCATAGGCGCTGGGTGCGAGGTAGATGCCCTGCCGGAGCATTTCTGCAAAGAATATTTTGAACCGCTTTATATCGGTCGACTGCACATCGGCAAAATTCCGCACGGGTCTATCGGTAAAGAAACAGCTCATCAATGAGCCGATGCGGTTGATTGTGAGGGGGACGGCGGCGTGTTTTGCGGCGTCGGCGAGTCCTATTTGGAGGCGGGCTGATGACGATTCGAGCGTTCGATAGCAGGCTTTGCGTTTTAAGATGTCGAGGGTGGCAATGGCGGCGGCGGTTGCGAGCGGGTTGCCGCTCAGGGTTCCGGCCTGGTAGACGGGGCCTGTCGGGGCGAGCATATCCATAATGTCAGCTCTGCCGCCGAGTGCGGCGAGGGGTAGGCCTCCGCCGATGATTTTTCCGAGGCAGGTTATGTCGGGTTTTATTTTAAATATATGTTGAGCGCCGCCGAAGGTAAGGCGAAAGCCGGTTATCACCTCATCAAATATCAAAAGTGCGTTGTGTGTGCTGCATAAATCCCGCAATGTTTGCAGGTAGCCCTCGGCAGGCAAAACTACGCCCATATTTGCGGCGACAGGCTCGATGAGGACGGCGGCGATTTGACCCTGATATTTCTGGAAAACGGCGTTGGCGGCATTGATGTCGTTATACGGGATGACGCAGGTCAGTTTAGCGAGGCAATCGGGGACGCCGGCACTTGAGGCGACGCCTGATTCAGCGAGGCCAGAGCCTGCGGCGACAAGGAGCGAGTCAGTATGGCCGTGATAGCAGCCGGCCATTTTGATTATCAGGTTTCTGCGGGTATAAGCGCGAGCGAGTCGAATGGCGGTCATCACCGCTTCGGTGCCGCTGCTTACAAAGCGGATTTTCTCGATTGAATCGAAGGCGGCGATTATTTTTTTTGCCAGAATGGACTCTGCGAGTGTCGGTGCGCCGAAAGACGTGCCTTTTTTTGCGGCAGCGGCGACGGCTTTTATGATAGCGGGATGGGCGTGGCCTAAAATCATAGGCCCCCAGGAGCAGACGTAGTCGATGAACCGGCTGCCATCGATGTCGTAGATTTTTGAGCCTTTTGCGGAGGCGATAAAGATGGGTTTAATATCGACGCCGCCAAAAGCCCTTACGGGCGAATCGACGCCGCCTGGCAGGTAATTGCAGGCCTGGGCGAAGGCGCGAGCCGATTTTGAGTGATTATTATGAGATTTCTTTGCCATTTCAGGCGCCGATTTTAACGGTGCTGGTAGTAATATTCAAATCAATTCATAACACAGGAGGTCGCCGTGCCGGCGACCGCTAAACATGTTGCGAGGGGTTCTTGTATCGTATTATGTAAATACGTATTTTTCTTGCAAACAGCGGGAAATAGCATATATTAGCGAAATTCGGGACTAAACGGAAACGCAAATTCGGAGTATAGATGGTATGAACCCAATAAAATGGCTTCGCAGAAATAACGCCAGAATAATGGCTGTGGTGGTAGTATTGCTGATGGTAGCCTTTACGGGCGACCAGTTTCTTCGGCAGCTTGGCCAAAGGAGAGTCGGCGGTCTTGGCTCAACAGTGGCATATATCGGCGATAAAAAGATACGCTATGCAGACCTTTACGCCGCACGCAGCGAGCTGGAGGTGCTTCGTTCGCTACGGGCCGGTATGCTGCTGGCCAATTTGCCGGATATGAAGGCAATTGTGCTGGAGGAGCTGCTGTTTTCTGAGCAGAGGGCATCGCCGGAAATTATCAGTCACATTGAAAAAACCATTGCAGAAAACCGTTACAAAATCAGCACCCGTCAAATCAACGAGATTTACAAACATTCTTATGGGAGCGATATATACTGGCTGGTGTTAAAGACGGAGGCCGAACAGGCAGGCGTCAGAGTATCGAGAGAATATGCAGGCAACCTGCTGGGGAAAATGATACCGCGTCTTTTCCGTGACGAAACATACGCAGAGATGATAAGTTCGCTGATGAACCAGCGAGGGGTGCCGGAAGATGAGGTGCTTGATACGTTCTCAAAACTGCTGGCAGTGCTGGAATATGCCCGGCTGATGACTTCAAATGAGGACGTTACTGTCTCGCAGGCGATGCACGATACGAGCTGGTTAGGCGAGGCAATCAGCACCGAATATGTAAAGTGTGGTGCAACGGCATTTGCCGCCGGCCAGAGCGAGCCGACAGAACAGGCATTGGCCGAGCAGTTCGACAAATTCAAGGCGGTTTTATCCGGCACAATAACAGATGCGAATTCTTACGGTTTCGGATATAAGCTGCCCGACAGGGTCCAATTAGAATACGCGGCGGTCAGGCGGGACGATATAGCTTCGATAATAACCGCGCCTACCGAAGAGGATGCGGAGGATTATTACCAGAGACACCTAAAGCAGTTTACCACATCGGTGTCATCAGACCCCAACGACCCGAATTCGGAGCCGGTAGAGCAGACGAAGAGCTATGTCGAGGTTGCGAAGGTCATATCGGACAGCCTGCTGAATGAGAAGATAAATACGATGGCGGAAAAAATTCTTCAGGAGGCAAAGACAATCAGTGAGGCGAAACTCGAAGGTTTAGACATACAAAAGCTCAGTGACGAACAAATCAAAACTTCGGTGGGCAGTTATACAGCCGCCGCCGAGCAGCTCTCAAAGAAATACAAAATCAACGTTTATTCCGGAACGACGGGGACGCTCAGCGCCACCGACATCCGAAGGGACAAAACCCTCGGAATGCTGTATCTGAAAAATCCGGGATACAGCGCCGTCGCGCTGCCGCAAATTGTTTTTTCGGTCGACCCAATCAATTCGGCGGAGCTCGGTGCTTCGGACATTTCCAAGCCGCGTATATATGAAAGCATCGGGCCTGTAAGGGATATGCAGGGAAAAACAATGATGATTGTGCGGATAATCAAGGCGGAAAAGTCCGCAGAGCCGGAAAGTTTGAATCAGACCTACAGCATAAAAACAGTCGATTTTGAGCAAGACCCGAATGTGAGTAAAAAAGAAATCTTTTCGGTAAGAGAAAAGGTTACGGAAGATTTAAAGAAACTTGCGGCGATGAATACTGCAAAGGTAAAGGCCGAGGAGCTTGTTAAGCTGGCTGTGGGAAAGAGCTGGCAAAGTGCTGCCGATGAATTTAACAAACTTTACGGCAGACAAAGCAAGGTTGAGGAACCCGAGCCGAATGCCTTCAGGCTGCAAAAGCTGACTGACCTGAGCAGAATCTCCAGAGAAATGCTTGAGACTATGGCCGTTCAAAGCGAGGGCGACCCTGCTTATCAGGACATAATAAACATAGATATGGCCGAGAGTCTGTTCAGGGAGCAGTTATATTCTCTTGTCCCCGCCGACAGCAATACTGTAAAGACGGTGCCGCTGATTATGGAATTTAAGCCTTATATGGGTTATTATGCCGTCAAGAGTATCACGGTAAGACGTCTCAGCCAGGAGGAATACGAAAGAGTCAAGGCCGAGCAGTTCTTCAAAGCAAACTACATTCAGTCGCAGAACCTTGCTGCGGTGCATTTCAACCCTGAAAACATATTAAAACGAATGAATTTCAGAATGGTCGAGAAAATTCAGGAACGGTCGGAAGCCAATGAGGTCAATGCGCCTGCGGGCCCCAAAAAGAATTTATAATCAGATGGAAGTTAAGAATAAAAATATTTTTTTCCTGGCCTTTGCGGGACTTGCAAGCTGGATAGTCCCCGGCGCAGGGTATTTTCTCCTGAAGGAAAAGGCTCGCGCCATAATCATATTTGTTGCCATTGTTTCGACATTCATCACGGGTTTATACATCGGTTCAATCGGGGTGGTCGACCCTGTGGGAGCGAGGATGTGGTATTTGGCCCAGATTATGACCTCGCCGGCAGTAGCGGCCATAGGATATGTCTCTGCGGGCGGAGAATATCCGGTTTATGGAAGGCCGAGCGAAATCGGGCAGATATACACCGCCGTTGCGGGGCTGCTTAACCTTTTATGTATCATCAATTCAATTTACCTGGGATACGCCGGCACAGTGGAAAGCGGCGGAGACTGAGATGCTGATTTTAGCGGGCATAATAATCTCGACATTTACGGCGCCGGAGAACCTGGGGACAAATCCGCAGTCGATGATGTGGCTTCTGCCGCTGACGGCGGCGGTTGCGATTGCGTACAAGGCGATGAAACTGCCGACAATCACGGCGGGCAATTTCATAAAAGAGGCGGTTTTGCTGTTTGTTTCGATAGCAGCATTTATGGTTATTACGGCGGGGGTCCTGTTCGCTGTGGCCCGGGTGATTACGGAATAGTCATTCTTTGCCTTCCATAAAACAGGGTATTATTCGAATTGCTCTGCGGAGGTCTCTTCGAGTATGCCCAGCTCCACCAGTGCGTTGAAAGCGGCTTTTTGCTCAGCCTCTTTTTTGTTTGTCCCCCAGGCGCTGGTGAAGTGGCGGCCATTTATGACCACCTGCGACTCGAAACACTTGTTATGGTCAGGCCCTTTTTCATCGAGCAGCTCATAAACCGGCGAGGTATTAAGCTGCTGCTGTGCATACTGCTGAAGAAGTGATTTGAAATTGCCCTGGGTCTGTTCGGCATCGGCCTTTTCTATAAGCGGGGCAAAAGTCCTGAGGAGAAAGTCGGCGGCGGCGTCAAATCCGCCGTCGAGATAAATAGCCGCTATGACAGCTTCGAACAGGCCGGCAGAAAGAGACATCGACATCGGGCTGTGATTGTTGGCCATACCTTTTCCAATCTTCAGGAACTTATGCAGCCCCATTTGTTTGGCAAGTTTGGCGCAGGTTTTTCGGGAGACGAGCATACTCTTTATCTTAGTCAGGTCGCCTTCCAGATAGCCGGGAAAACAGTCGAAAAGCTGCCTGCAAACGACAATGCCCAGGACCGCATCGCCGAGGAATTCGAACCTTTCGTTGCACAGGAAGCGATTGTCGACCGCGGAGGAATGCGTGAATGCTTTGGCCAGCAGATTGCTATTGTGAAATTTGTAGCCAATTATCTGCTCGATTTGCTGTAAAGTTTCTTCGTCCATCTAATGCAAAATTTTCCTGCGAAATGCACGTGAGCAGATTACGAATATCGTCTGCCTCAACGATATTCGTAGCCGGCTCATCGGTGCAAACCTGCTCATATTGTATGTAAAAGATACATATCCTGTCAAGAGGTTAGCTGGTAAGCTGCAAGCTTGCCAAAGCCACGAATTTGTCCTCGGCGAACTCGAAGATGCCGTCGATTCCTGTTACCGTAAAGATGCCCTTTGTGGCAGCGGCGACGTTGCAGAAGACCAGCTTGTGGCCGCAGTCGGCCAGCAGTTTGCGAATCTTGAGGAACTTTGAAAGACTCGAAGAAGTTACAATGTCGACGTCTGAAAAATCCATAACCACGTCACAGTCCCCTCTGTCGCGGACTATTTCGGTAACGGCTTTTAGCTCATCGCCCATTTGCGGCTCGCCCGGCAAATCCACCAGGATAATGTCGTCTGACCAGTTTTGGATTCCCATTTTAGCTCTCCTATAAACTCACAACTTTCAGTCCAACCTGCTGTATCGGCACAAATTTGGGGGTGGTTAAGCAAAAAAACCGCAATTTTCGCTGGCGGCGCCGCCCCATAAAAACGGCTGAAATCCCCTGCAAATCGGCATACAGAAACGAAAAAAGGACGGCTGATTCCTCAACCAGCCGTCCTTCGGAGATTCTCCTGCAATTTGTCCGAAACCTGCGAATGCGCAGTCGGGTCCACCAGCTTAACTATTTGCCTTTGGTTGTGACAGGAACAAGTCTGAATATTGTTCACAGCCAAACAGACTACAGGCAAAAGACCCGTGACGCAAGACCCCGGAGGCAAGAGGAAAAATTGTCGAATGATGCCTGCGGCGGATAAATGTCGATTGTCGATTTGTTGCTGGTTGCTCGTGAAGAACAGGCATTGGCGGGCGGAAGATTGCTTTACTGGAGTCGTTGCTTAGAGTTAAGTAGATAATTCGTGATTAGCGGTTTGTGACTCAGTTTTTTGAAAAAGCTGGTTAATAAAATCGGCGCATATTTGCAGATTCCGTACAGCACCCCAGTCGAGAGTATTGCTGCCATGAGCCAAGTTATTTCTAAATTTGGGCATCAACCCTGGTAGCTTTTTTGAATAATTTTGCGGGTCACTGGATATTACGCTGTCCTCAATATGTGAGAATCCTGAATCTTTTATTAAGCCATCTGATACTGCTTTCTGAATAAGTTTCTCAAAACTATATTTATAATCTTTATCGGCCCCATAGTATTTTCTTAAAGCATATTCCACAGTTGAAAAAGCTTTAAGCTCCGATATTTGGTGGAACGGATACGAAAACCAGGTGTAAATGGCCAGATTTCTCGCGATATTAAATTGGCTTCTTACATCAGCCGGAACACCTTCGTGCAATTCAACTACCTTTACTCCTTCATAAATATCTTTCAAGTCAAGTGTTCTTGTTTCTCCTGTTTTTCTATTTGTAGTTACCCAGAATGTATTTCTTATGTCAGGCAGCGAAACTTCTTCAAATTTTTTAAGCTCTTCCATAAATTCAGTTTTAGCGGTTAATATTTGTTCCTATTTTATGGGAACAATTTTTTCTTTTCCACCCATATATGGGCGCAATACTTTAGGGACGGTGATTGAGCCGTCGGGGTTTTGGTAGAGTTCCAATAGCGGTATCAGGATTCGGGGGCTGGCGATGACGGTGTTGTTCAAAGTGTGGCAAATCAGGTTTTTCTTTGTTTTGGGGTCTTTGTAGCGGAGGTTAAGACGCCTTGCCTGAAAATCATAAAATTTGCTTGCGCTGTGCGTCTCGCAATAATTTTTCCTCGAAGGCATCCAGGCCTCTATGTCGTATTTTTTGGCCTGTCCCCTGCCGAGGTCGCCGGTGCAGACGACCACAACGCGGTAAGGCAGTTCCAAAGCCTTCATTATCGCTTCGGAATTGGCCAAAATTTCCTCGTGGTATTTGTTGCTTTCTTCGATGCTGTTTTCGCAGATAACGACCTGCTCGACCTTATCGAACTGGTGGATGCGGTATAAGCCGTAGGTGTCTTTTCCTGCAGCGCCGGCCTCTCGGCGAAAGCAGGTCGACAAGCCCACGAATTTGGTCGGCAACTGCTCGATATTCAATATCTCGTTCATATAATAGGCTGTCAGCGGCACTTCGGCGGTGCCGGCAAGATTCAGTTCGTCCCTTTCCATCTGGTAGGTCTGCTCTTCCGAGCCGGGGAAATAGCCTGTGCCTCTCATCGCCTCATTTGTCATCAGCAGCGGCACCGACATCGGCATATAGCCTTTGCCGGCCATAAAATCGAGCGCAAAACGCAGGACGGCCCAATGCAGGAGTGCGCCATCGCCTTTGAGGAAATAATTTCTTGTGCCGGCCAGTTTCACGCCGCGCTCAATATCCATAATATCGAGCGCCAAACCAAGCTGAACGTGGTCTTTGTGTTCAAAATCGAACCGGCGGACCTGACCTTCTTTTCTTATTTCGACATTCTCGGTGTCGTCTTTGCCAACAGGGACATCATCATCGGCGGGCTGAGGCACCTGCTGCATAAGCTCATCGAATACCGGCTGAAGCTGCCTGACGGTCTCGTTAAGTTCGGCTTCCTGCTGTTTTAGCTGTGAAAGATGAGCCAGTGAGGATTGTTTTTCGTCGCCGGCCAGTTTCGGGATTGATTTGCCGATTTTGTTTTTTTCGGTAACAATGTCCTGCAAAGTTCTTTTGGCAGATGAGAGTTTTTTGTCGGCTTCAAGCAGCTTATCAATGTCGACTTCGAATTTTTTCGCTTCGCAGGCTTTTTTGAACTTTTCCGGGTTTTCGCGTATTTGATTAATGTCAATCATATTATTATTCCTGGAATTTTTTTACAATTACAACGTTATTTTGTCCGCCGAATCCGAAGGATTCTTTCATAGCGATATTGACGGCCATTTTCCTCGGCACGTTCGGGACATAATCCAAATCGAGGGCAGGGTCGGGGTCATTGAGGTTTATCGTCGGGGGGACGATGCTGTCCCTGATTGCCAGGACGCAGGTAATAAGTTCCGCTGTACCAGCGGCGCCAATCAGGTGTCCCATCATACTCTTGATGCTGCTGGCGGGAATGCTTTTGGCCCTTTCCTTAAAAACCGCTTTGATGGCCTTGGTTTCTATCGAGTCGTTTTCGGCGGTGCTTGTGCCGTGCGTGCTTATATAATCCACGTCCTTGTAGCTTATGCGGGCGTCGTTGAGGGCTGCGGTCATTGCCTGAATAGCGCCGCGGCCATCCTCGTGCATATCTGTTACCCTGAAGGCATCGGAACTGCTGCCGTAGCCGATGACCTCGGCCAGTATTTTGACGCCTCTTTTTTTCGCTGAGGCCAGCGATTCGAGGATGACTATTGCGGAGCCTTCGCCGATAACGAAGCCGTCCCTGCTGGCGGTAAAGGGACGAGAGGCGGTTTCGGGGCTGTCATTTCTTGTTGAGAGTGCAGTGAGGCGGTTAAAACCAGTTATGCCCAGCGGGTGTATCATCGAGTGATCGCCGCCGGCAATCATCACGTCGGCATCGCCTTTGCGAATCATCATCATTGCCTCGCCGACCGCCTGGGTGCTTGCGGCGCAGGCGGTCAGGCAGCTTCTTGTCGGGCCTCGTGCGCCGGTAAGCATTGCGATATGGGCCGCCGGCATATTCTGCTCCTGCTCAAGCTCGAACATCGGCCTGACGCCGCCGAAGAAAACTTGCGCCCAGCGTCCCCAGTCCATTTTGTTGTTGGCGGTGTCCCAGGCCTGGACGATGGCGTTGAAAAAGACATCGTTATCAGCGGAACCTTCGCCGGCGCCGAGATAAATGCCGAGTCTTGTGCGGTCAATGCCGTCAGCGGGTTTATCGGTGTCGATGTCGATTGCGGCCTGTTTACAGGCCTGGGCGACAGCGCCGATTGCGAAACCTGAGCCGCGGTTGCAGTCTTTGTGCAGGCGGGGATTGGCGGTGTATTTTATGAAGTCGTAATTTTTGACCTCGGCGCAGAATGTCGAGGGGAAGGTCGAGGCGTCGAAAATGGTGGTTTTAGCCATACCACTTTTGCCGGCCAATATCGCCTGCCAGGCCGTTTCAATATCGTTGCCCAGGGGACACACAATACCTAAACCTGTTATTACGACTCTTTCTGACATTTATTTTACCGCTTTAACATCAGGATTTTTGAGTATAACTGCCGCTGTTTGTCCGCCGTATGTGTAACTGCAGCAAAGCGCATAGCGTATTTTCTGCTGCTTCGGCTGCTTCACAATATTCAGGTTGCAGCCGGCAGCTTTTTTATCGCAATTTTTTGCAGCGGGTATTCTGCCGTCTCTAATTGCGCAAACGGCGGCGATGACATCGAGAGCGCCGCCGGCCGCTCCGGTGTTACTGAGCATACTTTTGGTCGGCCAGACTGCAATATCAGACACAGCTTTTCCGAGGGCTAACTCGATTGCTTTGGCCTCGGCCAGGTCGTCTGCGGGTATGCCTGTGCCGTGCGGGACAATCAAATCAATATCCTGCGGTTTTATTTTTGCATCGGCGATAGCCTTTTCGATTGCTATCCGGACGCCTTTGCCGTCCGGTTCGAGTCGCTGGTATTGCGGGTTTATGCTGTTGCTTTGCCCGATGCCGACCACTTCAGCGTAAATTCTTGCTCCTCTTTTGGCGGCATTTTCGAGACTTTCCAGAACAATCACCCCTGCCGCCTCGCCGAAAACGGAGCCTCTCGCATCGGCGTCAAACGGCCGACAGGCTGATTCCGGCCGGTCGTCATACCCGGTCGCCGCTCTTTCGATAAGACACTGGCGTGACATAACTACCGGGTTGACCTTCGCCTCTGCGCCGCCGGTAACAGCAATGTCAGCGTCACCGCGGGCGATTATCTGGGCGGCCTCGCCGATTGCCAGATGAGAAGCCGCCTCGGCACAGGTTATGGTATTGCCGGGGCCCTGAAAGTCGTGAATAATGCCTATATGACAGGCAACCATATTGGGGAGGTATTTGAGCAGCCATAAAGGCGTTACAAGGTCAAGTCCCTGTTTGCCCCATTTTCGGATGTCGAACCTGCCGTCGGTGATACTAACCGCAACGGCGGGGGCCAGCTCAATGATGTCGCAGCTTATGAGGCCTGCGCCGAGGTTTATGGCGGTGCGGGTGGGGTCTATATTGACTTTTTCGGGGTCAATCGCTTTTGTAATGAGGCCGCTATTTCTAATCGCCTCATTTGTTGCGATGACGGCCAGCTCGATGTCCCTGCACATCAGCTTGGCGGATTTTCGCATCGTTTTGGGGACATATTCCTGTATTTTGAAATCAGGCGCCTGACCGGCCAGCTTGCAGCTAAAACCCACAGGGTCAAATGCGGTGATTTTGCTTATTCCGCATCTGCCTGCGCAGAGGCCATCCCACATTTGGCCGCTGGTCAGGCCAAGCGGGGTTACAGCACCGAAACCTGTTATCGCTATGCCAACCATTTTTGATTTACTATTTACTATTTTCTATTGACTATTGAACGGTGATTATCGGGTATTTGCGGTTTTTTTTCAACAATCAATCTGCGATGCCCTGCATAAGGGATTTGAAGGTGTCGGTAAAGACGAAGTTTTCTTCCGGGAATTTTTTGCCCCCCAGATTTTTGTCGATATGGCTGAACATCAAATCAATTTCGGCGATAAGCTTGTCCTGGCGGGTTATTTTGCCGGTTGTGCCGGCGGCTTCAGGGGCGATGGATTCGATTTTTGCCTCGATTTTGAGGGTGTCACCGGGTTTTACATAATCGAAAAAGACGCATTTTTTTATCTTCGCCAGAATGACTTTTTCCTGAAATTTTTTTGCCTCGCCGACAAGAATGCCCGCCGTCTGCGCCATAGCCTCAATCATCAGACATTCCGGCATAACGGGAAAGCCGGGAAAATGGTCGTGCAGATGCTCTTCGGCAAGCGTTACATTTTTAACCGCCACGGCACTTTGGCCGCTGTGAAACTCGGTGAATTTATCTATCCAAATCCATCGCATAATCAGTATTCAGTGGTAATCCCTGCGCTATTTTAGTTTGGTCTCGATGTAATTTACAATGGCGTTTACGGTAAACAGGCTGCCGAGCTTGTTGATGCTGGGGTCTTTTTGAAACTCGGTTATGTCGGTGTGCGGCATCCTGGTCCGCAGTTCGGCCAGGCCTGCGGCGGTTAGTTTGCCGTTGCTGATAAGGTCAGGGTTGTTCATAAGGCTTTCAGCCGGGAACAACTCTTCCCGCGGTATCTTTATCCCGAAGGCTTTTTCAAGCCGAAATACGATGTCCAGAAAATCGATACTTTCCGCACCCAAATCAGCCATCAGGGTAGATTTTGGCGTAATTTCCTCCTCGTCCACCCCCAGCGCATCCACCAGGACAGTCTGCACCTTTTCAAAGATTTCATCCCGAGTCATTACCATATCTTTTACCTCCAGCATTCTATTAACATTTTGTGACAGGCGTTACTGTCGTAGCAACTGCCATCGTTTCTTCATATTTTCGATAACTCTATCGTCCACCGCCGCCATCGCAGGGTTTTCATCCGCGAGATTAAAGTGCCGCAGTCCAAACGAACCCTGCACAATCTCCTGACCCTCCGATATGCCGATGCCGGTAAAGCTGCTTATATTCTCTTCGATGGTCTTTGCATCGACGGTGTATTCTATCTGCGAGCCGGGCGCAAGAAAGCTCTTGTACTTGATATTTCTCGCTTCTTCAAGCAGTATCATACTGTGTGCGAAGTTTTCAGTTTCCCGCACAAGCCAGGAAGCCGATTCAATCAGGCCCTGCAGCAGCAGGACGCCCGGCAGAACCGGAAATACCGGAAAATGGTCGGCCAGATATTCCTCAGCCAGCGAAACGCACTTGACGGCTTTTATTCTTTTGCCGGCTTCCAGCAGAACTATTTTGTCTATAAGGATAAATCTCATAATCGACCGTTACTTAAATAAAACACAAGATATGAAACGCTATTTTAGTGCCAACCCGCCGTTTTTCCAGTCTTTTTTCGCACTTTTCCAGGCTTCCTCATTGCTATGCGGATAATTGCGGCTTACCTCTTTTAATTTTCCTGCCCTGCTCTGTTGACAAGACGCTGATTCGGCTTTAACATAATTGAAACAATCGCTTTATCGGAACTGCAAATTTTGGCAGGAAGGCCAGAAAAATAGTGAAGGTTATAGTTTGTATACCCGCTCGTTACGGTTCAACAAGATTTGCCGGTAAAGTTCTCGCCAAAGATACGGGTAAATTCCTCATCCAGCACGTCTGGGAGCAGGCCTGTTCGGCCAAACTGCCCGAAAAGGTGATAATAGCAGCCGATGATAAAAGGATTGCTGATGCCGCAAAATCATTCGGCGCCGACTGCATCCTGACATCGCCAAAGCACGCCAGCGGCACCGACCGCATCGCCGAAGCCGTTAAAAACATTGATGTGGAAATAATCGTAAATTTACAGGCAGACGAGCCGGAAATTGACCCGCAGAACATTGATTATTTAGCCAATCTGCTGATAAAAAATAAAGACTGCCCGATGGCAACTCTTGCTACCGGTTTTCAAAATGCGGAACAGATTGCCGACCCGAATATCGTAAAGGTAATTGTCGATTGTAACAACAAGGCTATTTATTTTTCGAGAAGCCCGATTCCTTATGACAGGGAAAAGGGCGGCATAGGCGATGTGAAGCAGTATTTGCGACACGTTGGCATTTACGCTTATCGTAAGGTTTTTCTGCTGAAGATTACTGCTTTGCGGCAGACCCCGCTGGAAAAAATTGAGAAGCTTGAACAGTTGCGGGCGATTGAAAATGGTTTTGACATTCTGGTCGGCAAAGTAAAATCCCGATTTATCGGGAACGGCATCGACACGCCGCAACAATACGCGAAATTTGTGAGAAGATATAAAATCAGCCACAGAGGAAACAAATAATTTTTTAGCCACAGAGTGCACAGAGGTCACAGAGAAAAAATTAAAAATGGAAAATGACAAGATAATAAACGGTAATTGCTGGGTTGCTTGTTTTGACATACTTGGATTCGGAAATGATGTGGAACAATTTCCCCCTGAGTATGTTCTTGAACAATACATAAAAATATTGGAAGAAACTGAATGGAGCAATGTGAGCCATAAATGGTTTTCGGATTGCTTTGTGTTTTATACTAAAGACGATTCCGAGAGTTCTTTTCGCAGCATAGACGTGGCTTTAAAGTTTTTCTTTCACCGTATGTTTACCCTGTGCATTCCAATGACAGGTTGTTTAGATATTGGGAAGTTTTACGTTGATGAAGGGAAAGGCATATTTTTTGGTCGTTCACTCGTAAACGCTCATCGTTGGGTAGAAGGTCAAGATTGGATTGGCTTTGTTCTTTCCGAAGAAGTTGAAAAGAAAATAGATGAATTCAAAGTCAAATGTCCTAACGGTTATTGGGATGAGTTTAAGAAGTATTATTTAAACTATCCTGTCCCGTGCAAAAAAGGGGTAAAAAAATGTAAGTTACTCGTTTATAATCTCACTATAGAACCTTATGTTGACAATCAAAAGGCGGAACGCGAGCAACGCACCCTGTGGGATTGTTTGGGCGACATGGAAGCTAAAGCAAAAACACTTCTAATGGAAAAAACAAGAAGGGAAGGGATTGTTGATTTGGAAAAGTGCCGAGAGTATAAAAATGTTATTAGGAAATATAAGAATACAAAGAAGTTTCTGTTGTATGCGTACCCGGCATTAAAAGAAATAACAAAAAACGGGAAATGTGACAGTGTTAATCCGTGGCAATCAGTGTCTAAAAAATAATTCTCTGTGACCTCTGTGCTCTCTGTGGCTAAAATAAAAACTAAAAATTTACTCTGTGGCAAAAAACAAAAGAAGGAAGTTTTATGACGAAGGATAATAAAGATTTGCTGGCGGCGGTAAGCGATACCTCGACCGACAGTGAGTTTTTCTCGCCGATGCCGGCTGGGTATAAAAAAGGAAAGACACGCTACTGCTTTGTCTTAGGCACGGTAATGAGCGGCTTAGGCAAAGGCATATTCGCATCCTGCCTTGCGAAACTTATGCAGGACAAGGGCCTCAAGGTCGCTCCAATCAAGCTCGAAGGATACCTGAATATAGATTCCGGCACGCTAAACCCGTTCCGGCACGGCGAGGTGTTCGTGCTGGATGACGGAATGGAATGCGATATGGATTTGGGGACTTATGAGCGGATGCTCGACAAAGACCTGAGCAGGGCGAATTTTACGACCAGCGGCCAGATATTCAGCTCGGTGCTGCACAAGGAGCGGCACGGCGATTACTTAGGCAGGGACGTGCAAATGATTCCGCACGTTACCGGCGAGGTCAAACTGAAGCTTCGCCAGCTTGCAGCCGACAGCGATGCCGATATTGTGTTTGTCGAAATCGGCGGCACGGTCGGCGACCTCGAAAATGCCTACTTCATCGAGGCGATGCGGGAAATTGCTTACGAGGAAGGCCCCAATAGCTGCTGCTTTGTTGCGCTGACATATATACTTGAGCCGAAAACGCTCGGCGAACAGAAATCGAAGGCCGCCCAGCTCGGCATCAAGCAGCTTATGCAGTGCGGTGTTCAGCCCGACATCATCGCCTGCAGGGCGGAAACGGCGGTCGGCGAAAAAATCCGCCAGAAAATAAGCGTATACAGCAATGTGCCGTTAAAAAGGGTTTTCAGTATGCCCGATTCGGCCAGTGTTTATATGATACCGGCGATGCTGCGTGATGGGGGGCTGGATTTCGAGGTCCTGCGGCTGCTCAAAATCGAAGACAGAATCAACCTTCAGCACGAGCGAAAGGCCTGGCAGCGATGGTGCGATTTCACCGACAAAATCGGCCATGCAGATTACAAGATAACCATCGGCGTTACCGGAAAATACACCTCGGTCCGCGACAGTTACGCCTCGATAATCAATTCGCTCGAACACGCCGGCATTGCGCTTGACTGCGATGTCAAAATCAAGTGGGTCGATACCACCGACATTACCGAAAATAATGCAGCCGAGCATCTGGGCGACGTCGACGGCATTATTGTCCCCGGCGGGTTCGGCACTCGCGGCACGGAGGGCAAAATCGCCTGCATAAAACATTCGAGGGAAACCCACCTGCCTTATCTGGGATTATGTTTTGGTTTCCAGATGGCCGTTATAGAATTCGCCCGCAACGTTTGCGGCCTGCGAAAGGCCAACAGCACGGAGGTTGAGCCGGATTGTGCCGAGCCGGTGATTGACATTCTGCCGGAACAGAAAAAAATTGAAGGTCTTGGCGGCAATATGCGTCTTGGCGGCAGAGACATAGAGCTGAAATCCGACACGCTGGCCTGGAAGCTTTTCGGGCAGGCCGGCTCCGTCAGGATGCGGTTCAGGCACCGTTACGAGGTCGACCCGCGTTATGTCGGTCGGCTCGAAAAAGCGGGCCTGGTATTTTCCGGCAAAGCCCCCAACCAGCCGATTATGCAAATACTGGAAATCCCCTCGCACCCGTTCTTTATGGGGACACAGGCTCATCCCTGCCTGACGTCGAGGCCGCTGCGACCGCAGCCGATGTTTGTCGGACTCGTCGCCGAAGCAATGCGGAGACGTTATCCGCTGGAAGGGCTGCCCGATTGTGCAGAGGCCGCAGAGAAGGTATGTAATCACATCAGGTAGCCTTACTGCGAAGGTTTGTTTTCCGGCTGCTTATTGGGTTCTGCTATCTGTGCTTTGAGATTTTCGATTTCCTCTAGCAGCGCAGCGTTTTCTTCCATTATCAGCCCCGCGATATCATTTACATCTTTGCTGAATGATTTTTGCGTTGCTTCTTCAAGATATTTTATGTCTTTTAGGCAGCTCTCGATTTGTTCTTTTTGTTTCTTAATCTCTTCATCTCGCTGTCCCAGCTCCTTATTCAGCCGCTCTATATCTTTTTTTAGCTGCATATTTTCATCGGCTATCAGTCTGCATCTTTTATCGCTTGCCTGGTCGCAGCCTGCAATCAGTGCAAAAACACAGAAACAACCGAACGCCACAGCAATTACTGTCATAATTGATTTTTCTTTCATAAAACATCCTTTCGAAAAATAGTCCTCCTTTATTGAAAAAGCGCTTTTAGCCTTCTCTTATCTGCCGGACTGATTTTATCTTTATTCGTCCAGACCGCAAGCTCAAGGCTTCTTCTGCAGGGACAATCCTCATAAATAAGCTCATCTTCACTTTTCAGAACCGCATTGATAAGTTTCAGACAATTATCGGCTGCTGTTTGCAGGTTGGCAACAATCTCTTTCAGAATAGTTCGTTTGTTTATGCCCTTTTTGTGCTGCTGCCAGCAGTCGTAATCGCTCGGCAGCGCAATCAGTGCGTAGCAGATTTGCGCTTCTCTGGCTAATTTGGCCTCCGGCATAGCCGTCATACCAATCAGGTCGCCGCCCCATTTCCTGTGCATAAGCGACTCGGCCCTGCTGGAAAATTGCGGGCCTTCCATACAAACGTATGTCCCCTTCGGATGCGTTTTTATGCCTGCCTTTTTCGAGATGTCCGCCAGTTTCCCGCAAAGCCTGCCGCAGACAGGCTCAGCCATCTCGCAGTGGACCGCCCCGAAGCCGCTGAAAAAGGTGTTCGTCCGCCTGAAGGTTTTGTCGATAAACTGGTCGACGATAACAAGGTCGCCGGGCCGAATCTGTTTGCGCAGCGACCCGACCGCCCCGCTGCTTATTATTGTATGAACGCCCAGTTTCTTCAGGGCAAATATATTGGCTGCAAACGGTACCTCGCTGGGCGAGAGTTTGTGGCCGTCGCCGTGGCGATTGATGAATGCTATACCTCTGCCGCCGATTTTGCCGACCATAATATCGGTGCTGGGCCTGCCGAAAGGCGTTTTGACATCACAAAACTTCGCATCGGATATATGCTTGGCCAGTGCATCGCCAAGACCTGTCCCGCCGATTATGCCTATCAGTTCTTTTGCCATTTTTCGATAGCTCCCGCAAGCTGCGGTAATATTACAGTTTTGCGGCTGTATTTACAACACAGAAATCCGCCTTGAGAAAGCGTTACAATAAAGCGATTCAGCCCCGGTTTGGTCGATGCAGAAAACTGGTTTTTCGCTTGCTTTTTGGCCTTGTTTCGTCTAAAATATATTGTTGAAAAAGTAATTCCGCCCAATTCTACAATCAGGACGGGTGATGAAAATCCTTTGTGGCAAACATTTTAAGAGAGGGGTGTTTGCGAAGGGTAGGGTTGTTTTCTGCCTCCGCCATCGCAGATTAGTATCCACATTTATATTTTTCGCCCTGTTTCTCATTCCAGCAGGTGTTGTTATAGGACGCAGCAGCGCCAAATTGTCGGACCCGGTTGTCCGTCAGCAGATAGTCGACCGTTTGGCCGGCGAAAGCGAGAAAAGAAAGGCAGCAGCCTGGGCAATAGCACAAAAACAGGGCTGGGTGCCGAAAGGCGATTTTAACGGCGTTTCGTTCGAACTGATGGGGATTGAAAATAACGGGGTCTGCATTTACAGAACGTGCAACGTAAATGCAGCTATATCTGTAGCGTCCGACCTTGTCAGAAACATCTACCCGTATGATGTCAATGGTTTAGGCTTAACCGTCGGGATTTGGGATGCCGGGTCGGTACGCAGCACACATCAGGAATTTGTCGGCCGTGTTACAATCAGGGATGGTGCCGCCAATCACGACCATTCCACTCACGTCGGCGGCACAATCGGGGCAGCAGGTGTGGTGGCCTCTGCTCTTGGAATGGCGCCGAGTATTCACATTGATTCTTATGAGTGGAATAGCGACCTGTCTGAAATGACTTCGCGGGCGATGAGTTATCCGAATGAGCCGAACAAGATACAGGTCTCCAACCATTCTTACGGCTGGGCGTCCGGCTGGGAAATGGCAAACTGGTCTGGTACCTACGGGCCGCACTGGCTTGGAACCTGGGGATACCGTGAATCGGATTACTTTGGCTTGTATGATTCAGGCACATCGGATTTGGACGAAATTTGTTATAACGCACCTTATTATTTGCCCTTCAGGGCGGCCGGTAACGACCGTGACGATAGCGCTCCCGCGCAGGGAGACAGGTTTTGGTACTTAATCGGCAACAACTGGCATTCGAAAAAGTACAATAGCAATAACGACCCATACGCTGACGGGTGGGACAACGGCGGGTTCGACACTATTCTTCGCGGCTCTGCCGGCAAAAATGTTATGACCATAGGTGCCGTTGACGACGCTGTTACCGGCGGTGTGCGCGATATAAGCAAAGCTGCTATGGCGAGCTTCAGCGGGTGGGGGCCGACAGACGATGGGCGAATCAAGCCGGATATTGTAACAAACGGCATCGGTTTGTACTCCTCAACGGCAGGCAGCGACAGCAGTTACGCCTCATACAGCGGCACCAGTATGGCCACACCAGGCGCAGCAGGTTCGGCGATGCTGCTTGTGGATTATTACAAAAAACTTTTCCCAGGCCAGGCAATGCGGGCAAGCACTATCAAAGCCCTCATACTTCACACCGCCGACGACCTCGGCAATCCCGGGCCGGATTACAGTTTCGGCTGGGGACTGATGAACACAAAGGCCGCCGCCGACCAGATAAAAGACCACAGCGTATTCACCGGGATACATAAGATTGCGGAAGGCGAACTGGACGATGTCAATTCGACCGCCGATTATCCATTTAAATGGGATACCGCACGTCCGGTTCGGGCCACATTGTGCTGGACAGACCCCTTCGCACCTGAATCGACCGGCCTGGATAACCGTTCGCCTCGCCTGGTAAACGACCTCGACCTGCGTATTATCGACCCCAACGGTTTGGTTTATTACCCTTACGTGCTGGATGTGAACAATCCCGCCAATACAGCAACAACGGGCGATAACAGGCGTGATAACGTTGAGCAGGTATTTATTTCCTCACCGGCCATACCAGGCAGTTACACCGTGCAGGTGAGCCACAAGGGGACACTAACCAACGGTCAGCAGTATTATTCGCTTATTTTAAGCGGCCAGTCGCCCGCCGACTTTGATGGCAGCGGCATCGTCGATTTCAACGACCTGAATGTAATCACCGATAACTGGCTCACCGCCGAGCCATCGGCAGACATCGCCCCGCCCGGCGGCGACGGCAACGTCGACTTCCTCGATTTTGCAGAACTCGCAAAGTTCTGGTATTGATTTTTCAATCTTAATCTTATTCCGGCAGTGGGCGGTTTTTTGTCTCGGGGCAGAACCAGATAACAACAAGCCCGAAGGCATAAACAAGGCTGATGACCGCACACATCCGTGCATAATCTTCGTGAAAATAATTCAGCAGGCCGCCCGCACCGAGCGTTCCTGCGGCGGCAAGCACTCGTCCGCAGTTAAAAGCAAACCCCTGACCTGTTGCCCGCACGCGTGTCGGGAAAAGTTCCGGCAGATAGAGCGGCAGCCAGCCGAAATAGCTTGCCGCCAGACCGCCGACGATAAAGACCCAGAAGAAAAACTGGTTGCCATACACCATCGGCGCCCTGAACAGATAAGAACAGGCTATCACCGACATCAAACTTAGTAAGAAATAACCCAGCCGCCGGCTGGTCCACTGGGCAAGATACGCACCGAGCAGACAGCCTATAATTGCGCCGCTGGATGTCCAGATTTGGGCCCAGGATTTGGCTGTCGGCACCTGGTTGCTTAATCTATCGGCCCAGGAAGGTATCCACTGCACCGAACCCCACGTCCCCAGCAGGGCGACCGAACTTATAACGGCGCCCATAATGGCGACCTTGCCGAGGCCGCCTTCAAAAATATCTCGTATGCGATTTTTGGGACTGGTGGCGGCGGCATGCTGCCAGCGTTTAGATTCGGGGACAAAAATTCTAATTACAAACGTAAACGCGGCCGGCAGTGCGCCGAGCAGGAGCATCATACGCCAGCCTGAATTGGCCAGCAGGGCATCTACCCACGATTGCGGCAGGCCGATATTTGCAAGGAAAGTACCGAGTTCGGTTATGACTTTGGTTACTGCCAGTCCCATAAGAGCAATCAGCAGAAAACCGAAGTTCCCGATGGCGCCTATGAGTCCTGCCAGCATAGTTCTGTATTTCGAGGGCCAGGTCTCCATTACCAGCGCCACGCCCAGCGACCATTCGCCGCCCATTCCCAGAGAAGCAATAAACCGCAGGGCCGCCAACTGCCAGGGTGCCGTCACAAACACACACAAGCCGGAGAATGTGGCATAAGTTGCCACGCTCCAGACCATTGCCCGCACCCTGCCGATTCGGTCGCCCATCCAGCCGAACAGTATGCCCCCCAGCGCAGCGCCGATTAAGAAACCTGCGATAATAATAGCTATCCACGTGCCTATATTTGCAGTCGCCTGCGCCCCCATCAACTCTCGAAGTGCGGGCCTTGCAACGAGGGGGAAAAGACCCATTTCAAAGCCATCGAACATCCACCCCAGCAGTGCCGCAAAAAGTGTCATTGCTAAATCTTTTCTGCTTACTTTTAGTGTTGTTTCGTCTATCATATTTTCTCCTTTAGAGTTACCGCGTTTAGAAAGGCGTTATTTTACAGTTCCGGTCGCAATTTACAACAGATTCTTTCGCAAATAAAACCTCCTCAAAAGCGGGCTTTTGCTTGCTTAATCGCTTCAAAACTGATATTATTTTCAGATTAGGTCGTGGTCTTGAAATGGTGGTTAATAATATGGAGAAAGATATGTCGGCACATCGCAGAGCGGTTAAAAGCATATATCTTATATTTTTATTGGTATTTTCCTTCGTTTTTTGCAGCATCGCTTATGCCGCAGGGGAAAATAAGCCCTGTATAGTCAGGACGATAGAATATCCGGGCAAAGACCCGACAATGTGGGACGGCTTATACGCTGCCAGCGACGGCAAGGTCTATTCGGCGCTGATTACCGAAGGCGGCAGCGCACATTTCTATGTTTATGACCCCGTTAAAAACACTCAAAGAATGTTGTATGACATAGCCGATTTTGTGGGCGAAAGAGGCAAGGGAACGAGGCTGTCCTGCAAGATTCACTGCAGGCCGGTCGAGGACAAGGAAGGCAATATCTATTTCGCCACCCTGAATAACGGCTCCGGCCCGGCAGGCGTGGATTTTACAAGCTGGCAGGGTGGCCGCTGGTTCAAATACGACCCGAAGACGGAAAAACTGGAGGATATGGGGCTGGTGGGCCAAAACGAAGACGGCCCATACCCACTGACCATCGACAGGGAAAGGATGTATCTTTTCGGCATTGGTTTCACGGGTTATTTATACCGGTTTGACATAAAAAATCGTGTTACAAAAAATTTAGGTAACGTCAGCCAGCCGGACGTCTGCCGCGGCATTTTCTGCGATGACCAGGGCAACGTCTACGGCAGTTTCCCCGCCGCCAGAATCTGGAAATACGATGCGAAAAAGGAAAAGGCTTACGACCTGTCAATTCGTATGCCCTATGATGCTACAATATACCCATCTCGCCTGAACAACCCTACTATTGACCGCACGTATGACTGGCGCTCCATTCAATGGGACCCAGTGGAAAAAGTTGCTTACGGAGTAACCTGCGGAAGCGGCTCGATACTATTCAAATTTGACCCCCACGACGGCCCCGAAGGCAAAACAACCGAACTGGCGAAGTTGTGCGACAGCAAATTTTTTGGCCGCAAGGACATTCCTTATTCCACGCTCGCCTTCGCCCTCGATGCAAAAAATAAAAGAATATATTACGCCCCATCGGGACGTCCATATACGCCTGACAACTATGTCGAGACCTTTGGCAGCGGCGACGACCATCATCTGGTAATGTATGACCTGAAGACCAATCAGCGGGTGGAACTCGGCGTGCTTCGCAGTGACGATGGCAGGCGTGTGTTCGGCTGTGAAGGGGCTGCGGTTGCACCGGACGGCACACTGTATCTTTGCGGACAGGTCGAGGCCGACCCTCAGAAAGCCACTCGTCATACAAGAGGCACCGACATCCCAATAGCTTTAAGGCTGATAATTTATAAACCCCAGCTTAATTGATTTTAGGTTGATAAAAATGAACCGACACATAATTTGCTCGCCGTGCTGCCGCATCGTCGCAGCAGGCCGGAGGATTTAATAATGACAGATTGTCGAAAGAAAACTTTCATATTAAACGTTTTATTTGTTTGCTGTTTTCTGCTGACGATTCAATCGCTGTCCGACGCCCGCGATGTCCCGCGAACAAATATAAATCCGCTTCATAGGGTCGATGTCCGTGATTTGGGTTATCCGCTGGTAAATGAAATCCCAAACAACAGTTGTGCCATTACTTCTCTCATCACGGCAAAAAACGGCAAAGTCTACGGCGGCACCAGCGGCGAATGCGCTTACCTGTTTCTCTTCGACCCCGCAATCAATAAAGTCAGACATCTCGGCAGAATCAAAGACCAGCAGGCCATACATCATTCCCTGGTGGAAGATAAAGATGGTTACATTTACATCGGCACCGGCAAGGATATGTTCGAAGAGTTTGAATTGTCAAAATACGGGCCGCAGGCGGGAGAGGCAGATATGATGCCCTGGGACGATATTACGAAGATCTTTGAGGAAAATTATTCAGACCATGTCCTGTATGAAATGAAACTTTCCAAAGGCGTTATGGGCTGGCAGTATGTAGACATAATCCTCTGGAACGATATTAAAAATCATTTCAAAGATTATCCCGGCGGACATCTATATCGCTACAACCCCAAAGCAAGCAACAAGACCGTTAAACTGCCTGATATGGATTGTGAGCTTGAGGATTTGGGTATACCGCTTCCAAATAATTCCATATACGCCCTGACCACCAACCCGAAGGGCGACGCCATTTACGGCCTGACTTATCCTGACGGCCATTTCTTTATTTATGACATCGCCGCCAAAAATTTCAGGGATATGGGAGCAATTGATGAGAAGATTATCTTCCACGGCCCCGAAAGACGATGGCGAAGCCTGCCGCGTGCGCTTATATCCGACAACTCCGGCAGGATATACACCTCCGGCACAGATGGTATGATTGTCTATTATTGCCCCGAATCGGACAAGATATTTTCCACAAACCTCAAAGTCCCCAGCGACGACTATCACGCCCAGAGTTACATCGACTACGCCGTAGTCGATTACTTCGCCAAAGACGCTGCCGGCCTGATTTACGGCGGCTCATCGGACGGATACCTGTTTATGCTTGAGCCTCAAAAAATAGAATTAGTCAACCTCGGAAAACTTCGTGCAGACCGCCGATTAAGATGCCTGACCGCAGGCAGGGACGGCAAGGTCTATATGATTGCCGGCGAGCGCTCCGCATCAAGGGTCTGCCAGTTCTATTCTTACGACCCCGCTAAAGGCGGCTTTGAAGACCTCGGCCTTTTGATGGTCGACAGAAGCCCCTATTATTATTATCGCGGCTATCAGTTCGACAGCATAACAACAGGCCCGGACGGCACTATATACCTCGGCGAAAGCGAACGCCGTTCTCACCTGTTCCTGTATATCCCCTGACCCAACAGAGGTCTGCTCTATGTTTAGCGGTCGCCGGACTCTGTCCCCGATTCGCCACAGGTTGACTTTTTACTAATTTTATTGATATACGGATAAGAGATTCAGTTAGAAGAATAGCGAAACAAGAAAGATGAAACATTTTTCAGAAGGCACATTTGCAGGAATATTAACGGAGTTTGTTCTCGGCGCTGGTTCCACAATCGATTGTGCAGTATCAACCCGTTCGCCAGTCTGTGATTTTGCTATAGAAGTGATTACGAATATGACGGACTTGCGAATTTTTGCCCAAGTAATGATTTCGTTGCCACCAACTCCATCCAAAGCCGATGAAGACATACTTGTGTATGCTCTGGATGTCTTGAGCCATCAGGGTCAAAATGTTCGCTGGAGAAATGGTCATTCAATAGTTTTTTGTATCATACAAGACAAATCGAGGGCATTGCTGGCACATGAGATTAAGAACGGTGAGATTATTGTGTCAATCATAGAGGGTAAAGAATGTGAAAGGGTCAATACTTTCTTTGAAGAATATTGGTCTTATAGTCATGAAGAAGAAATGCTGTTTGAGGATTTCTTCCGTATTGAGCAACCAGAGTTTCGAAAAGAGATACTTGTTGTTGGCAATAAATTCTGGTCAGATTTGATATCTGAACTTAGTCGAAACCCAGAGAAACTCTATGGTTTGCCGCCAAGGCAATTCGAGGAACTTGTTGCGGAACTTTTATTAAGGATGGGACATAAAGCCACTTTAACCCCCGAGACTCATGATGGAGGCTTTGATATAATTTGTACCGCTAAGGACTCGTTAGGAAAACACCTTTATCTCGTCGAATGTAAAAGGTACTCAAAACATAAACCAGTTAGAGTTGGTGTGATTAGAGAATTAAATGGTGTTGTAGGAAAAAAACAGGCATCGGGAGGTCTGGTCGTGACAACGTCTTACTTCACATCAGAAGCATTGAAAGAAGCCCAGGATCTTCAGTATAGAATCTCGCTAAAAGCCTTTGATGAATTGAAGAATTGGATTGATCGATATTTTGCATAGGAGGAAGAAGGATTTTTAACCAATGGCGAGACACCTAAAATCGCCCAATTCTTGTCCGCCATAGCTTGAAGAACGAAGTCGGAAGCATCAATCAAACACGCAGGGGTCTAATCAACAAAATCTCCAAATCACAAAATTTTTTACAATTTCCTTACTCCTTATTTTACAATAATTTATCTGTTCTCTGTGACCTCTACGCTTTCTGTGGCTAACATTTTTTCACCTCAAACACGCAAGTTCGCCCAATTATAGAAAGACGCTCTGCGTCTTGATGTTGTTTTTTAAAAATTTGATAAAAAAACTTGTCCGCCGTAGTTCCTATCTAACAAGGATGAAGGCGGATGCGATGATTGTCTGCCTTGGGCGGAAAATTCAATCAAAACAGGGTTAATTATACGAAACGAACCCAATTTCTGGAGCACCAAAAATGAACCTAACCCATTATATAACAATGAATTATGAAAGAAAATCGGGTCTTTTGGCAATGCAAAAACGAACCCAAACGAACCCAATTTTGTCTGCCTCCGGCGGGGTAGAATCGAGTATCGCTCTGCCAGCCGGATTTCGTTTTTACTTATCTTTCGGCTTTAATAATCCCTTGAGGCCGTCGGTGATTCCCTTGCCGAGGTCTTTGCCGGTATTTATAATTTTTTCCCCTTCTTCAGAGACAATCTCTCCGGTCTTGCCCAGGGTTGACTTCATTGTATCGGTCATTTCTCGCGGCAGGATGTCTGTACCCTGCTTGACCACGCCCTCGGCAATAGCGGTCAATATCCTGCCCGACAGCATCGCTATATCCATCTTGCTGTCGGTACCCAAATCCTTCATTACGATAGGCGCAAGCTTCATTGTAACGGTGTCCGACTTTCCCGGCACAGGCAGCAGTTTTACCTTAACGGCGACATTCGAGATTTCCAGATTATTTACCACCAGCTTTTTCCCGCCCGGCTGCGGCTGCTGCTGGGGAGCAGCCTTTGTTTCTCCTTTGGGCAGGGCATTTATCACATCCTGCAGATTGTTGCCGGAAATGCCCCTTTGTTCCATCGTGAGGTTTACGCCGTCGAAAATGATTTCCTTTATTTTGACCGTATCGCTCAAAAGAGATTTTATATCAACGCTGACCGCTGCTTTTTTAAGCTCAAGCAGCCGTGGGTTCTGGTAGCCCGGCGGGTTGTCAATCAAAAGGTTTTCGAGACTGATTTTGCCGCCGAGAATTGAAAGATTGATACTGCCTAAGCTGACCTTGACCTTTAGTGCACTCGTTGCCGCTGTTTCAATGGCCGTTTTTAGCAGCGAATTGGCAAAAAGATTAAATCCCACAATGAGCAACAGAACAATCAATAAGACGACCAACAGGATTATTCGCAGAATTTTAGCTGTTTTTTGCATATTAAAACCCCTTTCAAATATTTTTCTTTGTAAGAACTGTAATCACAGCCCAGCCGTTAGTCAACCCCCAAAATACGCCCGCCCCATATTTTTGCAGGATTAGTCCTTGCAGGTTTTTGCTGAAAAACGCATAATTACCCCTTTGATGCTGGACAAAAGAGGTGATTTATTGTAAACTGTTACGATGTAATCGGATGGGCTTACAGCACGGGGAGTTTAAGGTTTGGGTATTATAATCCCTGCTGAACCGAAATTGATATTTATGGATTTTTTGTTTTAGCGATATGGCAAAAGACATACTAAAAGTTGGCGGCTTTAACATAATCAGGCGTATCGGTATCGGCGCAAGAAGCATAATCTACCTCGCCGAAGACCCGCAGACCAAAACCCAAATCGCTCTTAAACGCGTCATCTACGAAAAGCCCGAAGACGTCAGAATTTTTGAGCAGATGGAAACCGAGTATAAGGTCGCTCAGCGGATTGACCATCCTTATATTCGCAAATGCTATAAATTGAAAAAAATACGCAGCCTGTTCAGGGTGTCCGAATTGCTGTTGTCTATGGAACTGTTTGACGGCATCTCGCTTGAAGAAGGGCCTTCGTTGAGTCTTATTGACGTATTGCTTGTCTTCAGGATGGTAGCCGACGGCCTTAATGCGATGCACAGAGAGGGTTTTGTTCATTGCGACATTAAGCCCAACAACATTCTTTTTAGTAAAACAGGTTCCATTAAGATTATCGACCTCGGCCAAAGCTGCAGAACAGGAACTGTCAAGCCGCGCATTCAGGGCACCCCCGATTATATCGCTCCTGAGCAGGTCCTGCGAAAGCCTCTCGGCCCCAGAACAGATATATTCAATCTCGGCGCAACTATGTACTGGGCGCTTACCGGAAAGAACGTCCCCACCCTGATTCCGAAAAAGAAAGATGACCTCAATATGGTGCTGCCTAAAAGCTGCCCGGCGCCTCACGAACTGCATAAACAGCTCCCCCTCGAAATCTCGAAATTTGTTATGGACTGCGTAAAAGATGATGTCGCAGAACGGCCTCGCGATATGAAAATGATTACTTCACGCCTCGATATGATGATACACGATATACTCGGCGGAAAATTAAAACCAAACACAAATGCCCCAGACAATAATTGATTTACTGGAAAAGGGCGTTGAGGCCAACAATAAGGACACATTCAGGCAGGGAAACCTGGTTTGCCTGCCCGACAGGGGCAGCCTGATAATATCAGGCGACATCCACGGCCATAAACGCAATTTCGAGCGAATTCAGGCCTTCGCCGACCTGCCCGCCAACCCCGACAGGCACGTCCTGCTGCAGGAAATAATACACGGCGGCGAAGAAGACACCCAGGGTGGCTGCCTGTCCTACAAATTGCTGTTCGACGTTGTCCGCTACAAACTGGCGTTTCCCGACCGCGTCCATATTATTATGGGAAACCACGACACCGCCTTCATCAGCAGCAGCGAGGTGATGAAAGACGGCAAAGAGATGAACCGTTCGATGCGACTGGCCCTTGAACGAGAATTCAAAGAGTCCTGCGAAAATATTCGATTGGCGATAAGACAATTTTTGTTCTCGCAGCCCCTGGCTGTCAGGACCAACAGCAGGATATGGATGTCGCACTCCCTGCCGAGCGAACACCTTGTCGATAAATTCGACAAACAGGTGCTGACCGGACAACTCAAAATCAACGACGTCGTAAAACCAGGCTCGGCTTATCTTTTGACCTGGGGCAGAAAACACAACCAGGCCCTGCTCAATAAAATGGCTAAGATTTTCGATGCGGATATTTTTGTCCTGGGCCATCAGCCCCAGCCGCAGGGTTACAAAAAAGCCGGCGATAATCTTTTAATTATCGCCTCCGACCACAATCACGGCTGCCTGCTCCCAATCGACCTGGCAAAATCTTATACCATCGAAACCCTTATTGATTGCATACTCCCTCTGGCTTCTATATCCTGAAAGGAGCTGTTAGTTTTAAGTTTTTAGTTACAACTCAAAACTAAGAACTCAACATTTATCCGCCAAAGGCGGACTAAAAACTAAAAATGGACTGGTATTGTTACATAGCAATTATCGCAATAGCATCACAACTTATCTTCCTGCTGTATATTTACAGCAATTACCATTTCGCCCTTAAAAAATACAAAAAGGACCATCCCCAATACAGGCCGAAAACACTTCTCATCGTCCCCTGCAGGGGGCTGGACTCGGACTTTCAGAAAAATATCAACTCCTTCTTCAATCAGGACTATGAAAATTACTCATTGTGGTTTGTGGTCGCCGACGAATCAGACCCCGCTTACCGGCAGCTTTGCAGGCTAAAGGAACAGCTCGCCCCTGCCTCAAAAGCACACGATATTCAGGTGCTGGTCGCGGGCCTGGCCCAGACCTGCAGCCAGAAAATTCACAACCTGCTCTACTGCTATAACGAGATTGCTGACGACACCGAAATGCTGGCCTTTGCCGATTCTGATGTCTGCGTTCGCAGCGACTGGCTGAGCCATATCGTCTATCCGCTTCGCAAATCCAAAAACGGCGTCACAAGCGGCTATCGCTGGTTCGTCCCCCGAAAAAACAATTCGGCAACCCTCGCCCTCTCGGCAATCAACGCCAAAATCGCACAATTGCTCGGCAATTCCCGTTTCAATCAGGTCTGGGGCGGCTCGATGGCCGTTCGTCTCGAAACCTTTCGCCGACTCGGCATCGACAAAATCTGGCAAAATGCGCTCAGTGACGACTTGTCCCTCAGCCGTGCCGTCAAAAAAACCGGTATGAAAGTCGCCTTTGTCCCCGCCTGTCTTGCGGCTTCGTATGAGCAAACCACCTGGCCGCAACTTTTTGAGTTCGGCAGAAGACAATTTTTAATCACACGCATAAGCGCACCGAGAGCCTGGTGGTTCGGCTTGTTCGGCACTCTATATTTAATTTTGGGCTTGTGGGGCGGCGCCGCTGTGGCCGTCTACGCAGCCGCTGCCGGTGCAAAAAACCTGCTGTTTTTCATCGCCGTTCCTGTCGTCTTTTTTATAGCACAGCTATTAAGGGCGATATTGCGCCAAAAAATGATTGGCAAACTCCTCGAAAAAGACCGCCCTGCCTTGAAAGCCGCCTCCGCTGCCGACATTCTTTTCTTCTGGCTCTGGTCGCTGGTGCTGCTCGTTTTGATTATCTCATCAGCCTTCGGCAGAACCATCACCTGGCGAGGAATACGCTATAAACTTCTCAGCCCCACCGAAACAATCGTGGTTGGCAGATAGAAAAGAATAATCGTTCAACCCTCTATGTCTGCGATGTCGTTTTGGGATTTGCCTACGAGATAGATTCTGTTTTTGCCGCTGCGTTTCGCATCTAATAAGGCATTGTCCGCCTGCATAAAAATCTCTTCCGCAGTTGAGCCGTCCCGCGGGAAGCTCGCCAGACCCCCGCTTATCGCCAAAGCCCCTTTGTCCCCGGGGTCAAGCAGACTGATTTTCGCCTTCTCCAATTCTTTTCTGAAGCGTTTCGCTATCGAAATCACCTCTTTCGGATGTTCCGCCTGCGATGAACGCCTTTCCGCCTCGCCCGTTGCGGATTTTCTCTTCGGGTCGTCCCAGAAAACCACCGCAAATTCATCCCCGCCTGTCCTGCCCACAACATCATAAGGCCGGCAGCACCGCCTGATTATCGCAGCGGTCTGTTTCAAAATCTCATCGCCGACCGAATGGCCGTAAGTGTCGTTGTAGTGCTTGAAATAATCAATATCGAACACAAGCAGTGTCACCCTGTCGTGTTCTTTCCTCGCCCGCTCTATTATCTGTCGGCAGAACTCCCACAGGTATCTCCTGTTTTTCAGCCCCGTCAGCTCATCCTCGGTGGCCAGCTTTTCAAGTATCTTCACACGCGCTTCCGTTGTTTTATCAGCCGCAACCCCCCCCGCCTCAGCAGGCTTCTGCATACTGACCGCATAAAGCTGACTCACCTTTACGGGACAAATCAGGTAGCTGTCCGCCAGGCTCGCCCCGTTGCTGGTCAGGCTGACAAGCTGCATCGCCGCCGATTCCTCATACATCTGCGCCAAAAGAACTATCCTCGCTGCGGGATTATTTTCTCTCAATGCCTTCAGGATATTCGTCAATCTCGAAGACGCCCCCGACATCACAACCCCGATGGCGCCGAAGCCTTCTCTGGCCGCAGCATCAGCAGCATCGAGCATATTGTTATGCACCTGGTATATCGGCCCGCTGATATTAAGGGGGTCCGAAAACGCCCTGCTGATGTCACCTGCCAGCAGAATCCTTGACCCGTATGCATCTGGAAATAATTTGTCCGTTTTCATTCGCCTCAAGCCTCAAGCAACGCATCGAGCTCTTCTTTGGTGGCGGCAAATTCACCGCTGTTAAAGTCCGCAGCACTGCCGTTCTCTTTTTTCGCCGACAGCGAGTTCGACCTGTCCGCAAAAAATCTCGCCACAACCTCTTCAACTTCCTCCCTGTTGTTTATGACCACAGCGCCCGCACCTGCCGCCCGCGAAATCTGCTTACGCCTTTCATACGAATATCGCTCCGCAAGGCAGCAGCAGAAAACGCCCGCCTCGCTCGCCTTCTTGAAAAACCGCCCGTCTTCCCTGCTCAACTGCTCAAACCGCCCAAACACCAGAATATCTCTGCCCTCATTTTTAGCTAACTCGCTGACCGCTGAATAGACATTCCCGCAAAGGACAATTTCAACCTCATAGTTATCAAGCAGCCTTTTCGTATGCCGGACAAACTCATCCGATACCATCCCGACCACTATGGCCAATAACTGTGTGCCTGTGCTGGAATCTTTCATCTACCCTGTTCCGGCTTAAAAAACAGCAAAAATGCGTAGAAAGGCGGAAAAATACACTATTTATCGGCCCTTATCATACCATAATATGCTAAAAAAAGTCAACTGCCGGTTTTTCTATTTCCCTTCCAGCCAGTTGTCCGTCAGCACCTTCAAATCCGCCCCATCCACATCACCGTCAGGCTCGCTGTCCGCCCCGCCGCAGTCGCCCTGCTCCGCACAATTCGTATTCAGCCAATACCCCGCAAGGATTGCGTAATCCGCAAAATCGACCGACCCATCTCCGCTTATCTCTCCACCGATGCTCTTTACCCCCATACTTTGCTCCTTACCCGCCGCTATCGCCAAAAAACCGCCGTTCGGCAAAGGCACATCGCACTGACCATAACCGTTGTCTCCCCACGCAGCAATTGAGCCATCGGATTTCAGACCCAGACTGTGTGTGCCTCCCGCCGCTATCGCCTCAAAGCCGCTGTTCGGCTCCGGTACATCGCATTGACCGGAATCGTTGTCCCCCCACGCAGTTATTGAGCCGTCAGACTTTAGGCCAAGACTGTGCTGCCCGCCCGCCGCTATCGCTATAAATCCGCTG
>Ga0315294_10000544_pt1 | contig 40601 bp, 57 predicted proteins | sample YL17G13_40_MG_FD_203626 | JGI IMG/M metagenome (GOLD analysis project Ga0315294, IMG submission 203626) | Sediment microbial communities from Yellowstone Lake, YNP, Wyoming, USA - YL17G13_40 | ecosystem: Environmental > Aquatic > Freshwater > Lake > Sediment | place: USA: Wyoming | collected... | reverse complement strand
CCAGAGCTTTGCTCTACAGAAACCACTTCAAATATTCCTTCAGGCGTCTTATTGTCTCCACTCCTCTCCTTGTTCCCAGGATTCCTTCCAGTGCTTACACCAGCCTGGTCAACTAATACATAGTCTAACTTGTAGAGCTGGGCTAGTTGAGTTTCCTTGTTCACCAGGAGCACACACTCTCCTTTCTCTAGCTCTAGCTGCTCAAGGATTTCTGGCCTGGCATTTTCAGGTTCTTCTTTTGTCAGATAATCTTCCAGGCTCTTAGGCTTGAAACTTGCTAATGAGAAATCATTAATTTCATTATTCGCCAGGCTGAACTTTTTAATAGCTGATCTATTGCTTAGTTCATCTGCCTTAATTTGGTGTGAAAAATAAGTTGCTGGTTTGTATGAGGGTTTCAGTGAGTTCAAGTAGTTAAAAACATAACTTCCCAGAACCAGCTGAGCCCCAAGGGTTAAGCCCATGGCGCAATGGCTAACCTTACGAGCCAATCGCTTGGCTTTTTCCTCTTTTCTCTTCTCTTTTTTTAAAAGATTGATTCTTATCATCATTAATCTAAGCTCTTGCTTAATCCGAGCTCTTATTTCATGACTGGTCTTGACGGATTCTCGCTAACCAATAGGGCTTGGCCCCAGTAATGCCCTAGCTTATTGTCAATCTCAACCAGGGCTTGGTCTTTTGTGATTATTCCGCCGTTAGTGCATCCCTCCCCTGTTTCTATTGCTCTTATTCTCTCAGGAAGGATTGCTCCGCACAGCACAATGCCTGGGCATTCTGTTCCTATCATTCCTCTGCCGTAAAGAGGTGGAATCCCTGTCTCAAAGTTCCTGTAGGTGAACTTGAAAATTCCTTCTGGAGTTGCTTTGTCTCCTTGCTTTGTCTTCTGAGAAGGGTTAATGCCTGTTGAGCAGTTGTAGCTTTTAGCAAGCCTGAACTTGCCTTGGTCTTTCTCAAAAAGGCTTAGCTTGTTCTCCTGCTTGTCGACGTATATAATATAGGAGTAGTTTGAGCTTATCCTGTTTCCAAAGCTCTGGATCCTGGCTGCTAGGTCAGTTGATAAATTGCTAGTTAATTCCTCCAGCCTCTGGTTAAGGGTTTTTATCTGCTCATTCTTGTAATTGACTATTGAGACCTGCTCCTTTGCCTTATTATATATTGTATTCGCTCCTTTGCTCACATCGTTGCAGTGAGTTGCTCCGTAAAAAGTGACTGCCATTGCAGCAAGAGCAAAGTATTTTTTAAAGCTCGGCGGGTTGAAGAATTTCCATATCCTTTTCCTGGCTTCGTTTGCAGCTATTAGCGTTCCTGCCAGGGTTATTCCTGTTCCTATTAAGAATTTTTTTCCAAGGCCGCTTTTCTTTTGCACATATATTATTCTTGGCTCCGGAATTGTGGGCTCTTTGGCCCGCTCTGACTCTACTTTTTGTTCAAGGTCTTGTCCAATTTTTAGGTAGTCATTCATGGTATCATCCTCTGTGATTTTTTTTATTTGTTCGATAGAAATTTGTTTAGGCGAGGTGTTTAAAATAAGCTCCTACGAAAAAACCGGAGAAAAAACGGCAAAGTCGGAAGAATTAACAAGTTGGCTGGAACAGAAAATTTGTTTTGCGTAAGATTTATAATCCAAACAAGCTTGCTTTTTCAGAATGGATAAAGAATCCTTAGATAAAGCATCATTGTTGAAATTCCTTGTAGAAGCCCATAAACACACCTTTGCCGCGCCCAGCGAAGTCAGGAAAAATTACAGGTGCACGAAGCCCATTCTTCCAGGGCACAAGGACTACGATTTTGTAGATGGTGACTGGAGATATCACGATTCCTACGCAGGCAGCGCATGGGCGCCTGGCAGAGAAGTGGTTTTTTACCAAGGCAAACCCGTATGGGCCATGTCCTACCAAGGAAAAGTGCCTGATGATTTATCAGAGGAATTCATTGAAAAGGTTTTTGCTTTCCTAAAAAAGGCATTGATGAGCATTGACTCCAAGCTGCCCTTCAGAGGCCCTGAGAGCTTCAAGGAAGATGACTTTGAATACTCTTTCCTGATGAAAGGTGATTACGCCTATTTTACTGGGAGAGAATCCATAAAGTACAAAGGCAGGGAAGTATTTTTTCAGGATGTAATGGGTGAACTGATAAAATAGTCAGAGCATAGTTCACTAGCAAAAGAACTCTTCCTTTTTCACATGCTCAATAACATCATGGGCTTCCAGCTTGTCAAGATTAAGGTCGCGCATAACTTCAAGGAAAGCATAGAACTCTTTTATGCTGGGAAAAACCGTGTCAACCAGGTAATCATAGTTTCCAATCTTAAAGATGGAGTTCACGCTCTTGCTATCATTAAGAAAGCTTAACAGCTCCTTGCTCTGCTTTGCCTTGACAAACACAAAGCTCCGATAATAATAGCCCAGCTTCCTGAAGTCAAGCAGAGAAGCATGCTTTTTTATTATTCCGCTCTTCTCAAGCTTCTGGTAGTTATCAAACACGGTTGTAACAGGAATCCCTGTTTCCCTGCTTATCAGGCTGAAACTCTTCCTTGCATTCCTTCTCAGATGCCTGAGAATCAGCTCATCATGGTTCTTTCTCGCCTTCATGGAAAAAGTTATTGAAGGAACTCCTTAATAAACCCTCCTAAGAAAAAAACGAAAATATTGCACCAAATACGAAAAAATATTAAAAACCCGGCAGAGTACTAGAAAACAGATGGCAAAGAATATTGACAATAAAAAAGAGGGTGTTAGAGAAGAGGGCATTGGAAAAGAGGATGTTTCTCTCATGAAGAAAAAGATAAAATACCTTGAAGAAGAGCTTGTAAGAAAGCAGGAAATAATCGATAAGCTAAAAAAAGAAAACCTGATACTGTTCAGGACAGCGCTCAAGCATTCTGAGAAAAAGATTGATGAGAAAAAGGAAAACTAGCCTAATTCTTCCAAAAAATATATAAACCCCCTGTTCAAGGGATTAGCTTATATGCCTGAAGACGAAGAGCCACAGGACGAACTAGGCGGAGTGTATAACGACGAGGGAAGAGAGGACCTTATAAAGGACGATGAGATAAGCCCTGAAGAAGAGGCTTTCATGGCAGGCTATGAGACAGAGGAAGAGAAGAAAGAGGAAGTAGAAGACACCTATGACCAGGCCTTTGATCAGGAACAATCTGAGAAAAAATTAAAGAAAGCTGCAAAGCCTGCTCCTAAGAAAACAGCCAAAAAAGCTAAACCAAAGAAAAAAGCTGTGAAGAAAATTAAGAAGAAAACAGCAAAGAAAAAAACAGCAAAAAAAGCCAAACCCAAGAAGAAGGCTGCTAAGAAAAAAACAGCAAAAAAAGCCAAACCCAAGAAGAAGGCTGCTAAGAAAAAAACAGCAAAAAAAGCCAAACCCAAGAAGAAGGCTGCTAAGAAAAAAACAGCAAAAAAAGCCAAACCCAAGAAGAAGGCTGCTAAGAAAAAAACAGCAAAAAAGAAGCCTGCAAAAAAGGTTAAGAAAGCTAAAAAGAAGGCAGCAAGTAAAAAACTTGCTGGTTCAAAAAACAAGAGTTTTTTGAAGACGGCAAAAAAGAAGTCCAAGCCAAAGCCTAAGAAGAAAGGCAAAAAGAGATAAAACTTAGTCCAGAGTCGTCACAAACACCAGTAATATCTTATAAGTGATTACTTAATTGTTTTCTCCTTAACCTCTATCAGAAGCTCCTTAATCAGCTCATCAACTTTTCTCTCACCAAGCACTTCGTTGTTCCTTGTCCTCACATTAACGCTGTTGTTCTGCACTTCCTTGTCACCGACCACGAGAATATAATTCACCCTCTCAAACTGGGCATCTCTCACCTTCTTGCTAGTTGTTTCTGAGCGCTCATCAATCTCCACTCTCAAGCCTGATTTGCGCATCTCATCAGCAACCTTCTTGCCATAATTCATGTGGCGCTCTGCTATTGGAAGAATCTTGACTTGCACAGGGTTGAGCCAGAGAGGGAATTTGCCTGCGTAGTGTTCTATCAATATTCCGAGGAACCTTTCTAAAGCTCCGTATATTACTCTGTGAATCATTACAGGCCTGTGCCTCTTGCCGTCCTTGCCTTCATAAGTCAGGTCAAACCTCTCAGGAAATGACATGTCCAGCTGAATGGTTCCGCACTGCCAGGTCCTGCCAATCGCGTCCTTGAGGTGGAAGTCAATCTTTGGCCCATAAAATGCTCCTTCTCCAGGATTCATCTTGTACTCCTTGCCTGTGGAGTCAAGAGCAGCTTTAAGCCCTTGCGTAGCCAGCTCCCATTGTTCATCAGTGCCTACGTGCTTCTCAGGCTTGGTTGATAATTCAAGATGGTAGCTAAGCCCGAATACCTTGTAGAACCTATCGGCCAAGTTCAGCACTCTCAACACCTCATCCTTTATTTGTTCCTCTGTCATGAAAATGTGAGCATCATCCTGGTGAAAGCATCTGACCCTGAAAAGGCCATTGAGCACTCCTGAGAGCTCATGCCTGTGAACCAAGCCAACCTCTCCAACTCTTAATGGGAGTTCCTTGTAAGAATGAAGCTTCTCCTTATACCAGAGCATTCCTCCAGGGCAATTCATAGGCTTTATTGCGTAATCCTGCTCATCAATCTTCAAGGTGTACATGCTATCCCTATAATAATCCCAATGGCCTGAAGTCTGCCATAAGCGCTTGTTAAGAATTATCGGAGTCTTTATCTCAACATAACCTTCCTTGCTGTGCTCCTCTCTCCAGAAATCAAGGAGAATATTCCATATCACCATGCCTTTGGGGTGGAAGAACGGGAAGCCAGGGCCTTCTTCGTGAATAGAGAACAATCCCATCTCCTTAGCAATCTTGACATGGTTTCTTTTCTCAGCCTCTGCTCGCTTTGCCAGGTAGTCTTCCATCATCTTCTTTTCAGGGAAGCTGGTGGCGTAAATCCTGGTGAGCATCTTATTCTTGCTGTCTCCTCGCCAGTAAGCGCCTGCTACTTTGAGCAGCTTTATTGCTCCTATTACTCCGGAGTTAGTAACATGAGGGCCTCTGCATAAGTCTTCGAACTCGCCAAGCTTATAAGTGGTTATCTTCTCTCCTGCTGGCAAGTCATTGATTAGGTCTCTCTTGTAAGGCTCGTCCTTGAAGAGTTTCAGGGCTTCTTCCTTGCTTACTTCACGCCTCACAAAAGCCAGTTTTTCATGGATTACCTTCTTTATCTCTTCCTCTATCTTGGGCAAGTCCTCATCGCTAATCTTTAGGTTGTCAAAATCATAATAGAATCCGTCCTCAATAGGCGGGCCAATAGCCACCTTTACCTGAGGGTAAAGCCTCTTGACTGCTAGTGCCATGACGTGGCTGCTTGAGTGCCTGAACATGTCCAGGCCAGCGTCATCCTCAAAGGTGATGGTTTCAAAATCCCCGCTCTCCTCAATTGGAAGGGAAAGGTCAATAACCCTGCCATTGATTTTAGCACCCAGAGTCTTTGCCGAGTCTTTCTTGAAGTGCTGCTTAATAACCTCCTCTGCCTTTACTCCCTTAGCAAATTCTGCTTGGACATTGCCAGGGAAGGCTAGCTTCACCTTGTTGTCTGCTAGCTTTATATTGTTGTCTGCTTTGTCCTCTCCTGTTTTCAAAAAACTTTTGTTTTTTGAACCAGCAAGTTTTTTACTTGCTGTCTTCTTCTCAGCTGGTTTTTTTCCTGCCATTCTGCACCACACAGAGTATTATCTATTTTATAAACGTTTGGGTAAAGGAGAATGAAAAGGCGCCTTTACCGCTTGCCCACTGTGTACTGGTAAGTGTTCCTCTTCCCAGTATTCCTGTACTTGATAAGATTAGTCTTCCTCAGCTTCTTGAGCGACATAGTGACTGAGCCTATGCTCACTTTTAACTTGCTGGAAATCTCTCTTGAAGTGAACCACTTGCCTTTGTTCTTGCATAGAAAGTCATAAACTTCTTGCTGACCCATAACTCACCTCAGGTGATGTTGTGGGGCTCAAAAAAGCTTTTGCTTTTTTGCTGTCCCATAATCACCCGCCTCTTTAATCAACATATAAACATAAGAGTATATAAGCCTTTCCTTTTTTAAAGGCTTTACCAGAGCACTAATGCCATAATAACCATTACTAAGCCCACGCCAAAGGCTATCCAGGCAATAGTCTCGTACTGCGTCAGGCTCTTGAAATAAGCCTGCACCTTCTCAAAAAAATCATTAATAGACAAGTTGAAATTGCTCATCATCTCCCCGAAGTCAACCATACTGTATTATTCTGGGGATAAGGGTATATAAACTTTTGTAATGAGCAATAAGTTAATAATTAGTTAGAGTCAGAATTCACAATATCCACAATAATAAATTATCCACTCTAGAATGGATACTAATGAAAAAATTTATATAGATACGTTAAGTTAGATGTTTGCATGGGGGAGATGATGAATAATAATTTCAAGATTTATCTAATCGGCTCCTTTTATTCCTTCAGAGACAGGATAATAAATGAATTGCCGCAGTATACTTTCTCAGACCCAAGGACGCACAGGCAATCGTGTGTTGCTAAGCTAGTTACTGATGATATGGCAGAAGCAGAGAACTGCCAGCTAGCATTAGCTGTTTTTCCAAGAGGTAAGAGAAAAGGAGTGGGAAGTTTTGCAGAGCTAGGCTCATCAGCTGTTTACCAGAATCATATCCTTATTGCTGATGAAACAAATGAGGATGATTCTCTTCTACACCGCATAGCTTATAATTATTTCACAAACCTGGACGATGCTATTGCTTATCTGAAAATCAATCCTGTTTTTAAGTTGAACGAAAAAAATGAAATTGTCAAAAAATATCCGCCAACATTCGAGGACAAGCCAATTCCTGTGAAAAACATTTATTTCTGCGGAACAATTGATGACAAGCTATTAAAGACAGTTGAGCAAGCCAGAATAAAAAGGCCTGATAAGAACTTCATAATAAAATCAGAAGACACATTTGCTGATTTCAAGAAAATAATGGACTACGACCTGGTTGTTATCAATTTCCCGGGTCATCTTGACTGGGACAGGCACGCCTGCTTCATCATGGGAGCTGCTTATTCCCACGACATTCCAGTCCTGCTAAGAGAAGAAAAAGATTGGAGATACCCTCCTTTACAGGCGCTTGTCAGAAGACACACCCCAACCCTTGAAGGAGTGCTTGAGTATGTGACTGAGGTAGATGATATGCACATCAACAGGGAAGCTGTGAATATGTACAACTTCTTTGAGCGCGAATTAAAAAAAAGAAATCTTCAATAACCTTTTTAAACCAACCAGTTATTCTCCAAACACAAGAGGTGTATTGATATGCCAGAGGAAAAGCAAAAAATATCCCCAAAGAAAATCAATGATCACTTGTTCGAGATAGAAAAAACAGGCAACATGAAGGTGCCTGTGAAGATATATGCCAGCGAGAAGCTTCTCAAAAAACTGGGCGAGGACAAGAGCCTGCAGCAGGGAATGAATGTCGCCTGCCTGCCAGGAATCTATGGCCAGAGTATAATGCTGCCAGACGCTCACCAAGGCTACGGCTTCAGCATCGGCGGAGTAGCAGCCATTGATTACGAGCACGGCTGCATCAGCCCAGGCGGCATCGGGTTTGACATTAATTGCGGAGTCAGGTTACTAGCAACTCCTCTGAAAAAAGAAGAAGTTGAGCCAAAAATAAAGGAGCTCATGGATTCTATGTTTAGGAATGTGCCTAGCGGAGTTGGTTCTGAAAGTTTTATTAGATTAAATAATCAGGAATTGGATGCTGTGCTTAACAGAGGAGCAGAATGGGCTGTGGAGCAAGGCTACGGCTATAAGGAGGACTTGGTGCATTGCGAGGAGAACGGCAGGATGAAGGAAGCAGACGCCGGCAAGGTAAGCAACAGAGCAAAATCCAGAGGAAGAGAGCAGCTCGGCACTCTTGGAGCTGGCAATCATTTCCTTGAAGTGCAGTTTGTGGATCAGATTTATGACAAGAAAGTCGCAGAAGCCTTTGGCATAACAGAAGAAGGGCAGGTTACTGTGATGATACACTGCGGCTCAAGAGGACTAGGCCACCAGGTATGCTCTGATTACCTAAGAAAAATGGAAGAATCAGACCCAGAACTTGCAAAATCTCTCCCAGAGAAGGACTTGATTTATGCAAAAGCAGGCACTCAGCTAGCAAATGATTATTTCGGAGCAATGGCTGCAAGCGCTAATTATGCCTGGGCTAACAGGCACATCATTGCGCACCAGATTAGGAAGAGCTTTAAGGAAGTGCTTGGCTTGGAGCCTGAGAAAATAAAGACTATCTATGACGTCGCCCATAACATTGCAAAAATAGAGGAGCATATTATTGAGGGCGAGAAGCGAAAAGTTTATGTGCACAGGAAAGGAGCAACCAGGAGCCTGCCAGCAGAGCATCCCAATGTTCCTGAGGTTTACAAACATGTCGGCCAGCCAGTGATTATTCCTGGAAGCATGGGAACATCAAGCTACTTGCTCGTCGGCACACAAGGAGCTTTGGACGAGACCTTTGGCAGCACAGCGCACGGCGCAGGCAGGGTGATGAGCAGGACAGAAGCCATCAGGAGATTCAGGGGTGAGGACATAAAGAAGGAGTTGGCAGAGCATCATATTTATCTCAGAGCAGGCAGCCTAAAGGGAATATCAGAGGAAGCGCCAGCAGTATACAAGGACATCGACGAAGTAGTCAAAGTGAGCCATGAAGCAGGCATAGGCAACCTGGTCGCGAAGATGAGACCTATAGGCGTGATTAAGGGCTAAGAAAGAAAAAGGAGGCAAAGAATGCAGCATAAGTTAATTCTTGCATCTGCTTCTCGTCAGAGAATTAACCTGATGAAACAAGCAGGATTGGAATTTGAGGTTGTACCGAGCAAGTACATCGAAGATTCACAGGTCAAGCTCAGCCCAAGAAAAATGGTGATGAAATTTGCTGAAGGCAAGGCAGAGGACGTTGCAAAGCAAGTCAAGGAAGGTATCATCATAGGTTCTGATACTATTGGGTTTTTCAAGAACAAAAAATTAGGCAAACCTGCTTCAAAGGAAGAGGCTTTTAAGACAATTAAGAGTTTCTCTGGGAAAAAAGTATATGCTTACACAGGAATCTGTCTTATTGATAAGGATAAAGGCAAGAAAATTGTTGACTGCGAGGTTAGCTGGGTGAAATTCAAGAAGATGACTGATGAGGAAATTCAGAAGTATGCTGATTCTGGCGAGCCTATGGACAAGGCCGGGGCGTTTGCAATCCAGGGCCTGGGCGAAATATTCATTGAAAAAGTGCATGGAAGTTTTTCTAACATAGTTGGCCTACCTCTCAGCAACTTGTACAAGAACCTAAAAAAGCTCGGAGTGAATGTTTTTGAGTATGAAAAATGGAAGGTAAAAAAATGACTAATGAAATAATAGTCATAAGCCTTGGCGGCAGCCTAATCTGCCCTGACAGGATAGATACAGGATTTCTTAAGAGGTTCAAGGAGATTATTGAAAAGCATATCAAGAAGGGCAGCAGGTTCATACTCATAACAGGAGGAGGAAGGACTGCAAGGAATTACCAGAGCGCTGCAAATGAAATCACAGGTGTTGATAAGGATGACCTTGACTGGCTCGGAATCCACGCCACCATGATTAACGCTCACTTGATAAGAACTATATTCAGGAAACACGCAAGACCACGCATAAACCACGACCCGACAGAAAAGATTGATGATTTCAAGGAGAAAATACTTGTGGCTTCTGGTTGGAAGCCTGGCTGCAGCACTGATTATGACGCTGTTCTGCTTGCCAAGCAGTTCGGAGTGAAGAAAGTCATAAACCTCAGCAACATTGATTATGTGTATGACAAGGACCCTTCCAAATTCCCTGATGCCAAGCCTTTCAAGGAGATGAAATGGAAGGAGTTCAGGCAAATCTTCGGCGACAAATGGGACCCTGGCCTCAATGTCCCGTTCGACCCTGTGGCAAGCAAGGAAGCAGAAACAGATCAGATGACAGTTTACATAATCAACGGCGCAAACCTAGAAAACCTGGACGACCTGCTCGAAGGCAAGGAGTTTGTTGGAACAACTATTTCTTAGAAGCCACAGATAACTCGTGCAAATTACACATCAATAATCTTTCCTCTCTTACCAACATTTATGACGCGAGTCTTGCCTATCTTCTCCTCTAATCCTTCTGCTTCGTGCACATGGCTGCATAGGAGTATGTCTGGCTGGAACTTCTCAACTGCTTTCCTCACTCCTGTGCTTCCTGGGAAGAACTGGCTGAATTTCTCCATCCTAGTGTCAGAGGGATGGACGTGCGTTACCATGATTTTCTTGTCAAGGTACTTGATGTTCTCAAAGCCTTTCCTGAGCAAGTCATAGATTTCCTTCTCAGTCAGCTGGGCCAAGCCTATGTTTGCTCCTCCTGCTCCGAATATGCCTACGTCTTTGTACCTGACGCTGTAGCCGTGGATGTTCTTGACACCGTAAACCTGGGCTAGGAAGTCAGCAGTGGCCACACTCTCATGGTTGCCAGGGATTAGCAGGACTTTGAGGTTTCTCTTCTTGAAAGGACCTATGATGTTATCAGTGCTTCTCTCTGCAAATGTGAGGTCTCCGCAAAGCACAACTAGGTCTGCGTGCTTGTCCTTAGCCTCCTCTGCCAGCTTCTCAGCTAAGCGAGTGTCTCCGTGGATGTCTCCTGCGCTGAAAATCCTTAGCTTGTCTTTTTTGGCCTTCATTCTTTCCTCCTCGCGAGCATTGCGAGCGAGCAATTAATTTTTAATTTTAACTTTTTTAACATTAACTTAAACTTTAATTGTTCCTCAAGCGCCGGAAGGGCTTTACTCTGGCTTCTTTATCTTCCTGCTGAACAGCTTCTTGATAATCCTTAATCCTTTTGCAGGCTTGCTTCTTTCCTTTATCTCAACCTTTTCTTTTGCAAGGTTAACAATGGTTGAGGGATTTCCTTTTATTGGGCCTTCGTATATAATATAATCAATCTTCTTCTTCATCTCGTCATCAAGGTCTTCAAGGCAGGTCATGAAGTCCTGACCTGCGATGTTAGCGCTGGTGGTGACTATGGGCACCTTCATCTTCTTGACATAATGATAGAACCAATGGTTAGGAATCCTTATGCCTATGGTGTTTCCTTGAGGGTTTATGTTCTCTCCAAAGAACTTCTTCTTAACATTAAATATTAATGTGTATGGCCCGGGTAGCTTGTCCACCCATTCCCGAGTCTTATCATCAGTGACGCAGTGTTCGTATATCATGTTCTTGTTAGGAATGATTATTGAGAATGGCTGCTCATAACTCTTCTTTGCCTGCCTTACTCTCTCAACTAGCTTCTCATTAGTAGCATCGCATCCTATCCCGTAAATGGTGTCTGTCGGGTAGACGAACACGCTTTTCTTAAGCTCATCAACCAGCTTAGGGTTTTGTTTCAGCTCGTCCTTGTTGATTACTTTCATTTTGGGAAGTCTGAGAAATCAGGCTGAGTTTAAAAATTTTAAGTATTACAACTCAGTAGAAAGAATTTTGAAGTAATTTTATATGGTTCGGAACAGGTACTCAATCATCTGCTCTTCTTCTCCAGGAAAGAGAAGGTCATGCTCTTTCATTATTTGGACTAGTTCCTGCTCATAGCCTGCGCTTCTGCTCATTCTTGCTTGTGCCAACATATGCTCACCTCTCAGTAAAAGTCCATCAAATCCTTTGTGCTCAGCTTCCTCCTTGTCAAGTTTTTTACCTGGACAAAGAACAAGCTTTGGATGTACTTCGGGTTCTCATGAAGTTCTATGCTTTCTATCATTTGTATCACCCCAAACTGTTTAACTGATTAATATTGATTAAAGGATTAATAGGCGACGCCTCCTGCTTGCAACGGGGGGGTAAGGGGGCGGTCGCTCAAATCCTTATTAAATTAGAAGATGGATTTATTGATTTAAATACCCTGCGTCAAGATGTCCAGTGTGAGCCTTCATAGTATCGACGATAAAATACCAAGAAAAACAAGGAAAAGCAATGTCCAGTGCAAGCAGACTTAACCCTCTTTCTTGTCTGGCTCATAGGGAGGAACCTCAAAGGTGTACAGACAGAAAGGGCAATCCTCAGGGTTCTCGGCATTAGGCCTTGAGGTTCTGCACAAATCCTTGGAAGCGCCGGTGCTATACCCGCAATTTTCAACACTTCCGTATATGATGTTAGAACCTGCAGGCTTCTTCACTCTCACCCTAACTTCAATAGGCTCATCCAGAACCTCCACTCCTTCTTCATCAATGCCCTTGCACGGCATTGGAATAACAAACTCAACACAGTCATCAAGTGCCATTAAACCACCCCGCTATAAGGCAGGAGAATTCCTCAGAATTTAAAAAACTTCTCTTAATAATCACTTTAGAATTAAGAATCAAATTAAGAATCAATAATCAGTAAGCTTCTTTTCAACAATCGTGGTGTTGCCGCCTGTGCCTGTCTGCTTCTTGGTAGAAACAAAGTTGCCTTTGTCCAGCTCTGCTATCTTGCGCTGGAAGGTCTTGTAGGTGTGCTTGCCTCCTTTTTTCTGGTAAACCTCGTACAATTCTCCAATCTTTTTGCCAGAGTGCTCTTTGACCAAGCTAAGTATGAAGCGCGTGTCCTCGTCCAGCTCTGCGCTGCTCTTAATTGTGAAGGTGTCAAGCTTTGAGATGGCTTTCTCAACATCTGCCTGGCTTATCTTCTTCTTGCTCTGCTCCTCTGCCACCAGGGCAGATCCTCTCATCAGGAACAAGCCAGTCCTTATGTCTTTGAGCTCAAAGGTCTTCTTGGCTAAGCGATTAAAAGCTCCTTCCTCCCACACTCCTTCTGGAAAAGCATAGCCTGCTCTTAGCTTGAGAATCTCTTTTGTCTCATTCTCGTTGTATTGCCTGAACTCAAGCACCTCTGCCATGAGCCTTGACTTAATCCTGCTGTCAAGCGTGGCAACCCATTCCTTGAAATTTGTTATAAGGCAGATGCTCTTCTTATAGATGTTCTCAAGGATGAAGTAAAGGAAGTCGTGCTCTTCTGCCTTGTCTATCTCATCGAATATAAAGGCAGCAGTCTTCTTGTTAATCATGCTCGCAACCACCTTGTACAAGTCAACAGTCTTCTTGTTCTGCACCAGCCTGTAGCCTAGGTGCTCGCAAATCTCAACCATCACCTTGTAAGAGGTGTTGTTATGCCAGCAGTTAACATAGATTGGGTAAATCTCATCAGTCTGCTCTTCCAATTCCTTAACCACGTGCCTGGCAGCTGCTGTCTTACCAATTCCTGGAGGGCCGTACATCACCACGTTCCTTCCGTTCCTATTCTGGAATAATGGCTTGATGCACTCTGCAATGAATCTTTGCTCCTTCTCCCTGAAAGGAAGAACCTTTGGCAAGAACTCAAAATCAAGAGCTTCCTCATTGCGGATAAGGCTCTCACCCTCCTTAAGCATGTTATCAAACAAACCCATAGGTATAAGAGACGCCGAGGCGGTTTATATATTTTTTGTTGGAAAAGCCGGAAATATCCCGGATTTGTCAACTCAAAAATTTTTAAATTTTTGTTGCAAGAAAAACCGGAAAGATTATGAAGGCCAATCTAAGAAAAATAAAAACATTAACTTTATAAATTCGGTTTCAATAGGATTCTATTAAAAATGGAATCAGATGAATTCGAGGAAGAGCGCGTAATGACTTGCGGCAGGTGCAAGAAGTCAGTGCCTATCTCAACAATACAATACCTGCCAAAAGGAGACGGCAACCTGATAGCTCTTTGCTCTAATTGCAGGGCTGACAAGACCACCAAGCCAAAGCCAACAGAAAAGCCAGAGAGTGCTCCTGAAAAAGACAAGCTAACTTTTTTCTGCGAGAGGTGCAAGTACAAGTTCAGCCATGGCCCTGAGAGTAATGCCCTGCTCAAGTGCCCTTACTGCGGCAAGCCTGACAAGCTCAGGGAGCTCAACACTTGATGAAGCAACACAACAAATTATTTAAATATTCCCGCATATATCTTCTATCGTCATGAAATATTCTGAGCTAGCAGGCACTTACGAGGAGATGGAGAAGACGAGCAAGAGGCTTGAGAAGACTCACATCATCTCCAGGTTCCTGAAAAAGACAAAAGAAGAGGATATTGACCAGGCCATCCTCTTACTCCAGGGAAGATTATTCCCTTTGTGGGATGAGACCAAGATAGGAGTAAGCGACAGGCTAGTGATCAAGGCTATAAGCGCAACCACAGGCTTATCTCCTGAAAAAGTAGAGGAGGAGTGGAAAAAGCTCGGAGACCTTGGTTTGGTGGCTGAGAAGCTGGTGCAGAAAAAAACCCAGGCAACTCTTTTCTCAAAAGAGCTCACAGTTGACAAAGTATTTGACAACCTTAGAAAGCTCCCAACTCTTGAAGGCGAAGGGAGTGTTGACCAGAAGATAAAACTAATAGCAGAACTCCTCTCAAGCGCAAAGCCCTTGGAAGCAAGATACGTGGTCAGGACAGTGCTTGAAGACCTGCGCGTAGGAGTAGGAGCTGGCAGCATCCGCGATGCTCTTGTATGGGCTTTCTTTGACAACAAAGTGAAAGTCAATTATGATAATGAGAAGAAAGCCATTAATCCTGACAACAGGGAAGAGTACAACCGGCTTGTCAAGGCTGTCCAGCATGCATTTGACTTAAAAGCTGATTATGGCAAAGTAGCCAGGATGATTATGAAAAAAGGAGAAAAGGCTTTTGGAGAGCTCACCCTTGACGCAGGCAGCCCTATCAATGTCATGCTCTACCAGAAAGCCAAGAACCTTGAGGAGGCTTTTGAGCGAGTAGGAAAACCCTGCGCAATCGAATTCAAATATGACGGCTTCAGGATGCAGATTCACAAGAAAGCAGGCAAAACAGACGGGGCAAAGAACGAGATAAAGATATTCACGCGAAGACTGGACGAAGTAACAAAGCAGTTCCCAGAGGTGGTGGAGTTTGTAAAGAAGTGCGTGAATGCAAAGGAATTCATCCTTGACTCAGAAGCAGTAGGCTATGAGCCAGAGAGCGGCAACTATCTTCCGTTCCAATCAATATCCCAGAGAATCAAGAGGAAATATGACATTGAGAAGATGGCTAAGGAGTTTCCTGTTGAGGTTAATGTTTTTGACATCATCCAGTACGAAGGCAAGAGCCTGCTCAGCACTCCATTCATTGAGCGAAGAAAGATTATTGAAAAAATAATAGCTCCTCTCCCAAAGAAGCTTGTGCTTGCAAAGCAAATCATCACAGACAACATGAAAGAGGCAGAAGCCTTTTACAAGGAAGCCTTGAAGGTCGGAGAGGAAGGAGTAATGGTCAAGAACCTCCAAGGAATATACCAGCCAGGAAGCAGGGTTGGGTTTGGCGTGAAGGTTAAGCCTGTGATGGAATCACTTGACTTGGTAATTGTGGGAGCAGAATGGGGGACTGGTAAGAGGGGAGGCTGGCTCACCTCTTATGTGCTTGCCTGCAGAAAAAGCCATCAGTTCCTGGAGATAGGCAAGGTAGGCACTGGCATCAAGGAGCTGGAAGAGGAAGGAGTGAGTTTCAAGGAGCTGACCAAGCTGCTCAAGCCCCTGATAGTGTCAGAGGAAGGAAAGGTTGTTAAGATAAAGCCAGAAATAATAATCGAAGTCAACTATGAGGAAATCCAGAAGAGCCCTACCTATACAAGCGGCTATGCCCTTCGCTTCCCAAGGTTTATCAGGCTAAGGGAGGATAAGGCTCTTAGCGATGTAGCAGACCTGAACCTTGTGGAGGACTTGTACCGGGCGCAGTTCAGCCAGCGGAAGTAAAATAAGGCGCGCTCTTTTCTTTTAGCTTTGCAAAAAAGCGTGAGTAATTCTGACCCAGGATGCCCTTATCATAAAGTTCTCTCAGGGTTTCTGTATGGCTCATGTTGTGCTCTTTGAAGGCTTCAAGCATGAATTGCTCGCTTTCATTTGGCTTAATAACCCTGTTGTACTTAGAGTTCTTTCTTGTGAGCATTGCATCATAAACATCCGCGAATGCCAGGATTAAGCCGTAAGCCCTGGATTTTTTCCTTAGAAGTTCAGGCAGGCTGGACTGAAGCTCTTTCATCTCAGCCTCTGTCGGATAAGGGTCGTGCGGCTTGAAGTAGTGATGCCAAAGCAGGATTTCTGCTGAGAAATCATGGATGCCTTTGAGTATGTTGTAGCCATTCATGACGTGGGCCTTCATCTTATCCAAGTCCATCTTGTCAAAGCAATCCACTTTGCAAAGGGTTCCGTTATCAATGGTTATCTTTCCTATGTCATGGAGCAAGCCTGAATAGAAGAGAGGCTTGGGATCTTTTTCAAGGGAGGCAGCTATCACTGCTGCCAGCAGTCCTGTCCGCAAGGAGTGCAGGTAGGTGGGAGTGTTCTTTAGCTCAATTATTTTGAGAAAGCTTTTCACGCTATCCTTATTCTCATCACTTATTTCTAGGCGTCGGAAGTACTTATCAACCAAGCCTTCTAAGGCCCTCTTTGAATTTCTCATACTTGATGGTAAGGGCTAGCTGTTTAAAAAGCTTACAGATTATACAGCCAGAAAACCAGCAGCTCTGAAGAGGCATGAGAAAAGCAAGAGCAAAACACGAATAACGTTCCAAAATTAGAACATTGTTCCATTTTTGAAAGAATTAAGAATATTTATATACTAGTTGTTCCAAGAATACAAAAAGTATGCCCGGAAAGAACATAATTGAGGAGTTCTTTAACAAGAAAGTGCTGGCTATTCTCAAACTCTTCCTGTTCGATGAAACAGGACAGTTCTACTTAAGGGAAGTGGCTAAGAAGGCCAGGGTGCCTGTGGCAACCACCTTCAGGATAATCAAGAGGCTGAAGGAGCTGGAAATCATCGAGGAGAGCATCATAAAGAAGACCAAGCTCTACTCCCTGAGCGAGAACAAGAACACCAAGCTCCTGGCAGACATGCTTGAGGAAAAGAAGAGCGTGATAGAGGAGTTTGTCGAGGCAATCTCCCAGCTAGAGGGCTTACAGATGATTGTGAGGCATGGCGAGGAGTCAAAGGACAAGACCAATATGATAGTAATAGGCATCAACATCAACCTGCCTGCCATAAAGGAGAAGGTAGGAGAGATCAAGAGCAAGTACGACTTCAACATCATAGATCTGGTGCTTGAGCCAGCCCAGTTCAACCAGATGTCAAGCATGGGGCTCTTCCCTGGCAAGAAGACTATTCTCTGGGAAAAAACATCCTAAGGGCGGCATAAGGGCAACATAAAGCCTGCATAACTCGTCGGAAAACACGTTAAAACACGTTTCTCTGCCGCCAACATATATTTTACAGAACAACAATATTTAAATATAACTTCTTACTTAAAGGATTTAGTTCAAGACGGGTGTGTTTTGGCTTCGACAACAACTTTTAAGCACACTCACCTAACGAATCGACGAGAAAAATCAGTTTTGGCGAACTGATTCAGCGCGAGACAACGTATGGCTTCTAGTAGTGGAGATAATACTCCGGATTTATAAAGATTTTGACATTACAAAATATATTTTCGCGAATACATTTTGTTTTGCGAGTATATTTGGAGCGTGTCAAGATAAACCAAAAAAAAGCAAAAACAAAAGCAAGGGGGTAAAGGAAAAATGGATTTCGTCGTGAACAATGCAGTAAGACAGAGCCCGAAAACCAACGCCTACGAAGAGATAGAAGTAAAGCAAGCCAACATAAAAGTGATCGGCGTAGGAGGAGCAGGAAACAACATGGTCAACTGGCTCTACAAGAAAGGCATCAAAGGAGCAGAGATAGTCGGGTGCAACACAGACCAACAGCACCTGAACATGATAGAGGCAGACAGAAAGTTCCTCATAGGCAAAGACATAACCCGAGGACTAGGATGCGGAGGATTCCCGGAAAGAGGTGCAGAAGCAGCGCAGGAGAGCATAAACATGATTAAGGATGCCCTCAGAGAATCAGACATGGTATTCATCTGCGCAGGAATGGGAGGCGGAACAGGAACAGGAGCAGCCCCAATAATAGCCCAAGTAGCCAAAGACATCGGCTCAATAGTGATAGGAACAGTAACCATGCCCTTCAAGATAGAGAGAGCAAGAGTGGACAAAGCAGAATTCGGACTCCAACAACTAAGGAAAACATCAGACACAGTAATAGTCATAGACAACAACAGGCTAGTGCAAATAGCAGGAAACCTGCCAGTGCAGCAAGCATTCGCAGTAGCCAACGAGCTCGTAGCCACAATGATTAAGGGAATAGTAGAGACCATAGCCATCCCAAGCCTGGTCAACCTGGACTACGCAGACGTCAAAGCCATCATGACAGAAGGAGGAGTAGCAAGCATAGGAGTAGGAGCCTCAGACACCAACAACAGGGTAGAAGAATCAGTTCAAGGAGCGCTCAGCAACCCTCTGCTCGACATAAGCTATGAAGGAGCAACAGGAGCCATCATCCACGTGCACGGCGGCCCAGACATGACCCTGGACGAGATTAACAGGGTAGGAGAGCTAGTCACACAACAAATGGACGATGACGCAAACGTCATCTGGGGAGCCAGAGTCACAGACGACATGAAAGGCAAGATAACAGTGATGACCATCATAACAGGAGTCAAGAGCCCCTGGATCCTGGGAAAGATAACAACCAAGCAGCAGGTACAAGCCAGGAACCAGCTCTCAGATGAGCTAGGCATAGAGATTTTCGAATAAACTTCGGATAAAATACCTAAGACATCAAAGAAAGGCCGGCAACCAAGGCTTAACAAGAGGAAGGAGCAATCCTTCCCCTAAACTTTTTTCATGCTCAGAAACCTGAGTTCTGGCCTTCACCTTTTGTATCACCCCCCAAACCCGATTCATTGGTGAAGGCTATTTTTTTCTTTTTTAATCATAAACTATCATAAGGGCTCTGCACGCCCAACAAAGCAGGCCTTGCCATGTGAACATAAACCATTGTTGTCTCAGCACTGCTATGCCCTAACAGAGGCTGAACAGCGCACACCTCATAGCCATCCTCAATAAGGTGAGTGGCAAAGCTGTGCCTAAGGGAATGAGGATGCACCTTCTTATCAATTCCAGCTTTGCTGGCAGCCTGCTTCACGATTTCCTGAACGCTCCGAACACTCAAACAAGCATTCTTCCTTCCAACAAACAAATAGCCTAACTCGCCAGTCTCACAAGCCTCAGCAATATGCAGCTTAAGCTTAGGAGCCAGGAGCCTGGCAATAATAAAAGGCCTGTCTTTAGCGCCCTTGCCCTTCCGAACCCAGCCAACACCTCGCTCAAACTCCAAATCTTGCCTCCTAAGCCTGACAACCTCGCTGACCCTTAAACCAGCAGAGTAGATGAGTTCAAGAATAAGCCTGTGCTTAGTATTCTTAACAGCATCAAAAAGCCGAACAACCTCGCCTTTAGTCAGAAAAACAGGCATAGTCTTGGGAGTCTTTGAATACCTAACCTTGAACATAATCCTCCTGCCCAACACTTCCTGGAATAAGAACCTCAAAGCATTAATATGAACATTAAGGGTGTTTCCACAAGCGCCTTTTTCAATCAAGGAGTCAATGTAGCCCGTGATGTCGCTCTTAGTCACTTTTAAGAGCTCTTTCTTATTCTTTCTCATGAACTGCCTAACGCACTGGCAATAAGTCACCACAGTCCTCTGGCTCAGCCCCCTGCGCAAAGCCTCCTTCTTCAGCAAATAAAGCTCATCCATAAAAACAGAAAAAATAAAACAGCTTAATAAGTCCTACGCCAAGATGTCCAGTGCGCCAAACCAAGCACGAAAAATTTGCAAAATGTCCAGTAGTATTTACAAGCACTACTATTTTAAGACGACAAAAAAACAAGTTAAAACCCCTCAAAAACCCAACTTTCAACCCCCTCAAACCCCAAAAAACCAACAACTTCGCATATAAACGGTTAGTTTCAATAATGCTCGAACGAAAAATTTAGAGGAATTTCTTGGCTGTTCGGATTAAAAATAGAAGCAGTCCTATAAATATTACAAAGGCAATGAGACCGCTAACAGATAACCATAGCACAGATCTATGTGCTTGTCCCCAATACCATAAAAAGTTTGCTGAATAACTGCCAATAAATCCCATTCCGGCAAAGACAACACCAAGTAAAATGGCTAATCCTACCTGATTCTTTGCTGAAATTCTCTTTTGCTTTGCCATAACAATCGTGTAGATAAAGAAATATAAGAATTTTTCGTTCTGCGCCTTACTTTCTCGCACTGCGGTGCTCGAACCCTGCAACTCTGGTCGCCCCAGCCTCACTCAGCTTCCGCTTCGTGTGGGGGGCTCCCGAGGCAGGGGAAACTAACACGGTTAGTTTCAATATTACTCGGTGGGTGGGCCTAAATCCTCATTGTTGTTGGGGTTTGATGCCCATCTCTTTATAGCAGTCTAAGATAAAGTGTTCGGTTCTGAAGGTTCCGCCTAATTCTATAATTCTTCTTGCTTCTGGATGAACATAGCATAGATTTTCTTTATAATTTTCTTCTAGTTTTTTCGCAAATTCTTCAAACCTTCCTCTTTCAGCCGCATAAGCAAGAATAGAAAGTGCATCTAAGTCTCTTCCAACATAATCATTTACAATCTTTAACACTCTTGGTTTAACAGATTTCCTTATATCTTCAGGTAATTTTCCAAGAATATTCTCTTCAATAAAAGCAACTCTATTCTCTTCAGCAATCTCAAAAAATTCGTCTAAACTCATTTTCTCAAACCCCCAACAACCTGTTACCATTACAGAATAGTCTAAAACTTTATAAATATATCGGCTCACCCACCTGCGTCATACTTTCTCGCACTGCGGTGCTCGAACCCTGCAACTCTGGTCGCCCCAGCCTCACTTCGCTTTCGCTTCGTGTGGGGGGCTCCCGAGGCAGGGGAAACTAACACGGTTAGTTTCAATTGAGAACGAGCCCTATAAGCTCCCTATAATGAATCCATCCTTTATTTGTTGCTTCTTATTCTCAGCCACTGCTTTTTTTGCTTCAGCTTCTGCTTTCATAGCATCTTCTACTGCTTTGCCTGTTTCAGTGAGAATTCTTATAGGAATATTAATTTTATGAATCTGATTCTCTGAAACTTTTGCTCCAAGGTTAAGAACTTCAATTCTTATTCCTCCGCCTTTCTCCTTTTGTAAAACAGTTGACATTTCTATATTGATAGTTCCATCAACTCTGGCATCGTCAGGCAAAGCATCTTTAATCTGTTTAAGCGCAGAACTAATGTATTCTTTTATTGGGCTTCCAATGTCGGATGGTTCGTTCATAAAATAGGATAACTAAACTACTCTTATAAATTTTTCGGGCTCGTTCTCAACTTTCTCACTCACTTCGTTCGTTCGAACTTTTCCAGTCTCTACTCAGCCCCGCTCTCATTCGCTTCCGCTCATGTGAGGGGTCTTCGTGAGGGAAAAGGAAACTAACACGGTTAGTTTCAATATTACTCAGGGCAATGGCGTGTCTGAAATTAGCGTAGAAATATCTGGAAATTCTATATTCTTTCTGTCCTCTGGGCGCTTCTTATCAAGTTTATATCCTAAGTCCTCTAGACGTTTACGCTTCTTATCAAGTTCATATCCTAAGTCCTCTAGACGTTTACGCTTCTTATCAAGTTCATATCCTAAGTCCTCTAGACCTTTAAGTATCTTATCATAATGTTCTTCAGGCACAGCGTATACCTTATACTCCTCACTTGGTGGATTACTTTCTATTCTGGACATAGGAATAAGAATATCAGAATATGCGCGCCAAGCACCTCCAACAAAAAGAGGACAAAATCCAAAATATATTTTAAGATCCATAACAGACAGAATTACACAATACTTTATAAAATTAACGCCATTGCCCTTGCGTCATACTTTCTCGTTCTGCGGAACTCGAACCCTGCCATGAGTGCTCGTTCCAGCCTCAAAATGCTATCGCATTTTGGGGGAACTCGCCTCGGCAGGGGAAACTAACACGGTTATATGAAATAATGCTTAGAAAAATTAGGGTTTAAATCCTTCAGCGTGCAGGACTTTGTAGACATTGAATATAGTGGGCTTCGTTTTTATTTCGCCTTTTTCATAAAGTGGTATTAATTGGTCTTTTACATGTTTTCTTTCATGATACTTTATGAATCCCACAAAAGTTCCAAACATCATGGCATAGCCTGCAAGTGAAAAGCCAACAATAAACCCTGCTCCTTTGGCTATGTTTTCTAATGTGTTCGGTTCCATAATAATAGTTACTAAGAAGTAGTTTATAAATCTTATTATTTTATCACCCTAATTTTTCTTGCGCCTTACTCCCACTCTCACCTCGCCTTTGGCTCGGTGGAGGGGCTTTGCAGCAGTGAACTCGCCAGGATGCACTCCGCTATCGCTTCGTGCTCGGCTCGTTCCTGGCAAAGTCATATAACACGGTTGTATTCAATATTACTCGGTGAGTTGCCCTTTTTACTTCAGCAGTCCCTTACTATCTTCTCGGATAATATCCTTGACTAGCTTTTCTATTTTAACACCGCGAAGCTCGGCTAAAAGAACTAAGTTAATAAGAATGTCACCAATTGCATTATTGTATTCTTTATCGCTAAATTTATCCTTTCTTGCATCGCGATTAACAAATTCTCTAGCTAATTCACCCATTTCTTCAATCAAATGATTAAAGGTCAACTGTTCAGTATCTGGGCTGCCTCGCTTCTTAGCCCACATATTCATAAATTTAAAGATTTCCTTCTGAAAATCATCAACTTCCATAAAAACAAATAAAGACTTCTCATATAAATAATTAACGGGCAACTCACCTGCGTCATACTCTTCGGAACGCTCTAAGCGTTCCTCGTCCCACCAGCTCTGCTCAGCCCCGCTCTCTTCGCCTTTCGGCTCAGCGAGGGGTCTTCGCGAGGGTGGGAGAATACAACACGGTTATGTCCAATTTTGCCCTCGCCGAGGTAACTTAGGTTATTTTGCAACTTAACGGCCTCCTATGGCTGCGCCTTTCACGACCCCGTGTCGGAGTCCTATTGCAAAACTCGGGCAAAACTCTTCGTCGCAAATCGTTGTTTGCTCCTCGTCCTTCCAGCTCTCAGCTCGCCAGGAGTGAAAAAGCTACCACTTTTTCCTCGGCTCGCTGGAGGGAAGGAGAACATAACACGGTTAGTTTCAATATTGCCCTCGCCACGCAGGGTTCTTATTAGAATTTGTGAGCTTAACGAACTTCTACGGCTGCGCCGTTCATGACCCCATGTCGAAGTTCTACTCCCAAACTCGGGCAATACTCTGCGGATTTCTCAGAATGGCGAGTCATTCGAAATCCTTGTCCTTCCAGCTCTCAGCTCGCCAGGAGTGAAAAAGCTACCGCTTTTTCCTCGGCTCGCTGGAGGGAAGGAGAAACTAACACGGTTAGGTAAAATTTGGGCTTCAAAAGAACTCACTGATACTTCTCTTTAAGCTTATCTAAGTCGCTTACGAACTTACGAGTTGGCACCCCAGAAAACCAAATGCTAAAAGAATAAAATACTTTATAATATTTTTTGATTATTATACCTTTGGGCGTTTCAAAAACTTCTAAACCACCATCATCTGATCCAGATATCAAGCGTCCCTTATAACTACGAATAATAGAAACCAAATCTTCTGCGAGTTTAGGTAAATCTTCTGACTTGTCCGCAAATATACTATCGTAAAGGTTCAGAGCTGAACTGGTCAAAGCCATAATTACTGGAAAGGAGCATTATTTTATAAAACTTTCTTTTGAAGCCCAAACTCAAAAGCTTTATTCCCTCGTGGCGCCTTCGCTAGCGCTTCGGCTACTCGAGATAAATCTTTTGGTTTTTCTCCGCCACTCGGCTCCTTGCGAGCCAGGAGGGCTCCGAAAAACTCACCTAACACGGTTAGTTTCAATTCAGAAGTCGGCAACTACATAAAGCAATCTATGTCATTCTCTAAATGTAAATCGATGCTAGAACCGCCACCAAATCGGATGACTTCTAATCTATTTCGCCCCAACCTTTGATATTGTTCATGAGTCAATGTAACGTGAATTTTCTTGAGTTTATCCCAAAATGCTTCTGGAGGAACAAAATCTATTGAATGTTCTCTCGCTTTTGCATCATATGAAAGTTGAACCTTTTTTCCTAAATCAGAGCCATCAGAATCATTTTGTAAATTTGTTTTTAAAGGTTTATTTTGTAACGAAGGAAATTCTTTTAATTCATCTATATGCAAATGATAATGCCCGCCACTAACATACGCTTTCATACAAATAGCAATAAGGTTGAGGCTTAAATACTTTTTGCCGACTTCTGAACTTTCTCAGCACTGTTGTGCTTCGAACTTTTCCATCTCTCAACTCGCCAGGATGCACTCCGCTTTCGCTTCGCGCTCGGCTCGTTGGAGGGAAAAGGAAACTAACACGGTTAGGTTCAATATTTTGGTGGGCTAACGAATAACAACGCCAATGTAGAAGACGACAAAGAGGCTAAAAAAATAATTTTTATAGATTTCCGATAGCTTCTAGTAGTTTCATGTGTCCTTCAGTCAATTTCTTGAAGTGTTCTATTTCTTCAACTACTATCTCGCTTCTCGCTTTATCTTTTGAATTCCCTGATTTTGCCATTTCTTATCCACTCCTTTAATTCATTATCCGAGTAATAGTTTTCTCTTACTCCTTGCATAACTTTTGCGTAAGTTGGATCGTCTTTAATGCCAAATTTACCTTTATTACCAATTACGAAGTCCTTGGTCGCTATAAATGCGGTTCTTCTGTTTCCGCTCGCAAAAGGATGCTTCTGAATAAGGCCTTTGAGTAAAACTACGGCTTTATCATGTAAATCGCCTTCTTTTTTCTCACAACCAGCAATCACTTCGCTAATCTTGCTATAGCTTAAAACCTTCGGTTGATCAGCCTTCTTAACTTTTATGAATTCCAAAGCCAAAAAGTTATACTCAATAAGCTTTTCAGCGATCGGATAAACAAACCTACTCATAAATTCAATATAACACTCCTTATTTAAATACTTTTTTAACTAACACCTCTTTGTCGTAACTATTCTTAAAACGCTAACTAACGCCCACCAAAATACTCTTCGCCAAGCTGCGCTTGGCTCGTCGTTCCATCCCTGCTTCGTTCCAAGCCTCAAAACACTTTCGTGTTTTGTGGGGAACTCAGCGGGGGAACGAGAACATAACAACGGTTAGGTAAAATCGAGCTTCAGAACGGCTCTAAAAACTGGTCGAAGAAGGCAAAAATCGAAACATTTAAATAAAAGGTAAGATTAATCTTATCTTAGTGATTATGATGAATATTGCTATAACCAGGATGAGTTCAAAAGGACAGGTAGTAATACCTGCTGAAATGAGAGAAGATTTTGATGAAGGAGATAAAATAATTGTCATCCAGAATAAAGACCAACTTATTTTAAAGAAAGCCTCAAAATTAGATAAAAACTTTGAGGAAGATTTGGAATTTGCAAAAAGAACCGAAGCCGCTTATAAGAGATATGAGAAAGGAGAATTCCTATCTATGAAATCTGATGATTTCTTGAAGGAGCTCAAAAAATGCTAAATACAGACTTCGAACCTTCTTTTCTGAAATTAATCGCAAAAATCAGAGATTCAACTCTGAAAGAAAAGGTAAAAAAGCAAATCCAAAAGATCATTGATAATCCCGAAATCGGAAAGCCGATGATGTATTCAAGAAAAGGAACAAGAGAAGTATATGTTTCTCCTTACAGACTATCCTACGCTTATATAAAAGAGGAAAATAAGATAATCTTCCTAGACTTATACCACAAAGACGAACAATAAAAACAGTTTTTGCCTTCCAATTCTATCTACTGACGGAAGCTTCGCTTCTCGACACTACGCCGTTCTTACGCTCGACTCTTCGGAAACTGCTGTTTCCTTGCCGTTCCATCTCTCCTCGCTCCACCCTGAACTCACTTCCGCTCGTTGGAGGCTCCTCACGGGGGAACGCGAACATAACATCGGTTATGTCTAATTCAGAATTCGGGTTAGCTCATAGATCTCGCTATTTGTTTTATCAATAAGATAGAAAAATAAATTATGGTATACACTATGAAAAAAAGATTATTCAACTTTATTTATTGCAACGGCTCTCCAATGATAACCTAACTTTTTTTTACTTTCCCAAACATTTCCAACGTTGACAACAACTAATTCTAGTTTAGTTCCGGGATTAATTTTTTTGTCTATCTCCATTAAGTCAAAATAATTTCCGTAAAACCTAACATCATAACACTCTGGAGCTAGATTAAAAGCGCTTTTACTAAAGCGATTATGATCATAAAGAGTCACTTGGTACCAACCTTCACTAATTTCTTCATATTCCACAGTACCTCTTAGAAAAGTTTCTTGTGATTTTGCATGGCTGTCAGCATCGGGATTATTGCATCCTGTTAATACTGTTACTAATCCCCCAACTAAAAATAAGTTCTTTCCACAATTCTTAATACTCTTATAAAAAGTCATACGAATAGTTATTCAGAGCTTATTTATAAATTTTCCTATTAATTTACTACTCTGAAATGAATATTAATAACTCCTGAATTCTGAACTCAAAATCCTTTAGATTTTGCCTTCTAACGAATGAAACATAACAGTTATTAGTTTCAATTTGGGGGCTTCGGCGACATCACGCACGATAAACTTCAACCAATCCAGAATCACAATGTAGAAAAACCAATCGTCCGGGCGCTTTACATAAGTCTTCCCCTATAATTGGAATTTCATATTCCATTAAAACGTTTCTTACAATAGAAGAATTTCTTTGTCTTTCAACAAAAATTGTCCCTTCTCCAGCCAATGTTGCTTCTAATCTTTGATAGTCAATATCTCCCACACTCTCTAATCTACAGAGTAATGTATCGATTATTCTTTCAGGTTTCAACTCCTTTGGAGAATGATTCCATCCAGTTATATGTGCAAGTGCGCCTACTCTTATTTCTGGATCATAAAGAGTTATCGCTAAACATGGAGCAACACTATCAGTACCTAATAGTTCAGAATCTTTTCCGGTTCTAAGTTCATCCCAATTAACAAATTTGTAATCCAAATAGTCAGGAAACCTATCAAATACTTGAAATTTATTTGTAGTCATAAACTATGGAAAGGACCATCGGTTTTTAAAGATTACCTTTTTTACTACTTAACGATTAATACTAATTGTCGCCTTTGCCCTAAAGCTTTCTCCTCACTTTGTTCGTCGAACTTTTCCAGCCCTTACTTCGTGCAACACGGCCTTGTTTCACTTTCAGTATAGTAACCTTTTTAAATAAGCCATTACTTATGGTTAAAATACATAAGGAAGAAGCCTTGTAATTGCTTCATTTTTATGTAGAGAATGGAGGAAAGAAAAAAATGGACGATTTCAACAGAGGCGGCTTCAGGAGAAGTTTTGGGCCGCGAGAAATGCATAAGGCAACTTGCTCTGAGTGCGGTAAGGAATGCGAAGTTCCTTTCAAGCCAATGGAAGGCAAGCCTGTTTTTTGCAAGGAATGTTATGCTAAGAGAAAGAAGTACTAATTCTTGAAGGCAAAACAGCACTACATATTTTTTTTTCATTGTTATTTTTATGAATTTTTCAATAAACTATTTATAATCCAACCTCATCTTTAGCTTTATGGCCATGCGTAAGCACAAGCAGAAGCCTGCAAAGGAGAGGAGAATGGCCTTGGAAAGGGTTGATATCCTCTTTCAGGAGGCAGAGAAGGCTTTCAAGATTAATCCTAAGCTTAGCAACAGGTATGTTCAGTTGGCCAGGAAGATTGCGATGAAATCCAAGGTTAGGATTCGTTCTGAGCTAAAAAAGAGGTTCTGCAAGCACTGCCGCAGCTATCTGAAGCCAGGGGTTAATTGCAGGGTTAGGCTTACCAAGAAACACCTGACTTATTACTGCCTTAACTGCAAGAGGTTTATGAGGTTTCCTTACAAGAAATAATTTAACTACCACGAAGTAATTATAAAATCATAATCTTTATAAACATTCCCTGTTTCTGCTTAGTGCATGAAAGAAGAGCCTGAATTCGCGTCTCAGAGACCAGTTTATGCCCTGCCCACCATAGATGATGTTTTGGTCATTGGAACCCAGCGCGGCTGGAAAACCAAGTCTAATGCTGACTTAGTGGTGCTGTTCGCAATGGCAGCCCATGAAGTCAGTGATTTCTTAAAATATGAGAATGAGGAGCTAAAAAACTTTATTCCTGGAGATATACGCGGGTTAAGGGCTTATTATATAAAGGGTTTGAAAATGGGAAGCATTGGCGGGGGTGAGTTTCACAGGCTAAGAAAAGAAATACTTTTTTCACTGGAAGGAATATTTGATTTTGAGTGCGAGGATGTTTATGGCAGGAAGAGGATGCTAAGGATTGACCAGGACAAGGCATTGTATCTGCCTAATTTTATAAGCCACACATACGAAACCATAACTTCTGGTGACTTGCTTGTTTTTGCCAACACCTTGTTTAATGCTGACGACCCCAAAACATGGGATTCTTATTCATTAGAAACCTTTAGGAAGCTTCAGAAAGAATATTTAACTACTTCTAAGTGATTACAAAACCGAAAGCTTTATAAATACCGCTTGCCCCTTATGAACAAGGCGAATACGCCATCAAAAAGGGGGATGATAATAATGGAACTTGACGAACTAATGGAGCTACAAAAAACAAAGCTCAGCAAAGAGATAGACAGCTTTTTAAGCAGCTTACAGCAATAGGTAATACGTGAAAATCAAAATGAACGTACTGAAAAAAATCAGGAACACAATAGGAACGGCTTTCTTGCTAACAACCACTCTTGCATACGCACCGCAAGCTGAGGAAGAGGTAGTTCAAGAAAAACCTCAGAAAGAGGAAGCGCAAAGCATGGGCAGCTTCAAGCCAATCTTTTACCGATTAGAGGAAGTAATAGACCTGAAAACAAGGGATGCTGTGAGAAACCTTAAAACAGGCGAGCCTGTCCTTAGGCTTTCCAGAGACATGGAAAAAGCCTACCCTCTAAGCCTGGACCACATCCACAAGATTCAGATAAAACCTTATGACAGGATTTCTTTTTACAGAGCAACCGAAGACTGGAGGCTTGACGACACCCACCTACCCTACCAGTCAGAGCTGTTCATGACAATACTAAGCGAGCTTAACGGCCCAAAATTCAACCCTAGCCTTATGCAGCCAGGAGAAAGCATATACCTGCCAGACCTAGACAAGAACCAATTAATAGTCCTTGACAAAGCTACGCATGACAAAATCAGAAGCCTGGGTAGATTGGAGGACTTAAAAATCCTGGTTGAGGATAAGAAGATATACGCGCAGAAAGACAAGGACGAAATCCTTGTAGGCGAGCAAAGAGGAGAACTCCTGACAGCAGAAGAAGCTTACAAGGTGATTGCATCACACGAAACCAAAACGCTAGAGAAAAAGGTAAAGCAAAAATGATAGCTGAAGAAGAAGACGAAGAAATCCTTGAGGAACTCAGGAAAGACGAGGAAAAACAGGATTTCGAGAGCGTTCTCAACAAGAAGAAAGTGAGTAAGTGGGAGCTTGACGAAGCATTGATGGGCGAGGTGTGAGCATGAAATTCTTGGCAGTGTACGGCTATCATAGGGAAGAGAAGGCGTTTGGTCAAAGAGTGTGCGAAGAATACATAAAAAGATATCAACCCACAAAAGATGTGTTTAGGGCGCTAAAGATTAAAAACTCAATACCGGCAAATTCCATTGTACGCTGGATAGATTACAAGGATTTTGGAATAAAAAGACATCCTGATTTAGAAATAAAAGACCTAATCAACCAGTATAAGCCTAACATTTTTATTGATATACACCATTCAAAAGGGTTTCAGCTTGAAGAGAAAGATTTTACCAAGCCAATAGATGTCTCTTTGAATAATCCCTCACCGAAGTTTGGTTTCAGGAACTTTCTAGATAATCAATGCAGCGACATAGCTCGCATCTTTAATCGTACAGTAAGAGACGAATACGCAATTAGAGAAGCTAATCGGAATAATACGCACTTATTAACAATTGAGATTCTCATGGAAGGCCATGAATGGGTGTTTCCGCATAACAAAACCAATAATCAAACCTTGAAAAAAGCAGTTAGCTTGCTAAGTCGGATTCCGGAATATATTCGTCAGATATATTCAAACCCTTCTGATTGAGATTGATGAATAACCAATCTTATAACAAATTGTTCAAATGAAATAAAGCTGACTTGACTTTATTTTTAGTAATTTTCCAAAACAATTAAAAACAGCTAATTCTTCTTTACACTCATGAAGGAAATCGCAAGGGGAGCAGAAGCTGTCATATTCGAGGACAAGGACAGGATTATCAAGCAGCGCTTCAAGAAGAGCTACAGGATTGCAGAGCTGGATGAGGAATTAAGAAAGCAGAGGACAAGAAGAGAGGCTAAATTATTAATAAAGATACCCATCCCCCACCCTAAGCTCATTGAGAGCGATGACAAAGAAAAGATAGTGATGGAGAAGATAAACGGGGAAAAGCTAAGAGAGGTGCTTGATACCAAGCCAGAACTGGCCAGGAGGGTTGGCGAGCTGGTTGCAGAGCTGCACAACCACAACATTATTCACGGAGACCTGACAACAAGCAATATGATTCTAAACACTAAGGACGAGATTGTCTTCATTGACTTTGGCTTAAGCTTTCATTCTGACAAGGTGGAGGACAAGGCTGTTGACATCCACCTTTTCAAGCAGGCCTTGAACAGCAAGCACTTCAAGGTTTATGACCAGGCTTTAAAGGAGTTCATGGAAGGATATAAAAAGGTTAATAAGCATAGTGAAATCCTGCAAAGGCTTAAGGCTGTTGAGCTCAGAGGGAGGTATAAGCACTGATGAAAAGAATATTAGTACTATTGATTCTGTTCTTGCTCTGCGCTAATCTTGCCAGTGCCAAGACTTATCACATCACGCTCTTAACAATCGGAGAAGTAGGAGAGGATAGTGTTGGAGGCACAGCAGACGCTTACCTTGAGGTTAAGCATGGCAGTGGCAGGATATTCCTTGACTCTTTCCCTCTCACCAAGATTGACACCCAGATAAGCACCAGGTATGCTAATGAGATAGCCTGCGACTACCTTGATCTGGACTGCTCTGATTATGATTTCTTCTACACCATAAGGGCAGGCTCAACCATTGTCGGAGGGCCTAGTGCAAGCGCTTCCCTGGCCATACTCACAATTGCTGCTCTTAAGAGCCTGGAATTAAGGAATGATACTGTTATGACAGGCACCATCAACTCAGGAGGAAGCATAGGCCCTGTTGGGGGGATAGTAAAAAAGGCAATGGCTGCTGAGATGGCTGGCTTTAAGAGAGTGCTTATTCCCTTATTCACTATTGAGATAGCTGGCATCAGCCTTAACTCAACCCTTAACCTTTCTAACCAGAGCATAAAAGTCAATATCAGTAAGATGCCTTTGAACAAGAGCAATGAAGAGAACCTGAGCCTTGAAACAGCTAATCTGAGCATTGAGGTCGTCAAGGTGGGAAACATTGATGAGGCTCTTGGCTATTTCACCAGCCTAGCTGTCAAGCCTGCAAATGGAGAGATAATTGTTCCTGATGATTACACCAAGACCATGAGGAGCATTGCTAATAACCTCTGCAATCGCTCTTTTGACCTAAGGAACAGGGTAACCCTGGCTAATGAGGAGGATATTAACAAGTCAAGGGCTCATCTTGATAACATCAATAAGAGCTTTATCTCAGGAGATTATTATTCTGCTGCAAGCTATTGCTTTAACCTCGGATTATTGCTAAGAAAAGCTAATCTCAAAGAGATTGAGCAGAAAAACCCTGGCCAGCTAAGAAGGCTTTACCAGGCAGCCAGCAAGGCTGTTAAGGAATTTGATAATAACCTTGAGAGCATCAACATCACCACGCTTCCTGAGCTAGAGTCCTACATTATTGTCAAGGAAAGGTTGCTTGAATCAGACGAGTACCTGGCTAAACTTCAGAATAATTTCTCAGCAGATGACCTTGCTTATGCTATTGAGCGTTATTTCAGCGCTGTTTACTGGTCTGAGTTCTTTAAGGTGAAGGGAGAGCAGATGGAGCTTGACAAGGAATACCTTAGCGCAGCATGTTATAAGAAGCTTTCAGAAGCAGAGGAGCGGATTAATTATGCAGCCCTCTACATTCCCTTTGCACTAGGAGATGCCCAGAATGATATCAAGCAGGCTTATGTTTTTGCTGTTAAGGAGAATTATAAGATGTGCTTGTTCGAGGCTAGCTTTGCAAAGGCAGAGTCCAACCTGTTACTATCAACAATCTCTATTGGCACAGACCAGGTGGAGGAGTTGGCTAATGAGAAGCTCAGGGCTGCGAGAAAAGTGATTATTAAGGAGGAGAGCAGAGGTTTTTTCCCGATAATGGGCTACAGCTATTATCAGTATGCCAACTCATTAAAGGAGCATGGCGAGCCTGTCCTTAGCCTTATCTTCGCAGAGTACTCGCTAGAGCTGAGCAACATTGAGATTTATTTCCCAAAAAAGGGGTTCAAGCTGCCTTACATAAACTATTATTTGCTAGTCTTTGGAGCTGCTGTCTTCCTGTTTGGCGTTGCAATAGGGATTATTATTTCAAGAAGAGCTGCCCGGGAAATTGCTGCAGAAAAAAATAGGGTGAGAAAAAAGAAATAATTAATGGCAGGATTCATATCTTTTCTTGTCTGAAAAAATCCCTTATTAATTTTGCTTTGTATTCTCTACCAATCTTAGCGTAAGTCTCTGCTTCTGATTTAAGGGCAAAGCAGGGCACCTTGATATTATCAAGTTCAACCTGAACAAGGTTGCCCTTGCGAATCTGGCTGTAATAAATATCCGATTCATGCTCTCCTATTATCTGGACTTCAATATTGTTTATGCTCAGCTTCAATTCGTAGGATTCAGGACTATTTTTTGTCAGGGGAGGCTTTTTATAAATCGGCTTGGTAACATAATCCCTGAATATCTTCTCCATAGTCTTCAAGTTCTCAGGGTTAGTGATGATATCTATGTCGTGGGGATTTACTTCTATGCCTTGCAGGGCCAGGTTGGTGCTGCCAATAACGACCCATGTCAGGCATTTATCTTTTAGCTCAGAATAAAGGAATTTCAGGGTTTCCTTGAACTTGTCTTCCAGCATTAGCCAGGAGAAGGCTGGCTGGTTAATAAAGCTATGCCTGGATGGTTTAAACCCAAAGAAGACCTCAGAGTGAGGTCTTCCCGGGAAAAAGAGGTGAGCAAGATGTTTCGATATAGATTTTTGCTATTAACCCCCGACTAAAAATACCCTTCTTTTTTTCTTCACTTCGGAATGGATAAACTTATATATAAAGCTTTCGTTAGATAACCATTACGAAATGGTGACAAAAAACAAGATTTTATAAATTCCAGAGCACACCCGCGCACCAATGAGCTCAAAACCAGAACTACAAATCTACGAATCCTATCTTGAGAAATCAAAAGAGTTCTTTTCACTGGCAAGAAACGGGGACTTTGAGGTATGCGCAATAGCCACAGGAACAGAAGAAGAAGGGCGCGTTACCCTCACCGACCTTATCATACCGGCAGAAAAGAGGACTCTTATTGTAGAGCTTGAGCAATTCAATGAAATAAAAAAAGAAAAACAAGAGTATTATGAACTCATATCCGCTCATGACCGCTCCTGCCTGACCTCAGAGTATGTAAAGAAAATAAAAGGCTACATAAAAGGAAGAGAGCATAATCACCCAGGAAGAACAAGGAGGAGCATACCCACTGTCGGAGACATGATAGAAATAAGCGAAAACCTCCGCCTGATAGACCCAATGCACAGCTATTTCATCGAGATAATACACAACAGCAATAGATTCAACATATTCTACTACCGCACCGGAGACCTGAATTATATGTACAGAAGAAGCTGCACAGACGGCATAAACCAAGTATCGCTGGAAAACTGGCTTCAGAAAAACAAGGAAGGGTTCTGCATAAAAAAATTCGAGATAATCAAAGGCAAATAAGAAAATGAATCCGCCGCCAAAAGTAAGGTTGTATGAGTCATATGTTAAAAAAGCAGAAAAATTCTTCTCCCGGGGGAATAAAAATGGATGTTTTGAATTCAGCGCGCTCGTAACAACCCTCCAGGAAAAGGACTACGTCACCATCACAGACATAATCCTGCCAAAGAAAAGAAGAATCCTGGTCACAACTGATGAAGAACTTGAACGAATCTCTGAAATCAACTCTGACAAGTACGAGTTAATCGCCTCTCCAAACAACTGCCTTCTTACAAGAAGATACCTGAGAAGAGTTCAAAACTGCTGCGATGGCATAGAGCACCAGCACACAGACGCTAATGAACTCAGGCCTTCCACAACAGACATAATCTACCTCGCCAAGCTGCTGGGTAGGGTAAATCCGCAAAGCAATTACCTTATCCATGTAATCAGAAGAGACAAAGAACTAGGCGTGTTCTGTTTCAGGAAAACACACATTCAACAACTAACAGAGCAGGAATTCATACTTAGCTCTACCATATGCGAATGGTATGAGAATAAATGCCAAGAAATTAAAGCTAAAGATATTGAAATCATAAAAGACAAGTAATCCGGAAATCCTCCGATAAAAGAGCATAGCATTTTATTAATGAGTAAAAAAATATCTGGTTGATGGACTTGAAAAAACTAATCGCGACAATTGGCTTGATAGCTGTCCTTGCCTCAGGAAGCTTAATCAACACAGGGTGCAAGCCAAAAGAAGCTATTCCTGAAGAGAACGGCACCATAGAAGTATTGTTCTCCCAGACTGACAACTGCGAAGCAAGGCTGGAGCAAATCCTTAATAATTCTGCAAATGTAAAAGCAGCGCTTTACGACCTGGACGTGCCAGAAATAATAGAAGCCCTCAAAGCCAAGAATGCAGACTTGCTCATAGACGAAGACAACTACTTCGGCTATGGAACAAAAATAACAGGCCCGGGCCTGATGCACAACAAGTTCTGGCTCATAGATAATGCTGCTGAAAAAGATTATGTCATAACAGGCTCACTCAACCCTACAAAGAATGATATTAACAAGAACGACAACAACCTGGTAATAATAAGCTCAGAGTACATCAGGAGGAACTATGAGGATGAATTCAACGAGATAAAGGATAAGCAGAAAGACAAGCCTACGCTATACAAAAGAATAATCTTAAGTGGCAGCCAATTGGCTAATTATTTCTGCCCAGATGATGGCTGCGAGGATAAAGTCTTAGGCACTCTAAAAACAGCAAAGAAGAGCGTTTACTTCATGACCTTCAGCTTCACCTCTGACCCTATCGGAGGTTATCTTATATCGAGAAAAAACGAGCTTGATGTTAAAGGAGTGTTCGACGAGTCCCAGGTTAATAGCCAGAAGCAGTACACAGAGTACTACAAGATGCTGGACAGCAACATGAAAGTAAAACTTGACGGCAACCCTGCAAAGCTCCACCACAAAGTCTTCATCATAGACAACACCACAGTAATCACAGGCAGCTACAACCCTACCAAGGGCGGAACTGAAAAGAATGACGAGAACATAATAATCATACACGACCAGGGCATTGCAGCAAAATTCATGAAAGAGTTTGAGAGAGTGTGGCAAATAGCAAGGAACTGAATTAAACAAAGGTTTAAATATAATAATAAGTTCATATTTTATCAGACCATGAAAAGAAAATTCGACATAGAAGAAGAGATTAGAAAGACGAAAGAAGAGGAAGAAGAAAAAAGAATAAACAGCAAGATTAAGCTCACGCCAATAGAGCAAGTTATTATCAGCCACTTACAAAACCAGGGTTCTTCCAAAATGGAAGACATCATAGCCTCAGCTCCTGTTGCGCACCTTATGGAAGAAGAGCTCGAGAGATTGGAGAAAAGAGGGTATCTTGAGGAAAAAGAAGGATATTACTTCATTGCCAGGAAAAAGGGATATCTTTAGAAAAAATCCTGATTCTCACTGGCTTAAATCATACTCTCCACTGCCCAGCCCTATCCCCTCTGCTTCTTATCGTAGTAATAAACTCCGAATACGAGAAAGAAACAAGTCAGGATTATAAGAGCTAAAAAAACTACTCCCGCAGGTAAGGCTGATTCCGAGTTGATTATGTAGCGTATTGCTTCAGCAGAATAAGTCATCGGGTTCAGATAGAAAACCCACCTTACGGCGGCAGGAAAAACGTCGATAGGGTAGAGTATTCCTGAAGCGAACAGGAATATTATTGAAACGTACTGGAAGACTGTATCTGCCGTTTTGGGTTTTGTAACAAAAGCAGATACTGTAAAGCCGATACCAACGAATAATGTAGTAATAAGGATTATGATAAAAAACAGAAATAGGACTTTGAGTGCAGTAATATGAGATAAATAAAGAAGGAATAATAAAAACATAAGAAAATAGTTTCTTACAGAATATATAAGGACAAAGATCAGTTTTCCTAAAGCAATTGATACTCTGGAGATCGGTGCTACTAGCAGAAGCTTCATAAAACCTTTCCTATCGGCAACAAGGTCTGTGCCAATACTCATGGCGGCAACGCCTATCATGAAAGTAAGCATGCCAATAATAAAGAAAGAATCATAAGATCTCCCTCCGCCCAAATTAATTATTCGACCTAATCCTTTACTGATAAGAATAAGAATTATAAGCGTAGCTAGTGCGAATAGCAGCTGTTTCCATAGGGTAGTGCTCTTTTTCAAATCGCGCAAAGTAACGGCCCAGGCATCGCTCAGTAGCTCTCTCATTTTTTATCAACTCGTCCTTCTATTAGGTGAATAAAAACATCTTCTAAACTCTTCTTTTTGCTCAATATTTTTTTTATGTTATAAACCGTATTTAAAGCGACCAGTCGACCTTTGCTAATAATAGCTATGCGGTCGCATAAGTTCTCCGCTTCCTCCATATTATTCGTAGTTAGGACAATAGTAACGTTTTTTTCCCTATTCAGTCTCTTGATATACTTCCAAACATTCCTCTTGGCCAAAGGGTCCAAACCAAGAGTTGGTTCATCCAGGAACAACACTTTTGGATTGGTTAGTAATCCGCGAGCAATCTCAAGCCTTCTCTTCATTCCTCCACTAAAAGTTCCTGCCTTGCTATTCTTTTCATCTTTCAAATCCACAATCTTCAAAACCTTGCCTATTGCTTGCATTCGTTCTTTTTTGTTGAGCTTACAAATCCTGGCGTGAATATCCAGGTTATCCAAGGCAGAAAGGTCATCGTCTAACAGGAAGTCCTGAAAAACCACGCCAATGTTCTTCCTAACCAGCCCACCTTCCTTCACAATATCATAACCAGCAACAGTTATTCTTCCACGCGATGGTGCTAGGAGGGTTGTGAGCATAGCTATAATAGTGCTCTTGCCGGCGCCATTCGGACCCAATAAACCAAGGATTTCACCCTCGTTCACAGAGAAGGATATATTGTCAACCACTTTTTTCGAGCCATAACTCCTGGAAACCCCGTTAACCCTGATAATGTTCATACTTCACTCTCTTACATCCTAGTTATTTATATCTTTCTAAAAGTGACCTGTTTTGTAAAAGATACTCTAATGGAAGTTCGTGGGCGCAGCCAATAACGATATGTAATTGTTCTAAAAACCTGAAAGATTTTCAGAAAATACGAAAAGTTTACAAGCTCAAATCATAGATAGAATCCTTGCCCTCACTCTAATCATGTATATTTATCAAATCATACTCTCCACTGCCCAATCCAGTTTTCTCTGCTTCCTTTATCTGAATGTAAGGGTCGTGATGATGAGCCTCCTTGAAAACATTCTTGCCCTCCTGGTTGATTACGGCATCAGTGCTTGCCATCTCAACAGCCACTAAATCATCACCAAGGAAAACACCCACATCCTTGGCTATCTGTTTTCCGGGATTGCTGAAGCAGTCACAGTTCTCAGTAATATTCCTGACATCATTAACATAAAACACGGGCTTGTTCTTCATAGCCTTAAGAACAGCACCTGCAGATTCTGTCATGATGATGTCAAAAGTTAACTCGCTAGTCAAAGCGTTATTAGGGCAGTTATAGACGCAGTTAGTGCAGCTCCAGCACTGGGAATTGTTAATCACGACTTTGTCCTTGACCTTTGCTGCTCCTGAAGGGCATACTTCCTCGCAAAGACCGCAAGCAGTGCAATCCTCCTCGTGAATAACAGGAACTGCTAAGCCATGCTCATCACATTTTGACTTAGGAGAGACGCAGCCCATAGCAAGGTTCTTGATAACTCCTCCAATCCCGCTGCACCCATGCCCTTTGAAGTGAGTCAAAACAAGCATTGCATCAGCCTCACTCATCTCTTTTGAAACCTCAACATCCATGTGCTCTGTCCTGACAACAACATAATCATCAGATATAATTACAGGACAAAGCATTCTTTCCTTTGTGAACCCATGCTCTGCTGCTAATTTCTCATAACCACTCTTGGTATGCCTTGGCCCTGAATATTTAACAGGCGTGTCAAACAAGAAAGGCTTACACCCTAATCTTAGGAGGACATCAACTGCTCTCTTAGCAAGGATTGGAGAAAACATTCCCTTAGCCTCGCCCATGTGCAATTTTACTGCTACAGTCATGCCTTTCTTAAAATTCCCAGCCAACTCTCGCTCTAAAATCTTCTCATACTGCTCTGAAGATGCATTTCTGATAAGATAGACTTTGCTCATTTTACTTTTTTGCTCAGCCTAGTTTTCACACTGCCCCATATAAGTGGAAGGGCAATTGTCACGTCGCAGATAACATCTGTGAACCTGGCTTTCTCGTTTAGCTTTCCCCAGCTTATTCCCTCGCGTAATTCTGCTCCGCTGCTCCCACCGGGCTCAGGCCTGTCCATGGTTACCTGAACGCCGTAGCTTGCCCCTTTGCTGAACTGCAATGCCTGCTGGATAAAGTTCTTAGGCACTCCTCCGCCGAGGTAGATGAAGCCTGACTTCTTAGCAGTCCAGGCAGTGTCAAGCATGTCTTTCAAGTCATCAAAGGCTTGCACATCAACTTTTTTTCCTCCTGCAATACGACCCCAAACCATTAATCCAATGCCTGAGTCAGAGATTGCAGGGCAGTAAACATCAATCTTTTTTTCATAGCAAGCCCTGAGAATTGAAGGCTTGTCCTTAGGAACAAGGCTTCCTAGCTTGTACAAGAACTCTTTAATGTTCATCTTCTCATTGAATAATTTATCCCAGTTCTTGACAAAGAAATCCTCCAAGCCCTCATACACGTTGTTGCGCATATAAGAATCATACATCCTGTCAATGCCTTTCTTGTGCAGCACCGCATCATCCACTTTTGCGCTTCCCTGGTAATGCGCATAGCCAATAGCTTCTATTAAGTCATGGGTTAGCATTGCTCCTGTTGTGACAAAGGCTTTTACTCTGCCAGTGCTTAACATATCAATCAGTATGTTCTTCATGCCTCCAGGGACTAATGCTCCTGCTGCTCCGAGGAAAATTGTGCACTCCTTGTCATTAATCATCTCAGTGATTATGTCAGCAGCCCTTGACACCATGCCTGCGCCCATAACTCCTGATTTAGCCATGGCTTTGACTAGCTCGTCAGCAGAGATATTAGCATCTAGCTTGATTTGCTCTACCTTGTTCAAGTCCAAAGGTTTTTTGCTCATTATAGGAGAAGGATAAGGTAAGGGTTTATAAAAATTATTATGTCTTCCTCAGCCTGAGGTAAAGCTCAAATACCTGAGGCATAAAGCCGCTGGTTGCTTTATAAATATTAATTCTTGATTCCCTCCTCTCAATCCAGGTCACAGGAATCTCTTTTATAGTATACCCTCTTTTTTCAGCCAGGACAAGGAGTTCTGTGTCAAAAAATAAGTCATTGCTCTTGACCAAGGGGAGGAGGCTTTCTACAACCTCGTGGCTTACTCCTTTGAAGCCGCACTGCGCATCACTGAATCCTTTTCTAAAAACCATATCAAGAAGAAGGTTGTAGCCCTGGGAAATAACCTCTCTTTTTAAGCTCCTATTCACTCTTGACTCTTTAAGCCTTCTTGAGCCTATCACTAGGTCTGCCTGCTTGCTCTGCAGAATAGCGTGCATCTCATCAAGGCGGTCAAGGCTTGTGGACAAGTCAGCATCCATGAACCAGTACTGCTCTGCAGGATAATTCTGCCAGGCTTGCTTTACAGCCCTGCCTTTGCCTTTGTACGGTGTGAAGTAGTGAATGCTCTTAATGCTTATTTTCTTGACGAGGTAATCACAAACCTCTCCTGTATAATCAGTTGAGCCGTTATTAGAGAATACCAAGAATAATTCTTTGGCATAATCCTTTTTCTCAAGAAAACCTGCAAGTTCGCGAACCTTGCTCTCAAGGCATTCCTCTTCATTATAAACAGGCAGGGTGAGGTTGATCACGAGCAGAGGGAGCGTACTGTCGTATATAAACCCTTTTATCTTTGGAAACAGCAACCTTTAAAAAGAGCTTGCCCTTTCTTGAAAAATAATATTAAGAAATAAAAACAAATCGTGAGGTGTTTATCATGACTGTAATCGGTTTCAGCTTTACCAAGATGATTGTGGAGAAGACCAACCCTGTTAAGGGCAAGGTGAGCATTAACAATAACGTCGGGATTAAGGATTTGGAGGAGACCAA